>ERZ772960.3079-NODE-3079-length-11507-cov-12.632641_pt1 | contig 11507 bp, 8 predicted proteins | sample MGYA00580678_ERZ772960 | MGnify/ENA primary metagenome ERZ772960 (study PRJEB29015, sample SAMEA2737930) | human oral metagenome | biome: human oral; feature: human-associated habitat; material: dental | place: China | collected 2059 ...
TTGCGAGGTCAGCGAAGCAGGAAGCCCATAGGCTTTAGACTATGGGTAGTTCACGTTTGTGCCAATGTTACAGGAGATGTAGACAAAGCTGTGCAGGATTATCTTCAAGGCACATTGAAGTACTCAAAGGAGGCACATCATTGTGGTGGTCACCACCACTAAAGAAGATTGGAAACACATACAGGATATGTAAATAGGGGGGATTTATGGATGTAATAGATGAAAATACTCCCACATTGGCAGGGCTTAGTAAGTCCGAAGTGGCCGACAGAGTGGCCAGGGGAGAGGAAAATAAGGCCGACATAGGAACAGATAAGACGACAAGAGAAATTATTTTATCTAATCTATGTACCTACTTTAATTTGATATTTTTGGTTATTTCTATTTTGTTGATTTTGGTAGGATCGTATAGAAATCTCACATTTTTGCCAATTATTATTGGAAATACAGTGATTGGAATTGTGCAGGAGCTTCGTGCAAAGAAGACATTGGAAAAGATGAATCTTTTGAGTGCTCCGCATGTCGATGTCCTCAGAGATGGGAAACTAGAAAATCTCTTGTCAGAAGAGCTTGTCAAAGATGATATTGTTTTGTTTTCGGCTGGAAAGCAGATTTGTGCAGATGCTAGAGTTGTAGAGGGAAGCATCAATGTAAATGAATCATTGCTGACAGGTGAGGTAGATGAGATTGAAAAGAATGTTGGCAGTGCGTTGATGTCAGGAAGTTTTGTGGTGTCAGGAGAGTGCTATGCAAAAGTTGAAAAAGTAGGTGCCGATTCTTATATTTCAAAGCTGAGCATAGAAGCAAAGTCGATGAGTGGTAAAGAACAGTCAGAAATGATACGCCAAATCAATTTGATTGTTAAGGCCGTAGGTATTATTATCATACCGATTGCTATTATTTTGTTTTGCCAAAGCTATTATGTCAATCATGATACATTGAGCAAAAGTGTGACTTCAACAGTGGCAGCGATTATTGGTATGATTCCAGAGGGACTCTATTTATTGACCACTTTAGCCTTGGCCATCAGCACAGTGAAGCTAGCTAGAAGGAAGGTGCTACTCCATGATATGAAGAGCATTGAGACTTTGGCTAGAGTTGATGTGCTGTGTGTGGATAAGACAGGAACCATTACAGAGCCGGATATGAGGGTAGAAGAGGTATTCCTTTGTAAAAGTGGTTCAAAGCCTGAGCTAAGTGAGGAGGATTTAAAGAGGACACTGGCTGACTATGTTTTTGCTTCTAAAGATAACAATGCAACAATGAAGTCGCTCAAGGAATATGCAAGTAATATCAAGATCTATGGGGAGAAAATACCAAAAAAGATTTTGCCCTTTTCCTCTGCACTAAAATATGGGAGCATCACTTTTGAAGATGGTTGCTATTTGCTTGGAGCACCAGAGTTTATTATGAAAGAGAATTTCGTAAAATTTGAAAATGATGTTTTTCCCTATACACAAAGGGGCAGTCGTGTTTTACTTTTTGCAAAGTATGAGGGAGATGATATTGAAAAAGGGATTACTCAAAATGTCATACCACTAGGATTTGTTGCTTTTGCAAATCCAATTCGTGCAAATGCAGAAAAAACATTTAACTACTTTAGGAGTCAAAATGTTGGCATCAAGGTGATATCGGGAGATAATCCACAGACAGTGTCACAGGTTGCCATTCAAGCAGGAATAGAAAATGCCGAAAATTACATTGATGCAAGTTTACTCGACAGTGACAAGAAAATAGAAGAAGCTATGTCAAATTATACCGTGTTTGGGCGTGTGACACCAAAGCAAAAGCAAAAGATTGTAAAGGCCTTACAAAGGCAGGGGCATACAGTGGCGATGACAGGAGATGGGGTCAATGATATCTTGGCAATGAAGGATGCAGATTGCAGTGTGGCCATGGCCTCAGGAAGTGAAGCCTGTGCACAGGCGGCACAGGTCGTGCTATTGGATTCCGACTTTGCCCATATGCCAGACCTCGTGTATGAAGGACGAAGAGTAGTCAACAATATTGAGCGTTCCGCAAGTCTATTCCTAGTGAAGAATATCTTCTCCTTACTTTTGTCTGTGCTGTCGGCAGTATTTCTATTTACTTATCCGCTCGAACCTGCACAAATTTCCTTTGTGAGTATGTTTACCATCGGCATTCCAGGATTTCTTTTGGCGTTGGAGCCAAATAAGAATCGAATTCAAGGAAATTTCCTCAAAAATGTGTTGATTAAGGCATTGCCGGGAGGATTGACAGATGTAATTGCGGTATTTGCCATTGTGGTTGCCGGAAGTGTATTTAGAATATCCGAAGATAGCATAGGAACGATTGCCACCTTGGTCATGTCTGTTGTCGGATTTATGATTTTGACAAAGATCAGCGAACCGCTGGACTATCGGAAGTATCTAGTGATTGCAGTGAATGTTGTCGGGTTGCTATTTTCGGGACTCCTTCTTAGAAGATTGTTTGCATTGACTGATTTGTCGAAAATTAGCATTTTACTTATGGTGATTTTTGGATTTGCAGCGGAGTCTGTATTTAGAAATTTGACTTTGTTGGTAGAGAAGGTAGAAATTTTCTATTTGCAGGCAAGGGAAAAAAGTATAAAAAGTAAAAAGTAATGTAAAAAGAGTTGTGCACAAAAGCTATCAAATTGGATTGTAGATGATCTGATTTGATAGCTTTTGTCATGTTGCTATTGATAGACTTCTAAAGACTTCTTGTGAAAATCAATAATTCTATCTCTGAGGGAAGGAGGTGATTCCACGATGGCTTCCCCAGGATTAAAGCGGCGAAAGTAGCGATATAGCTGTTCCTCAGAGCAATTGAAATAGTATCGAAAACCACCATTAGGGGCAGACTCTTTTTTTTCTACCTTTGGTCTTCCAAAGTAAATATGTCGAAAAGAAGACAGCCCTTTTTTTGTTAAAAGGACACAACTTTTTTCAGTTGGAGTATTGATGGCATAGGAAGCACCAAGGCTTTGGGTAAGTGAAAAGTTTTTTTCAATATCTTCAGGGCAAGGGATAAACAAAGAAGTTCCTTGAATTTGTGACATTCTACTTAATCGAAATGAATAATTTTTTATTGTGTTATTTTCATCCAATCCATAGCAGAAGACATAGTTAAACATCTGCTCCTTGCCGAGAAAAATTTTATATGGCATTACAGTGTACCATTGATTATCGGATAAATTGTAAAATTTAATACATTTTTTCTGACAATTACGGGAAATATTTTCATACTCAGAATAGAATATCATCAGTTCGCGTTGGTACAAAGGTTTCCTAAAGTAGAACTTGAGAATTTGACATATAAATCCTGATCGACTCATATCATGGGGACAATCCTTGTCAATTTCTTCGTATATATTTGTGGTATAGTTTTTTTGAGTCGGCTTAAATGACAAGCGATTTTTTTCAGGTGTATCCTCTGTGTTATTGCTGTGACGAGGCAATAGCTCGTCTGCTTCGTTGTCTAGTATCATGTCGATTAGCTTACGAATATCTTTAGCAATCATAGGGTAGGTATCCAATAATTTTGTAAATTCCTCCATTTCGTCCTTATATTTGTCTTTGTTAAAGTATACATAGAGCAGTCGATTGAGAAAGGCATTGGTGTTTCCTTTCATTGGTTCGCTGCTCTTATTGTCTTTGAATATTTCAAATAGTTCGATATCGTTGTCCATCATTTTGCGGATCTTAGGTGAAGGATAGATATCAATTTTTGCATTCTCCATTCATTTTCCTCCTTTACCTCCTTTACCCATAAAAGGTGGGTGTAAATTATTGCGATATAGCCATTATAATACTTGTTTTAAGCTAATACAAGGGGGGTGGATTGCTTTTTATAAATACGAATTTTAAATAAAAATTAAAAGTGCTATATTATAGGTGTAACGAAGAGAAAACAAGTTGAAAAGAGTGAGCTGTGAGGCATAGGAGGGTATTATGATGAAAGATGTATGTGAAGCATGTGGAGCTATTGCGGTAAAGGCTATAGAGGAAGGTAAATTGGGGGGCTGGCAAATCACTACTATTGTATTGGGTTTGGGAGTGATTGGTCTGATAGGATATGCAGTTACTCTGAATTACAACTCTAAGTTACAGTCACTAGGAATTGGTACTCAGGCTATGCGATTGAGTGACACAAGTATTAGGGGATAAAGTAGGTGTATAAAACTGGATGTAGTAAAGGAGAAAGCAATGAAAAATGAAATTGTGACACAAAAACAGCAAGAGCAGGGAATGCAATGGCTGGATGTCGCCTATGGTCAAGCGATAAAAGGCATTGGTCTTGGCGACACAAGTGTAGAAAAAATGGCAGGGGATTATCTTGCAAAATATTCAAGTGCAGAAGAAGCTTGCAAGGCAATGTTAAAAAATCAAGTTAAAAAATGTACATCCAGTGGAGTTATCACAGGTTTTGGGGGTTTTACAACACTTCCATTTACTCTTCCGCTCAATGTCACCAGTGTGTTGTATATGCAAATGAGAATGATTGCCTGCACAGCGTATTTGGCTGAGTATTCTCCATCGAGTGATCAGACGGAAACACTTGTCCTTGCCTGCCTTGTTGGGGAGCCATTGACTCAGGTAGCAAAGCAAGCGGGTGTAAAACTGGGAACAAGAGTTGCCACAAATGCAATCAAAAAAATTCCAGGCAAAACACTGACAAAAATCAACCAGGCGATTGGCTGCCGGTTTATTACCAAATTTGGCACAAAGGGAATTGTAAATCTTGGAAAGGCCGTGCCACTGATTGGAGCAGGTGTGGGCGGTGCATTCGACTATTTTGGAACTCGCACCATAGCTGACAGAGCCTATAAGGCATTTTTTGAAGGAAGGTGGTAGACAAAAGAAAAAACAATAAGATATTGACAAGATATTGAATAGAAATGAAAAATACCTTACACTACATATAGGAAGGTATGGAAAACATTGAGAACAGATAGTTACAAATGACTAGGAGGTCAAAAATGAATATACTTTTTTCACCAGTTGGAGGAACAGATCCAGTATCAGAGCGCAATTTATATGATGGTTCGATGTTGCATATTTGCAGACATTGTGATATTGACAAGGTTTATCTGTATATGACGAAGGAAATATGGGAAAAACATGTAAAGGACAATCGCTATCAATTCTTTATTGAGAAATTAGCTGAACAAAAGAATAAGAAGATCGAATGTGTTATTATTGCAGACAAGGATCTTGAAAATGTACAAGTATATGATCAATTCTTATTTAGGTTTGAGAAGGAAATCAATTCGATTGTCAAGGAGTTGAAGGAAGAGGATCAATTTTTTATTAATATTTCTTCGGGAACTCCAGCAATGAAAAATGCGTTAGTTATTTTGCAGGACTTAAATGAATATAACTGTAAGTTTATTCAGGTTTCCACGCCAGAAAGGAAAATGAATCAGCACACCCATGAGGAAAATCTTGATTTGGAAGTGATGTGGGAGTTAAATGCAGAGCTAGAACGAGATGGTGAGAATCGATGTGCTGAAAATGTATGCCCATCGCTATCGAGACTTAGAAAAGAAGAGATCATCAAAAAGCATATCGACGAGTATGACTATAGAGCGGCACTTTCTGTAGCAAGGAGTATGGAAAGGCACAGCATCCAAAATTATATTGAAGAATTACAGCGAGCAGCAAATCGCTATAATTTGAATATGAAGAAGGTGGATCGTGACTACAAGAAGGATGGATTTGACATCACACCAGTAAAGTCTGGAGATGCGAGAAAACTTTTTGAGTACGCACTGTGGTTGAATATCAAGGAAAAAAGGCAGGAGTATATTGACTTTGTCAGAGGTATTACACCAATTGTTGTCGAGCTATTTGAAGTTGTGTTAAAGAGCAAAGGAAAGTTGGACATCAATGACTATTGCAAGGTAAATAAGTATGGTGTCAGAAAGTGGGATCAAGATAAAGTTACACAGAATTTGCCAGGTAGATCGGATAGTATCAGTGAGATCACGGACAGGGAGTATAGAGAAAAGCACAGTGAAGATGCAAATCTATCTAGGTTTAATTTGTCCAATGTATATTCAGAGGCCCTATTGTATCTGTTGAGAAATTTGGTCGATGATACGACGCTTCTAGATATTGCAAATAATCTCAGAAGTGTGGAGGAGAAAGTGAGAAATCTTGCTGCACATGATATTGTTTCACTCGATGGCAATGACATCAAGAATAGGACTGGATTTACTCCTTCTCAGATTATGGATATGATAAAGAAGCTTTTTGCCTATACGAATTTTGGCATTAAACCGGAGTATTGGAATTCCTATGAGGAGATGAATAGGGAGTTAAAAAGAAGAATTAGCGACCATGCAGAAAGAAGCTAGATTCATTCAATAGATGAGTGAATATCAAATGAAATGGATGAGGAAGGTAAGTAGAGAAATTTACTTGTCTTCCTCTTTCGAGGATGGTGTAAGGGATGGGAATATGGACGATAAATTTATATTATTAAGGCGAGATGGAAAAGAATTAGAGTATAGCAAAAATTGTGACTGGATCAAGGTCTTAGTGAAAATAGATGCGGCGATGGCACTAGCACCGATTGATGATGATTGTATTGAAAAGATAAATAATGATTTCTATCATGAACTTGTGTTATTGAAACAGCAACTTGGAAGAAATAAATTTGAAAGCAAGGAATGGCATAGTTGTATAAAAAAAGCACTATCTGGACATCCAGAAGTGGCCGATGTGTTTCTTTTTGCAACTAAGGAAGTCAATGCAGGAATTTACGAGCAGATTTGTACTCAAATGAGTAAGATTACCTATGATGGTGATACGAGTAATGGAAGTATGGATAGCAGTTTGGTATCCAGTAAGAGAGCACTTATTGTGGATGCAGTAGAAAAAATCACATATAGCAATTATCACCTTACACCAGAACAGAGAGAAGCCATCAATGACGGATATATTTATATTCATGACATGGGATTTCGAAGAGATACGATCAATTGTTGCCTCTTTGATATGGAGACCGTACTCAATGGCGGATTTGAAATGGGAGAAATGTGGTATGACGAACCGAGCACATTGTCAGAGGCCTTTGATGTCATTGCAACAGTGTCGATGAATGCAGTTGCACAAATTTATGGTGGCTTTACCATTGCACAGATTGATGAGTTATTCGTCAAATATGCAAAAAAGAGCTATGATATTTATTTGAAAGAATTGGTAGAAGTTGGAATAGAGACAGAAAAAGCAGATCAACTGGCAAATCAAAAGATTAAAAGAGACTTTGAAAATGGATTTTTTGCATTGGAAGCAAAGTTCAATTCTCTCATTTCGCCAAGAGGAGATTATCCATTTATTACTATATCATTTGGTATTGGTATGGACAAATATGCCCAGATGGCAACCATCGCTGCGTTAAAGGTTAGAAAAGAGGGACATGGCAAAGAAGGATTTAAGCGACCTGTGCTCTTTCCTAAATTAGTTTTTCTTTATGACAAAAATCTTCATGCCAAAGGCAAACCATTATACTCCCTTTTCCAAGACGCTCTATCGTGTTCGAGCAAGGTGATGTATCCAGAATATTTGAGCCTCACTGGAGATAGAGGGATTGTCTCTGAAGTCTATAAAAAATATGGCAAAGTCATTAGCCCGATGTGTTGTAGAGCTTTTCTTACCAAGTGGTTTGAAAGAGGGGGAGAGATACCAGCAGATGAATATGATACCCCTGTATTTATAGGTAGATTTAATATTGGCGTTGTGTCCTTGAACCTTCCAATGATTTTGGCAAAGAGCAGAGAAGATCATGAGAACTTTTATAATGTGCTTGATGACTATCTACATTTAATTAGGAAAATTCACAAGAGAACCTATAAGTTTTTGGCAGAAAAGAAGGCTTATACCAATCCATTGGCCTTTATGCAAGGTGGTCTATATGGTGGTCATCTCAAGCGAGATGATAAGATAGAGCCACTGCTAAAGAGTGCAACGGCTTCTTTTGGGATTACCGCACTCAATGAATTGCAATACTTATACAATAGTAGATCAATTACAGAAGATGGTGAATTTGCCCTAGAGGTTGTGGAGTATATTAATAAAAAGGTCGCTGAATATCAAGCTGAAGATCATATACAATACTCTGTCTATGGCACACCAGCCGAGAGCCTTTGTGGAAAGCAAGTAAAATCATTTAGAAAGAAGTTTGGCATAAAAGAAAATGTTAGTGACAGAGATTATTTTTCAAATTCATTTCACTGCCATGTCTCAGAAGATATAACACAGCTAGATAAGCAAAGTTATGAGGCAAGATTTTGGGATTTATTTAATGGTGGAAAGATTCAGTATGTGCGTTTTGATGTCCCACATAATATCGAGGCACTAGAAGCTTATGTCAACCATGCAATGGATTTAGGGCTCTATGAAGGCATCAATATTTCACTAGCATATTGTGATAATTGCGGTTTTCAGTGGAATAATAAAAAGACGGAGAGACCAGATGTTTGTCCTAGATGTGGCAAAAAGGAAATGACACTTATCGACCGAATGTGTGGTTATATTGCCTTTTCAAAAATACATGGAAAGTCAAGGTTAAATGAAGCGAAAATGGCAGAGGTCTATGATCGGATTTCTATGTAAGTTGTGTTTGTGAATATGTGAATATGGGTAAAAGCAAAAAAAGATGAGAGGACAAGATGCTCTCATCTTTTTGGTTTTATAAAATTTGTCACAAAATAAAGTGTTTGCAAAAGCCCTTTTTTGTGTTATACTTACTAAGGCAATTGAGGAAAATTCCATTTTGCCCCGATGGCTTAAAATGGTGCTTTTTGGGGTGTGCGAGCTGATTTTCACTTGATTTAAGGGCAAAAAAGTACTTGTTAAATTTTTAGCCCGAAAAGTGCCTCGCAACCCCTGAAATTTACAGGGTTTGCAGGGATAGGTTTAGAAATTGATTCCCCGTCTAGGGGACGGAAACAATCAACAACATTGTTGACATCACAAACTATGTTTTAGAAATTGATTCCCCGTCTAGGGGACGGAAACCTACATGGTATCCACCTTCAATAGTCTCAGCTAAATTACGTTTAGAAATTGATTCCCCGTCTAGGGGACGGAAACGGATTAGATCCTTCTAAGATTAGCGAATCTATGTTTAGAAATTGATTCCCCGTCTAGGGGACGGAAACTAGGGCTAGAGTCGCTAGCCTAACTCTAAGTTGGAAGTTGCGTTTAGAAATTGATTCCCCGTCTAGGGGACGGAAACTTTATAACATCTTGAATCAAGTATAAATATTTTTGTACCGTTTAGAAATTGATTCCCCGTCTAGGGGACGGAAACGCAATAGAGTCAATGATAATAACTGTAGGAACATAGTTTAGAAATTGATTCCCCGTCTAGGGGACGGAAACATGAATACTGTTAAAGATGAGAATGGTAATAGTGTAATAGTTTAGAAATTGATTCCCTGTCTAGGGGACGGAAACCAAGTTGATTCCACGCCATCCTTTATAAGATACTGTATGTTTAGAAATTGATTCCCCGTCTAGGGGACGGAAACATTGATATCAATTTCTCCTTCAATATACTTACAATATTGTTTAGAAATTGATTCCCCGTCTAGGGGACGGAAACGCTTAGCTATCGGCTAGACGGGCAGAAAGGAAACCGATATGAGTTTAGAAATTGATTCCCCGTCTAGGGGACGGAAACTTCAATAAGAATGAACATCTTAATGAAGTTGTTGGTCGTTTAGAAATTGATTCCCCGTCTAGGGGACGGAAACCTAGACGAACCGCTCCGTAGATCGCCAATGTGTTTTTGGCGAAGTTTAGAAATTGATTCCCCGTCTAGGGGACGGAAACTCAATATATAACCTTCAAATTCTCTTTGTTCTTCTGGTGTTTAGAAATTGATTCCCCGTCTAGGGGACGGAAACGAAGACTTTGAAATTACTCCAAATCATGATTTCACCTCGTTTAGAAATTGATTCCCCGTCTAGGGGACGGAAACTTTTTCTCAAATCGGATGTTGAGAAACCATTATCGTTTAGAAATTGATTCCCCGTCTAGGGGACGGAAACGGTTAATAAACTTCTCAGATGAAATAATCTTACCTGCAACTGTTTAGAAATTGATTCCCCGTCTAGGGGACGGAAACATTCACAGTTAAAGTCAAACTCGATCTCATTGAGTTTAGAAATTGATTCCCCGTCTAGGGGACGGAAATTCGAGCTTCTTGACGAAGCTCTTCACGGATGTTCTCTAAGTTTAGAAATTGATTCCCCGTCTAGGGGACGGAAACAGTAAAGTCTAAATCTTCTACACCTAATTTATATAAAGTTTAGAAATTGATTCCCCGTCTAGGGGACGGAAACATAGTGCAAAAGCTCCTGATGAGTTTAGAGCTATCCTTGGGTTTAGAAATTGATTCCCCGTCTAGGGGACGGAAACTGGTATAGTACCACATCCCGTCTTCCCCTTGTGTGATTGTTTAGAAATTGATTCCCCGTCTAGGGGACGGAAACCTCTACTATAGTATCCAGCAACAGAACCATCATAAGGTTTAGAAATTGATTCCCCGTCTAGGGGACGGAAACTTTTCGTTGTAAATATGGCATTCCTTTCATTCTTTGCGTTTAGAAATTGATTCCCCGTCTAGGGGACGGAAACTCAACATGAAACATTCCGTTGTGTGTCATTGCTACGTTTAGAAATTGATTCCCCGTCTAGGGGACGGAAACATGAGGTTGTCAGTGAATAGATTGGTGTTTTCTTTTAGTTTCGTTTAGAAATTGATTCCCCGTCTAGGGGACGGAAACTCCACTCTACGAGCAGTTACCTTAGCTGCGTTTGTAGCTGCGTTTAGAAATTGATTCCCCGTCTAGGGGACGGAAACTTCTAACAATGTACCACTAAACAGATTTACTGTTTAGAAATTGATTCCCCGTCTAGGGGACGAACACATATATGAAAGGAGCAAAATTTTATGGCTATTGCAACAATTATCTACTTCATTGGGATCATCCTATTTATCAGCTCAAGCATTAGAGCTTTTGCATCGGACATCGAATATAAAAGAACAGGTGAAAGAAAAAGCAATTTTCATTTCTCTATTCGATTTATTTTGTCTATTTTATGCTTCATCATCGGTACTTATATTATGACTCATTTCTATTAAGCAGTAGGGGACGGAAACTTTGCAGACCGAATGATAATATAAGCCAACTTCATAAAACATATTTATATCCAGCTCTTTTCAACTTAAAATTTTTACTATAATCTCCAATCTCCAAAACAAAGACAATGATTTATAGTATCAACCGAAGTATTGAATTTTTGTAGTATTTGTTATAGAATTAAAAAAGTAGCCAGTATATGAGATATACGAAAGGAAAAACTCATGATAAATAATATTTTTGACCACACAGATGATGATTTTTGGGGCGATTTAGGTCTGGATGAAACAAATGATTTTAATGATGATATGCTAGTGTGAAAGAAAGTAGAGGTAAGCCGTAAACCGGCGCACTTAAATAAGCTGTC
>ERZ772960.3083-NODE-3083-length-11502-cov-11.706211_pt1 | contig 11502 bp, 8 predicted proteins | sample MGYA00580678_ERZ772960 | MGnify/ENA primary metagenome ERZ772960 (study PRJEB29015, sample SAMEA2737930) | human oral metagenome | biome: human oral; feature: human-associated habitat; material: dental | place: China | collected 2059 ...
GCGACCTTGCCGGAAATAAAGAGCATGAGCGCCGTCAAAACAAGCGCAATCAGCGTGAGCGGAACATGCAGAAGGAACATACTCGCGAGCACCGTAATGACGGAAAGAATCATGCTGGCGAGCTGCGGAAACACATCGACAATCAGCTGGCGCAGGGTGTCCGTGTCGTTCGTATAGACCGACATGATGTCTCCGTGCGCATGCGTATCAAAATAGGATATGGGCAGCGACTCCATGTGCGCAAACAGGCGCTTCCGAATTTTGAGGAGCGTCCCCTGTCCCACATAGACCATGAGAATCGAATAAATGTAAGTCGCAACCACGGAAATCAGATAAATCAGTGTGATGTGCTGTAGCGCAGCTAAGAGCGGTGCAAAATCACGCTGCTCCGCGTGCAATAGGGGAGTGATATAGTTATCGATTAACTTCCGGATAAACAGCATGCCGTAGGCATCCGCAAGCGCCGCAGCAATGACGCAGATCAGCACAATCAGCATCTGCAACCCGTAGTCCTTCAGAATACCGGACGTCAGGCGGCGCATACTCCGCGAGGTAATGTTACCCAGATTTGCTTTTTTCCTTGTGTTTGCCATCGCGTCACGCCTCCTCTCTCTCGTCAAAGTCGCCGCCGCCCTCTGTCTGCGCGGCAACCACAGAGGCGTAAATTTCGTTGTTCTTCAGTAATTCTTCGTGGGTGCCGAAACCGCTCACGCGTCCCTCCTCGAGCACCAGAATGCGGTCCGCATCCTTTACGCCCGAAATGCGCTGGGAGATGATGAACTTCGTCGTATTCGGAATCTTCTCCCGGAATGCCTTGCGTATGGAAGCATCCGTCGCCGTATCGACTGCGCTGGTCGAGTCGTCGAGAATCAGAATTTTCGGCTTCTTTAAGAGAGCTCTCGCAATGCAGAGACGCTGCTTCTGTCCGCCGGATACATTGCTGCCGCCCTGTTCGATCCAGGTGTGATAGCCGTCCGGAAAACTCCGCACGAACTCATCGGCGCAGGCAAGGCGGCAAGCCTCCTCGCAATCCGCATCGCTCGCATCGGGATTTCCCCAGCGAAGGTTATCGTAAATGGTTCCGGAAAACAGTGTGTTCTTCTGGAGCACCATACCGACTGCGTCCCGGAGCACCTTTAAGTCATAGGTCTTTACGTTCTTGCCGCCGACCAGAACCTCGCCCTCGGTCGCGTCATAAAGGCGCGGAATCAGACTGACCAGAGAGGTCTTAGAGGAACCGGTGCCGCCGATAATCCCGATGGTCTCGCCGGAGCGCACCGAAATCGTAACATCGCTCAGCACGAAGCGCGGATGTTCTTCCTCGCGGAAATCCGGATCCTGCCGCATTGCCTCTTCCCGACTCAGTTTACCGCTCTCCACGGCAGCAATGCGCGCCTGCTTTTCCTTCTGTCTTCTGACTTCCTTCGGGTTATCCCAGTCAACCGGCTCTTCGCGCTTTCCGTAGGAAAACGAAACCTTCGAGAAGACCACCGAGCCGTCCTCCACTTCCGTGACCGGCTGCTCGGGCGTCTGAATTTTCGGGATTTCCGAGAGCACTTCTTCGATGCGCCGTCCGCTCGCGACCGACATCGTAATCATGACAAAAACCATCGCAAGCATCATGAGCGACATCAGAATACTGATCATATAAGTAAAGAAGGAGGTCAGCTGTCCCGTGGTGAGAGAGCCCGCGACGACCTCCTGCGCGCCGAACCAGGAAATTCCAAGCATGCAGCCGTAGACCGCAAGGTAGAGCGCCGGGAAAATAAAGCAGACCAGTCCTTCCGCCTTCACGAAGAGCTTGTAGATATTTTCGGCGGAAATCTTGAATTTTCCGATTTCATACGCTTCGCGCACAAAACTCTTGACCACGCGAATACCGGTCACATTCTCCTGTACGCTCGCATTCAGCGCATCGTATTTCGAAAACACGCGCGTAAACGCCTGTCCCGCAAATTTGATGACCAAGACCAGTACAATCAGAAGGAAGCCGAGCGCTACCAGAAAAATCATCGATAGCTTCCGGCTGATGCTGAAGGTGAGCGCAAGCGTGAAAATCAGCGTGGCAGGCGCCCGCATGCAGGTCCTGAGTATCATCTGGTAAGAGTTCTGGACATTCGAGACATCCGTCGTGAGACGGGTCACGAGGCCCGCAGTCGAGTACTTGTCGAGATTGCCGAACGAAAAGCGCTGGACGCTTCTGTAAATTCCGCTGCGAAGACTTGCTGCCAGTCCCGCCGCCGCATCCGCCGCGAAGTAGCCGCCGATCGAGCCGAAAATCAGACCGAAAATCGCAAGTCCCACCATCATGCCGCCGCTCTGAAGAATCACGGAAAAATTCTGTCCCTGGATACCGTTGTCAATGAGATTTGCCATGACGAGCGGGACCAGATTTTCAACGACGACTTCCATGACCATGCCGAAAACAGCAAGCAGGGAAATCCAGCGGTATTTTTTCCCGAGATATGCGCTGAACATTTTAATCATATGTTTCCTCCGCAAGTGAAAGTGCAAGTTCCGCCATCGCCGAAAAACCGGCTTCCCGCTCCTCCGCCGAAAGCGACTCACCGGTCAAGAGGTGATCGCTCACCGTGAGAACGGAAAGTGCCTTTGCCCCGAGCGAGGCGGCTGTCGCATAGAGCGCCGCGGTCTCCATTTCGACCGCGAGCACCCCCATGTTCCGCCACTTTTCAATGGCGGCCTCGCTCTCCGCGGGGCCGTAAAACATGTCGCTGGTCAGTACCGCGCCGACCGAAACCGGTCTCTTCAACGCCGCTGCGCGCGTTGCCGCGCGGGAGAGCAGTGAAAAATCGGCGAGCGGCGCAAACGTCCCCGGGAGTTCAAAGAGCGCCGGGAAGTTTGAATTGGTCGAAGCGCCCTCTGCGAGAACCAAATCACGCAAGCCTATACTCTCCTGCATGGCGCCGGCCGTGCCGATTCGAAGCAGTTGTTTTGCACCGTAAAAGTGAATCAATTCGTAGGCGTAAATTCCCATCGAGGGGCAGCCCATGCCGGTTCCCATGACCGAGACCCGCTTTCCGCGGTACAGCCCCGTAAAACCGAGCATATTTCGCACTTCGTTAAAGCAGTGCACCTCTTCCAGAAAGGTTTCCGCAATTCGCTTGGCGCGGAGCGGGTCACCCGGCAACAGAACCGTCTCTGCAACTTCCCCCGGCAAAGCCGCAATGTGCGGCGTCGGCACAGAGGCCTTTGCTTTTCTCTCCTCCTGCATCTCTCCTCCTCTCCGAAGCACTTCGTAATTCCGTATCCTGTTCGCGGAAACACGGACAAAGTCCGTAGTTCGAAAAGAAGCGCTGAACCACTCAGCGCTTCTCCCCAGCCATTTAAGCTTCGCCCTCGGCGCGCTTCAGCTCCTCCAGATCTTTGTGTCCGTCACGGTGCATCGAGAACTTCTCCATCGGATAGTTCTTCAGGTTGTCGAGCACCTTTCTGTCGTCCGCGCGCTTTAAGAGCGTCTCGCGGGAACGCTTGATTTCAATCTCCGTCTTGTGTTTCGACGGTCCGCCGACACAGCCGCCCGGGCAGGCCATGCCTTCGATAAAGTCTTCCGCGACTCTGCCGAGTTTTAAGAGCTGGAGTGCCTTCTTGCACTCCGCACCGCCGGCGCAGCGGAGCAGTTTAATTTCGGAGACATCCTCGCCGCGCTCGCTCATGCACTCGAGCACCGCGTTTGCGACGCCGCCCGAAGTTGCAAACCGCTTGCCGAAAATCGAAGCCTCCTGCCGCTCGGTATCCTCCGGCTCCAGCTGCACATCCGCCGAGCGGAGGAACGCGTTAAACTCACCGTAAGTCATGACATAATCCGCATTGTCGGGAACCGACTTGTCTGCCGACTCGGACTTCTTCGCGACGCAGGGACCGATGAAGACTGTCACACAGCCCGGATGGGTCGCTTTCAGATAACGGGACACCGCGCACATCGGGGAGACCGTCGTCGACATATTCTCCTCGTACTGCTGCGGGAAGTGCTTCTTTAAGAGGTTGATGAAAGCCGGGCAGCAGGAAGTCGTCATCTTCTTGCCCTCTTTTCTCGCCTCCGACCACTCGAGTGCCTCATAAGCCGCGGTCATATCGCCGCCGAGACCGACCTCGACCATATCCGCAAAGCCGATTTTCTTCAGTGCGTTGCGAATCGAACCCATGCCGATTTTTTCGCCGAACTGTCCCTCGGTCGCGGGCGCGCACATCGCAATGACTTCCTTGCCCGCCTTGATCTCCTGAATCACATTGACCAGATAGCTCTTTGCGCTGATTGCACCGAAGGGGCAGCTGTGGATGCAACGGCCGCACTCAATACACTTCTGCTCGTCAATAACGCAGAAGCCGTACTCATCATAGGTAATCGCATCGACCGGGCAGGCCTTCTTGCAGGGGCGAACGAGATGCACGATTGCGCCGTACGGACAGTTCTGCGCGCACATGCCGCACTCCTTGCACTTTTTCGAGTCGATGTGAGAGCGGAATTCTCCGATGGTCACCGCGCCGAAATGGCAGGACGACAGACAGGCCTTACCGAGACAGAGACGACAGTTGTCCGTGACGGTATAGCTCGAGAGCGGACACTCGTCGCAGGCCGGCTTGATGACCTGCACTTCATTCTTGGAATCCAAGTTTTCCATCAGATTCTCGCCGCAGGCGAGTCTCGTCCGGTGGCGCACAATCTCTCTCTCTTTATAAATGCAGCATCTTCCGATTGCCGGCTTCGGGCCCGGGATGATTTTGTAAACCAGCTCCTCTTTGTGCTCCTCATCCAGCTGATCGTTCCAGGCGAGACGGCAGGTCTCTTCCAGCACCAGATGCCTTGTTTGGATCAGTGCCTCGTCGTTGTTAATCATCGTTTTCCTCCTAGGATTACAGTCACATTATTTTACCATATTCACCGAAAAATGCCACGCGCCATCTTGTCCTTTTCGGCGTACCGTCCGCGCTGTACCGCCCGCTCCCGCAGAGCGCGCGGAGGAAAAACCGGAGCACTGCCTCCGCGAGACTTGCGAGCAACACAATGCTGAGTGTCCAGGCAAATATTTCGCCGGTCTCCAGATAAATTTTGGCGCGGTACAGCCCGTTCCCGAGCGAGAGCGCCGGCTGCCCGATCAGCTCCGCCGCGGCGCCGGCCTTAAAGCTCACGCCGACCGAGAGACTCAGTGCGCTCTCAAGAAAAGGTGCGAGCACCGGCAGATACAGCGCCCGAAGTCTCGTGCCGTGCGACAGCCCGTAGAGTCTTGCGACTTCGAGAAGATCTCCCGGCACGGCGCCGAGGCCGCCGAGCGTGTTGAGATAAAAAACCGGCAGGGAGACCAGAAAACAGATGAAAAGAGAGGCGTTGCGGTTTCCGACCCAGAGTAAGAGCAGCACGACAAAACTTGCGACCGGAACTGCCTTGATTACATTGACAAAGGGACCCAGAATCCATCTGAGTCCCCTTCTCGCCTGTGCCGCCGCCGCCAAAGCTGTGCCGAGCACCGCGCCGAGCAAAAAGCCACCGAGAATACGCAGCGAGGAATTTACGACCGCCTGCCGGTATGCGGACGTCCCCGCCATATTCACGAGCGTCCGTATGGTCTCGACCGGTCCTACCAAAAGAAACTTGTTGCCGATCAGCCTTGCCGCTGCCTCCCAGAGCAGAAGCCAGAACAGCCATCTGAGCGGCTCTTTGCCGTCGCGCAGCAACACGTTTCGGATTGCGCCGATCAATCCGCTCACTCCGCCACGACGTAGAACGCGTCATCCGGCAGCTTGCCGCCGACTGCCTTCGGATCTGCGCTGTACAAAACCTGCAGATAGCCGGAGAGTGCCTGCTTCATCTCCGCGCCGTCCAGATTCGTGATGTTGCAGGCGGGGAGAGCCTTCTTCGCGATGCCCTCGTTTTCCAGAATCCCGAAGGCGACAACCGCCTTTGCCGCTGTCTCCGGATCCTGTACCGCCGTCGCCACGCTTCTCGCCTGCTCTTCCCGGAAGGTCTTGACAGCGTCCGGCTGTGCCTTTAGGACTTCCTGTCTCACCACCGTGACGCCTGTCACAAGGCGGGAGCCGTTGTTCAGCGCATCCCAGCTGTCACTCAGCGAAAAGGCCGTCTTCAATTTGTCATTCTTTGCCTCCGCGACCGTCACAAAGGGCTGCGGGAGCACGGCAATCGCCGCGGGATCCGCCGCGAGCGCCGAAGCAATCTCGGTCGGTTCGGACTTAAAGTCGAGCGTGCAGTCCGTGACGCCGTTCTCCTGCAACAAATAGCGGAGCACATACTCGGGCGTCGCGCCCTGTCCCGTCGTGAGCACCGTCTTGCCCGCGAGATCTTTCACGCTGTGAATGTTCTCGTCCCCGGTCACGCAGTAGAGGACGCCGAGCGTGTTGATGTTGAGTACCGCAATCTTTCCCTCGGTCTTATTGTAGAGCGCCGCTGCCATATTGGCTGGGAGCAGGGCAAGGTCGAGATCACCCGAGACCAGCTTTGCCGCAATCTCGTCGGGCTGCGCCGCAACCGTGAACTGATAGCTGCCCTCGCTCTTGCCGTCCTGACTCTCCTGCATCAGCGCGGCAAGCCCCATCGCGGTCGGCCCCTTCAGGGCGCCGACCCGGAGTCCCGCGCCCGTCTCTGTCTTTGCCGCCGCAGTGCTCTCCGCCGCGACAGCGGCTGTCGTACCGCGCTCCGCCGCGCTGCTCTCCACCTTCTTTGCGCCGCAGCCCATCAGACTCACACCGAGCAACAGCGCTGCCGCTGCCGCGACTACCGATTTCTTCCAGTTTTTCATAGTCCCTCCTGAAACCTTTCGCGCTTTTTTGCGTCTTTCTAGGTGAAAGAGATGATTTGTCTATCTTTCCGGTCGATTATATCATGCTATCTTCTTTTAGACCAGACAAATACAGACTGCCGCCGCGATACGCCGCATATCTTACGACACAAATGCCGATATGCTGTTTTTTGCAAGAAAATCTTCCTTGTTTTTCTCGAGGCGCTACTCTAAGCTAAGACAAGGATCGGTTTTCGTTCCGCACGGCAAGCGGATACGGCGGCCGAAACGCACGCATGAGAGGAGGAATCATCATTTGGCAGAACCGATTATTTCCGTGCGCGATTTAAAAAAAATATACCGTGTCGGCGACAGCGAAGTACACGCGCTGGACGGCATCAGCTTCGACCTTGAGCCGGGGCGCTTTCTCGCGATTGTAGGCACCTCGGGTTCCGGAAAATCCACTTGTCTGAACCTGCTCGCCGGCCTCGAACCGCCGAGCAGCGGCAGCATTCACATACTCGGCGAGAAGCTCGAAAAGATGAATGAGCAGCAGCTGGTGCGCTTTCGGCGGAACCATGTCGGCTTTATTTTCCAGAGTTACGGCCTGATTCCCACGATGAATGCCGAGGAAAATGTGGCCCTCCCGCTCTTGTTCCGCGGCGTCGACAAGGAAGAAAGACAGCGCACCGCGCGCATCTATATGGAGCGCATCGGCATCCTGGATCAGGCGTTGCACATGCCGGGGCAGATGTCGGGCGGCCAGCAGCAGCGTGTCGGCATAGCCCGCGCGCTCGCAAGCAAACCGGAACTCATCTTCGCCGATGAGCCGACCGGCAACCTCGACTCCCGCACGACGGAAGAAGTGCTCTCGCTGCTCCGGGACATCGTCCGGAAACAGCATGTGACCCTCGTCATGGTCACACACGATAACTCAATCGCAGCGCGCGCCGACCAGCAGATACGCATTGTCGACGGCAAGATTGTAGAACGGAAAGGATTTACTCATGCAGACTAAACTTCAAAAAACATCTCTCCTGCTCCGCGTCCTGGTGCTGGAGGTAACGCTCTCGCTGTTACTCTTTTTCCTGTTGCCGCCTCACACGGCACAGGCCTCCTATGTCAACACCAATCTCAACACCTTTGTGCACGACGCCAATGAACTGCAGGTCGGTTATCCCGGTCAGGACATGAATTTGAGTTTCCGCGTCGGCTATAACAATACAAACGGCATGAAGAACCCGAAGACCGCCGAGATTCAGAATGTCATTGTCCGCCTCTCGAACGACCAGAACTATCTGAAACAGGACAAGAACCCGGATCAGAACACGACGGACCAGAAGAATCCCTACGACAAAGACGATGAGAGCGAGCTCTACGACGCCTGGAGAGCCGGTCAGAAATCCGGCATCGACAAGGCCTACGGCGGCAATTCGGCTTTCACCGTGGACGGCGGCAACTATCCCTTTGAAATCAATGCGACGACCTTCACCGAAGAAAACCGTTTTGCCTCGCTAAAAGCCGGCGAGTATAAGACCGTGACCTTGCATGTCACCGTGCGCGCCGACGCAAAAGAAGGCTACTACGGCGTCCCGATTGCGTTTTACTATGCGCTGCCGGGCAGCAACACCGCGGATTTCCGCGGCCCCATGCAGGTTGAATTCATCAATGTCTACATCAAGGCTTCGGGCGAGGTTGCAAATCCCTCGACCGCAACCGGTGACAAGACCTTTGTGCTCGGCGAGGGCCAGGAAACCCCGGTCGGCACCGCGCCCGGCATCATCAATTACAGTTTAAAGTTCCGAAACCAGCGCAAGGTCCCGGTATACCGCGTGCAGGTTCACATGAATACGGCGCTTGCGGACGGCGCTTCGCTGCAGGCGACCGCGCAGAACAAGTCGCAGGCCTCCACGGGCTTCCCGTTTAATCTGAATGACGCAAACTACGACCGCAACTTTGAGTCCGCACAGCCGGATGAGGTGCTGAGTGCCGACTACTCGATGGCCATTATGCAGAATGCGGCAAACGGGTACTACCCGCTGAGCTACACCGTGAGCTATAAGCTCACCCCGGATGCGACCGTCTCTTATCAGGAGACCTATGTGAACTATGTGCGCATCAACAACCCTTCCATGGTCGAACAGCCGCCGGCAGCGGACAACAAGCAGGGCGATTTTAACCCAAACGACCGCCAGAAAGCCCGCATCATCCTGGACGGCTATCGCACGGAACCCGAAAAAGTCTTTGCCGGTCAGCCCTTCACACTGGTTCTCAGCGTGAAGAATGCTTCCGGCGATATTCCGGCAAGCAATATTTTGCTCTCCGCCGAGTCCGAAAAAGTGGACAACTCCTCTGTCTTTTCGACCGAGGCGGGCTCCAATTCCTTTGTGATTAACAGCCTGAAAGCAGGGGAAGCAAAGGAACTCAGACTGAACCTCGAGGCATCCGCGGGCGTGGATCCGCGTTCCTACACCATCACGCTGAACGAAAAGTTTGACTCCCCCGCGTTTAAGAACGCTGAGGATAAGCTGACGCTCGATATCCCGGTCTTCCAGGTGGCCCGCTACTCCATTTCCACGCCGGAGCTCTCACCCGACAGCATAGAAATCGGCAAAGAGAGCAATGTCATGTTCAACCTGAACAATACCGGTCGCGTGATGCTCTACAATGTGCAGGTGACCTTTGAGGGCGATGCGATTAAAAAGGCAAGCGCCTACCTCGGCAATATCAAGTCCGGCGACAGCGGCAGCGTCGATGCGATGCTGAGCGGCGCCGCGGCGAGCAGCGAGGAAAACAATATCACGATGACCATTCAGTATGAGGATGTAAACGGCAATGTGACCAAGGAGGAACAGAAACTCACGCTTGCCGTCACCGAGCCTGCCCCCGATATCCCGGCTACCGATACCGACACGGAAAAGAAACCGGTCAAAAAGCCGTCTCCGCTCCCGCTGCTTCTGATTCCGGTCGCCGCAATCGCTGCGGGCGTCGGCGTCCGCAAATTCCGCAAGAAGAAGGCTGACGGAGGCGATGCGGCATGAAGTTTGGAGATCTTCTCTCGCTCGCCCTCCGGAATCTTTTCCGGCGAAAGACAAGAACGGTTTTGACCGTGCTCGGCGTCATCATCGGCACCTCCTCGATTCTCGTGATGATGAGCCTCGGCCTCGGTATGAGCCGCCAGACGAGACAGCTCTATGAGTCCGCGGGCTCGATGAAGACAATTACCGTCTACTCCTTTAACCAGAAGGGCAACGAGACCGAGATTACCGATGACACCATCAAGCAGCTGAAGCAGCTCACACACGTGGAAGATGTGAGCCCGCAGCTGGACGCATCCGTGACAGCGAAATGCGGCCCCTATGAGGGCTACTTGTCCCTGACCGGCGTCTCCCAGCATTTCTTGAAGGAACTGCCCTTAAAATCCGGATCGCTGCCGCCCGCAAACACGGATACCCTAAGCCTGCTCTACGGCAACCACTTTCAGGATAACTTTTACAAAGTCTCCAAAAACAGCTCGGCAAACTTCGGCGGCGGCAACGGCGGCGATGTGCACATTGACCCGCTGAAGGACACCATCTTTTACATCTTTCCCGAGGGCTATAAACCCGCGCCAAAGAATAACAGCAGCGACAGCGGCGCTTCCGGCGGCGCTTCCGCCGCGGCCGCGCCGGCCTCGGTCGCAACCGCGACCTCCGATAAGCCCCAGAAAAAGTACATTCTGGACACGGCAGGCATTCTGGACGGCGGCAGCAGCGGCTATAACAGTTACAGCTATTCGATCTACTGCGACATTGACACGCTGAAAAACTTTCTGAAGCAGCGCTACCGGAAGTATCTGGTGCCGGAGCCGAAGCTCAACAAAAAAGGCAAGCCGGTCGATTACTATGTCTATTCACAGGCTTATGTCTTTGTGGACGACATGAACCACGTCTCCGAAGTACAGAAAAAAATCGCGGAGCTCGGCTATCAGGCGGACTCCAATATGGAGTGGCTCGAGCAGTCCAAGCAGTTCACCGGCATGGTCCAGGCCGTGCTCGGCGGCATCGGTGCGGTCTCGCTTCTCGTCGCGGCCATCGGCATCATCAATACAATGATGATGTCCATCTACGAGAGAACGCGGGAAATCGGCGTCATGAAGGTTCTCGGCTGCGAGATGACCAACATCCGCGACCTCTTCCTCGTCGAATCGGGTTTCATCGGCCTGATGGGCGGCATCATCGGCACCGTCCTGAGTCTCCTGATTTCGCTGCTCATCAACTTTCTCGCGGCACAGGGCGGCAACGAGCAGCTCTCCGTCTTCTACCAGAATGCGGAAGGCGGATCCATCTCCTACATTCCGCCCTGGCTCGCGCTCTTTGCGATTGTCTTCGCGATTTTCATCGGCGCAGCCGCCGGTTACCTCCCGGCAAAGCGCGCAATGCGCTTAAGTCCGCTCGCGGCAATGCGAAACGAATAAACGCAACTCCGCACAGCAAAAAACCGCTCCGGCTTACAGCCGGAGCGGTTTTGCGTTGTCACACTGCTCTTCAATCCAGGTGATGGCCTCTTCAAGTCCCTCCGCGCTGTACGGAAAGTCCCGATACCGCTTCTCTTCTTCCGTGTCATGGTAGGAATACGGCCCCTCCCAGACATAGGCGCGGAGCGTGTGGGGCGCTCTCTTATCGACAGGCGTCCAGTGCACATTCTCGAGCGGCTCGATGCCGAGGCGGTAGTAAACCGACTGGTAACTGCCGTAATAGGCCTCACCGTACTC
>ERZ772960.3084-NODE-3084-length-11497-cov-5.471771_pt1 | contig 11497 bp, 4 predicted proteins | sample MGYA00580678_ERZ772960 | MGnify/ENA primary metagenome ERZ772960 (study PRJEB29015, sample SAMEA2737930) | human oral metagenome | biome: human oral; feature: human-associated habitat; material: dental | place: China | collected 2059 ...
CTAGAGTCACGAGTGTTCTGGCATAATTCATAAATCACTTTTTAATTCAGATATTTTCTCATTCTTTTTTCCTTTATGAATTCTAAACACTTTTCAGCATTAGACCTAATATTGTTTTCTAAACCTCTTATCCATTTATCATCTAAATTGTATTTAGTGTGCTTTTCTATTTTAAAATTTTTTAACTTTATTAATTTTGAGATATGTCTATCTTTAGAATATAACTTCATAGCTTCATCAAAATTTTGATTAAAAGCATTTGTTCTTTCTCTGTTATATTGATTTATATAGTTTTTATTAGTTATTTCATCTTCAGTCATATGATTCAACATAGATAAACCATTATCAAATACTGGAAAAGGTTTTAAAAGTTCTCCAGTATTATTATCTTTTAGCATTCCAAAATTCGCTAAATGTCTATCTGTATTTCCTATTATTGCATCAAAAAGCATCATATCTTCAAATTGTTCAAAATTTTCTTTATAAATATTTTTTATTTCTAAAATAATTTTAGCATCTAAAGTTGCAAACTCAATTTTATTTTTTCTTAAAATATTTCCTATTGTTTCATAACCATAATCTTCAGAAGTAGCTAACAAACAACTTGATACTAATTGCCCTTGAAATTTTTCTAAATCATATTTTATATAATCTATTCCAAGTTCTTTTGCAACTTGGGACATATAGTATTCAGAGTATGCTTCTTTTCCACCATTTGCAACCTCAAATCCAGAGCCTTTCATTAAATAAATTCCATTATCTTTTTTATGCCAACATTTTTTTAACATTCCATTTGTTGTATATTCAGGAGATGTCCTTAATCCAGTAATTTCCTTTTCATATCCTGTAAAAGCAATAAGGGATAAAATCTCAGAAAATTTATTACTATATAAATTAAAATCTTTCCATAGATATTCTTTCCCATCATCAGGAATGATCCAATATGAATCGTTAAGAGATAAACCAAAAGATAATTCAATATAGTCCATAGGATGTTTTAAAGAATCTTTATCTACTAAAGTATCTAAAATTTCATCTACAAATTGTCTATTTTTAGGAACTTTTCTTGCAGAAATCCATTTTTCTAGACCAAGAGCTGTTTCCTCTAAAGAATATGGTAATAAACTCCTGTATTCTTCATTTATATCTTCTAAAAAAAATGTATAAATAGTTCCTAAATCTTCTATTACCTCTTTTTTATATTCAAATCTAACTAATGAAATATCTTTACTTTTTAATATAAATTTTTTAATATTACCCATATTTTTTCACCTTTTATTTAATTTTTTATTACACTTTTCATTCTAAATAAAGAACTTCTTGATATGTTTAATATTTCCAAAGTTTTTTTAGTTGTAATTTTTTTTCAATCCATAATTTAATAATTTCATTATTATCTTGAAGAATTTTTTCAATTTTATTTAGTTTCACTACCACTTTATTTTTTCTGCAAAATATCCTAAAAGATGAAGTATAATTGGCTGAACTAATTCTATTTCTATCTGACTTTTATTTGTAGTATTTAAAAGAGGTTGTTCTAAAAATTCTAAATAAAACTTTTTTACTCATTTTTTCCTCCTAAAATTTATAATTAAAAAATTAAAATTAACCCTATTAATTGTATAGTATTTTAGTCAACTTTTCAAGCTTTATTTTTTCTTGAAATTGTTTTAAAAATATGATATAAGTGAACTACTCCCACTTGTAGAAGTGGGAGTAGTTCACCTAAAATATTTTCTCTAGAAATTCTTTAATCTTATTTTTTACTTCTACAGCTTTTTTAGGATTGCCATTGGCTGTAATTGAAATTTGAATATCATCATTTGATAATATACTCATAAATCTAAGATTCATATTATCTTGAGAAGTGATATTATTTACTAAAATATTTTTACTCATACATAATTTTGATATTTTATCATTTAATTCTTTATTATCTGTTGCTGACACAACTAGAAAAGTTCCTTCTAAAAATTTTTCTTCAAATTCTTGATTTTTTAATATTTTAATTTTATTTTCTTTTTCTAATTCTAAAAATTCTTCTTCTGAAACTTCTTTAGTAATAACTGTTATATTACAATTATAGTCCAAAAGAGTTTTCACTTTTCTTAAAGCAATTTTTCCAGCACCAATTACCAAAATATTTTTATTATTAAGATCTATTGAAACAGGAAAAAACTTATTTGGCATTTTTTTCACCTATTTTTTTAAATGCCATTTCCATTACTTCAAGTGTTTTATCAAGTTCCTTCTTTGTATGAGCTATAGATAAGAAATGAGCTTCAAATTGTGATGGAGGAACAACTATTCCATTATCCAACATAGTATTAAAATATACAGAAAAGTTTTCTGTGTTAGCTTTTAATGAATCTTCAAGATTTTCAACCTTTTCTAAATCAACAAAGAAAATTGTGAAAAGAGAACCCATTGAATTTACACAGATATCCACTCCATATTTTTTAGCTAGTTTTTCTATATTATCTACTAGATAATTTGTATTTTCTTCTAACTCTTTATAGATATTTTTATTTTCTTTTAAATAACTTATAGTTGCAAAACCAGCTTTTGATGCTATTGGATTTCCAGATAAAGTTCCAGCATGATAAACTCTTCCAACAGGTGCAACTAAATCCATAATTTCTTTTTTTCCACCAAAAGCTCCAACTGGATAACCTCCACCTATTATTTTTCCTAAAGTTGTTAAATCAGGTGTTATTCCAAAGAATTCTTGTGCACCACCTAAAGCCAATCTAAATCCTGATATTACTTCGTCAAATATCAAAATAGTTTTAGTTTCTTCAGTTATTTTTCTTAAACCTTGTAAAAATTCTTTATGAGTTTCTATAAGTCCCATATTTGCTGGAATAGGCTCAACTATTACACAGGCTACTTCTTCATTTCTTAACAAATTTTCAACTTTTTCTAAATCTCCAAATCCTAAAGTTAGTGTATCTTTTAATACACCATCTGTTATACCATTACTATCTTGATATCCATCTGTCAATAATCCTGAACCTGATTTTACAAGTAAAGCATCTGAATGTCCATGATAGCAACCTTCAAATTTTAAAATTTTATTTCTCCCTGTATAGGCTCTTGCAAGTCTTACAGCTGACATAGTAGCTTCTGTTCCTGAAGTTGTAAGTCTTACTTTCTCAATAGAAGGAACTATTTCTACTATAAGTTCTGCCAAGTCAACTTCATACTTTGTTGGTAGACCATAAGAGCTTCCATTTTCAATAATTTTTTTTACTTCTTCTATGACTTTAGGATGATTATGACCTAAAATTAAAGGTCCCCATGAACAAATATAGTCTATATATTCATTATTATCTTCATCATATATTTTAGCCCCTTGCCCTTTTTTTACAAAGATAGGAGCCTCTCTATTAACAGATTTAAAAGCTCTAACTGGACTATTAACCCCTCCTGGAATCAAGTTAAGTGCTTTTTTATATAGATCAACAGAATTTTTAAATACCATAAGACATCTCCTTTTTTATTTTTTATAACATATACATCATATAAATTTATTCTATTAAAGTCAAGTTCACTTCTTTTATATATGAAAAGGGCTTGTATTAAGTTCGCCCAAAAATCAAAATAAAACTTGAGATATGATAGAATTCTAAAAGATTTCTATTTTTTTATTGCGAAAGAAAAAGGCTATCACAAATTAATGATAAAAAATCATCAATTTGCAACAGCCCCTTCTTACAGTGTGTGTATTTTATTAGAATATAACTCTAAGTCCTACTCCACCTCTAACATTTTGTCCTTTAGTATCATAACCTACATTAGCAGTTACTCCAATTCTTTGGTTATCTATACCAATATTAAGATCTGATTTAACATTTCCTCTTCTATCTTCTTTTTCACCTCTGATATTAAACCAGTCAGCATCTGTTCCAGCTACTCTAGCTTTGTTTTTACCATTAGCTACTCTTCCTAACTCATTTTCATAAGCCACTGATACTCCAGTTTTAAATGTTTTTCTTCCAAAGTATTGTTTGTATGCTAATTCAGCACCTATTTCTGGTCTTATTGAGAAGTAGTCATTAGATTTAACTTCTAACTTAATTTCTCCTGATTTTTCTCTTATCTTAGACATTCTTCCATATTCTAAACTTAGTGCTGCATATGGTTTTAATGTGAATGTTTCGCTTAATCTAAATTCTTTTGCTATTTCATTCTTAACTCCTATTCCATATGTACGATATCTTCCTTTTGCACCAAATACTTCATCTACTACTAAGAATCTTCTATGGATTTTATTATATCCTACAGATATATCCCCAGATATTGTCCAATTCAAGCTATTATTTTCATCAAATGGTACTGATTTAAAGATTCCAACTTTTCCTTGTAACATTTCTTCTCTTGAATTTCCAATATCTTTGAATTTAAATGTATTATGAACTATACCTGCATACCAACCTGTTCCTTCTCCAAGTCTTACAGTTTCATCTTCATGAACATAAGCTACTCCATATGCATGGTTCTTATAATCAATTACACCTGCAGTATCTGTTTTATATTCTCCTCTAGTTCCAAATGTTTTAATCTTATTTGAATCCTTAGAAGCTGTTTGCCATTTACTTCTTAAATAGTTAAATTCTTTATTTAAGATATCTCCAGTTGCTTGTATTCTTTGTTGAACATTAGCATATTGGTGTCCCATCATTTCATCTGTTGCTTGATGGAATAAAATTTCTTCATTATTTCCTATAGTATTTAATTTTTGGAAAACTTTATTTTCTCTAGTTCCAATTGCTTCAACTCCGTATCTTTGTTCTAATCCATCTAAAAAGTTGTATGTATCTTTCTTATCAACTGGTGTAGCTTGCTTTCCAGCAAAAACAGTATATGGTATCTTAGCCAAGTAAGCATTTCTTATTGTGTAATCAGGTAATTGTGTTATTGAAGCCATCCAAGTTAATGAACCTGAATAAATACTCCATTTTTCTATTCCTGATGCTCTTATCATATCATTGTATGGATCAATAATATCTTGTCCTAATTGAATATACTTAGATGTAGTATATTGTGTTGCTTCAGTTCCTATAATTAAATCTGCTTCAGTTAATCCTGATAAAGCACCAATATTAGTTATAGGTCTTGTATAGTTTATTCCTGATGTATCTATATACATACCTAGTGATGAAGTTGGTATATCATTAGGTTTTCTATTAGGTATTGCTTGTACATGAACAACAGTTGGAGTTTGTACTACTCCATTAGCTACTATTGTAGCTTCTGCCACTCCTGCTGGAGCATTGATTTTTATTCTGTTCATATTTCCTTGTGTATCTTGCATTTCTTTCGATGTATCAGCAGCTGTTATTTCTTTTACTGCAGTTGCTCCACCACTAACAGTTATAGTTCCACGGTTAATTATTATTCCACCAGCTACAAATGCTCCATATCCTTTAGATGCATCTATATGAATTGTTCCTGTATTATTTAAAGTAGCTCCTTTTCTTATTGCTACCCCTATTTGTCCTACATTTCCTGTTCCTACAGTTGTAATAGTTCCTGTATTGATTACTTCAGCCCCGTGTTCAGCAAATATACCTATATTTCTCTTTGGTCCACTTAATTCTATTGTACCTGCGTTTACAATCTTTGAACCTGCACCTGTTGCATACATTCCTATACTATCAGGATCTGTAACTTTTATTGTTCCATGGTTTTCTATGTTTCCTAATCCTCTAGTGACATAAGTTCCTGACCCTACTGGAACTTCTTCTGAGAATCCTGCAGCCATTCCTATTCCATATTTTTTATCATTAGGATTAGTTCTCAAATCTGACTTAGAAACACTTATAACTCCATAGTTTTTAATAGCATTAGGTGTTGAAGTTGCACTTTCCACATAACTGTATGCTCCTACGTTTCCTATACCATTACTAAAATCAATATTTCCATAGTTTTCTACTGCACCTAGTGCATAGATACCATAGTTTTCATTTCCTGTTGATTTTACATTAGCATAGTTTCTTGCAATACCAGTTTTATCTGCTGAGTACATATATACTGAATCATCAGAAAGAGTTACTTCTCCTGTTGCTCCTGCTAAACCTGTTTTAACATTATTACCTTGACCAGTCATTACATATCCAAATGAACCTTGTCCAATATTTAATTTGTTAGTATCACTATTAAGAACTTGGTTATTTCCAGCTAGATATACTCCAACTCCTTCTTTTCCATTACCTAATGTAGCTCCTACAGTTATTTCTGAATTTGCAGAAATATTTACATTTCCTTCTCTAGAATATACTGCTATTCCTCCATCTCCTGCTTTTGTTTCAGAGTTTCCTGTTAAGTTTACATTTCCGGCATAGATAGCTGTTGATTTATTTCCAGCAATTACCTTTCCAGAACTTTCTACTGTACTATTTGTTCCATTTGCTGAGTAGATACCTGCACTTGGAGTCAATTCATTAGAAGAATCTCCAACAGTTATATCTCCTGTATTAATAACTTTATGTCCTGCAGTTGTTATTCCTTCAGAGTGTAAAGCTGTTGATTTATCTCCTGTCAATGTTATAATACCTTTATTTGTTATATCTTGACTTCCACCACTTTGCGACATTCCAGTCGCTTTTTCTGCTGTACTTAGAATTTTACCAGTAGTTTCATTTATAATTGTTGCATCTTCTGCACGCATTCCAACTGAAGCTTCCCCTATAGTTATTTCTCCATGGTTAGCTCCTGAAGCTGAAGCTACTGGTGGAGTTGTTATAGACTTAACATAAATTCCTGAACCTTCTTTAGCTACAGTTATCTTTCCAGTACTTTCGTTTGATACTGTACTACCTTCAGCATATAAAGCCGATGATCCATCTCCTGTTAAAGATATTTTTCCTTCATTTTTAACAGTACTTCTAGTTGAATATACCCCTGTTATTGTTTTATTTGTAGAGCTAATATCATTTGCAGATTTTAAAGTAACATTTGAACTTGCTGCATTTATAAATATTGAATCATCATTAGCTATAGTTTTAGTATTTTCATATTTCAATGTACTATTTTCTACATTCATATATGTATATGGATCTGTTGAAGTTAAAGTTAAATTATCAGTAAAATTAACTCCTGACTCAAAATTAGAACCATTTATTAGATAAGCAACAGAACCTGTATCTGTTATAGAAAGATTTCCTGAGTTACCTAAGAAGCTTTTAGTTGAAGGTACATTAGTTAATTTAAATCCAACTGATTCTTTTCCTATTGTATAATCTCCACCATTTATTGTTACATTTGAATTTGTAGCGTCTACTCCAACACTTCCTTCATTAACAGAAATATCTCCAGTTGAAGTTAAAGCTCCATTTGTCATATAGATACCTACACTCTTCTTGTTTTGAGATAGGTTTATTATTCCTGAATGACTTATAGTAGATGTAGCTGTAGAGTAAGCTGTTGTATTATTGTCAGCATAGATACCAAATACTCCTTCTTTACCAGCAATTCCTTCAATTTTACCATCATTTGTAATATCTATATTTTTATTCCAAGTTGCTACTGAGCTAGCTATTTTGTTAGCTCCCCAAATTCCAACACCCTTAGTTCCAAGATATATTTCTCCTGTTCCACTATTTTTTAACTTAGAACTAGATGCCCCAAATAGACCTATACTATTTTCTCCTACTCCATTTGCTGCATTCATTGTTATTTTTCCATTATTTGTAGCTTGTCCATAGTCTACAGCTATCGCTGTTCCGCCTTTTTTAGAGAATTCTATTTCTCCATCATTTATAACATCTATATTACTTGTACCTGTTGCCCCAGCATAGTTAGCTTGTGCAATAGCTTGTTTAATTAGTGTTGCATCAGTTCCACTCATCTTTTTACCAGCTTCAACAGTAACAGCTGAGTTTAGGAATTCCACTCTATAGTAATTAGATTTTGTTGCTCCTGTATGATTATCTAGGTTTACATTTTCATCAACACTCAATCTTCCTTTAGTTACTTTATATACTTTAAAAGCACCTGAAGTTGGATCTATTTCTACTCTATTTCCAAGATAAGCATTAATACTTGCTAAATTTGCACTTGATAAGTTAATAACATTACTAGATGGTGTCGTATTTTCTAAAACAAATAAAGTTGAAGGTTCATCTAGTTTTACTGTTACTTTCTTTCCACTTGCACTAGCACCAGTATCATCAAACATATGATCTAATCTTTGAGATATTAAAGCTTGTGTTGCAGAGTCTTTATAGTAAAAAGCTGTTGCTCCTCCTGTTACATTAGCAATTACATTTTGATTAAGTTTAAATTTTCCACTAGGGTTAGTATTAGTGTAGTTATAGAACAATAAAGTTCCTTTTCCACTTGCATTTAATGTAGGAGCATCTGTTCCTGTACTTGCCCCTAATTCTATTGTTGTATTATCAGCGAATAATCCTAAAGCAGCATTTTTAGCAGTTATGCTTCCCTTTGAAATTTTTGTTGTAGCTCCATTATTAGCATACAATGATATAGATTTTTCACCAGATGTTGTAATTGAACCAGCTGTCATATCAAAAACACCTTGGTTATATACCCCAGTGACCTCTGTTCCTTCTAATTCTATTGTTCCTGTATTTGTTCCATTTGCTACTAATGTTCCATTTTTAGGTTGAATAACCATACCCTTTGTTTCTTTAAGGCTACTTGTATTATTTCCTTTTATTTCACCACTATTTATGATTTCTCCACCTTTTTCTGCAAATAGACCTATAGCTTTTTCAGATACTTCATTAAATAAGATTTTTGCTCCTGCTTCGTTTTTAGCAACCGCTCTATTTTTCATTACTGTTTCAGTTCCAACAGTTGTTGTTCCACCATCAGAGTTATTTGCTACCATACCAATATTTTGTTCCCCATTAGTTATACTAATAGTCCCTTTATTTATTGCTGTTGGTAACAATCTTGTAGTAGTATCATCAGTAGCTACTGTTCCTAAATCTGCTCTCATACCAATATTTTTAGAACCAGTAACAGTTATATTTCCATTAGTTTCGTTAGTAATATCATCATTGGCTTTATTGATTAAAACCATACCTGTATTACCTGCTCCACCTGAAACACTTATTGTACCTTTATTTAGAACCTTTCCAGTATATGCTCTTATTGAAGCATTTCCTGATAAACTTCCATCTTCCAATATAGCTATACCTGATGAAAGTGAAGTTCCATCAGCATCATATATATGTGTTCTAGAAGTTGCTGGGTTATTGTCTTGCTTATAAGTAGCTGTGTTATCTCCTGTTATTTCTATAGTTCCTTCATTCTCAACTTTTGAAGTTGCATCAACTCTTGAAGATAATTTTAAACCATAACTAGCTACTCCTCCTAATGTAATTTTTGAATTAGCTCCTTCATTTTTAACAGTTACAAGAGGTGAGTTTTCATTTCCATCATTTCCAGATGCAAAAACTTGTATACCTATAGATCTTTTACCTTGAAAATCAATAGTTCCTTTATTTGTTAGTACATAACTACTATTTGCTCTATTATCAACATTTTCATAAGTTAGAATTAAACCTATCTTATATCCTGTATAACCTCCATGTTTTGTTATAACAAAATTTCCATTTGCATCCTTATAACCTATATCTGGATCTCTTGTTATACCTAATGCTCCTCCTCCAGCAAATGTTGGTAAAGTTAAAGTTGTATCCTCTACTGTGCCTGCTCCATCACTATTAGAGTTATATCCATGAACTCCTGTACCATTTGAATATACTTGTTTAACTTTTAATAAAGAATTCAATCTTGCATCATCTGTTTGATCACTTTTTTCTATTGCATCTGTTATAGTTCCTGATGCAGCATTTTCAAGAGTTCTTGTTCCATTTACAGGTCTACTAGAATCACTTTGAGCTTCATAACCTACAACTAGAGGTCCCATCATATTTATTGTTTTAGCATTTATTATTCCTGCATTAACTGCATTATCAAGAGTGGCTACTCTTGAGCCTCCAGTTAAAAACATTCCTGTATTATATGCACCATTAACAGAAGGATCTGGTTGAATTCCTCCTCTTATTGAATCAATAGTTAAGTCAGCATTAACTGTTGCCTTTCCACCACCAGACCAACTACTTGTAACTCCGTAATCAAAATATACTTTTAAAAGAGCTGAGTCGTAGCTTGTCCAAGCATATCTTACTGCTGGTCCTCCAGATATATCATTTTTATTTATAGTAACATCTGTAGTGTGGCTAAACGAGTAAGGGGTTCCACTATGAGGTCCACCATCAACTCCTCTACCATTACAGTTTGGTGTCATATAATTACAAAAAGAACCTAATTTAATATTAAAAGTAGGTGGTGTTGGTAAATTCACTGTTATTGAATCAGGCGCCACTGGGTTAAATGTTTCTATTTCTATTCTTGGTAATTGTGGTGGTTCAGGTGGCTCAGGTGTATTCAAAGGTGTAACAGGATTTACTGCAATGCTTGGTGGTGTCACTGTTATTGGTGATTTACTTATATTCTTTGGTTTTACAGAAGCCCCTAATTCTATTGAAGCTATTGGTTCTTGGTTATTATTATTACTTGCTAAACCATAGCTTGTACTTCCACCTCTTTGTTTTATAGTAGAACTTATTGATGAATAAGCTGCTTTATCTACAGCAGTTGAAATATATTGTTCATACAATTCACTATCAGGAGATACATTTCTTAAGAATAAATCAGAATTTCTTGTATATATTCCTTCATATGGATATTTTTTAGATTCATCTCCTCTTCCTTTATATGTACCATTCCAATCATTGTACATATAATTTGCTCCAAATTGCCATGAAGCCCAAGGTGATTTTACTACTTGATTCCCTTGTTCCATTAATTGAACTAATTCTAACTTTAAACCTTTTAAAGTTTTTTCATTTTCTTTTATTGCTTCGTCAATTTTATTTTGTAAAGTTCCAACAGAAGCTCTTAAATTTTCTTTAGATGATGCAATTTCTTCTGTAGTCATAACATCTTGTGAAAAGGCGCTCAATCCCATCATTAAAAAAAGTATCGCAAGTCCTATTGAATATTTTATACTTTTATATTTTTTTGCAATAGAACGCAAATTTTTTTGAGTATTATTTAGGATGTTATTTCCCATATATACTTTTCCTCCTTACAATTAATCTCATGTTACCCTATTATCTTTGAACCAATCTAAATTCCACTCTTCTGTTTTGTAGTCTTCCTTCTGGTGTTTCATTAGTTGCTACTGGATATTCTTCTCCTTTAGCTTCTATTCCTACTATTCTGTCTTCTGCTAATCCAAATTCTATTAACTTAGCTTTTACTGCTTCTGCTCTTCTTCTTGAAAGTCCTATGTTATATTGGTTACTTCCTATAGAATCTGTATGTCCTTCTAATGTTACTTCATAGTTGTTTTGTTCGATGAAATCTTTTAAGTTGTTTAACATTTCAAAGTATTGAGGCTTTACTACTGATTTATCAAAATCAAAGTTTAGTGCTCTTTCATCTAATACTATTG
>ERZ772960.3085-NODE-3085-length-11497-cov-4.751879_pt1 | contig 11497 bp, 8 predicted proteins | sample MGYA00580678_ERZ772960 | MGnify/ENA primary metagenome ERZ772960 (study PRJEB29015, sample SAMEA2737930) | human oral metagenome | biome: human oral; feature: human-associated habitat; material: dental | place: China | collected 2059 ...
CGGCACGAGCTGACGACAGCCATGCAGCACCTGTCAAGAGCCGTATTGCTACGCTGCCATATCTCTATGTCATTGCTCTTGATGTCAAACCCAGGTAAGGTTCCTCGCGTATCATCGAATTAAACCACATGCTCCACCGCTTGTGTGGGCCCCCGTCAATTCCTTTGAGTTTCACCCTTGCGGGCATACTTCCCAGGCGGTACACTTAATGCGTTTGCGTCGGCACCGAAGCTCTTGCCCCGACACCTAGTGTACATCGTTTACTGTGCGGACTACCAGGGTATCTAATCCTGTTTGCTCCCCGCACCTTCGTATATCAGCGTCAATCATCGGCCAGAAACCCGCCTTCGCCACCGGTGTTCTTCCAAATATCTACAGATTCCACCCCTACACTTGGAATTCCAGTTTCCCTTCCGTAATTCAAGTTACACAGTACCCAATGCTATTCTGGGGTTAAGCCCCAGGATTTCACATCAGGCTTACATAACCGCCTACATGCCCTTTACGCCCAATAATTCCGAACAACGCTCGCCCCTTACGTGTTACCGCGGCTGCTGGCACGTAATTAGCCGGGGCTTATTCGCATGATTACCGTCATCTCACAGGCATTCCCTCCTATGTTTATTCTTCATCTGCAAAAGAATTTTACAACCTTTCGGCCTTCTTCATTCACACGGCGTCGCTCCGTCAGACTTTCGTCCATTGCGGAAGATTCTTAGCTGCTGCCTCCCGTAGGAGTTTGGGCCGTATCTCAGTCCCAATGTGTCCGTTCACCCTCTCAGGCCGGATACCCATCGTTGCCTTGGTGAGCCTTTACCTCACCAACCAGCTAATGGGACGCGGGCCCATCCTAAAGCGGAGCCGTAGCTCCTTTCCTCATTTACCTTTATGTAAATGAGCACATTCGGTATTATCTAATATTTCTACTAGCTATCCCCATCTTCAGGGCAGGTCACCCACGCGTTACTCACCAGTCCGCCACTCTAGGGGAGAGCAAGCTCTCCCTTACCGTTCGACTTGCATGCTTAAGACGCGCCGCCAGCGTTCGTTCTGAGCCAGGATCAAACTCTCCATCATTATTATTTCAAGCCGCCCTTAAAGAGCGGTTGATTTCTAATTTTAGTTTGTCCCTTATGTTTAAGGAATTTGGTAAAGGTTAATCAGCTTAACCCTTACCGGTTTTTGATACTTTCCTTACCAAAAGCTTTACGCTTTGGCTATTTTTGTTCTTTCCCTTCCCTCTTAATTTCAAATATCATCCGCTAAAAACCGGTAAAAGTTATATAGCGAGCAAAAGTGAGTATACATTATTTTCTCACTTTTTGTCAAGTGCTTTTTAAAAGTTTTTTTTATTTTTTAACATTTTTTGCAGCTTTTAAACTGCTAAACTTAAGAAGCCTTGCCTTCATTGAAAATGCAAAACTTTCAAAACTTTTCCGGTATTTTCTTTGCTTTTCTAGGCACACCGTCTTAGCTGACGGTGAGTGCGAATATACCCCTTTCTCAAACTTTTGTCAAGGGGTTTTTGCAAGGTTATTACAAGTTTTCTGCCGATAAACTCTCCATTTTCCCGACCTTTTTTTGCTGTATTGCTTACCTTCCTTTGCCCTACTTAACATCCTTTTACATTTATGATATTATTCCCTTTACTTATGGAAAAAAATAGCAATAAAATATCAAAAGAAGTCTTCTCGACACTTTTGTATCTTTCCCGCCTTTCTTTAGGTGAACAGGAAGAAGCCCGCTTATCGGGACAGGTAAATAACTTGGTCGGTTATTTTGAAATCTTGGATAAATTTGCGGACAGCAGTTTGGATTCTTCGATGTATGCAAAACACAGCGAAACAGACTTACGCTCCTCCGAAGTAAAAGAAGGCCTTGCTCAAAGCGACCTTAAAAAAATGACTTCGGAATATATGGATAATTATTTTAGGGTTCCAAAGGTTTTGGGCTCAGGAGCCTAAGGAGATAAAATTTCATGATAACTGATTTGACATTTACACAGCTGCGTGACAAATTAAAAAATAAAGAATTTTCTTCCCTTCAAATTCTTAGAGCATTTAAGGATGAGTATGAAAAAGATTTAAAACATCCTCTCCCATTAAACGGGTTTGTAGAATTTTTTGAAGATGCAGAAGAACATGCAAAAAAGGCGGATGAGCTTATAGCTCAAGGCGTTTCCTTTGATGAAAAGCCTCTTTTGGGCCTGCCCATTGCAGTAAAAGACAATATCTCAATGGCAGGAAAGCTTTGCACATGCTGCAGCCGCTCATTACAAGGCTACTATGCTCCATACAATGCAACGGTAATAGACCGCTTATTGGAAGCGGGAGCCGTTTTAATGGGAAGAATAAATATGGACGAACTCGCTATGGGTTCTTCAACCGAATTTTCATGCTACGGTCCGTCAAGGAATCCCGTTGACAGGGAAAGAACTCCGGGCGGCAGCTCAGGAGGTTCGGCTGCAGTAGTTGCAGGAAATCAAGCCCCCTTTTCTTTAGGAACTGAAACGGGAGGCTCGGTTCGTCTTCCGGCTTCTTATTGCGGAATTTACGGACTTAAACCGACTTATGGGCTTTTTAGCAGGTACGGGGTAGTCGCCTTCAGCTCTTCCCTCGACCAAGTCGGCCTTTTCGGAAAAGAAGCCGCCGACATAGCCCTCGGTCTCGCCGTTATGTCGGGAAAGGACGAAAAGGACGAAACTTCGGAAGAAGCCGATTTTTCTTCGTTATTAAAACTATCTGCCTACTCAAAAGAAGAAATAGCCTCATTAAAGATTGCAATCCCCAAGGAATTCTTAAATACCCAAGGCTTAGATCCGGAAGTAAAACAGGTTTTTGACGAACTCTGCGCTTGGCTTACCAAAAACGGAGCAAAACTTGAAGAAGTTTCCATACCTGTTTTGGAGGCTTCCATTCCGACATATTATACCCTTGCAATCTCGGAAGCAGCAAGCAATCTTTCACGCATAGACGGAATAAGATTCGGTCTCCGCAAAGATACCGGCAAGGGAAACGATGAACTTTATATTCAAACAAGAAGCGAAGGCTTCGGTCCCGAAGTTAAAAGACGAATTATAACCGGCAACTATGTTCTTTCAAAAGAATTTTCAGGAGACTGTTACGAAAAAAGCTTAAACGTAAGGGCAAAAATAGCTCAGGGAGTAAATGAGGTTTTACAAAAATACGACTTTATAATCTGCCCTACGGCTCCGGCTCCGGCCTTTAAGCTTAACGAAAAAGTAGACGATCCTATCGCTATGTACCTTTCGGACCTTTTTACAACCTTTGTAAACCTTGCCCGTATTCCGTCCCTTTCGGTTCCGGCAGGAAAAACAAAGGCTGGTCTTCCGGTAGGCATTCAGTTTTGCGGAAAGAAATTTTCTGAAGACCGTATCTTAAAACTTGCAAAGGCCTGGGAGGAACAAAATGCTTAAACACGGCAATTTAGAATACGAAATAATTATAGGCTGCGAAATACACTGCCAGCTTTTAACAAAGACAAAAGCTTTTTGTTCTTGCGAAAACCGTTACGGCGGAATTCCAAATACGAGGGTCTGTCCCTGCTGTCTCGGTCTGCCCGGAGCGCTTCCCAGAGTAAGCAAGGAATATGTAGAATTCGGAATTAAGGCCGGACACGCCCTCGGCTGCCGGATAAATAATTTTTCCAAATTCGACAGAAAGCATTATTTTTATCCCGACCTTGTAAAGGGCTATCAGATAACTCAATTTTACACACCTCTATGCGAAGAAGGTGAAGTCGAGGTGAACCTTGCTTCTCAAAATGAAGAACCGAAATTCAAAAAGATAAGAATTGAGAGAATCCATTTGGAAGAAGATGTAGGCAAAAGCCTTCACATAGAAGGCTCACACAGTTATATTGACTTTAACCGCTCAGGTGTTCCTCTAATAGAAATTGTTTCAAAGCCGGATATGTCTACGCCCGATGAGGCTGCAAAATATATGCAGACAATCAGGGAGATTTTAAAATTTATCGGCGTTACCGACGGAAACATGGAAGAAGGAGCCCTGCGCTGCGATGCAAATGTCAACCTAAAAATCATCGACAACGGTGTAGAATTTAGAACTCCTATTTCCGAAATAAAAAATATGAACTCCTTTAAGGCTGTAAAGGATGCCTGCACCTATGAGGTTTCCCGTCAACTGGAAGAATACAACAGCAAGGACCGCATCGCTTTTAAGACGGGCTTTAAACGCACCATGGGCTGGGACGAACCTTCGGGACAGACCGTAGTTCAGCGTACAAAAACAATAGCGGAAGATTACCGCTTTATGCCCGAACCGGATTTAAGAGCCTTGGAGTTGAGCGATAAGTTTATCAAAGAGGTAAGTGATTCGGTCGGAGAATTACCGGAAGCAAAACGGCTCCGTTTTAAAAAAGAATACCACTTGTCGGAATTTGATGTTCAAACCCTGACCTCTGAAAGAGAGCTGGCGGAATGGTTTGAACAGGCGGCTAAAAAATCTTCTTCTCCCAAAAAATGTGCCAACTGGATATTGGCGGAAGTTCTGGCTATTTTAAACGAAACAAACTCTTCTCTTTCGGATTTAAAATTCGGGCCTGAAGCTATAGCCGAGCTTGTAAATGTTATTGAAGAAGGAAAGATAACAAGCAAGCAGGCCAAAGATGTTTTTGCCGAGATGATAGCTTGCGGTAAAAAGCCTTCTGCCGTAATAGCCGAAAAAGGCATGGAACAGGTAAGCGATTCTTCCTTTATCGAAAAAATTGTAGAAGAAGTTTTTGCCGAAAATGCCGAGGCCGTTCAAGATTGGAAAAACGGAAAAACCAATGTTGCAGGCTGGCTTATGGGACAGGTTATGAAAAAATCAGGCGGCAAGGCCAACCCAAAACAAGCGGCTGACCTTGTAAACAAAAGACTGACAGAGTAAGCTTTTCAAACAATTACGGTGTCTTTCCCTCTTTAATTTCTGCTGCGGTGGGCGAGCTTACCTGCATCAACCGTATTACGGTGCTATTGGTACCGCCGCCTATGGTTAGTGTTGCCTTGTTCCCGGTTACGCTAAGGGGAAAAGAAATCCCCGTCTACTGTCAGAATACCGTTTGCAATATTTTCTATGGATAATCCTATATCAAGTAAGTTCTTTGCCGTTTTCAGTTTCGCTTGATGTGAGCCTTCAGTCCCGGCCTTCACATACCATACAGCATGTAATTGTATCTTTACCAAAAAACCGGTATAATCAAGACATAGCGAATTTGTTTAATTTTTCTGGAGGTAAAGATGAGTGTTCATATAGCTGCAAAACAAGGAGAAATTGCCGATAAAATTCTTCTACCGGGAGATCCTTTGAGGGCGGAATTTGTTGCAAACAATTTTTTGGAAAATCCCCAATGTTATAACAAGGTTAGAGGTATGTTGGGCTTTACGGGAACCTACAAGGGTGTAAGGGTTTCGGTTCAGGGAACCGGAATGGGGCAGCCTTCTTTTTCGATCTATGCAAATGAGCTGTTTAACGAGTACGGCGTACAAAGGGCTATCCGTATCGGAACGGCCGGAGCCTTGCAAAAGGATATGGGCTTGCGGGATGTAGTTTTAGCTATGTCGGCCTCTACCGATTCGGGTATTAACACGCACCGTTTTAGGGGTTGTCATTATGCTCCTACCGCCGATTGGAGCTTGCTAAAAAATGCCTATGACCATGCTCAAAAAATGGGAATTAAACCCTTAGTAGGCTCGATTGCCAGCTCTGATGTTTTTTATGATGACCTTGAAACATGGAAGATGTGGGCTGCTTACGGAGTTTTAGCCGTAGAGATGGAAGCTGCAGAGCTTTATACTCTGGCTGCAAAGTATAAGCGTCAAGCCCTTGCCGTTCTTACCATTTCGGATAATATAGTTACACAGGAGCAGACAAGTGCCGAAGAGCGGCAAACTACCTTTAAAACCATGATGGAAATTGCCTTAGAGGCAATAATAGCTTAACCGCTCTAAAGTTTTAAACTGCGACTACCTCGGTAACTTCGGGGAACATGTCCTTAAGCTGTTCTTCAACACCCATTTTAAGAGTGTAGATAGCCATAGGACATGAGCCGCAGGCTCCCTTTAATTTAACATAAACTTTTCCGGCTTCATCAACCGAATCAAGCTCTATATCTCCGCCGTCTGCCTGTAAATAAGGCCTTACCAAGGCTATGCCTTTTTCTATTTCTTCTTTAACCAACATAATGACCTCCGGTTATCTTAATAAATATGTTTAATTACCAAATAGTTAAAACTCATAGCCGATGCTCATTTTTATAAAATGATTGTTTGGGTATCGGCCTAATTTACCGCTTTTTTTGCCGCCGAAAAAGCCGAGGCCTAGATCGAAGTCGATTGTGCCTATAAGCCACGAAAGTTCGGGGTTTATCATAAAATCCGCATCTTCTATTCCTACAATAGCATTGAGCTTCCATTCAAGGGAGCCTCGTACCAAGGTTTGAGAGATGGAAAAAAGGAGCCGGGTATCTGTTGTGAGGCTTCCTTTTTCCGTGTCGAGGCTGAGTTCATCTTGATTTATTCCAGAATTTAAAAGTCTTACGGTTTCGGCAGCTTGAAGTCTTAAGTTTATATTTTTAGGAAGATCGTATAAAAGGCCTAAATTCCATGCAAGGTTCGGGTTGTATATATCGGGATTGTTTCCTTTTAAGTCAGCGGTTATATTTGCAGCAAGTTCGGCCTGTACTGTAAACTGTCCAAACATTGCTTCATAATCTGCCCCGATTTGATGATAGCGGTTGTATGTAAGTTCTGCCTTATCGAAGACTTGTGTAAATTCCGCTTCGGTGGGGGCGGAAGGTTTATGGGCCGATTTAAAATTAGGCTCATGTAAAAAGCCCGTAAAATACTGAAAACCTAGATCGTGTTTACCGCCGATTGTCAGGCTATAACGCAAGCCTCCTTGGGCATAGTCAAAGGTGTTTGTCTTTGGGGCTTGTTGTGAAAAAAGTTTTTTCTTTGCTTCAACTAAGGCCTTATTGGCAGAAAAAGGCAGCTCTTGCTCAATGTTTGCAAAGGTGTTTTTTTTCCATCGCCCGTCTAGGGCAAATTCATCGGCTTCAAAAACCGGAAGATATACAAGCTCAAGCTTCATTTCTTTGGGCAGATAGGCCGAAAGAAAAAAAACCGGAGAGGCTTTTTTAATTTTTTCGGGATAGAATTCGTAGGGCTTGCTGTAGTCCTTGGGGTTTACAATATCCAAAACACTGAAAAAATTAGCCCTTCCCCAGTTTATTTTTTTAATTCCTCCGCCGAAAACTACAGGGCCGGTGAGGGCTTGTACATAGGCTTCGTCAATCCATGCAGGAAAAAGAGGATTGGGAAAGAATTCGGCTGTTTCACCCATTCCGATCGCAAGAGTTTTGGCGTTTAAGTTTACCGAGGCATAGGCTTCGGCAAGGGGCGACTTTGCTTCTAAGTGTAGGCTGCCCCAAAGAGGGATGGGCGGTTTAAAGTTTTCGGGCTTTTTAAAGGCATCAAAGAAAACTTCCGTGCCTGTATGAAAAGCACCTCCGAAATCTATGCTGAATACACTTGATTCCGTTCCGCTTTCTTCATTATCAAAACCGAAGTCTCCTAAGCTGTCATCTTCGCTAAAAATCAATGAACTTATAGAAAGGATAAAAACTAACGTAAAAAAAAACTTTTTCATTTTGTAAAATACCTTCTAGGAGACCTTAAATAAATTTGAATTTAAAGTCTCCCTTAATTTCTAAATAATTTATTTTTTGCCGGTTTCCAAGTATTTTTGTGTAAATACATAATCGGGAATCTTCATACCGTATTCTATTTTTTTTATCGTGATTATGGTTGAGGTATTTGTTTTGACGGTGGACAGTTTCGTCTTAAAGGCTGTCATTATTCCGTTTACTTCTTTATAATCGTAAAGCTCAAGAGTCTTTACAAGCTGAGAACCTTGATAAAATTCGGCCTTGAGTAAAAGATTTTTATCCTTTGTGATCCGCATTATGGTTTTTGAATATGTATAATTTTTATCCTTGGGTGTAGATTCTATAAGATAGACAGGCTCTCCGGCATATTCTTCTTCGCCTAAGATTTTAAAATTATCGAGTTTTGTGTCCCTTTCCATAAACGAAATATCGTTATTTGAAAAGTCCGAACCCATGAAGGGCTCATCGGCACTTCCTTGAGCCGATATTTTTTGTACCTTTTTTGTTTGGGCCAAATACATTTTCTGGTCCGTGGTACCGTCGGCTTTTTCAATCATTAAAAATCTTGAGCCCTTATAAGACGGCGGATTTTTTATTTCGACAAGCATTCTTTGTAAACCGTTTTTGTCCAAAGAAGAGTATTGAATAATATCCAAGGTAGAAAGGGTCTTTCCGGCTGACTGTATATCCAAGTTTGAGGCAGACCCCATTGATGATGCCGTATTTTTTGTCTTTGTTTTAGCTGCAATTTCTTCTGCACTTTGGGCAAAGATTAAACTGCAAAATCCGATAGTAAAAATTAAACTTAAAGTAATTTTTTTCATACTTCCTCCGTATCTTTTTCTTCATTAAAAGGATATTCGTTTTTGATTTCCTTTATGTCTACAGGTAAAAGTTTTCTTATAAACTTTGGTTTCATTAAATTTAATAAAACCGGAAGAATAGTCAAGCTGCCGAGGGAGCTGGTTATCATTATCAGGGCAATTAAAAAGCCCAATTCTGAAAGCATATTAAATTTTGAGAACATTAAAACTGCAAACCCGGCTCCTACGGATACGGCATTGAATAAAATAGCCTTTCCAGAACCCAAGAATGTTAGATACAAAAATTGGCCGCTGCCCTTTGTTTTTAAAAAGCATTTATGATAGGCTGCCAAAAGATGAATTGTATAATCAACTCCTATTCCTATTGCAAAACTTGCAACCATTGCAGTTCCTATGTTGAGCTTTATGCCCAATCTGCCCATTATGCCGAAGTTAATCAAGATAGAAAGTGCCAGCGGAATAATTCCAAAAAAACCCGCAAAGGCTGATTTATAATAGACGGAAAGAATTATAAAAACTATAAATAAGGAAACCCCTACTGAAATCAACTGGGATTCTACTACGAGTTTGTTCAAGGTCTTTTCAACCAATACAAAGCCGCCTGTTTCGGCTATTACATCCTTGGGGAATTTAAGGCGTACAAATTCGTTAATTTCTTCGAGAACCCTGTCGGTATCCTGCTGTCCGACGGTGCGGAGCTGAATATTTACTTTTAATGTTTTAGGCTTTGTATTATTATCTAAAAAACCTTCAGTGTTTTTTCCTAAAAGTATTAGATAGTTTTGCATTATGGCCGAAAGTTCTTCTTGAGAATTCTTGCCGTATTTTTTAGGATCGGAAGGAATCTCATAGTAGGCAAGCCCCTTGTAGTTTACTTTTTTTCCGAATTCGTAAACTAAGTCCTCTGCGGAAAGATTATTTTTTGCTCTTTCTTCCGCGGCTTCGTTCAGCATAGCCATAATTTCTTCTTGGGTATATTGCTTTTTAGGTTTAGAGGTGTTTTTTGCAATTTGAGCATCAGCGTCATACGATTCTTCTTCAAAATTTCCGAAGTCTCCGAAATCGTCTGAAGGTTCTGCTTCATTTATATTATCATCGGCACCTTGACTTTCTTTAGAAACTCCTTCGGGCGCTTCATCGGCATTATATGCCTGATTTAAACGCTTAATTAGGGGAACGATAGAGGTAACCTTGCCTACATCTTCAACTTCTTCTTCCAAAAAAGAAGAAAGATCATCGATAGCTTTTAAAATATCGGGACGTAAAACATCGGAACCGTCTTGGGTCTTTATGACCATTTCAAGCACTTTTGAACCGCCGAAGTGTTTACGCATAAAACTATCGGATTGAATTACTGCAACATCTTTATCAAAGTACTCCATCAAAACATTATCGATAACAAGTTTCTTTACTCCGAATATGGAAAAAATTATTATGAGGCCGACAAAAAGAATGACCGAGCGGGAATGTTCTGCAATAAGAACAAAGGTACTTGCAATGCCGCGATCCAAGCGGCTGGTGTTATCTTTTTTATCTGCCCAACGCATTGACGGCTTTTTAGGCCCTCTTAGTATCAATATGCCGGGAATTAAGGTTATGGATATTAAAAATGCTGCTGCAACGCCGAAGCTCGAAAAGATACCGAATTCAAAGATGGGGACGACGGAGGTAAAACAAAAAGAAACAAAGCCAGCAAAAGTTGTGAGAGCTGCCAAAAAAACCGGCCTTATAACCTCGCTTAAGGCCTTGATAACCTGTTCTTTATGCTCCTCTTTTGAGATGGAATCATCTTGTACGACCTCGTCATAATAGTGGTTGATAACATGGATGCCGTATGCCGAACCGACTGCAATTAAAATAATCGGTAAAATTGTAGAAAGAATCGATAAGGGCACGTTAAAAAGAGCCATCGCTCCCAAAGCCCATATTACGGAGCATATAACCGTCAAAAGCGGTAAAAATACACCGGTAAACCTTCTAAAAGAAAGAAATAAAACGCCTAAAACGACAATGATAACCAGAGGAACTAAAAAGCTTAAATCATGGGCGGTTGCCTCATTTACTATCTCGTTAAAAATAGGAGTTCCCGTCAGGTAAATTTTAGAATCGGGAAAATTCCAAGAGTCTGTCAGTTTCATAATTTTACGGCAGGCCGCAATAGTTTCGGGAGAGCCGCTTTCTTCATTCGTTATATTAAGAAAAACAAGGATTTGGGTTGCATGTAAATCTTCGGAAACAAGGCTCCTTTCATACATGTCCCAACTGCGGAGTTTATGTTTAATAGCCTTAATTTCTTCTTCTGTACCCGAAAAATCCGGCGGAATAATGAGCTCGCTTACAATCCCTTCTTCGCCAATGTCTATATGGGTTGTATTTGTTATCAAAACCGTGTTTTTTACCAACTCAATTTCTTTTAGTTTTTCATCCAGTTGTTTCACTTCATCTAAAAATTCTTTATCTATGATAGTAGAAAAGCGGCGTTCTATGCCTATCAAAATCGGCACATCTTCCCCGAAAATGTCGGCAATTTTTTTTGCACTGATTCTGGAAGGGTCGTTTTTAGGAATAAACCGGAAGTTGTTATTATCAAAATTTAATCTTATTATTTGAAGAGCAAAAAACAAGGTTATTGCGAGAATTGTTATAAGCATTGATACGGGATGTTTATAAAACTTGTTTATGGAAAATATGCGTTTTTTTTCTTTTTTTTTCATAAAGGCCACCCTCGACAAGATTTGTTAATTATATAACCGCCTTATATTTTTGTCAATACAATGCTTTAGGGGAGGAAAACCCCTTTTTCGGAGAAAGGTGTTTTCCTCCCCTATGACCCCTCCTTTCGCCAAAATTCCGCTTAGGGCTCTGCCCTAAGAACCCGTATTGTTACCAAGGTTTTAGTCAATTCTTTAATTGAGTTTGAAATCAATAGAATTTTACTATTTATTGCAAACAATTTCTATAATAATTATGAAAGGGGAAAATTT
>ERZ772960.3088-NODE-3088-length-11493-cov-9.090663_pt1 | contig 11493 bp, 11 predicted proteins | sample MGYA00580678_ERZ772960 | MGnify/ENA primary metagenome ERZ772960 (study PRJEB29015, sample SAMEA2737930) | human oral metagenome | biome: human oral; feature: human-associated habitat; material: dental | place: China | collected 2059 ...
GGATTTGCCCGAACTGCGGGTATGAGTTTTCCGCGCAGCTGGGATTTGGTTTCAGTTATCCTTGGGTTTGCCATCAGCTGATTCAGAAAGCGCGTGCCGGTGCATACGGAGCCGAGTGGCAGGATTTGGTAGAAACATATCCCGGAACCTTGTCCCGGCGGATGCGGTTCACGGTAAAGGCAAAGGGCATAGGCACACGGATTTCTTATGCGAGCGATGGAAAGGAAGCAGAGCCCTTTGATACGCCCGGCGCGGAGAAGCGGATAGAGTTGAACGGGATGAAGAGTGAGCTCGTGATTGGAAGAGAAGGGTAAGAGAAGAGAAAAGGTGAGAAGGAAAGGGCGCCGCTCCGGAGGGAGGGCGCTCTTTGTATGTGGTTATTGAGATAAAGAGATTGAGCAAACGCAAAAAAAATGAGAGAATAAAGGCAACAAAATCGCAAGGAGGTGGAACTATGGCGAATACCGTGGAAGTTTCGAGTAACATCTGGAACTGGATTAACACATCCGTGCAAGTTCCCGCTGCCGTGCGAGAGAAGTTTGAACAGTGGCGGAGCGGAGAAAAGAAGCCCACGTTCTCGCAACTTGAGGAGTTCAGCCGCAAAATACATGTTCCGATTGGATATTTCTTTTTGGAAAGGCAGCCGCAGGAGCAATTTAAACTGCTTGAGTTTCGTACGGTAGATAGCAGGCAATTGCAGGATCCAAGCCGTGAGTTGATTGACACGCTTCGGCAAATGGAGAGCATTCAGGAGTGGATGCGGGACGATATGGTTGCGGGAGAGAACGAAGAAAACCGCTATGTCGGATCGTTGCGCGGGAAAAAGGGCATAGCGGAATTGGCTGAGATGGTTCGGAAGACCCTATCCTTGCCAAGCGATTGGTATGAAGCGGTAAAGTCCGGTGCAGAGTCGTTTCGACTTCTCAGAGAAGCAATCAGCAGAGTGGGTGTGTTGGTGATGATGAACGGCATTGTCGGGGCCAATACGCACAGAGCACTCGATGTTTCGGAATTCCGTGCGTTCACGCTGATTGATGCATACGCGCCGCTCATTTTTATCAATGCCGCGGATTCGGAGAGCGGAAGAGTGTTTTCGCTTTTGCACGAGTTTGTGCACATCGGTCTCGGAACAAACAGTCTCTTTAATGCGCGGGAAGGCGAGATGGCATTTGTCCGACCGGAAGAGACACTCTGCAATGCGGTTGCCGCAGAGGTCCTGGTACCGCGCCGTGCTTTTTGCAGTGCGTGGGAGAACACAGAAGGAACAATAGAGAAAAGAGTGCAGGAACTGAGCAAGTATTTTAGCTGTAGCCAGTCCGTCATTGCACGCCGTGCTCTGGATGAGGCATACCTCACGGAAGAACTGTATCGAGAACTGATTTCGAAGGCGACCATGTTGGCAAGGAAAGCACGCGGTGGCGGCGGTGATTACTACAGGACGCAGCTCAGCAGAATGGATCATCGTTTTTTACAGGCGTTGGATGCAAGCGTGCAGGAAGGCAAAACGTTGTATACAGAGGCATTTCGCCTGACGAATACAAATCGAGTTACCTTTGATAAGTTGATCGAGAAGGTGCAAGGTGAGAGCGTATGAAGCGGGAGATTTTTCTGATAGATTCGAATATCTTTATGACGCCTTACAAAACTTATTATCCGGTTGATTTTGCCCCAACATTCTGGGATTTTCTGGAGCGTTGTATGAGTAGTGGAGAGATTGTCCTCTTAGATGTGGTCTATGACGAAGTCAACAAAGGCAATGATGACTTGAGTAAGTGGCTTTTCAAAGTAGCACCTCAACGCATTAAGCGTGGACAGGGAGATGTATTGGCTATATATACACAGATTTTAAATTACATTCGGACTGGAGCCACGCCTTCTGGGCAACCTCTATACAATACAGCAGCACTGAGCGCCTGGTCTCAGAATGACATTGCAGATCCCTGGTTGGTGGCGACCGCAAAAGCAAAGGGCTATACGCTAGTTAGCCTCGAAACACCGAATCCGTCGCTCGGAACGTCGGTTACCAAAAAGGTGAAGATACCAGATGTGGCAAAGAAATTCGGGGTAAAATGTTGCAATCTGTTTGAAATGATGCGGGCATTGCAATTTCAATTCAAATGAGTGAAAAAATAAAGAAGACCATCTCCGGATGGTCTTTTTTGTCTGTAAAACCCCCTTCCGCTGTGCTATGATGTATAAAATGCGTAAGAAAAATGTAAGAAATGCATTTCGGGCTTGGAGAAAATGCTGTAGGGGAGTCGGGAACGTGGCGACGTCGGTAAAAGTTCTGAATAATACGACACGGAATATTCCTTTGAGGATACTATTGCCGATGAGAATTATGATTTGGAAAAAAACGTTGAAATCAAGATGCTTATCGACAAGCTTAGAGAAGCGCTTGACTCATTAAATGATGAAGATAGAGAAGTCATAGAAAGGCTTTATTATCAGGATGAGTCTCTTCGCTCGATAGCAACTTCAAAAGGAATATCAGCACCGGCTTTGTTCAAACAAAGAAATAAGATTGTGAAAAGTTAAAGGAACTGCCAAATGATTTAATGTAAAGTAGTATCATAACAGGCGGGGGCAAATCAGCCTGCAAACCTTTATGTTTGAGGGTTATATTTTGTGCATTGTTAAACATACTTCAGATAGGGTATGATTAGATAAGAAAATACAAATTAGAGGTGGTATATTTGAAATTAAAAAATTGTTTATTCGACTTATATCCTGAATATCCAATTGGGTTTAATTTAGAGATAAGAAAAGATCCTGATAAGTGTAGCAAGCAACTTTATGATGATATAGAGAAGATTTTCTTTAGTAAAGAAAAGTTGGAGAGCCTTAAATTTAACTCAATTGAAAATAAGTGCCAAAATTTTAATAGTGGAGATTTCTATACATTATTTATTGATGATGGTAAGTATCTATTGTCATCAGATTATATAGGAGCTTCTGTTTATTGGGCAAAACAAGCAGGATTATCTGACGAAGATATTGTTGAGTACTTAATGATTTCCAGAACTATTGGTGGTCATATAGTATTTCCAAGAGGTCAAGGAAAAACAGTAAATGAAGCGAGAGGTGGGGAAAAATCATATTATGATAGATTTGATTTAACACTTCTTGCAATAAAAAAGTGGTATTTAAACGATAATTCAAGGATAAATGATGCGATTGAAAATTACAGCAGTTGGTTTGCTTTATTTGGAAGTTTTGATAGGTTTATATCATTTTTTAGGCTAGAGGGTTTTATATACAATGAGTCTATAATTGATTTGGTCAGTTCGAATTTGGAAAAAGGATTGATAATTCCGTTAAAGAGAGAAGATATATATTCCAAGCCAAAAAGAGGAATATAAAAGATATTTCAATAATAGCAATAAAATTATTAAAGACAGAACAGAGAAACTCAATTTAATCTAATTAAGAGCCAGTATATCTGCAAGCATCTACTTGGAAAGATTGACAGGGAACTTTATTCACTGAAAAGAGAAATAGCTCTAAGTCATATAGCCACGATTAACAATGAAGTGATTGCCTTTGAAAATAAGGCAAAAGAGATTGAAAAGGAAAAGAGAAAATCACTCAAGAAGAGCTTTGAGATTACGGCCGAGCACTTTATGGAGTGTTACGGCAAAAAGGCGCGCTTCTTTGTCTACAACAGCTCGAATCTGAATCAGCTGGATGCCTTTTCGAGCAATGCCGGGCTCAATGTGATGATCATCAACACCCAGGCCTTTGCGGCTTCGCTGAATGAAGATAAGAATGTGGATGGCCGGAAGGGCGATGCGGCGGCGCGCATTATTTTTACGGCGAGGGATAGCTTCGGCTCTCGGAAGCCGATTGATGTGATTGCGGCGAACCGCCCGATTTTAATTCTCGATGAGCCGCAGAAGATGGGAAACGAAAAGGATTCGGTCACGCAAAAGGCGCTCCGGAATTTTAATCCGCTCTTTTCGCTTTACTATTCCGCGACGCATAAAACGAATCACAATGCGGTCTATGCGCTGGATGCCTTGGATGCTTACAATCAACGGCTGGTCAAGAAGATTGAGGTGAAGGGCTTTGAGGTGAAGAACCTGCCCGGTACGAATCAGTATCTCTATCTCGAGGACCTTGTGTTATCGGCAAAAAAGCCGCCGAGTGCGCGCATCGAGCTTGAGGTTCGGCATAAGAATGGGGTGAAGCGGGAGCTGCACCTCTTGGGGCAGGGCGATAACCTCTACTATATTTCCAAGGAGATGGAACAGTACAAGGGACTGGTGATTTCGGAGATCGATGCGTTTGCCGGAGAAGTGCATTTCACAAACGGCTTGACTCTGAAGAAGGGGAATCTGGTCGGTGACGAGTCAAAAGAACTGCCCCGCCTGCAAATCCGCGAGACCATCATCTCCCACCTGGAAAAGGAACGGCAGCTGTTTAAACTCGGCATTAAGACTTGTCTCTCTTCTTCATCGATGAAGTGGCCAAGTACCGGCAGTATGATGAGGCGGGAAATGAAGTCCTGGGCGAGTACGGTCGTATCTTTGAAGAGGAATACCGCGCTTTGCTGCCGCAGTACCGCACGGACTTGGATTCCGCCTATACAGCCTATCTCGATGCGGCGGATACCGCTTCGGTGCACCGGGGGTATTTCAGCATTGACAAAAAGGGACACTGCGTGGACAGCGCGCTGAAGCGCGGCTCGGATCTCTCGGATGATATTTCCGCCTATGACCTGATTCTAAAGAACAAGGAGCGGCTGCTCTCCTTTGAGGAACCGACGCGCTTTATTTTCTCCCACTCGGCGCTCCGCGAGGGCTGGGACAATCCGAATGTCTTTCAGATTTGCACCTTAAAGCACAGCAATAACACGACGAATAAGCGCCAGGAGGTGGGGCGCGGTCTGCGCCTTTCTGTGGATCGGAGCGGCAATCGCATGGATCGGTCTGTACTCGGTGAGAATGTCCAGAAGATTAATCTGCTGACGGTCATTGCGAGCGAGAGCTATGCGGGATTTGTGGACGATTTACAGAAGGAGACCGAGGCAGAGCTTCGGGAGCGGCCCAAGAAGGCGACGCAGGAGTACTTTGCGGGCAGAACTGTGCAGGTGGACGGTAAGCCGGTGAAGCTCAGCGAGACGCAGGCGCGGCAGATTTACAATTATCTCTTGCGCAACGACTATATCGATGACGATGCCAATGTGACCGCGCTCTATCGGGAGACTGCGGAATATGCACCGGTCAAAGAAGAGTTAAAGCCGATTGAGACAGAGATTCACCGCTTGGTGCACGCGCTTTACGATCCGTCGCAGCTGGCAGCGCTGTATACGGACGGCAACAAGACCAAAATCAATGAGAATCCGCTGAATGAGCGCTTCTACAAAGAGGAGTTCCAGAAGCTCTGGACGGCCATTAACCACAAGTACGCCTATACGGTGGACTTTCAGTCCGAGGAGTTGATTCAAAAGGCGATTGCGCACATCGACAGCGAGCTCTATGTGAGCCGACTGCAGTATACGGTCACCGCGGGCAGTCAGGCGGAGCAAATTACAGCGGATCAGGTAAAAGAAGGCAGCAGCTTTTTCGCGGCAAAAACGCGCACCGAGACGCTTCGGACGGCACCGCAGAGCACCCTTTGCTATGATTTAATCGGCGCGGTAGCCAAGGGAACGGTACTCACCAGACGCACCGTCGCGGCCATTTTGCAGGGCATAGATGCGAGTCGCTTTGCGCTGTACCGGCAGAACCCCGAGGAATTCATTGCAAAGGTCATACGGCTGATCAACGAGCAGAAGGCGACCATGATTGTGGAGCACATCCGCTATGATACGCTGGAGGGAAGGTATGACAGCGATATCTTCACCGCAGAGGCGCACAAGGTGCCGTTAGATATGGCCTTCAAAGCCGACAAGGCCGTACAGGACTATGTCTTTACGGACGGCAGTGCCGAAAAGAGCGTGGAGCGCCGCTTTGCGGAAGAGATGGATAAGGCGGAAGAGGTCAAGATTTATGCAAAGCTCCCGAAGGGATTCCAAATTCCGACCCCGGTCGGCAATTACTCGCCGGACTGGGCCATTGTATTCCGTGAGGTAAAGCACGTGTACTTCATTGCCGAAACCAAGGGCAGCATGAGCAGCCTGGACTTAAGACCCATTGAGAAGGCAAAGATAAACTGCGCAAAGCGGCTCTTTGAAAAGCTGTCAAACGGAAGCGTGCACTATGACCATGTGGACAGCTATGAAGAATTGCAGAAAATGCTATCGTGCTAAATACTCGACTTTTGTAGTTTGGGAAAAGAAAACGGAACCGGCGCGTTCGATTCGCGCCGGTTCTGTTTCATTTTCCGGTTGCAATTGCAGCCAATCAAGATGATTTTGTGAAGTCATTGGTGCTGCTGAGGGAATGAAGGAAGATAAATCCAGCCGGGTCAACTTTTCCGGTGATAAAAAAGCAAATAACTTAAGTCAGACTAACATTATAAATTCGCCTCAAGCTCCTTATGATGCTTTCCCATAGGAATGACCATGGGTGCATCTGAAGTGGGATCTGTAATGACCTTGCTATCAAGCCCGTATACATCCTTTATGAGTTTTTCACTTATTATATTTTCAGGCCTTCCTTCGGCATAAAGATTCCCTGATTTGAGGGCAAATATATAGTCTGCGTATCTTACAGAGAGATTGATATCGTGCAGAACCATAATGACGGTGGTCTTCTTAGTCCTGTTTAGCTCGCCAAGCAAATCGAGAATCTCCACCTGATATGCGATGTCAAGAAATGTCGTTGGCTCATCTAAAAATAATATATCAGTCTGCTGGGCAAGTGCGAGTGCTATCCACACCCTTTGACGCTGTCCTCCGGAAAGCTCATCTACCGCTCTGTCTCGAAGCTCGGTTACACCCATAGTCTGCATAGCTTCTTCAATCGCCTTAAAGTCTTTATCATCCAATCCCCGAAATACCTTCCTGTAAGGGAAGCGCCCTCTGCTAATCAAATCATAGACGGTTATTCCCTCAGGTACCAGTGGCGATTGTGGCATAAGGCTTATTATTTTAGATATTTCTTTGGACGAATACTCGGATACAGGCTTATTATCCAGATAAATATCTCCGCTCATGACTTTGTTTAACCTGCAAAAGGTTTTTAGAAGAGTGGATTTGCCACAGCCGTTTGAGCCTATGATCACTGATATTTTTCCTTCTGGTATGGTCAGATTAAGACCCTTTATGATCGCTTTCCCGTCATAACCGGCCACAAGATTTTTGGCTTCTAATACGTGGTTTCCCATTAATTCACACCTCTTCTATTCATTCGAATAAGCAGATACAGCATATACGGTGCGCCTAAAAGCCCTGTGATAACCCCTACAGGATAGTGTACCGGAAATGCATGAAAAGCCACCAAATCTGCTCCTAAAGTAAGTGTTGTGCCAACGAGTCCCGCAGGAATAAGGCTTGATTTCCCCTTTCCGGCAAGGCTTGTGGCAATTGGTCCCGAAAGAAATGCCACAGATGCGATAGGTCCTGTGACAGAGGTTGCAAATGAAACAAGTATAACTGCACCTATTATCATTACCGAATAGGTAAGTCTTGTATTTAGTCCAAGTGATACTGCGAAGTTGTCTCCCAGAGGAATAATCTCCATATGTCTTGTAAGTGAAACCAACGCAATGGTGATTATCCCAACGACCAAAACAAGTGCAGACACATCTTCCGTCTGCACGCCATTTAAGTTTCCGCTCAGCCACTGCATGGTAGTTCCTACATCGTACTCCGCAGCTTTTGCCAGTAAATAAGAAGTAACTGCTCTTAAAAGTGCTGAAATTCCTATGCCGATAAGGATCATTCTTCCATAGGTAAAATGCCCTTTAATTACTGAAAGCTTGTAAATGATTAAAGCTGTTGCAATTCCAAATATCATCGCTAACAAGGACACTATGCTTCCCCTAAGTCCAAGCACCAGTATGAGAAAAACCGCTGCTGTGCTTGTTCCTGCGGAAATTCCAATTACATCCGGCGAAGCAAGTGGATTGTGTAACAATGTTTGAAATACATAGCCCGCCATTCCAAAGGCAAACCCTGAAAATACGGCGCCCATCATCCTCGGAAGCCTCACATTTTCTACTGCATAAGATACTCCGTCAATCGTTTCGCCAAGTAAAACCTTGATTACATCTCTTATGGGATAGGACACACTTCCAAAGCAAAGCTCACAGGCTGATAGAATAAGGATAATGCTAAGAAGGGCAAGTACAACAAGCCTCCATCGAAGAGTCCTTTTCTTATATCCTGCATTTAGCTCTGTCATAGACTCTTTACCCTCCCTTTCCGAATGGCCAGAATAAATACCGGTGCACCAAGGACGGCGGTAACGATACCCACCTCAGTCTCTCCCGGCAAGCTTATGATTCTTCCTATTACGTCTGAAACAAGCATAAGTAGAGCTGAGCCTAGAAAAGAAAGAGGCAGCATTTTACTCATTTCACTTCCAAATATCAGCCTTATAATATGGGGAATGATAAGCCCTACAAAGCCTATTGGTCCTGCAAGTGCTGTAGTAGCACCGCATAGTAGTACGGATGCAAGAGCTCCTATGGTTCTTGTCATCACTACATTAGTCCCAAGGGCAGTAGCGGCTTCATCTCCCAAAGCCAGATTATTCAAATACCCTGATATAAACATTGATGTGATAAAACCCACTAGTAGGAAGGGACTAATGAGCATAATATTTTCCCAGGTTGCACTTCCTATGCTCCCTACCTGCCAGAACCTAAAAGCTTCCATTACCCTGTTATTTGGCAGCATAATGGTACTTACAAGTGAACCTAAGACTATGCTTACAGCCGAACCCGAGAGTGCCAGTTTTAGCGGGGTAGCCCCGTCTTTTCCCATACTTGCCACACTGTATACAAAAACTGCGGTGATGCCTGCTCCTGTTATGCCAAGCCAGATGTATTGATAGGCAACAGTAATATTAAAAAATGCTATACCGGCGACCACGAAGAGTGATGCGCCGGTATTTACGCCAAGTATACTTGGATCAGCAATGGGATTCCTTGTTATACTCTGCATAAGAGCCCCTGATATGCCAAGGGCTCCTCCCGCAAGTATGCCAAATACGGTTCTCGGAATTCTTTGTAATATGATAGCAGCCTCAAGGCTATCCGGATCATTTCCGAGGAGAACGTCTACAACCTTTGAAAATGCTATGTTTTTAGCACCCAGCGATATGGAAAATATTGCCATAATAGAAAGCAGAGCTAAGCATAAGATTATAGAAAGTACAAACTTTTTATTTCCCATGTTCATCGTGCCTTTTTATTTAACGACTGCATTGATTGCTTCGAGATAGTTCACAAGCTCTGCCTTGATAGAAAGCACGGAAGGATTGCAGGCCGCTGCAAGATTGCCGTTGCTGTCAAGCACCACGACCCGGCCTTCTTTGACTGCCGGAATCTTAGAGAAGATTGCGTCTTTTTGCAAGGCGGCAACTGTCTTATCATCACCGTAAGTTATAATGATATCCGTATCACTGAGAGCATCAACTGCCAGTTCAGAAGATATCTGCACGTAAAATGCATTTTTATCTGTTGCCAAGGCCTCTATCTTTTCAGGAAAAGTAAAGCCTAAGTCTGTAAGGTATGCCCCTCTTGGATCTGCTGTTCTATAAACTGAAAAGCTACTGAGGTCAGCTGCATTGATATAACAAATTGCTACATTCTTGTTCGCAAGGTTAGGATATTTTGCGAAGTTTTCTTTTATAAATGCATCTGTATCTGCAACCAGCTTCTCTCCCTCGGCTGTAAGTCCTAAAGCCTCTGCAACCTCAACGGTCTGTTCTCTCCAGGTAGTCTTCCAAGCTGTTTCTTTGAATGGAAGGGTTGGTGCTATCTCAGAGAGACGCTTATAAGCCTTTTCATCCATTCCTGAGTAAGGGGCTACTATTATATCAGGCTTGGCTGCTGCTACAGCCTCATAGTCATAGCCTTCAAGGTCGTTAAACACATTTGGATTATCAGTTCCAAGCTCCTTAAACTTCTCCTCGGTCCAAGGTAAAAGCCCCTTATCAGTAACGGGGCCCCAGTTTGCCCTAGCTGTACCCACAGGAACAATTCCAAGGGCCAAAACTGCATCTGCATTATTCCAGTCAAGGGTAACAACCCTTTCAGGCTTAGCATTAATAACAGTTTCTCCATAAGCATGCTTCATTGCTATAGGAAAAGAAGCAGTGCTTACCGCACTGGAAGAAGATGTGTTTTCTGAAGACTTAGATGAAGTTGTCACACTGGCACTCTTTGCCGTGGCAGAACTTTCACTTCCTCCGTTTTTAGCGCCGCAACCTGCGACCACTGCAACTGCAAGTGCCATAGGTATTGCTACATTTAATAGATTTTTTGCTCTCATAGATCCCCTTTCCCTCATGCATTTTTTACGGAAGTGTCAAAGTAAGCGCAAGAAATAAGCTTGATTACAAACGAACACTCTCCTGCCGCGTCTTAGTTAAACATAGCAAACAAGACAAAAGAAATCAATATCGTTAACATACAAATATAAAAATAAGCTAATCCTCATTTAGTGCAATTTTTAACGGCCTTTCCCATAACCTCCGGATTTCCCAATGCCTACCATATTTGTGTATATTGGATACCATACGAAAACTTCTAATGAAAGAGATTGCATTTCATCCACATGTTATAATGTCTTATATAGTATAGGCTTCAGAGGGTGCTTTCTTCCGGGAATGCACAACTTTCGTGGTTCGGAAAAAGAAAGCGGAACCGGCGTGTTCGATTCGCGCCGGTTCTTTTTCAGTTCACAAAAAAAGGAGCGTGTTTGCACGCATTGGCGAATGAAAAATAATGACAATAAAATAATTTTTCATTACAAACATAGATAAATGCTTTGCTTTTGCCGCATTTGTGCTAGAGTAAGACTAGAAGTTTGATAGAAGGGAGAACACTGTATGTCCAATGCGGTCAATGTGAATTTCAGAATGGATGCAGAACTCAAGCGCAATATGGAAGAACTCTGCGATGATCTGGGGATGTCTATGACGACTGCTTTTACGATTTTTGCGAAGCGCATGACCAGGGAGCGGAGAATCCCGTTCGATGTCTCGGCAGATCGTTTTTATTCCGAGAGCAATATGAGATATCTGAACGGAATCGCAAACGATGTGAGAGAAGGCAGGGCGCATTTTACAGAGCATGCTCTCCTAGAGGATAAAGATAGCTGAGCTTTCTTTGGGAGGACAGAGCTTGGGCATTATGAAGATTGATTGTCTGAGTGCTGTGTAGCCCGCTATGCTATTTTGTAGCGGAAAGCACGACACGAGGTAGTATAGAGCGCAAAGGAGGTCTCCATGGGCGTTATTTATCTTTGGCAATGTAACAAATGTGAGTATTCGTTTCAGGCTTTCTTAGGATATGGGATGAATGGCGTTTTCCCCGAAGGAGTGACGAAGGCGGCGAGAGAAGGAAGGTACGGAAAAGAACTAAAGACCTTGCTAA
>ERZ772960.3089-NODE-3089-length-11492-cov-7.977354_pt1 | contig 11492 bp, 1 predicted proteins | sample MGYA00580678_ERZ772960 | MGnify/ENA primary metagenome ERZ772960 (study PRJEB29015, sample SAMEA2737930) | human oral metagenome | biome: human oral; feature: human-associated habitat; material: dental | place: China | collected 2059 ...
AACCCGATACCATCGGTATTTATTCGAGCGATACCAAAGAGATTAAGCCCGTTACCGTGGCAACCTATCAAATTTTAACATGGCGGCCGGACATCGAATCGGAGTTCCCTCATTTTAAGCTGTTCCGCGAACGGAACTGGGGCTTGATTATCTATGACGAAGTACATCTGCTTCCTGCTCCGGTGTTCCGCATTACCGCAGAGCTGCAAGTAATCAGGCGGCTCGGCTTAACGGCAACGCTGATCAGAGAGGACGGCTGCGAGGGGGATGTGTTCAGTCTTGTCGGCCCGAAGCGCTATGATGTGCCGTGGAAGGAACTGGAAGAAAAGGGCTGGATTGCCCACGCCTATTGTACGGAAATACGCATACCGCTGCCTGTCAGCAAAGAGATTGAGTATGCCGCCGCCCCCTTGCGCGAAAAGCACCGGATTGCGAGCGAGAACGAAGCAAAAAACGAGATTGTCCGGCAGCTGCTTGCGCGACATACCGACGACCAAATTTTGATTATCGGGCAATACATTACGCAGCTGAAAAAAATAGCCGAAGCGGTGCATGCGCCGCTCATCACCGGAAAAACGCCGAATGCCGAGAGGGAAGTGTTGTACGACTCATTTAGAGCGGGCGATATTTCCGTACTGGTGGTTTCCAAGGTAGCGAATTTCGCAATCGATTTGCCGGATGCTTCCGTGGCAATCCAAATTTCCGGCACCTTCGGCAGCCGGCAGGAGGAAGCCCAGCGGCTCGGGCGCATTCTCCGCCCTAAAGAGCGGGATTCGTTTTTTTACACGTTGGTAACCCGCCATTCCGTCGAAGAAGAATGCGCCGACCACCGTCAAAAATTCCTTGCGGAACAGGGCTATGCCTACTCGCTCATCACCGATGCGGATTTTGCCGCCGATACATGCATACGATAGTGTAGTAGAAGCAGCGTGAAGATTTATTTCGGGGGATAAACTCGGGTTTATCCCCTCTTATGCCGTTTTCTTTGCCTACCTTTCCTCATAAGGTTCTTAATATTTTGCTCACTATCATAGTTCCGATTTTCAGTATTTCAGTATTAAAGAGACAAAACGCCGATAGCTTGACAAAGTGCAGCATTATCAGTATATATCAATCGATATTTAGTAATATACGCGGCGTGGTGCCGTCCTCTAAAAGTCATCCGTTAAAGTAATGCGATAAAAGTCTATTTTTTACAACATTAAAGTTTTGGAGTGTCGCTGCCGATACTGGACGCGGAATACTCTTGATACAGTGTTGTCCGTAAAAAAGTGCGTTAAGTACATAAAGTTGTGAGGGATACGGTTGGTTTCCTCTGAAAAATGAATGATTTGTTGCGAAAGCCGTATATACGAAGCTTTGATGGCGCAAAGGAGTTATGTATGAAAAAAACACACGTAGGACAAACGGTACGGGCCGCTACACTACTGGTATGCTTTATAGCCTTATTGACGACGTGTAAAAACAACATCGGTATGGGCGGAACGGTTGATATCAATCCGCCGACGATTAGAAACGATAGTGTGTATCCTCCGAATAATGCGATCATTAAAGGGGCGTTTACGCTGGCTGTTAAAGTGGACGACGATACGGGAGTTAATGCCGTTACGGCCGTTATTACAACTGCAGATGCTCACAATTCAAAAATCAATATCGGTGATTCTTTTTTAACGCAGCCTTCTTCCGATGATGAGTATTGGACGTTAGATATAGACCCGAAGGGACAATATCCGATCGGTGACGGCGCCTATAAAGTAGAAATTCAGGCAACGGATACCGCCGGTAAAGTGTCGACGATAACCAGTGCCTTTACAATAGACAACACTCCGCCGCTTTTAGTGTTGGATCGCCCGAGTACGGCGGTATTAACCCCTTCTGCAAGCTATAAAGACGGTGATACCTTCGGTGATGCTTTTTGGCTGATCGGCCAAGTATATGATAAAAGTCCGGTAGCAAAACTGGAAATAACGGCTGCTCCGGTAGGCGGAGGTACGGAATATACGCAAGTAATCAACAATGTACCTGCAAATATCCGGCTAAAGGTAGATTCTTTTTCCGAAGATAAACTAAAGTCAAAATTCTACTGCGCACTGTATGGTACCAACCAAAGCGCCGGCAAGAAGAGCTTTCGGTATTCATTAAAGGTTACTGATAATGCACGGGAGTATAAAAATCCTGCAGATAATGCCGGCAGCGGTGAAGGAAATACGAGTAATATCTACTATTTAAAAGATGACATTGATCAAAAGGTAATGCGTAACCGGCGGCTGCAGGATATATATGCGGTATTGTACGGTGCACGTCCCGAATCGATAACGGCTGAGGATGCGGCGACGATTAAAGCTGAGCTTGCAAACCCTGCCAATCGGATTGGAGGGAAGGGGCGAACAGGTGTTTTTGGACTTAATCCTGCATTAAACCCGACTTTTGCGGTAATAGGCAAAACTCCTTCTAGGGATGTGAGCGGGGCGCTTACTCCGGAATTTTCAAAGTTTTATGAAGGAGCTTCGCTGCAAGTACGGTTTTCCCGGAACTTGGATGATGTTGCACTAAAGCCGGTTGATCCTGTAGCCCCTGCAAATGATCCCTATCAATTTTACCTTGTGAAATGGGAAACATATAAAGGATATAGCAGTGATCCTTCTTTTAATATCAATGAGGATGCAAGCAGACCCGGTATCGTCCGGATTCAAAGAACGGCTGTTGAAACGCAAGACGGCAGTTATGTATTTACCATACCGGTTCATAAGACAGGAGAATTGGAATATAATAAGAATTATGTTCTTTTGGTAAGCGGAAAAGATATTGACGGACATGAATTAATTGCCGTACAAAACGAAGATGGGGCAAATCTGTACGGTATTAAATTAAGCAGTACCAATGAGCCGCCGGAAGTTACCGTTACGGAAATCAACGGAAATACAAACGTTACGGAACGCATCTTTGTAAAAGAAGGTGGTTCGGTCAAGTTTAAGATAAGGCTGAATAAACAAGCGAGCGTAACTCATAAGCTGATAGGGGCTCACTCCTCTTTTACTCCGTCGGCGGCTTTGTATTCTGCTGTCCCTACTGAGAATGAGATTGAAATTCCGGCTTCCCAATTTGTTCAAACGGAAGACGGCAGTTATCGATTGACTGTAAAAGCGGAAGCAGATGGGGCGGAATCTTTTGAGCAAACCTACCATATTTTCTACGACGTGAAGGACCCGGAAGTACGGATAACTGAGCCTTTTGGAAATCTGTATGGAACCCAAGGAACGGGCTTGGTGATTAAAGGCACGGCATTCGATGCCGGTTCCGGCTTAGCGGATACGAATCCGGTAACGGTAACGCTTACGAAAGAAGACGGAAGCAATGTTCCGGTAACCTTTGCAACAGATAAAAAGCGAGAAGCTTGGGAATTACAGCCGATTAATCTTCCGGAAGGAACGTATACCCTCACCGTTACCGCTAAGGATAAAGTCGGGCACCCAAAAACGGAAACGCTTACCTTTACGTATGACAAGGCAGTGCCGGTAATTAAAGATATAAAGATTGACGACAAAGATAATTTCCCGGTCATTAATAAAACCGGTACGTTTAAGGTAAAGGGTACTGTTGAAGAAACGTATGGTATTAAGGACGATAAAATAAAAATAGGAAATGAGGAGTATACGTTTTCTTCTATAGCTTCTTCTCCCTATTTCTTTGAAAAAGAGCTGACCCGTGCGGAAGGCAGCTATGATATTGTCATTACCGTTAAAGACAAAGCGAATAACCAAACTTCTGAGACGAGAACGGTGATAGTTGATAAAACGGCGCCTGTGTTTGAGAGTATAAAAATAGCAACAACAGAGAATGTTCAAAACGGAAACTCAATAACTACGAATTCCGGTACAGTGGCGATCAAGGGAAAAATAAAAGAGACGGGAAGCGGTGTTAAAAAACTTGAGTACCAAGTTGAAGGAGATTCTGACTGGAAAGAGCTATCTGCGGCAAATAAGACTGACGGCTATTATTTTGAAGGTTCTGCCGATATCCCTGTAAATACCGCAAAAAAACTGTTTTTAAAAGTAACGGATAATGCGGATTGGATTACGTCATGGGAATGTAGGGTAACGGTAGTGCCTCCTGCGGTTATTCAGTGGAAATTTGGGCTGGAGAATAACAGCTCTCCAAGCGGTACGGTTCAACAAAAGGCCGGTATGTGGTACGCGAAAGGGCAGTTTAAAGTAAAGATCGGCGGTGTTTCGAATCCGGTACCGAGTGATGATGCAATTACTGTGAAGATCGAAAAGAAAGATGCTTCCGGGACTATTGCTCCTAGTAGCTTCTTTGACAACTGGACAGGGAATGAACCGAAAGTTTCAACAACCGATACGTCAAAAAAGTATCCGGTAAAATCAGGTCTTGCTGACGGTACATATACTATCACAATAAAGGCGAGCAATAATCAAGAGCAATCGCTCGAGTTTACGGTAGACGGAACTAAGCCTACGATTACACCGGCTTCTTCCGGCAACGGGGTATTACCGGCTAACAATGCATGGGTAAATAGCAAAACGCTGTATGTGAGCGGAACGGCAACCGAGACTGGTTCCGGTATTGAAAAAATAGCAGCTACTGTAAACGGTGTCTCAACAGTGTTGGGCGCTGATTTGTTGGGTACTAATTTAGCGTGGTCAGGGTACCTGACGCTTAACGAAGGCAATAATACGGTACAGTTTAAGGTAACGGACAAGGCGGGGAACAGTAATGATCCGACGTTGGCGCCGGCGAGAACGATAAAGGTGGATACCGGACAGCCGACGATTACGCTTACCGATCCTGCAAACGGACAGGCGCTGATAAAAGATTCAAATTACACGGTAAAGGTTACTACTAATGATGTCGGAAGTTCGGGCATGGAAAAAGTAGAGTACGCTACAACGGTAAACTTTTCCTCACCGCAGACTGAGAACACGAGCGGCGGTGTTGCGACAATCAATTTGACCGGCATACCCGCAGATACAACCTATTATTTCCGTGCGGTTGATAAGGCAGGAAATAAGTCGGATTCTGTGCAGGTTTCCATACAAAAGGATAGTACAGCGCCGGTGATTAATGTGATATCGCCTGTCGGGGAGTATATTTCGACACGGAAACCGAAATTTGAAGCGTCAATTACGGACCGTTCGGGCATAAAGGATGGTACCGCAAAGGTGCACTATAAGAAAAACGGTGAAACTTCCGTAACGGAACAGTCTCTGACGGGAAGCGGCGGTTCCTACAGTTTCACACCGTCGAGCGACCTTGATGGGAATAAATATGAGTTCTGGTTCAGTGCGGAAGACAAGGCTGGAAATAGCGCTGAAACACCGCATAAGACCGTAACAATAGATACGGACAATCCTGTTTTGGCGGATGTAACAGTCGACGGAAAAGGGAATAGTACAGTATATATTAAACAAGGTGTAAGCACTGTCGCCGTAACAGGAAAAGCGACGGATACGAACGGCGTAGCAAAGGTAGAGATACTGGAAGGTGGCGCTGTAAAAGGGAACACGACCTCTATTAGTGCCTCAGACCATACATGGACAATTAATTTGAACGGCGCTAGTCTTGGTAGCGGTACCCACCAACTGACGATACGCGTGACGGATAAGGCCGGAAAGATTGCCGAAGTACAAAGAACGGTTACGGTAGATAGTGAAAATCCATCCGTTACATTCGACAGTCCCCGGAATAATGCTATAGTCAATAAAATAATAACGATTAAAGGAACTGCGAGCGATAATAATGGATTACAATCCGTTAAAATTGTAAAAGTTGTCGGCAGCATCGAAAGTGATTTAACCGGCGTTTCCGCCAGTTCGGGGTATGATTCAGGCGATACCGAAACTGCTGATACCAAGGCTCTTTTTAAGGGAACGAAAGCTTACAATTGGCAGTTTGACCTTGATACAAATAGAACGGAGTATCCTAATGGTCCTCTTACACTGAAAGCTATTGCAACCGATGCGGCGGGGAATACAACTGAAAAAACACTTACCCTCAACGTGGATCAGAATAGCGATAGACCGCAGATTGTGATAACAAATTTAACATCGCTAAATGCCGGTACGTATCTAACAGCGAGTACGCTCAATTTTGTTATCATTGACGATGACGGTGAAATAGAGGATGGAAAATTTGAAATAACTTCAGAGCCTGCCAATGCAGGAACGCTGACAAAAACAGTGAGCGGTTGGCAGTATACATTTGCTCAAGATGGACAAAAAACGCTGAAATTTAAGGTTACCGATAAGAAAAGCGGTGTATTTGAAACCGATGCAACCGACAAGCCTCGAGTGTATGCAAAGAACACGACTACTACCGCTTCCGATGCATCGGTTGAATTAAAGGTAGATACAAAGCCGCCGCAGAGTGAAACTCCTGCATTACAATTTTCGAATGCGAGCGACTATAGCGGTCTTAACAACCTTGAACAAAACGCAAAATTTAACGGCGGAATGCTCTATTTACAGATAATGGCTTCGGATGCCAGTGGAATACAGAGCGTTACGGGAAAAATAGACAACGTTACGAGTACAACTGAGGGGCAAAATATAGAGCATGCCGCCGCCGGTACGGCTGAAAAGTGGCGGATTAAGCTTGACCTTAGTGGCGTAACAACGGAAGGCATTAAAACACTAACGGTAGAACTTACCGATAAAGCAGGGGCAAAAACGCAGTTTACCCGTACGATAGTTCTCGATAAAACGGCGCCGACCGTTGAGTTAACATATCCTGCCGCTAATAGCGCTCAATCCGGAAAGATTACGGTTCAAGGAAATATTGCCGACGGGCAAGACGGTACCGGCACAAAAGCGGAAGCAACAAAGTGGATTGTTGTGCCTTCTGCATCGGGGGAACCTACTGCCGGTACTACCGGATGGAAAAACATGAAAACTTCAACGGCGGCAAACTGGAGTTTTGACCTTGATTTTGCTGTCGACTTTACGTCGAGCGGCGGACACGCGGCATACGGCACGCCGAATGCGGTAACGCCTGCCTATTATGACATACCGGTATATATCCTTACCGAAGACAATGTAGGAAATAAGGCTGTTCGAAAAATTACCGTACTGTATAATCCGGACGGGACAAAACCGGTCGTAGAAGTCCTTTCTCCCACAGCAGGGTCGATTGTGGGCGGTACTATTCAGATATTCGGTACCGGAAAGGTAGCCGTAGGAACACCGGCTCATGTGGGCGAAGTACACATTCAATTTTCGAAGGATGAACACGGTACCTTTGACAGTTCGCACTGCAATTTTAACGGTAAAGATTGGTGGAATGGCGGTAACGGTGTTCTTGTTCCCAATACTGCCGGAACGCATTCGGGAGCTTCTTGGCGTATGGATGTAAACAGTGATGGAAACCTGAATAATCCGAGTCCGACCGAAGAACGCTGGACACTGTGGTTTAGACTACGTGCAAAGAATAAGAATGACAATAAGATAGGAGAGTGGACTGCTCCTATTAAGATAATTGTTGATAAGTCCGCTCCGACCATCGGCAGCAAGATTCCGCTTAAACTTGAACACGGTAGCCAATCAGACGACTATATTCCCAATATGTGGATAGCCGATAATTATAAGCTAACCGGCTCAGTGCATGATGAATCGGGCATAAAGAGCATAAAAATTACGGGTGATTTAAAAGACGGTACTGAATATGATTTAGCTAAAGCTCTTACGGATGGATGGATTATTGAAGATACTGTTAATACGCCAATCGAATCCGGCAAAAAGAATTATAAGTTGCAAATACCGCTTACGCTGAATGACTTGAAAGAGGCTGCAAAGGGGAAAAAAGAATTTAAGTTTACCCTTTATGTAGAAGAAGATACGGATAAGCATTTATCTGCTGAAAAGGAATTTACTTTTAAATTCGATACCGAAGCGCCTACAGGAGCCTATGGAGAGCATAAACTTATCGGTAACGGTAATTTTGAAGCAGGTTCAATTACGGATACTGTTCTTGCAACTAAAATAAAAGAATTGGCGCCTTCAACCGATTACAGCAAGCTTGGTTTATTAGCAGGAGGTAAAGCGCTTACGATACAGTCCGTAACCGGTAATAAAGTTGCGTTTACGCCTGCAATTTCCGAAGGTAGGCATAACTATATGCTGTATCGTAAAGGAGCTTCGTTAATTTATAATGACAGCGGCAACTGGGTGGTAAAAGGTGTTGCGCATGATGAAGGAATCGGTGTTAAAGAGGTTAAAGTTACCGTAACGGTAAACGGCAGCGCTAAAACACTAACCATACCGGAAAGCAGCCTTGTTTCGAGTTTAAGCGGACTTTGGGCGTGGGAAGGGCAAATTGATTTAAGTACGCTGTCCGACGGAAAGGGGGCGCTCTCTTATGAAATTACCGATAAACTGGGGAATAAATACACGCCTTCTTCTATTGAAGTGCGGGTAAAGAATAAGCCGGTAAAGATTTCTAAAGTTATACTGCAAACCGAAATCGGCGGACAACCGGTTAAAACCGATAAAACCGATCCGGCAGAAACCGATCCGAAGACAACGGTAACAAAGACATCAGATGCTCAGTTGGATCAGACCGTAACTGTGGGAAGTAAAAACTTTGCCTTTAAGAGTAAGACCGCTTCAAAGATCAAGGTTGAATTTGACGGCGGACAAGGTAGCGTACGATATCGGCTGAGAAAAGGGGGCACGGTCTTGAAAGAGATAACGCTTCCTAATCTGCCTAGCGGCATCATCGGCGATCATCCTTTGACCAGCGGTGATGAAATTGATTTAAAAGATCATTTGGCTGCAATCGGCAATTCAAACGGTACGCCTACGACAATAACGCTTGAGTTGTGGGACGAGGCACACGGCTATACTCAAGGTACGGATAGCTCTTGGGCTAAGGTAGATATTACTACGCTTTTTGACGCGCTTGATCAAACGGATCCGACAGTGGTCATTCTTCCGTTCCATTGGAATAGTGAAGACAACAACTCGTTGTATAAAAACAAACGCGACAACGGGCATGTGGAAATTAAGGAAACCGGTAATTCGCAAGTGTCCGGTAAGGTTACTCTGCGTGGGTTTGCATATGATAATATCGAATTGAATGAAATTACCGCAACGCTTCCGAATAGTACGGAATTAACGGTTACTGCAACACGGCAAGCAAACGGTACGTGGTCATCCGATAAAAAGATGTTTGAAACGGATGGTACAACACCGAAGGATGGAGCGGAGCTTACCGTGACAAAACTCGGTGCGGACTATCTGGGGTATTATGTTGCCTGGCAGCTCGATTGGGACACTGAAAAAGCAACTGTAGAGGCGGCTGCAAAAGAAATTAGGATACAGGCAAAGGACGGAGCTAATAATACCTCTGCATTGCCGCCGGCCCCCCCATCGCCGCCATACTCCGGTACGGATATGCCGACAAAAACTACCGTAGCGAGAAGCGAAGTGAAAAAAGCGGAAAGTGCCGTTTTTGCGGGTACAAAACGAGGACAGTTTGTTGTGTTCAAAAACGGTGAAACACAATACCTTACACGCCTTGCCAGTGTAGACGGCAATGAGGTAACGCTGGAAGACGCCGTTCCTAAGGAAGCAGCCGATGCGTATATGTACGATTATACGGCAAATAAGTCTGCTGTTAATGTAAACGTTGTGCCGTATATTACAGGATTAAAGCGGGATAAAAAATATAATACCAATCGTTCCTCATCAGGGGCATACAATCTGTTGCGGGATGATAAGTTTACGGTTATTGGTTTCAATCTTGCCGGCACCCTAAAAGCCGTAGTCGCTGATGGAACCACAAACGGTTCAGAAATTTCTATTTCCAGCGGTGCATTTACGCTTCCTGCAACAGCAAAATCCGGTAAGGTTAAAATTACCGCAGACGGTGTAGAGGCTATTAATAACGTAACCAACAACAGTAAGCCGTATAACCAGAAGAAGATTGCAAACCGTCCGGAGACGCAATATTGGACTGATGATATTGCCATAGATGTATGGAAGGATGATGAGCAGTTTGGAGGCAGCACGAATCCTAAGTATCCCAGTATGGCAATGGGATCTAACGGAGATTTATATGCAGCGTTTAGTAACTACTCTGAATCTAAAGTGTACTATTCGAAATTAGGCAATAGTACTGCAACTCAAGTATTTTATGCCTATGACCCGCCGGAAGAGGCTGCTATAGCTGTGAGCGGTACGGATACGGTAAATATTTTATATTCTGCAAACTATCACGGTGGACAAAATAGTAGTTGGGCGCCATCGGCAACGGGAGCAGGCGGTTTATATTGTTACGATGAACAGGCACAAGAAATTATCTTTAATAACAGCGGAGGTAGTGTGAAAAAAGGAAAATTTCACCGGTTTGAATTATTTTACCATAATAGGCAATTACAACAGTTTAAAAACTTCCGAATTACAAGAGGTGACAATAACCGAATTCATATTGCATATTATGACACTTTAAGTAATTCGATTAAGTATGCTACGGTTATGAATAATGCAAATCATAATGCAGCTTCGCATAGTCATAAGAGTCATGAATACCCGTGGATAAACCTTGATGGCGGTTGGGATAGTGATGATACCGGATCCTACACGGGAGGTTTTTCGTTGGTGCTTCCTGATGGTAATACTAACTTTGAAAACGGACTGAACCGTACCGGCGGTACTGCCGAATACTGCGCTATTGCCTTAGATGGATCAAACAGACCGGTCGTTGTCTATGCCGATGTTGACACCGGTACGCTGCGGCTTGCACGGGCAAATACCGAAACGCCTATGACACCTCCGCCGCCGCCGCCTACTACTGCGGTTGCAAATTGGAAGGTGCAAAAGGTACTCCCCTCAGACGACGGTAATAAGGGGCTTGCTGAGGATTATTTTGCCGCACAATTCGACTCAGAAGGGTATTTGCACATCGTGTTCCGCAATACAAGAGGGCAGATTTGCTATGTAAAGTCTACAAATAAAAATACAGGAACTACTGTTGACGCTTATACTTTTGAAAAAAGTGTTGTTATCGCTGAAAACGGTTCACGGGTAGAACTTACAATGAATGGGACGACCCCCTATATTGCGTATTTGAGTAAAACAAATGCGTATGACGGCATTCAAATTGCGTATTATGATGCGAATTTGGTAAAAACATGGAATGCTGACGGCACTGAGAATGAAAAAGGCGCTTGGAATGTTATGACTGCAGCAATGCAGAACCGTTCCAGCGCAGCACGCGCCTGTGTTGCCGTTGCCCCAAGTTCGGTAACGACTTGGAAAGCCGCTGTCGGTTATACGCCGGGTAATGTCTATCGTGTTGTTAAGTACATAGACAAATAGGCGTTTTTGTAAGGTAAAATAAAAATTTTAGGCATCGTTGTTAAAAAGTTTTTTTTAACGGCGATGCCTTTTTTTTGTAATCTTTTCCCCTGCGCTTTTGCAATTCGGGGATGTCTCAAAAGTTGGTTACTTTTTCGACATCCCCGCGAGTTTAAAATT
>ERZ772960.3091-NODE-3091-length-11486-cov-11.527338_pt1 | contig 11486 bp, 8 predicted proteins | sample MGYA00580678_ERZ772960 | MGnify/ENA primary metagenome ERZ772960 (study PRJEB29015, sample SAMEA2737930) | human oral metagenome | biome: human oral; feature: human-associated habitat; material: dental | place: China | collected 2059 ...
CCATGCAGGCGCAGAAGTGGTACGTCGATAACACGGAAAAGGCACAGGCAGAGGCGCGCGATCGGGCGGTAGCCAACAGACTGCATGATTTTGCAGGAAAACGCTGAGAAAAATGAACTTTTGCGAAAAACATTCAGGTGCCCAATTTGGGCACCTGAATATAATCGTAAAATGTTCATGAATGGATTATATAAGGTGATGAAAACGGAGGAGTACATGGGGACAGCAGGGATTGCACGAAAATTAAGGGAACGTCTGCGCACGAAACACATTCTCCTCACGCTTGCCGTTTTTGGTCTTATCCTCTTTCAGATGAACGGCATCGGCTTTGCCGCAGGTAGTTCAGAAGACATTGCGAGTGCCGGAACGGGACTGGGCGGCACATTCGATCAGAATTTGACGACACTTGCAAACGGCGCAATCAAGGCAATGCACATTGTCCTTGTCGTGATGACTGCGATCGCGGGCATGATGGTCGCCTTTGGCATCGAGGACGGCAAAAAATTCATCTGGCAGCTCATGCTGGGGGCAGGACTGGCTTTCAACTTCGGCTCATTCTTGGTGGGATCGGGTGTCTGGTCGATGGCAGACCAGACGGCGCAGACGCAGCAGGTCGAATATTACACACCGGAACTTGTGAGCGGCGAAGGGTCAAGCGTCGAGGACATCAGCATCCTTGGTTCTTTTATGAACCACTACACCGAGCATGTGATTGTGCCCGGTGCGGAGAATATTCTGCCCTATTGCCTCCGGCTCCTCATCATCCTGACCGTCGTACAGGCAACGTGGGAGCTGACGGTCAAGTTCATGTCGGGGGATAAGCTCCAATATCTCATCAACATGACGCTCAAAATGGGATTCTTCATGTTCCTTATGATGAACTGGATCAGTCTCATGGGGGCACTCATGTCCGGCTTTGAGGTGCTCGGCTTCCGTGCGGGCGGGAATAATACAGCCGTCGCCAATAATATCGTCGGCGAGGCGAGTGATACCTTTGTGCAGATTGCGCTGCGGATGTTTACAGCAATCTGGACGCCGAACTCTGACAGCTGGATTCCGGATGTCGTGCAGACCATCGCGACTGTTACGCAGCCCGGCGTACTCCTCCTCGACATTATTTGCATCCTCGTCATCGGAGGCTGCCTCTTTATGGTCGCACTTGAGATGTTTATGGCGCGAATCGAGTTCTATACAATGGCATTGCTTGCTCTGCCATGTCTTGCATTCGGTACGATGAACAAGTTCAGTTTCCTCACGGAAAAGGCAATCGGCGCGATGTTCAATCTCGCGCTCAAGGTCTGTGTCATCGCATTCCTATCGGCGGTATCAAAGCCGTTCATCGAAGGATTTGCCGACAAGATTATTCAGGCGGATAACCCCGCCGAAGACCTTGCCCTGCTGTTTCAGGCAGTGCTTGCCTCACTCCTGATCTACTTGCTCGTCAAGAAGATTCCACAGCTCGTCTCGGGGCTTCTCAGCGGACAGCCGCAGCTCAGTGGCAGCGATATGACCGGTGCGCTCAAAGGGGCTGTTGCCGGCGCTGCTGCAGCGACAGGAAATGTTGCGGCGGCACAGGCAGCTGCAGCAGCGACCGGAAACGGCGGGATGAGGGGGACGCTTACCCAGCTTGGTCGCAACTACATGATGACGCGCAGTCCGGTGCGGAGCTATCGGGAAGCCATTGTCGAGTTCCAAAAAACAAAGGACAATCCCGGATCGCGCATCCTTCAAGAACTGCGCTCGGGGGTGGACAGCCGTAACAGACAGACGGCAAATGCGGCGCAACCGGGGAATGATACCAGTAGTTAAAAACGACGAGCAGGTTATCCTGCTCGCCGTTTGGGATTTATCGTTGATTCTGCTGTTCGAGGCGTTCGACACGTTCGCGAAGGTTTTTGTTCTCTATCAGGAGTTCTTTGAGCATCTCTTTCATTTCACGGATATGACCGTTGTTTTTATATACGCCGTCATTTATGTTCCGTATAAGATATGTGAAATCAGGGGATGCGCTTGCGGGACCGCATCCAGTTACATATCCCAATTCCAACGGCTGCGTTAGTTTCTGCATGAGCTTTTCGTGTTCGGTCAGCTCACGCTGCTGTGGAGGTGGAGGTGCAGGATTTTCCTTCTTCGATCCCCAGAACAGTCCCATTATCATCATTCCTTCCGTTTTCTCTTACCGTAGCACAGTTCTAACACCTTGACAAGTCCTATTTTTGAGAGGAGGTCGATGTATGCGCCACGTTTTGACCGTATTTGCCGCTTTGTTCGCCCTCCTCGTTTCTTTTGCTCCGGCGCAGTCCGCAACGGCAATGACAATGGTCTCTCCGGTCGGTCAGCCGATGGTCGTAACTAGTCCGCAGGGCTTTCGTATTCATCCGATTACAGGCAAGCAAACCTATCATGAGGGCGTCGATCTCGGTGTCGATTACGGCGATCCGATCTATGCCGCCGCATCGGGCACGGTGAGTTATTCGGGCTGGATGCAGGGCTATGGCAACACCATCATGATCGATCATGGAGGGGCGCTCTATACGCTTTACGGGCATAATCAGGAACTTCTGGTCGGCGTGGGGGAGTATGTAACGCAGGGAATGCTCATCGCAAAAGCGGGGAGCACGGGCAACTCCACGGGACCGCATTGTCACTTTGAAGTCCGTCCAAACGGCGAAGATGGTGAGCCGACCGATCCCGGTCTCTACGTCCCAGGGCTGCTCGAACTGGAGAAGGCAGAAGGCGGCGGACTTGGGCTTGGTGGTGTAGATTTCCACGGGCACACAAAGGATTGGGCGGTCACAGAGGATTTCGCAAAGCCCATCAGCGATCTCGTGAACAAGGTCGTCGAGATTATCACGACAGGGCTGGAGGCGTTGCAAAACTATGTGACGAAGATCTTCTTTGTCCTTGTGGCAATCGATCTTGTGCTCGGTGCGATGAATAAGGCGATGACACCGACGAGCGAAGACCGCGAGGGACTCTTTAAGTGGCTCGTTCGACGGGGGCTGTTCTATGGGTTCTGTCTTGCACTCCTCTACAACTGGGGGGATTTTGTCGGCAACCTTTCGCTTCATGGCTTTCCTGCTCTTGGCGGGCTTGCCGGTGGAAATCCGGAAGCTGCGGAGGCAGCAGTCTCCGATCCGACAAAGATCGTTCAGAAGGGCATGAATATCATTGCCCCCGTATTCAATGGGGCAATTCGCTCCGGCGGTATCTCCGATGTTCTGAGCCTTTTGATCGGCGGTGCGGGTGCCGGTGCGGTTCTGCTCATGCTGATCCTTGGATGTATTCTGTTCCTGCTCTTCTGCCTCATTGGCTACTATATCGCGCTCGCCTATGTCGAGTTCTATATGACGGTGCTCTTTAGTTTCACCGTCTTCCCTCTCGCCGGACTGAAGCATGTGCGTCATATCGCTTCCAACGGCATCAACAGTGTATTTGCAGCCTCAATCAATCTCATGTTCTTCTGCCTTTTTGCGGCGATGCTCCAATCGACAATGGAGCACATCGTCGTCGGCGAACTCATGTCACAGACCGTACAGGCGCAGTCTGCCGGAGGAGCACCCGGTGCGTCAAGTGTCTCTATCTCCGGTCGTCCAAAGGCAGAACTGGCTTACCGCATCGCACAGATCATGCAGGAGCGGTATGGAAAAAGCCTTCCTCCTGAATGGATTTGGGCGCAGCTTGCACTCGAATCCGGGCACTTTTCGAGTGCACTCGCTGTTGAAGATTACAATTACGGTGGCATCAAGGCGGGGGATGGAGCAAAAATAGCGGGAATATCGCCGGAGGGTGACTACTACCGGCACTTTGACAGCGACGAGGAGTATGCACAGTACGCCGCGTCAAACTATAACGCCTACGGTGAGGACGGTATCTATAATGCGAAAAACATACAGGAATTTGCGGCAGCACTCAAACACGGCGGTTATTTTGGCTCATCACTCGAATCCTATACAGCTACCTTGATGGGGATCCTGGGAGGAAGCGGCGGTGTTGTGAAACAAGCTGTTGCAAATAACATGCTGCTCTTGCAGCTCATTCTTGTCGTCCTTATGTATATGTATTTTGCCGATCGTATCAGCAAGCTTGTCAATACGCAGTTCGGAGGATCGGGCTTCAAGCTCTCCGATAAGCAAGGGATCTTTGGATAAAAGTGAAGTGCGACGACACATATTCAGGTGCCCAAATTGGGCACCTGAATCAAGGAGGAAAAAATTCATGATTATGAGACAAAGCGGCAAACGCCGGATGAAGAACCTTCTGCTCGCCGCTGCATTCACTGCCGCAGCAGCATCGGGAGCACTTGTCTCAAACGTCCATAAAGGTGAGGCATGGGGCGGTTGGTGGGGACCGTGGGAGCCTGAAAACTATTGGGATCCCGTGCGTATCTCATGGCGTGATACCTTCGATCCCGAGCATTACTTTTTCGGAGACTTGTCAGAGCAGGGCGGATCGGTCTATGACTACACCCGCATCATCAAATCCGTGCTTTTCGGCGAAAAATTTCTGCATATCGTCGAGAACATTGCAGAGCAGCTAGGGATCGACATCATCGACAGGCTTCATCTGGATCCGATGATTATGAATATCGCCACAAGCATGGCAGGGGAGAAACAGAGCCGTGCTACCGAACTTCATAGCACCGCGCAAAAGGATCTTCTGACGGAAAGCAGCTCCTTCCACTCCTATAATGAGGGGCATGAAGCCTACGAAGCCCCGCGTAACCTTGTGCGCCAGCGCAAGGAAATTTCCGCATCCGCTGTCAAATATGCACAGATTGCGGAGTCTGCAATCGCAGACGGCGACCGTACGCGGGAGACCGTACACCGTCTTGTGGAAGCGGCTGCAAACGCCAAAGGCGAAACAGAGCTGCGTCAGATCATGGAGCAGCTGAACGCGATCAGTGTTGCGGATCAATCACAGGTGACAGCACTCCTTGCGGCAAAGGTTCAGCTTGAAAACGATCAGCGTCAAGTCGATCTTGATAAAGAAATCGAATGGGAGAAACAGGCGCAGGATGCAAAAATCATTGTCACCGATCCATACAATGAGGAACGTGCCGCTGTAAGCGGGTACGAGCGCGAAAAGCCGCGCGGATTCGTTCGTTTTAAGTAAGACAAAGGCGAAAGGCGCATCGAAGATAAGATATGGTCTTCGATGCGCCTTTGTGGTATAATCAGAACAAGGAGGCGATAAAATGATTCCGTATGAAGTCATTGAAGCCAAGGAGATTCTGCATGAAGGGATTGCAGAGCTTCTGGCAGATGTCAGCCGCATCAAGGATCGCATGGGGCTTGCCCCGCAGGACACCGAGCATCCGGTATCGGTTTTCCAAAGGGATCTTCGCATGACCTTGCACAGCATTCTCGGCGACCGCTATAACACACGGGAAGATATAGAGACTCTAAAGCAGAAGTTTGAACGTGCCCGTGCCTATGTTCGGGGGTTGGAGGTCGAAGATGCCGGACAACTACAGCGAGCAGGAGCTTGACGAGCAAAAAGAAAAAATCAAAGCGGACTTACTGTTCGCTGTAACACCGGAAAAAAGCCCGCAAGCGTATCTCCTTGCGGGGCAGCCGGGTGCCGGCAAGACAAAGCTGGCAGATATATTTGCTCGGATGCACAGCGGCAACATCGTCTTTATTTCGAGTGACGACTACCGAAAGTATCATCCCCGCTATATGGAACTGCAGCAGGAGTACGGCGATGATGCCGTACTCCACACACAGAAATTCGCGGGCAAGATGACGGAGGCACTCATTGATGATTTGAGCAAATCCGGCTATCATCTCATCATTGAGGGGACGCTGCGGACGACGGAGGTGCCGCTGCGGACACGCGATCTTCTCACGGGAAGGGGCTATGAAGTGTCGCTCAATCTGATTCTCGTACGTCCCGAGGAGTCGTATCTGGGTACGCTGAAACGCTATGAGCTGATGAAAGAGGCAGGACTTACACCGCGTATGACGCCGAAGGAGCATCATGATCTCGTGGCACGTTCCATCGTCGATCATTTGCATACGCTCTATGAGCAGGATGCGTTTCCGGAGATTCGCGTCTACAATCGCGCGGGTGAATGCCTTTACGATCGACAAAAGACACCTTTTCGCGATCCTTCCGGTCTCTTTCGTGAAGAGTTCTCGCGTGATCTTTCGTACAAGGAGTGCGAACGCATTGTGCGGGACTGTGCGCCGTATGTGAGTCGCGAGAAGGTAGAGGAAGTTCTTCGTGCATACGAGCATTTCTATCCGACGGAGGAGCGCGGACGAGGCGTGCGATAGGAGGACGGAAGAATGGGAGGGATTTCTTTGTATCGGAATATCTTGTGCATGACCGCTGTGGTCATGGCTCTCTTTATGGGCACAGCTCTTGCTGCGCCGCGTGCAATGACGGTTGACGATGCTGTCATCGCAGGAATTGCGCCCGGCAGCGCTCTGAGCTATGTGCGGAGCATCTACGGTGAGCCGGACGGCGAAAAGACCAAAAGAACAGGCAACTATCCGACTCATTTGGTCGATTACTATGGAGAGGGATTTGTCATCACCTACGACATTTTTGGCGGTGCGCAGAATCCGCTGATCCAGTCGATCGAGAGTACGAACGCAGCCCTCGTCATGCCCTCCGGCATCCATGTCGGCATGAAGATTGCGGAGGTGCAGCAGATTTTCAGCGATATTCAAGAGCCTTTTCGTCGGGACGAAAAGAACAATCAGTATACTTCACCGAGGTTCTATGTGGAGGTCTCCGACGAAAAAAAGGGCATACGGACAGTTGTTTTTGACGTTGATAAAAAAGGCGTGATTCAAAAAATATTCATATACGATAGATACGGCATCGACTAAATAGCTTGCTGTTTCAAGCGAAAACCGGCTTGCGGGAAAATCTCCCGCAAGCCGGTTTTTTCTTTAGTCCTTCTGTTTGATTTTCGGTGCCCATTGCTGCTCTTGTGCTTCGATCTGTGCTGCAATCTCATCATCATCCGGAATCTCGTCTTCTGCATAGGTGTTCGGAGCGGAGAAGTCATGTCCGAACATCGCTACCGCCTGATCCTGTGTGATAATCTCGCCGCCGATAAATTCCGGACAATCGGGATTCACATGAATTGCATTGCTGTTGACCTGCATAGAAAGTCCTCCTTCTCTGTCTATCCTATCTATCAAAATTATACATGATGTCCGGTGGTAAATCCATGCACTTAGAAAAATGTGCAGTTTTTTCATTCTGCATGACTTTACAATAGAGACAAATGTATGACAGGAGGCAAGCACATGGTAACCTTTACAATAGAGACAAATGTATGACAGGAGGCAAGCACATGGTAACGGCAAACACGCTCATTGATGAGAGAGACCGCTTCTTGAGCGAATTGCGGAACAACAAGAACCGCTTTCGTGACTTTCTTGGTGCAATGGCTGCGCACTACAGGCAGCCGATCGGACGGCAGATCGCGCTCTTTTTCCATGCGCCCGCTGCGGGGCGCGCCTATGCGGATGAAGCATTGTGGCAGCGGCTGGGAGCGCGTCTGCGAAGCGGTGCAGAGGGCGTTCCCGTACTGAGTGAAGACGGCGATCGCGTTACCTATGTTTATGACCTGAGCGAGACGCAGGAGGCGGAACGTCCGCAGCTGAGACGCCTTGTTTGGGAATTTGACGCAGAGAAGGACGGGGAGGCGCTGCGAAAGATTTTCGGCGGGGAAACAGAAGTCGCGCCGGCAGATGCCGTTGTCGAGGGAATGTCCCGCCTGAAGGAGCAGGGATTTGGAGAACTTGAGGTTCTGGGCGCGACCTATCTGGTGCTGGAACGTCTCGGGATGGATGCAGAGGAACACATGGGGCTGCCTCTCATCCTTGCGCCCTATGAAAATGTAGACGCAGAGCTTCTTTTGGGCAATATCCAAAGAGCCGCAATGTCGGTTCTTGACCCGCTCGCAAAGGAAATTCGTGCGCGTAAACAGCGCGATGAGGAAAGGATGGTAAGCGAATATGAGGGCATTTTCGGAGAGAGAGATGATGCTTCTGACGGAGCATCTGCAGATGGAGCAGCATCTGCGCGAGAAGATCGAGCAGGAGAACGCGGAACTCTTCAATCTGATGGAGCAGTACGGGGAGATGATGTACCTGTATCAGGTCGAGGAGCTGTCCCCGGAGGCAGAGGCGCAGTTCGAGCAGCTGAATCAGGTGACGATCGAGGAGGAGACGCAGCGGACGATCCGACAGGCGCAGATGGAGGAAGCAGCGCAGATGGACGAGAAGCCCCGCGTAGCGGGACGGTGGGCACAGATTCGGCGGGCATATCTCCAATCGTACCATCCGGAGGAGTGGCTGCGGATGCTGAGGACAGGGGAAGCGACACCGCATCTACAGCAGATACAGCAGGAGACGGAGACACGCTATCGGGCGATGTATCAGAGGGAGGAAGAACGGCAGATTCTGGGACAGAATCTCAAGGGGCTGGAGGAGATTCAGCGCAGCCGGATGATCGAAGCGCAGATTACGGAGGTATTGACGGCAGACCTCGCCCATTAGACGAGGCGCGCGATCTTCCGCGTGTCGATCTTTCGACCATTGATTACGAAGCGGATATGCGCACGACGAGCGGCAAGCGGGCAGTTTTTGAGCGGAACCTTGCCGCTATTCTGGTACTCAAACAGATCGAACGCGATGGACGTTCCGCGACCTCGGAGGAGCGGCGCCTCCTGCAATCATATAGCGGATTTGGCGGGCTTTCGGAGGCGTTTGACCCTGCCAATAAAGGATGGGCAAAGGAATACGATGCACTCCAAAAGTATTTGACGAATGAAGAGTACCGATCGGCGCGCGGCAGTATTCTTGACGCATACTATACGCCGCCGGAAATCGCCGAAGCCATCTACGAAGGGCTGCAGCACCTCGGCTTTGCGCAGGGGAATATCCTTGAACCGTCATGCGGAGCAGGGCGTTTTTTCTCTGCGATGCCGGAAAATATGCGGGCGCAGAGCAATATCTGCGGGGTGGAGATGGATTCTCTTTCCGCACGCATCGCGGCTGCGGCGCATCCGGATGTTTCGATTGCCACGCAGGGCTTTGAAACGACGCGCTTTGCCGACGGTAGCTTCGATCTTGCTGTTGGAAATGTACCGTTTGGTGATACGCCGATTACGGGCGATCCCAAATATGGAGGTGCGGGATTGCTGCCGCACGACTACTTCCTTATGAAGATGATCGATGAAGTGCGTTCCGGAGGGCTTGTTGCTGCCATCACATCCAGCGGCACAATGGACAAGCTGAGTGAACGGACGAGGGCAGAACTCGCTTCCCGTGCTGATCTCGTCACGGCGATGCGGCTTCCAAGCACCACGTTCGAGGGCGCCGGTACGTCTGTCACGTCAGATATTCTCATCTTCCGGAAAAAGGGAGGAGAACGTACCCCTGTAGAAAGTCATACGCGTGTCGTAAATGATGCGTATTGGTGGAAAACCTCGCGGGAGGTTAATCGTCTGCAGGGAAACCCTGTCCGTGGTCGTTATGCGGTCAACGAATACTTTACGATGCACTATCAAAATCATGTACTCGGCGCATGGGAGGAGCGTCAGGGGCGTTATGGAACGGAACTTTCCGTTGTTCCGGATACGAACAACCTGAAAGACAAGATTGTCGATGTATTTAAGGAAATCCCGCAAAGCGGTGTCTATCTTCCCAGTGAGACAGCGCTGCCGCTTCCGATACAGGCGAAAGCGCCGGATGCGCGGGCAATGGGGTTCTATATTGCGGCGGGAGAACTGGTATTTATCGACACGCAGGGCGCTGCATCGACGCCGGAACTTGACGAGAAAACAAGAGCGCGTGTGATCTCGGCGGTACTCCTGCGCGACGCAGGGCACGCGGTACTCGAGGTGCAGCAGCGTGACGGCTCGAATGAGGAGCTGCGTCAGGCACAGAAGACCCTGAACGATCTCTATGAGAGTCATGTCAGGAGTTATGGGCATATTGCGGGCGACCGAACGCTCGCCAATGTATTCTATGCCGACCCGGGATATAACTTCATCCGCGCTTATGAGATCAAGGATGCAAAGGGGAACTTTGCTGCCAAGGCAGATATTTTTACGGAACGCACCATTCTTCCGGAGACGCGACCGGAACACGCCGACACCCCTGAAGACGCTCTTGTGATCTCAATCCAGCAAAAAGGGGAGGTCGATCTCTCCTATATGAGCGACCTCTGTGGTATGCCTGTTCGTGAAATCACCGAAGAACTTGAATTTACACATCTGTACTTCGATGACCGCACAAAGACGTACATACAGGCGGACGAATATCTCTCCGGCAATATCCGCAGCAAGATAGAAGATCTTGACGAACTGATGGCACAGCTTCAGAGCGAGCGCAACGCATATCTGGTGCAGATACATTATCACGGACAGTCCTCGGAGGTGGAGGAAGGGATTCCAAAATCCGTGCCGGAGCCGCAAAACGCGATGGAGGAAGGGCTGCGGGATATACTGCAAAGGCTTCAGGAGCTGGGACGCTCCAAGATGCGCGCTGAGTTTCGTGCTTATGTGGAGGCAATCGATCAAACAGAATACCCTGAGTGGCGCACCAGTGTCGCGCAATATGCGCTCTACGCCATGTATGGCATGGATGGGCGCTATGGCTTTTATTCCGATTGGATTCCGGAGTCGCTGTCACGGGATCGTGCGCTCGGTTTTCAGCTGCTGCGCCGCGATCCGGATTTTTTCTCACATAGAAACAGCCGTCAATTCACAGATGTGATACATGCCTTTGACTTGTATCAGGAGCAGCATCCGGAGCAGTCCTCCGGGACGAGCAAACGTACGTTTATGGAGGAGCTGCACGATCCCGGACAAAGGCTTTCGATGCTCCACATGATCGATATTGTCGAAGGGTATCTTGCTGCGTGTGAGGAGCAGCATGAGAAGCCGAAAGAAGCCGAGCTGATCGAGCGATATGAACAGGCTGCCTCGGAACACAGCGACCGCATGGCAGCATATCGCGACGAGCAGACGGAACTATGGGATATGCGGCTGCAGCGTGCTCGGAGAAATCAGGATGCGCTAAAGACGGTTCTGCCGCAAGACATCGAGATCGGCGAGATCAGCGTAGGACTGGGTACGTCGTGGCTCAAACCCGCGTATATTGAACAGTTCATCCAGTCCATCGGATTGCGGGATGTGCATGTTGACTATGTAGAGGAAACAAGCACATGGAAGATCACGAAAACAGAGCGACTGTCCTATCAGCTTTCGGCAGAAACGCAGTATGCAGCGGGAGGGAAGACAGCATACGATCTGATCGAGCAGTGCCTCAACCAGCGCAATGCGCAGGTGAGAGTGCCGATCGCGGAAGGTTCCGATCAAACCGTTGTCGATCCTGAGCTTACGACACAGGCACAGATGAAGCAGCAGGAGCTGCGCGATAAATTCAGGTCGTGGCTGCTGTCCGACCCTGCCCGCGTCAAGGAGATTCAGGAATACTACAATCGCCGTTTTA
>ERZ772960.3094-NODE-3094-length-11482-cov-4.909863_pt1 | contig 11482 bp, 9 predicted proteins | sample MGYA00580678_ERZ772960 | MGnify/ENA primary metagenome ERZ772960 (study PRJEB29015, sample SAMEA2737930) | human oral metagenome | biome: human oral; feature: human-associated habitat; material: dental | place: China | collected 2059 ...
TTTTCAATATCAGCCATTTTACCGCGCAATATGGGCCATTTTACCGCGCAATATGGCTGATATTACACGATGAAATGGCTGATATTGAAAAGCAGAATGGGAGCCCCTGAAATGCAAGATGAAAACACGGGAGCGGAGAAAAGCATTCAAACGGTTGGAAAAAAGAAAGAGGATGGCCGGAAAAATGGCACATCCTCTTTTATCATAAGCCCACCAACGCTTCGGAAAGCGAGGCGGAACGAGGCCTAATCGTTGAGCTTTGCCTTGATAAACTCGCGGTTCAAGCGGGCAATGTTGGCAATCCTTTCGTTCTTAGGACAAACAGCTTCGCAGGCACGCGTATTGGTACAGTTGCCGAACCCCAGCTCGTCCATTCGGGCTACCATTGACTTTGCACGCCTTGCAGCCTCGGGTTTGCCTTGAGGAAGGAGGGCCAACTGGCTTACTTTGGAGCTTACAAAGAGCATAGCTGAGCCGTTTTTGCAGGCAGCAACGCAGGCTGCGCAGCCGATACACGTGGCGCAATCCATGGCTTCGTCAGCATTTTCCTTGGCAATAAGAATGGCATTGGCATCTTGAGCCTGCCCCGTTCGAATGGAAGTGTAGCCTCCGGCCTGAATGATCTTGTCGAAAGCAGACCGGTCAACCATGCAGTCTTTGATGACAGGGAAGCCTGCCGAGCGCCAAGGTTCTACGGTAATGACATCGCCATCATTGAAACGACGCATGTAGAGCTGGCAGGTTGTGGCGCCACGCTCAGTCTTTCCGTGCGGAGTTCCGTTGATGTAAAGCGAGCACATACCGCAAATGCCCTCGCGACAGTCGTGGTCGAAGACGAAAGGTTCTTGTCCTTCGGCGATAAGTTCTTCGTTCAAGATGTCGAGCATCTCAAGGAATGAGGTGTCATCCGGGATATTCTTCATCTCGCGTGTATCGAAATGTCCCTGTTCCTTAGGACCGTTCTGTTTCCAATACTTGATTGTGAATGATATGTTCTTTGCCATAATTGTTTAATTCTTATAGTTACGTGTTTGTACCTTAATTGCCTCATACTCGAGAGGTTCCTTGATGAGCTCCGGAGCCTTGGTGTCATCACCTTGATATTCCCAACAACCGACATAAAAGAAGTGTTCATCGTCGCGCTTGGCCTCTCCTTCTTCGGTCTGATGCTCCTCACGGAAGTGTCCGCCGCAGCTTTCTTCACGATGGAGTGCGTCGTAGGCAACAAGCTCACCCATAAGAATAAAGTCGCGAAGATGGATAGCCTTGTCGAGCTCGATATTGAGTCCTTCTTTCTTACCGGGTATAAAAAGGTTGGTATTGAAATCTTCACGAAGTGCTTTCAACAGCTTTAATCCTTCTTCAAGTCCCTCCTTGGTGCGTCCCATGCCTACGTGTTCCCACATGATATGCCCAAGTTCTTTGTGAATAGAGTCAACAGAACGCTTGCCTTGAATGCTCATCAAACGTTCGATTTCAGCACGAACGGCTTTCTCTGCCTCATCAAACTCGGGACGATCCGTTGGAATTTTGCCCCAAAGTGCCTGATCAGCGAGATAGTTCTGAATGGTGTAAGGCAGAACGAAGTAGCCGTCGGCCAATCCTTGCATCAAAGCTGATGCACCTAAACGGTTGGCTCCGTGGTCAGAGAAGTTGCACTCGCCAATGGAGAACAGGCCCGGAACGGTGGTCATCAACTCATAATCGACCCAAATACCACCCATCGTATAGTGAATGGCAGGGAAGATCATCATGGGGTTATAGTATTTTACGCCATTGATTTCGTTGGCAAGTTCGCCCGGATTAACGTCGGTGATTTCCTCATACATATCGAAGAGGTTGCCATAACGCTGGAGAATAACATCAATACCAAGCCGGTTGATAGACTCAGAGAAGTCGAGGAACACGGCCAAACCGGTGTTATTGACACCGAAACCATGGTCGCAACGCTCCTTAGCTGCACGAGAAGCCACATCACGGGGAACGAGATTACCAAATGCAGGATAGCGACGTTCCAAGTAATAGTCGCGATCTTCCTCAGGTATATCCGAGCCTTTCTTCGTGCCGGCCTGTAAAGCTTTCGCATCTTCAAGTTTCTTTGGAACCCAAATACGCCCATCATTACGCAGCGACTCTGACATCAAGGTCAGCTTGGACTGCTTATCGCCATGCACAGGAATGCAGGTCGGGTGGATTTGGACATAAGATGGATTGGCCATATAGGCTCCCTTGCGATAGCATTGGATAGCCGCCGTACAGTTACAGCCCATGGCATTGGTCGAAAGGAAATAGGCATTACCGTAACCGCCTGTAGCAATGACCACAGCATTGGCCGTAAAGCGTTCGAGTTCGCCCGTAACAAGGTTCTTAGCTATGATACCACGCGCGTGACCATCAACGATAACGATATCTTCCATTTCGTAACGGGCGAAGAGTTTCACCTTTCCTGCTTGAATCTGTGCACTCAATGAAGAGTAAGCACCCAGCAGCAATTGTTGGCCAGTCTGCCCTTTGGCATAAAAAGTACGGCTTACTTGTGCTCCACCGAACGAACGGTTGGCCAGCATACCACCGTATTCACGCGCAAAAGGTACGCCTTGTGCGACGCATTGGTCGATGATGTCGTTTGAAACCTCGGCCAAACGATATACGTTAGCCTCGCGTGCACGATAGTCTCCGCCTTTAACTGTATCATAGAATAGGCGATAAATCGAGTCGCCGTCATTCTGATAGTTTTTGGCGGCATTGATACCGCCCTGCGCAGCGATAGAGTGTGCACGACGAGGAGAGTCTTGTATGCAGAAGTTCAACACGTTGAAACCCATCTCACCAAGAGAAGCTGCAGCACTTGCACCAGCAAGTCCCGTTCCAACAACAATAACATCCAACTTCAATTTGTTCTTTGGATTAACCAACCGCTGATGAGCTTTATAGTTAGTCCATTTCTCTGCTACCGGTCCTTCGGGTATTCTGGAATTTAATGTCTTAGTCATGATTGTTCCGAATTAATTTTTTCATAATTAGATTGCTATTATGCAGCACAGCATAAACTTGGCGCACAACCAAAAGCAAATGCAAGAACTACAACAAGAAAAGCGAGCATCAACAATGTTACATAAACAATTCCGATGATCTTCCAACGCTCAAACCACACCTTACCATTGATACCAATGGTCTGCATGGCACTCCAAAAACCGTGAGAGAGATGGAACCACAGTGCTACAATCCAAATAATGTAAAGAACGACATAGAGTTTGTTCTTGAAAGTTTCCACTATCAGACCAAAACCATTGGTAGGTTCAAGTGCAGTGTGCATACCAACAAGCTCTGCAAACATCATGTTGTACCAAAAATTGAAAAGATGAAGTGCAAGCCCTAATAAAACAATGATGCCAAGAACAAGCATGTTCTGACTGGCCCACTCTACTTTATCCGGTCTTTCAGTGACAGCATAACGCTCTGCGCCACGAGCACGACGGTTCTGTGCCGTTAACAAGAATGCATAAACAATGTGACAAACCGCCAGTGCACCCAAGCCAGCCGTAGCCACAACAGCATACCAATTGGCGCCCAGTAATTTGCAGACCATGTTGTAAGCCTCTCCGGAGAAAAGTGCAACGATGTTCATGCAACAGTGGAATGTCATGAATAGAATCAGTGCCATTCCGGTCACGGACATCACTACTTTTCTACCGATAGATGAATTGATTAACCACATAAATGATTGATTTTTAATTATTTAACTACTTAAAATATAATCGGATTATTTTATAATCTTGAACGCACAAATAGGAAAATTATCTTTCTTAATACCTTATATTAGGTAGAACATACCTTTATGAGGGGTAAATTATCCCCTAAAATACAGTGCAAAAATACTATATTTTAGTGATAATTCAAAGCGATTTCATAAAAAATCCAATTTAATTTCTTACTTTTGCGAAAAATATACATACAGAATTCACATGCTTTTTAATTATGATGTAATTGTTATCGGGGGCGGTCATGCCGGATGTGAAGCTGCGACAGCTTCCGCGAAAATGGGAGCTCATACATGTTTGATAACAATGGACATGAATAAGATAGGTCAAATGAGCTGTAATCCCGCAATAGGTGGGATTGCAAAGGGCCAAATCGTTAGAGAGATAGATGCTTTAGGGGGTCAAATGGGAATAATAACAGACAGGACAGCAATTCAATTCCGAATGCTGAACATCGGAAAAGGCCCTGCCGTATGGAGCCCACGAGCACAATGTGATAGAGGAAAGTATATTTGGGAATGGCGTTCCGCACTTGATTGTACCGAAAATCTCGACATTTGGCAAGACCAAGCTAACGAACTTATTGTTAAAAACAACGAAGCTATAGGCATAAAAACCATCTGGGGTGCCGAATTCCACGCAAAAAGCATCGTTATTACCGCAGGAACGTTTCTTAACGGATTGATGCATATAGGAAAAAAAATGATTGAAGGCGGGCGCTGCGCAGAACCTGCGGTCCATCACTTCACAGAAAGCATTACACGTTGGGGCATTCAGGCCGCTCGAATGAAGACAGGGACCCCGGTAAGAATTGATAAACGAAGTGTACACTTTGAAGATATGGAAGAACAACAAGGGGATTCCGACTTCCATCAGTTCAGCTATATGACGAGTGAACAGAGAAAACTCCGCCAATTACCCTGTTGGACAACCTATACTAATAGTAATGTACACGAAGTTTTACAGAAAGGACTCCTATATTCTCCCCTTTTCAACGGACAAATTCAAAGCACGGGTCCACGTTATTGCCCATCAGTCGAAACAAAACTGATAACATTCCCTGAGAAAGAACAGCATCCTTTGTTCCTTGAACCGGAAGGAGAAAACACAAATGAAATGTATTTGAATGGCTTTTCATCGAGTATGCCGATGGAAATTCAATTAAATGCTATTCATCAGATACCAGCATTGCGCGAAGCCAAAATATATCGTCCCGGCTATGCCATTGAATATGATTACTTCGATCCCACACAATTAAAACATTCGTTGGAATCTAAGGTTTTAAACGGATTGTTCTTTGCTGGCCAAGTAAATGGAACCACTGGATATGAAGAGGCTGGCGGCCAAGGAATCGCTGCTGGTATCAATGCAGCTATACATTGTAGTGGTGGGAAACCCTTCGTTATGCAAAGAGACCAAAGTTATATTGGGGTTCTTATTGATGATTTAACCACCAAAGGTGTAGACGAGCCCTATCGAATGTTTACCTCTCGGGCAGAATATCGCATTCTTTTGCGTCAGGACGATGCAGATACACGTCTCACAGAAATGGCATATAACTTAGGAATAGCCAAACGTGACCGTTATGATTGGTGGCTACAAAAGGAAAAAGCCGTTAAGCGTTTGATTTGTTTTTGTACGGAATATTCCATCAAACCAAAAGAAATCAATCCCAGATTAGAAGCCTTAGGAACAACACCTCTCCGTGCCGGGTGTAAACTTTCGGACCTAATTGCACGTCCCCAGCTATCACTTCAAAATCTATCTGACAGTATTCCTGCACTTAAAAGAGCTATGAATCTACCAGAAAACAGAAAAGAAGAAATTGCAGAAGCAGCAGAGATCCGGATAAAATACAAAGGATATATTGAGCGAGAAAAAGCTATCGCCGACAAGATGCACAGATTAGAGAACATCAAAATCAAGGGACGTTTCAGATACAAAGAGCTACATGAGATTTCAACAGAGGGAAGACAGAAACTTGAAAAGATTAATCCAGAGACATTAGCACAAGCAAGAAGAATTCCCGGAGTATCTCCAAGTGACATTAATGTACTCTTAATACTATTAGGACGCTAAATATTTTCAACAAGAACAAAAGTAAGATTGATATACAATAATTGCGTTTCACGTGAAACCGAACAACAACGAAAGTTCTGATATAATGAAAATTAGACATTCACAAAACGCTTAAAGCAGCAGAACTAACAGAAGACAAAACAAGAAAATAATAAAAATAGAACATGAACAATCAATTATTATTAGACCATCTGCGTTGTATTCCGGATTGGCCAATTAAAGGGGTCAACTTTAGAGACGTTACTACCTTATTTAAAAGCCCGGAAGCATTAAATGAAATCACTAACGAGATGTTTGAACTTTATAAAGATAAAGAGATAACAAAAATCGTTGGGATAGAAAGCCGAGGCTTTGTCATGTCCTCAGCCGTGGCAGTTAAATTAGGTGCAGGCATAGTATTATGTAGAAAACCCGGTAAGTTACCTTGTGAAACCGTTCAAGAAAGTTATGCTAAAGAGTACGGAATAGACACTATCGAAATTCATAAAGATGCAATAAGCGAGAGAGACACCATTCTTCTCCACGACGATTTACTTGCAACAGGAGGCACGATGAAGGCCGCATGTAACCTTGTTAAGAAGTTCCACCCAAAGAAAATCTATTGCAATTTTATCATAGAACTTTCTTCAGAATTCCCGAATAGCCGAGAACTGTTTGACAAAGATGTAGAAATAACATCATTATTGAAGTTTTAGGAAGTACAAATCATGCCCGTTTCACGTGAAACAAGATTTTAATCTTCCCCTTTATATAAAGGAAATGTACAGGTATGACATACGAAGAAAACAAAAAAAGGCTGGCCTATTTGAAGAACATCGTACTCAATATGCCTGACAAACCGGGCAGTTATCAGTTTTATGATGAGGACCACATTATTATATATGTGGGCAAGGCTAAGCGACTTAAGCAACGTGTCTCTTCCTATTTTCATAAAGAAGTGGACCGATTTAAGACAAAAGTGCTGGTATCTAAAATCAGAGATATCAGCTATACGGTCGTCAATACAGAAGAAGATGCACTCCTACTTGAGAACAGTTTGATCAAGAAATACAATCCTCGGTACAACGTTTTACTTAAAGATGGAAAGACATATCCAAGTATTTGCATCACCAACGAATACTTTCCGCGGATATTTAAGACCCGAACTATCAACAAAAATTATGGAACTTACTATGGCCCCTTCCCACATATCGGAAGCATGAATGCCATTCTTGACATCATCAAACGGCTTTACAAGCCACGCACCTGCCACCAACCTATTACAAAAGAAGGCATACAACAAGGTAAATACAAGCCGTGTTTAGAATACCATATCCACAATTGTGATGCTCCATGTATCAGCAAACAGAGTTATGAAGACTATCAGGAGAACATGAATCAAGCTCGCGAAATCCTCAAAGGAAACACACGTGAGGTCGGAAAACGACTTTATGAGCTGATGATAAAGAATGCCGAATGCCTGAAATTTGAGGTTGCACAAGACCTAAAAAGAAAGATATCACTCATCAATGACTTTGTTTCTAAGAGCGAAGTCGTCAGTCACACGATTGACGATGTGGACGTATTCACCATCGTAGATGATGACAATAGGCGGAATGCCTACATTAATTATATACACGTTCGCAAGGGAACCATCAACCAAAGCTTCACATTCGAGTATAAAAGAAAGCTGGAAGAGAGTGACAAAGAACTCTTGATTACAGCCATACCTGATATAAGAGAGCGCTTCAACAGCCATGCAAAAGAAATCATTGTCCCGTTTGATATGGAGTGGAGAATGAAAGATGCAGACTTCATTATCCCTAAAAAAGGTGATAAAAAACACCTTCTTGAACTCTCAGAAATGAACGGGAAGCAATACAAGTTCGACCGTTTAAAACAGGTAGAGAAGCTCAATCCTGAGCAAAGACAGACCCGATTGATGAAGGAACTGCAAAACAAACTTAAACTTCCCAAGCTACCTTATCACATAGAATGCTTCGACAACAGCAACATTTCGGGCACAGATGCCGTAGCAGGCTGTATTGTTTACAAGAAAATGAAGCCCTCTCGCAAGGACTATCGCAAGTATAATATCAAGACAGTTACGGGACCTGACGACTATGCCTCCATGCAAGAGGTTGTCCGTCGCCGCTATAGTCGTATGTTAGAAGAGCAGCAACCCCTGCCCGACCTCATCATTACCGACGGAGGAAAAGGACAAATGGACGTCGTCAGAGCTGTTATTGAAGGCGAACTACACCTTGATATCCCCATTGCCGGACTCGCTAAAGACAACCGCCACCGCACGAACGAACTGCTTTACGGCCAACCTCCGCAGACCATCGGACTCGATATAAAGAGCGAACTCTTTAAGGTGCTCACCCAAATACAAGACGAAGTGCACCGCTACGCCATCACTTTCCATCGCAACAAACGCTCAAAACACGCACTACATAGCGAACTTGACGATATCAAAGGACTTGGCCCGAAAGGCAAAGAGGCTTTGTTAAAGCAACTAAAGAGTGTAAAACAGATACAAGCAGCTGATAATCAAACCATTACATCTATATTAGGAAAGGTCAAAGGCACCCTCGTTTATCAACATTTTCACCCGGAAACAGACGAAACAAAATAATTTTTAGTATATTTGCCCTATGAGAATCGTCATTCAACGCACCACCAACGCCTCCGTAACCATCGACAATCAGATCACGGCAGCTATCGGTAAGGGCTACGTTATCTTGGTCGGCATCGAGCAAAACGACACAAAAGACGACGCTAACTGGCTGATTCACAAAATAATAGGCCTTAGAATCTTCGACGATGAACAAGGCGTTATGAACCTATCCATCATGGATATACAAGGCGAAATCCTTGTCGTTTCGCAGTTCACTCTGCTTGCAAGCTACAAAAAAGGCAACAGACCGTCATGGATTCGGGCCGCAACACACGACATATCCGTGCCGCTCTACAACTTTTTCTGTACCGAACTGTCTGCCCAACTCGGCCGAAACATTGCCACAGGAAGCTTTGGAGCCGACATGAAAGTGGCACTCATCAACGACGGCCCCGTCACGATTTGCATGGACAGTAAGGCAAGAGAGTAAGCCTCTCCCCCAATCTCACCCCGAAAAGAGAGGAGAATAATATGATTTTTCCAATGGAAATAAAAGATAAAAAATAAAAGAAGCGAACGAATATTCCATTTATTTGGAAACTATATCAGACTTATAAAAGTCACAATAAACGAGTATAAAACCATAAAATAACCTCAAGTTAGCAAGCATATCACTCCCTCTTCTCTTCAGAGAGGGGCTGAGAGTGAGGCTGTTTAGGGCGAGGTATTTTATATTACACCACTATGACCCTTAAAGAAGCACAGCAATCCGTCGACGAATGGATTAAAACTTATGGTGTACGCTACTTCAATGAGCTCACAAACATGGCGTGCCTCACCGAAGAAGTGGGCGAACTGGCACGCGTCATCGCCCGAAAATACGGCGAACAAAGCTTCAAAACGGGTGAGAAAGCCAACCTTGGTGAAGAAATGGCCGACGTACTTTGGGTGCTCATCTGCCTTGCCAACCAAACCGGAGTGGACCTCACGACCGAACTGCAAAAGAGTTTTGACAAGAAAACCTTGCGCGATCACGACCGCCATCTGAACAACAATAAGCTAAAATAACAATCAATCAACACACAATATGACATACACAAAGACCATTTTGCCGCAAAACGAAGGCGGAAACACGCAAAACAACGACAAGAGCAAATATGAAAAAGCCCTTGAACTGTACGAAACCAACCTCAATGATGCCGAAGTTCAGGCTGCCGTAAAGCGGATTATTGAGGAGAAAGTGCCGCAAAACGACACCCTCAATGTAAAGAAGTTCCTCTTCGGAAGCATTGAACTCACCACGCTCAGTACCACAGACACCGAGGAGAAAGTGCTTCGCATGGTGGAAAAGGTCAATCGTTTCGACCGCGAATATCCCGACATCCCCCACGTTGCAGCCGTTTGCGTCTATCCCGTTTTCACCGAATTGGTGTCCAAAAGCCTTGAGGTCGACGGCGTAGAAATCACCAACGTGTGCGGCAACTTCCCCTCCTCACAGGCCCGAATGGAGGTAAAAGTGGCCGAAACCCAGCTGGCTGTGGCCGACGGGGCCACCGAAATAGACATCGTTCTGCCCGTAGGCAAGTTCCTAAGTGGCGACTATGAGGGCGTTTGCGACGACATTTCGGAGATGAAACAAGCCTGCGGAGCCGCCCCGATGAAGGTGATTCTCGAAACCGGCGACCTCGAAACGGCCAGCAATATCAAGAAGGCGGCCTTGCTATCCATGCATGCCGGGGCCGATTACATCAAGACTTCAACTGGCAAGGAGAAGGTAAGTGCGACGCCCGAAGCCGCATATGTGATGTGTCAGGCCATCAAAGCATATCACGAAAAGACCGGCATTCAAATCGGATTCAAGCCTGCCGGCGGCATCAACACGGTCATGGATGCCGTCATCTACTACACCATCGTGCAGCAAGTCCTTGGCGAACAATGGCTCACCAACAAGTGGTTCCGCATGGGAACCAGCCGCTTGACCAACCTCCTGCTCAGCGAAATCCTCGAAAAAGAGACCAAATTCTTCTGAAAAACGGCTCGAAACGCCTTCCTTTCTGCAGTAGAAAGGGAGGCGTTTCTGCCTTCTTCAAACGCAACCTCCCTACCCTAACCTCTTAATACCCCGATGATGAAAAAGAAAGTCGCCCTCACCCTTGCCCTTGCAGCCCTCTTGTCAACACAGTCACAAGCCCGGATAGCCATCAAGAAATATAAAGGGGACGCTGTAATCATCCGTCAATCCAATGGTAAATACAGCCTGATTGGCACTAATCATAAGCCCATTATCACCAATGCCGAAACGATCTCGAAACGCAATTTGGGCTATTTCATCGTCAAAAAAGACGAGAAAAAAGGAACATGCGATAACACCAAACAACTACTTCCCCTCGAATTCAGCAACATTTCCCTTGTTGATTACGTCTTTTGCCTCGTCACCAAGGACAACAAACTGGGCCTGTACACCGACGAGGGCAAGCAAATCTTGGCACCAATCTACCAAAGAATCAAACCAACAGACAAGTATTCTGAAGACGGAAAGCGCTACTTTATCGTGAAAAACAATAAGTATGGCATCTGCAACAGCGATGGAGATTTCATCATAGAACCCCGATATGACGACATCACATACAATTCCAACGACTACTTCGTCATGATGAAAGACAACGCACCTGAATATCTTTTCAACACCGAAAACATCATTAAGGGCGTCACTATCGACGCCAATGAACCCATAGAAATCCAAGAAGGTCTTGCAACAATCCTATACCACAACTACAGAAAAGGTGATTTGTGGGGACTGCTCAATAGAAACGGACGTTCTATCATCATGCCTCAATACGATAATCCTCTGGAGAAATTGGCGTTCATTCTCCCGGATAGCATCACATACCTCATTGCCTGCAAAGACAATCGCTATGGCATCATCGACCTGAACAACAAAACTATCGTCCCATTCCTGTACGAAAACATCAAGCCGACCTATCTTTTCAACATCATAGAACTGTCATCCGACAGTGGAAAACAGCTCTATGACATGGACAAA
>ERZ772960.3095-NODE-3095-length-11475-cov-14.071891_pt1 | contig 11475 bp, 16 predicted proteins | sample MGYA00580678_ERZ772960 | MGnify/ENA primary metagenome ERZ772960 (study PRJEB29015, sample SAMEA2737930) | human oral metagenome | biome: human oral; feature: human-associated habitat; material: dental | place: China | collected 2059 ...
CCCTGCGCCGCGTCGCCGTCCCCGCCGCGCTCGCGGACGCGCTCGCCGAGCACCTGGCGGCCGCCCGCCCGACCCGGTTCGTGTTCGAGTCGGCGCCCGGCCTGCCGGTGGACCCGCGCGCCGACCACCGGGCCTGGAGGGCGGCCCTGGCCGAGGAGGGACTGCCCGCGATGAGCCTGCACTCGGCCCGCCACACGTGCGCGACCCTGCTGCTCGAGGCCGGCGTGCCGCTGCGCACCGCCCAGGAGATCCTCGGCCAGACCCAGGTCCTGACCACCGCCCGCTACCAGCACCCCTCCCTGGCCGCCCAGGCGTCCGCCCTCGACGCCGTCGCCGGGGCGATGACGTGAGAGATAGCCGGCAGCCGAACCGCTCCCCTGCGGCCGGACGGCGTGGAATACTACAAGTGGAAGGATGTTGTTGCCGTTGCGTCAGTTACAGGCGGCCATGGACGACGGCGAGGCGTGCGCGAGCGCCCCGCGCCGCCGTGGACGCCGAGGACGCCGAGAGGAGGGGTAAGTGTTCGAGGGGATGACTGTGGGGCAGATCCGGGCTGAGGCCCGCAAGGGCGCCAAGCGCACGCTCGATGACTACTGGGACGGGCTGTTCCCCGTCAATCCGGTGCCGATCGCGCGGGCCCTGGGCGCGTCCGTGTTCCTCGCCGAGCTGGGCGACGACGAGTACGGCAGGCTGGAGTCTGACCCGGCCGGCGCCAACATCTACATAGACCGCGACCAGCCCCTCACGCGTCGTACGTTCACGCTGGCCCACGAGATCGGGCACCTCGTCAGCCACGCCGATGAGCCCGATGCGGTGTTCGTGGATCTGCGCTCGGATCGCGGGCAGGGGACCGCCTCGGAGATCTACGCCAACGAGTTCGCCGGCAACCTCCTCATGCCCGCCCCGGAGGTCAGACGGCTCGGGAACGAGGGGGAGGACACCATCGCCATGGCCGCCTACTTCGGAGTCTCGGTGTCCGCGATGGGCTACCGCCGCCAGGTCCTCGGCGCCTGAAGGCCCGCATGGAACCGGAGGAGACGGCCCCGGCTGATCCTGTCGAGGAGGACATGGTCCTCGGAGACGACGAAGTACCCGCCCCTGACCCGCCCAAGGTCCGGCCCGCGAGACAGCCCGAGAAGCCCCGTGAGGCGGACCGCGACCTGGCGGAGCCGGACGTGCCGGGCGAGGAAGCGGCCCCAACCACGCGCTCACTCGTCCGCATGACCCGGACGCACCCGTTCCTGGGGCTCTTCGTGCACTACGCGCGGATCAGGTACCCGCGTCGGCCCACCATCGAATCGAAGGTGGAGGCGCTCATCGCCGGGCACGGACGCTTCTACCGATGGTCGCGCATCCTTGACACGGGCTTCATCGCCCTCCTCTGCCTGCTGATCGCCGGAGCACTCGCCGGGAACATCTGGAAGGTGTTCTTCAACTGAAGACGCAAGGCGCCCCCGCCGCCCGACCCGGGCGCGGGGGCGCCGGAGGGGGCATGATAGCGGCGATCGCCCGGAGCGGAGGTTCGTCATGGAGGGGAGACTCGTCGGATGGGGGGACCAGGGCAGGACGCCGGAGGACCTGGTCGCCGCGATGAGTGACAGGGGCGCGACCAGGCTCGTCGACGTGCGCTTGACCCCGGTGTCGCGGGTGAGGGGGTTCTCGAAGTCCCGTCTGCGCGACCGGCTCGAGGCCGCCGGATTCGTCTACGAGCACCGTCCCGAGCCGGGCAACCCGAAGGACAACCGGCCCGGCTACGCCCGGCCCGGCACTCCCGCGGCCGATGCGGCCCACCGGCGCTACCTCGAGGATGTGGCCTGCTCCGAGAGGGGTGCGGCGGCCATCGACCACCTGGCCGCTCTCGTCGACGGCGGCGAGATCGTCTTCGTCCTGTGCTTCGAGCACGACCAGGAGTGCTGCCACCGCGCCCAGATCATCGACGCCGTCGACGAGCTGCGTGTCGAGACCCGCTTCACCCGGGACCTCGGTACCGCCCTGGCGCTCGCGGGCTAGAAGAGGACGTTGAGCGAGTCGCTGACGTCCTTGGCCGGTGGCCAGAAGACGGACAGGACCGAGAAGGACCCGCGCTTGCCGGCCCGGGCGTTGTTTCCCAGGATGAACCTCTGCTGTCGGTCCGGCCTGAACATGACGTCGTAGAAGCGCTCGCGGACACGCTGCTCAACGTCGACGCCGTCCGCCCGCGCCCGGCGTTGGACTGCGGTGAGCTCCCAGTCGCTGATGCCCTGGCGGTGGCGTCCCGGGCAGCCGGGCTCGGCGCACGCGTACTTGTACCAGGCGTCGAGCGGCGGGTGCTCCAGGGGCGGGGCGGCGTTATGGGCCAGCCCGTTCAGGGGCAGAGTGTCCTGGTTGCGCCACTTGTCGATCGCTCTTTGCCGGCTCGGGCTCCAGCCCGTGGACGGCTGGATGTCGATTGTGACGTTGTGCGGGCGCACGATGCCGAGGGAGGTGGCGTTGGGATCGGCTCTCGTGCCGGCGTTGAGCGCGCAGGCGGTCGTCTCCTCCATGGGAAGGATGAGGTCGCACCTTTCCCTCCGCCTGTCCACCTGCCGGACGACGGTGATTCTGCTCGCGTCGGCGACGCGCAGGCTCTCAGCGCGGGGGTCGGTGCGCGGCGCCGCGACCCTGGTCCGGATGACCGCGTACTTGGTGAACCGGGTGCTCTTGTGGAGGTGGCGGAAGGGGACCGGGTAGAGGCGCACCCACCTGAGGGGGCCGGGCGCCAGGACCGGGCCGGACCCGGAACGAAGATCACGAAACAGTAGCGAACGGTGCGTCTCAGGGGGCGGACAGGTCGGCCAGGCGGCGGCGCAGCCGGGCCCGCTCGGCGCGGGTGAGGTCGGCCAGGCGGGTGCGCAGGGTGGCGATGTCGACGCACAGCTCGTCGGCGGCCTCGGCCTCGCACCTGGCCCAGGTCAGCGCCTCGCCGAGCAGGTCCAGGGGTATGAGGCGGCGCGCGGCCTCGCGCTCGACGTCGGCCTCGATGCGGAGCGGCTGGCAGCCGCGGTGGCCGCGCTCGATGTGGATGAGCTCGTGGGCCAGGGTGCAGCGCTCCTCGACCTGGAGCAGGCCGCGGGCCAGCCAGATGCTGCGCCCGTCGGTGGCCCCCAGGACGAGCGCGGGCAGTGGCGCGGCGTAGTGGACGACGACGTCCGGGTGCTCCTCGCGCAGGGTCCGCCACGGCTGCCACACGCCCGCGACGCTAGAGGCCGTCACCGACACGCTCGCGGCTCCCGCGCGGGTCCTCAGTCGCCCCGGTCGTCGTGCGGCGGCGCCTCCTGCGGCTCCTCGCCGACGTCGTCCCACCGGTGGGCGGCCGCGTACTCCGGCCGATCCGCCACCCTGCGGGCCGCCGCGTCCAGGGGCGGGGCCGGCTCCTGCGCGTCCGGCCCCGCAGCCCCGGCCCCCGAGGTCGCGATTCCGTCACGACCCGCCCCGCCGTCGACCACGCGCAGCCCCGCGCGACCCCCGCGCCCGGCCCCCTCCGCCCCGAGTCTGGCGTACGCCCGAGACACGACCTCGCGCGGCTCGACCCCGAGCACATCGCACGCCTCGAGGAGCACCGGCAGCGGGAGCGCCTGCCTCCCGTTGAGCCAGCGGTTCAGCGCCGACGCCGAATGGCCCGTCTCCCGTGCGACCGCGGCGGCCGACCTCCCCCTCGATGCGATGAGCCCCTTGAGCTCGGCACCTATGTAAGCAGTGAACGCTTCGCCTCTACCCATGTGAATATCTTACATGTCCGATCGAGCAATTCTGTTATCCTATCGTGACCTTCGCACGTCTCATTCTGCTCATATGAGCATGTATATTGCTCATATGAGCAATACAACCGAGTGGATCGCCGCGGCGATCCGCCACGCCCTCCTCGACGCGGGCCGCACCAAGCGGGCCGTCGCCGACGAGACCGGGATCCCCTACCCGACTCTCAACCGTAAGATCTCGGGGAAGCGCGACTTCACCCTGTCCGAACTCCTCTCCATAGCCGAGGCCACGAACACCCACCCCGCCGCCTTCATCCCCCCGCAGTTCCGACCGGGCGCAGCGCCGGCCGCCGTCGGCACCGCGATCGCGGGCGGGACTCCGCCTGCCGCACCACCCGACGACGCGGCGCTGACCGCCCGCCTGCCCCCGACCCGCGAGCAGGCACGCGATCCGCACCGGCCGTCGGAGAGCTCAACCACTCACATGAGCACCCGTCGCGCCCGTCCACCCCTCCGGGGCCCGTCCGGACGGAGGGGCACGGGCCCCCGCGGACGCGGAGCGCGCAGGGGACGGGAACGATGAGCGCATCGCCGGAGACGATCGCGATGCACCTGGAGAGGATCGAGCGGGCCCTGACGGAACGGCTCGCGCAGCCGGTGCGGTCCCTGAGCGTGGACGCGGTCGTCGCCCTCACCGGGATCCCCAGGAGGGCGGTCCTGGCGGCCATCCGCTCGGGGGACCTGCCCTCGATCACCGTGGGCGAGCGCACCAGGGTCGTGCGCCCCGCCGACCTGGACGACTGGCTGGCGCACCTCGCCGCCCGGTCCTGACCGCCCCGGAACAGCCCCCGCCGGCCGACCCGCGCGGTCGACGGCACAACGAGACAAGGAAGTGACCATGTCGCACGGGAGAGCACACGCCCCGACGACGATGACAGGACGCGCGGTGCCGGAGCCCGACGGCGGCTCCCCTCCGACGCGCGTCCCCGGCGGAGATGAAAACCGATGAGCGTCATCCCCAAACCGGCGCCGACCCGCGACGCGGTTCTGACGGCCGTGTCCGACGGCCGCACCACCGTGCCCGCCCTGATCGCCGCCACGGGTCGCACCAGATGCGCGGTCAACCATGCGGTCTGCCAGCTGCGCGCCCGCGGCCTGGTGACCGGGACGAGCCGGGACGGGTCCCTGGCCGTGACGACGGCGGGCCGGGCCGCCCTGGCCGGCGACACGAGCTCGGCGTCAAAAGCCGGCGGACGACCCACCACATCCCACCTGGTCCTGGCCCTGGTCGAACGCGGCGCGGACACGGTGGCCGTCATGGCCCGCGCGACCGGCATGAACGGGACGACGGTGGCGGCCACCGTCCGCAACCTCGTGGTGGCCGGGCGCCTGGAGCGCACCCGCCGCGGCTGGTCCTACCGGTTGACCGGCTTGGGCGCCGAGGTGCTGGACGAGTACACCCGCACCTGGGGCCCGCCCTCCGCCCTGCCCGACGCCGAGAGTATCCGCCGGGCCGCCGACGCCGAGCACTGCCGCGCCGCCGCCCGAAGACCCGGGCCGGCACCCCGCAGAAGAACCGTCGGGCGCACCGGGCCGATCGAGAGGGCGAAGCCGGAGCCCCCCGCCGCACGGCCCGCGCGGGAGGCCCCGAAGCGAACCCCGGTCCGCCTGGGCCCCGTCGCCCGGCGGCGCCCGCCCTTCGAGCCCCCGGCACCGACGACCCCGCTGCGCGGATACGACTCGGACCACGGCCTGCCCGCCAACCCCGCCGCGGCGAAGTACGGCAGGCGCACGAGGCGGCCGACGTGATGGGCGCGGGCAGCGCGACGGCGCCGCGCCGGAAGCGGCGCAGGACCGGGTCCGGCGCCCCGCGACGGCCACCGGCCGGGGCCGTCCCCCGCCGCGCTCGCGGTCCGCATCCGCCATCCCCCCGTCGGAAGGAGCCCCGTCGTGTCCTACATGCTGGTTGATGACCAGTTGTTCCAGAACCGCAAGTTCCGGGCGCTGATGCGCCGCGGGCTCGAGGGCGACGCAGACGCATGGGGCGCTGGGCTGCTGTGGGTCATGGCGGGCTCATCGATCAAGGCGGCCTTCGGCGACGGCCTCCTGACGACCTACGAGCTGTTCCAGATCGTGCCCGATCCCCGCGCCGCACCGCGGTTGGCCCGGGTCCTGGTCGACGCCGGCCTGTGGCACGACGCGGAGCACGTGTGCGGGCGCTGCGTGCGGCCCGGCCCCCACCAGTACGTCTTCCACGACTGGCGCGTCTACCACAGGAGGTCGGGCGAGGAGGAGCTCAATGCGCGCGCACTGACCACCGAGCGGAACGATCCCCGGCTGAAGGAGGAGGTCTGGCGGCGCGATCGACTGCCCGGCCGTGCCCCCGGAGCGCCGGACGAGGCGCTGTGCGCCTACTGCCGCGGGCCCGTGTCACGGGCGATGAGGACGGGCGAGCTCGCCCCCGAGGTCGATCACGTCATCCCCAGGGCCCTGGGGGCGGACAACATGGTGATCTCCCACCGCAAGTGCAACCGTCTCAAGGGCCGGCGCACCCCGGCCATGGCCGGACTCACGCTCCACCTGACCGACGCGCACCGCACCGCGCTCGAGCTCCGAGAGAAGTGCTCGCCCCCTGAAGGGGCCGCTGGGCTGCTCAGGGCGATGTTCGAGCGCGACCCGTGGCCGCTGGACGCGCAGAGGACGGTTTTCGACGACGTCCCGCGCCCGTCCGGCCCGTCGTCGGCGGGTGCGGACGCTCTCACGGGCGCGCGCGCACCGGCATGGCCCGGCACGGAGGCGGGGGACGGCACGGCACGGCGCGGGGCCGGCCCCGCGGAGGACGGACCGGCGCCCCGGGGCCGGCGCCGCCGTCGACGGCGCCGGGCCAAGAAGACGCCGCGGGCTTCCGCCGCCCGCCCGATCCACGACGATCGCCCGCCGCGCGGATTCCGCAAGGAGGGATCCTCATGACCGCGTGCGCATCGGGCTGCCCGATCCACGGCGAGCACCTGCCCGACTGCAGCGGAACCACCGTGAACCGGGTCGGCGACTCCGTGAAGTGCCGAGGGTGCCTGCCGCGCCCGGCCGAGTTCGGCCGCCTGTGCGGCTGGTGCTGGGGGCGTCTCCAGTCGGCGGTGTGCGCGCTGCCGTCGCTGGTGGAGCGCCTGTGCGAGACCGCCGAGCCGGCCGCCTCCCGCCCGATGGGCGCGGGGCAGCCGGGACGCGCCCGGCGAGCGGGCGGCTACGGGCTCTACCCGGCCGCCCTGGTGCAGGCGGACGAGCTGCACGCGGTACTGGCGACCTGGTGCGAAGAGGTCGCAGCCGAACGCCCGACGGCGCCGCCCCCGAGGTCGGCGACCCGCTGGACCGACCCGGTCCCGGCCGGGGTGGGGGCCGGGAGCCGACGGGCACCGGCTTCGACCGGCCGCGAGGCGATCGGGCCGGCCGGGCCGGGCTCGACCCGAGTGCTGGTCCGGTGGCTGGATGCGCACCTGGAGTGGGCGGCCGAGCAGCCCTGGGCGGGCGACATGCTGGCCGACCTGGCCCGCGGCGAACGGACGGCGCGGCGCCGGTTCCCGGTGGAGGAGCCCGAGCGGCGCATGGAGGGCGCGAGGTGCCCGCGCTGCCGCTGCCTGTCCCTGGTCCTGATCCCGCCGCCGCCGGCGGTCGGCTCCCGGGCGCTGGTGCGCTGCACCCTGCCCGCCTGCGGCCTGGTCATGAGGGAGTCCGAGTGGGCGGCGGCCGGGGCCCGGGCCGGGCTGCGCGGACGGGGAGGGACAGTGTCATGAGCGCGACGGGGCCCGACGGCGTGGAATGGGTGACGGTGGACGAGGCCCTGGAGAGGATGCCCGGACTCAACTCGCACACCCTGCGGTCGTGGTTGCGAGTGCGCCCCCCGGCGACGCGCGCCCGGGTGCGCAGCCTGCGCGTGGGGCGCCGGGTGTGGGTGGCCTGGGACGATGTGATGCGGGTCGAGGCCGCCGCCCACCTGGCGGGCTGGAGCCGGGGACGGCGCGCCGCCCGCTGACGGGCGGTGGACAACGGACGGGGTCCATTGCACAATCAGTGCCGACGGCACACGTGTGCCCGGGCGGGCGATATCGACCATGTCGCGCGCTGCGCGCCGACGGCGATGCGCATGGCCCCGCCGGACCCGCCGCCCCGAGAGCCTGCCGCGCAATGATCCGCCGCCCCGCCCCAACGAATCTGCAGGCCCGCGCAGGGGGCACGGTCCGTCCCGCCCCCGCCCCGCGACGCGCCCCGACGAATCCGTCGGGTCCGCCCCCGCCGCCATCCCCGCATCCGCCCGGTCCTCCTCGCGAGGACCGCGCCGGATGACCCGTACGCGACCCGCGCGGCGCCGTCACCGCCGGCCCCGCCCGCACCCACTCACCGAATCGAGCCATCGACCGCCCCGGTCGGTGGCTTTTCCATATCCGCAAGAGGAAAGAGGAAATCACATGAGCACAGTCGCAGAGGCCTCGGCGGCCCAGGCGCAGTACTGGTGCAACGCCGGCCCGGGAAAGTCCGCGGGCGGAGCCTACTCGGTGGGCTACTCTCAGCCCGACCGCGAGTCCGTCTACGAGCTCAGCGACGAGCAGGGGTACCTGACGGCGGATGCGAACGCCGACTGCGGCAGCCTCGTCATGAGCGCCATCAACTACGGCTTCCACTCGGTCCTGGGCATCCCGTGGGGAGACTCGAACATGTTCCGCCTGGGGGACTGGTGGACCGGCAACCTGAGTCAGGGCCTGGCCGCGCGCGGCTACGCCGAGGTGCACTGGGACGACCACGCCCTGTACCCCGACGACGGCCTCAAGGTCGGCGACGTCCTCCTGGCCTCCGGGCACGTCGTCATGATCACCGCCGGCGGCGTGTCCGAGGCGCAGCTCGACGAGAACGGCGGCACCAGCGGCGTCAGGGGCGACCAGACCGGCAGGGAGACCCGCACGAGTCCCTACGAGAGCCACTGGCTGACGAGGGGAGCCGGGTGGCTCGCATGCTTCCGATTCAACGGTCTGGCCGGCTACGACCAGTCCTTCCCGTGGTACGTGGAGCCGAACGGCGACTGGGATGCCAAGACCGGGGCCCGCTTCCGGCAGGTCATGGGCCTGGGCACCGACGTGGAGTGGACGGAGGCGTGCAAGGCGCTCCAGTACTTCCTGACCTGGGCGGTCGACGCCTACCACCTGCAGGAGGCCACCGGCTCGCAGCGCCTCGCCGTCGACGGCGTCGACGGGCAGGCGACGTGGAAGGCGTTCCAGACGTGGTGGAACCACTGCGGCGTCCCCGCCGGGCACGCCATCCCGCTCAGCGGCGCGTGCGACGCCGAGACGATCAAGGCCGTGCAGATCGCCCTCAACCACTCGTGGGCGGGCGCCAGGGCCCTGGCCGTCCAGCCGTGACAAGACCGACCATCAGGAGAAGCACATGGCACTCAACGGAATCGACATCTCGTCCTACCAGACCGGTATCGACATCGCGGCGGTCAACCCCGACTTCGTGATCGTCAAGACGACGCAGGGCACCGGCTACGTCAACCCCGCCTGGAAGGACCAGATCCGCCAGGCCTACGACCAGAACCGCCCGATCGGCGTCTACCACTACGTCGACGGATCCGGGGCCGCGGCCGAGGCCGACCACTTCGTGTCCACGGTCGCCGACTGGAACGGCTACGTCATGTGGTGCGTCGACTGGGAGCAGGGCGACAACTCGGCCTGGGGGAGCACCGCCTACCTGACGGAGTTCATCGAGGCCGTCAAGGCCCGCAACGGCGGCAAGTGGATCATGCTGTACGCCTCCGCCGCCGTCTACCCCCACGACGTCGCCGCCGCCTGCAACACCGGCAAGTGGATCGCCCAGTACGCCGATATGAACCCCCACGGCTGGGACGACGCGCCGTGGACCGACGGCACCTGGACGGCCCGCATCCACCAGTACACCGGCACCGGCCGCGTGGCCGGCTACGGCGGCGACCTGGATCTCGACATCTTCTACGGCACCGCCGACGAGTTCCGCGAGTACTACACCGCCGCCTACCCGCCCACCACCGCCCCCGACGGGGCCGCCCTGCTCGACGTCAGCGGGGTCTGGGAGGCCAAGACCGGGGCCCGCTTCCGGCAGGTCATGGGCCTGGGCACCGACGTGGAGTGGACGGAGGCGTGCAAGGCGCTCCAGTACTTCCTGACCTGGGCGGTCGACGCCTACCACCTGCAGGAGGCCACCGGCTCGCAGCGCCTCGCCGTCGACGGCGTCGACGGGCAGGCGACGTGGAAGGCGTTCCAGACGTGGTGGAACCACTGCGGCGTCCCCGCCGGGCACGCCATCCCGCTCAGCGGCGCGTGCGACGCCGAGACGATCAAGGCCGTGCAGATCGCCCTCAACCACTCGTGGGCGGGCGCCAGGGCCCTGGCCACCCACCCGTGACAAGACCGGCTGCCGGGAGGAATCTCATGATCACTCTTGCCACCGCCCCGGCGGTCATGGCCCTGGTGGGTCTGGCCGGGGACGCGGGCCTGCCCAAGAGGCTCGCCGCGCCGTTGGCCGTGGTCCTCGGGGTCGCCCTGGCCCTCGTCGACCACTGCTTCGCCGGCTCCGGCGTCTACGGCGCCGTCGCCGACGGGCTGCTGCTCGGCCTGGGCGCGGCGGGCCTGTACGACGCGGCGCGCCTGGCCGGTGGCGTCGCGCCGACCGGCGGGCGCCACGTCGCGACCGGATGATGCCGCCCGTCCTGGCCGACGCCCTCGCCGCGCTGTCAACCCTCGGCGGACTCGGCGGGCTCGCCGCACTCATCGCCGCCGTCGCGGCCCTGCACCGTCACGAGGCCGCCGCCGCCGAGCTGCGCGCCGAGATGCGCCCCGACCACGGGGGCGGCCTGCGCGACGCCGTGGACCGCGTCCAGTGCAGCGTCGACGAGCTGCGCGCCGAGCACCGGGACCTGTCCCGCCGCCTCGGCCACGAGCTCGGCGAGGTCCGCCGCGACCTCCACGACGTGCGCACCGACCACGAGGCCCGGCTGCGCACCCTGGAGCAGCGGGCGGACTGATCCGACGCCTCCGCGCCGCGAACGGTCCGGACCGCGCCGCGGGGCGCCGGCCCCGTAACGATGCGCCCCCCGCCCCCATCGGGCGGGGGGCGCATCGCGCCGCTCGGCGGGCATGCCGCCCGCCGATCGCACGCCCGCCGACGTCCAGCCCGTCGAGGAGATCGACCACGGTAAGGGCGCACTGATGCCCACCGCCGAGCAGACCCCCGACTCGCAGGCCTACCGAACCGGCTACGGGACCATCGCCGTCGACGGGGACTGGGGCTGGAGGACCACGATCGTCCTCCAGTTCTGGATGTGGAAACATCTGCCCCGCACCAACCCGGTCGGGCAGCAGTACTGTTCCGGTTGGGCCATGCCCGACTTCTGCGACGGCGTCGATGGCGCCGCCACCAACGCTCACAATGGCTACACCATCGGCTACACCGGCCCTTCGGAGGCCCGCATGATAGACCGCCGCGGCAGCGGGGAATGGATCGTCAAGCCCCGGACCGGCGACGGCGAGAACGGATTCATAATCCGAAGGTGCGGACGGGACGGCTCATCGAGGCGGGACCGATGGCGGAGGTGGCGGTCGGGGCTGAACCAGTGGAGGTCGAACCCACCGCTGGAGCCCGAACCCGCGGATCCCCGGCCTCAACGGGCCCCGAGGCCCGGCCGCCGTGTCATGATGATCCCGCCTCCACGGCGCACCCCCGGATCAGCACAGTACTG
>ERZ772960.3096-NODE-3096-length-11474-cov-5.599352_pt1 | contig 11474 bp, 8 predicted proteins | sample MGYA00580678_ERZ772960 | MGnify/ENA primary metagenome ERZ772960 (study PRJEB29015, sample SAMEA2737930) | human oral metagenome | biome: human oral; feature: human-associated habitat; material: dental | place: China | collected 2059 ...
ATATAGGGACGCACGGTCCGTGCGTCCGCTCCAATAATCTTATGTTTTCGTTTACCATTTCGCTTGAACGGACGCACGAGCCGTGCGTCCCTACATGTCTGTTATGGCCGTATTACGATGTAATATTTGGCCATTTCATCGTGAAAAAGGCTGCCATTGAACGACAAAAGGCCCATTCTTGGCCCGCGAACTGCTTCTCCCTCCCTTTGGGAGGGCCGGGGTGGGTATTCCGAATGGCTGGGGTGGGCATTCTTTTTTATTTGCATTTCTGCACTTTTTTATGTAAGTTTGCAGGCAAAATCATTTATTGCTTATGATGACTATCGAATTCATTGCCCGCATCTTTGTGGCAGCCGTCTTGGGTGGCCTGATTGGACTCGAAAGAGAGTATAGGGAAAAGGCGGCAGGTCTGCGAACTCACTTCCTTGTTGCACTGGGTTCGGCGCTCTTTATGATTATTTCTGCATACGGATTTGAGGGCGTTTTGAAAGATGAAAACATGCGTCTTGATGTCTCACGCATAGCAGCTCAGGTGGTATCTGGCATTGGTTTCATCGGTGCAGGCACTATTATTTTCCAGAAAAATGCCGTACATGGGCTGACAACGGCAGCCGGAGTGTGGGTCACAGCGGCTATTGGTCTGGCCTGTGGTGCCGGACTTTACGTGCTATCAGTAGTTGCCACGGTGCTCGTTTTGGTTGGTATGGAGGCCTTCAACTACGTGCTTCGTCGGCTCGACCGGAGCAAAGAGGGCGGTACGGAGCATGGAAACGAGGTCGAAGATGGAAGTGAAGACGGGGCAGTTTGACATGGATAACGAATGAAACGAATGAGAATAATGAGACGAAAAGGGGGATGTCGTGATGCGCAAGGCATATTGCGGCACACTTATGGCAAGGCATTAGCCGCTTTATGGCTGCTTTGTTTCGTCGCTATCCCGGCCTTTTCAGCCGACAAGGGAGAGACAGCACGCCGGTTGGCCCGCCAAGGTTATGTCAATATTCGGCAGGAAGACCCCACGATTCATGTGAGCCTGATGTACAGCAGGGCCGATAACTTCTGCGGTGTCGTGCTCTATGACGACCTGAAAGAGGCCTTTTTGCACCCTGAAGCCATGGCGGCCCTGAAGAAAGCACAGGCCTATCTGCAACAACTGCGCCCCGATTTGAGTCTCAAGGTCTATGATGCGGCCCGTCCGATGAGCATTCAACAGAAGATGTGGGACAAGGTGAAGCACACGCGAAAGGCCATTTATGTGTCGAATCCTGACCATGGTGGCGGCATGCACAACTATGGAATGGCCGTCGATATCACCCTCTGTACGCTCAAAGGTGATACGCTCGATATGGGAACCAAGATTGATTATATGGGCAAGGCGGCCCATATTGACCACGAAGACCTGCTGGTGAAGGAGAAGAAAATCAGTCGAAAGGCACGCGAAAACCGCCAATTGCTGCGTCGGGTGATGCGCCATGGCGGTTTCATGCCATTGAGAACGGAGTGGTGGCACTTCAATAAATGCTCGCGAGCTACGGCAAAACGCTATTATAAAGTTATACCGTAATTCATCAATGGCTTGTTTTGCAAACGTCGACTTGGAGGCTTTGCGCATGAAAAACATTGCGTTTATCAAGCAGCATCGCACGGACAACGTGCGCACATTGGCCCTTCAGGCTTCGAAATACCCGGAGGTTGACATGCCGTTTGTGCTCGAACAGATACAAGGGTGGCAGACGGCACGACGTAAACTGCCCGGTTGGGCGAAGGAAGATGTGCTGTTTCCGCCGCATTTGGCCATGGAACAGTGTTCGAGTGAGGCTACAGCACGCTATAAATGTGGCATTGTCGAGCGGTTGATTTCGGCAGAGGAACGGCGGAAAGGCATGATGGCAGACCTTACGGGTGGCTTTGGTGTGGACTTTTCTTATATGGCACGAGGATTTGGAAAGGCCGTTTATGTAGAACGACAAGAGCGACTTTGCGCCGTGGCACGCCATAATTTCGACTGCTTGGGCGTGAAGAATGCCGAGGTGGTTCACGGAGATGGTGTCGCCTATCTGCATGGATTGCAGGAAAAGGTGGCATTGCTTTATCTCGATCCGGCCCGCCGCGATGTCCATGGGAGCAAGACCTATGCCATTGAAGACTGCTCTCCTGACGTGGCAGCGCTGTCAGATAGGCTCATTGAACGGGCCAATCTCGTGTTGATAAAACTGTCTCCGATGCTCGATTGGCATGCAGCTGTGGAGCGAATGAAGCACGTTTGCGAAGTACATATCGTGAGTGTCGAGGGCGAATGTAAGGAACTGCTACTCGTGATGCGGCAGAACGGAGATAAGTTACGCCTTTTTTGCGCGAACGACGACGCTGTTTTTGCCTGTAATCCGAGTGAGGAAAGCGGCCGAATGCCCATGATAAACGATGTGAAAGCCGGACTTTGGCTCTACGAACCGAATGCTTCGGTGATGAAAGGTGGCTGCTTCGGAGTGCTTGCCGAGCGTTTCAAGGTGAAAGGAGTGGGCCGGAATTCTCATCTATTTGTGGCAGATGGGCCAGTAAAAGGGTTCCCGGGGCGGGGCTTCGAAATAGTGGCTGTGTCGTCAATGAACCGAAAGGAGCTGAAAGAAAAGCTTGGTGGGTTGGAGAAAGCCAACGTGACCGTGAGGAATTTTCCACTGAACGTGGCTGAATTACGCAAGCGATTGCGACTGAAAGAAGGCGGCGACGGGTATTTGTTTGCCACGACTGTGGGCGGAAACCATACCTTAATATTCTGCAAAAAACAGGGGTAAATTTGGCTTTCTGCCTGAAATTGGCTAAATTTGCAGGTTCAGAAGTAAAACGAACATACGATGTCATCAGTTGAGATAAGGAAAGTAGAGACCAAGAAAGACTTGAAAACCTTTATAGAATTCCATTACGACCTTTACAAAGGAAACGAATTCGATGCGCCCGTGCTTTATAGTGATGATGCACATGTGCTGAATCCAAAGAAGAATGCGGCCTTTGATTTCTGCGAAGCCGAATACTATCTTGCCTTTAAAAAGGGAAAACTGGTGGGTCGTGTGGCTGCCATCATCAACCATAAAGCCAACGAGAAATGGAAAACGAAGGCCGTTCGGTTCGGTTGGATTGACTTTGTTGACGACCTCGAAGTGAGCCGTGCACTCCTTGCTGCAGTCGAATCGTATGGCAAAAAGAAGGGAATGGACAAGGTAATCGGGCCACTTGGCTTCACGGATTTAGACCCGGAAGGCATGCTGGTTGAGGGCTTTGATCAGCTTGGAACAATGGCTACGATTTATAATTATCCCTATTATCCACGCCACATGGAGCAACTTGGCGGTTGGGAAAAGGACAATGACTACGTGGAATACAAGCTTATTGTGCCGAAAGAAACACCGGAAAAGTATATGAAAGTGGCGGAGATGATAGAGAAACGCTATAATCTTCACGTGCGTCCGATGACGAAAAAGGAGATATACAAGGACGGTTATGGTTACAAGGTGTTTGAAATCATCAACGAAACCTTTAAAGATCTCTATGGGTTTTCAGAGCTTTCGGAAAGGCAGATTTATCAATATATCAATATGTATCTGCCGTTTAGCGACTTGAAATGGATACCAATTATCGAAGATTGGAGCGTTGAGCCCCACAAGGTAGTGGGTGTTGGCATTACGTTTCCGTCACTTTCGCGTGTATTGCAAAAGCTTCATAAAGGTAGGTTGTGGCCTTTTGGTTGGTGGGATGTGCTACGTGTGTTGAAATTCCACAAGACCAAGATCGTCGATTTATTGCTAATTGGTGTTCTTCCTGAATATCGTGTGAAGGGAGCCAATGCGTTATTGTTCTCCTATCTCATTCCTATTTATCAGAAATATGGTATAGAGTGGGGGGAAACTCATGTGGAAATGGAGACCAATGACAAGGTGCAGTCGCAGTGGCAATACTTGGAAACCATCCGACATAAATACCGTCGTTGCTATCGAAAGTTGATATAAGTAGGCCCATAAGCTGATAATATACCGGAAAAGGAATGAATATGCCAGAAAAAGAAACGATAAACGAAGAAGAAAACAAGCAACAAGGACAGCCTGTTGCCTATACTGACGAAAACATCCGCCACTTGTCGGATATGGAACATGTGCGTACACGCCCCGGAATGTACATTGGTCGGTTGGGAGATGGCAATCTTCCGGAAGACGGAATCTATGTATTATTGAAGGAAGTTATCGATAACTCCATCGATGAATTCAAGATGAAGGCTGGCGACCGCATTGAGATTGAGATTGAAGATAACCTTCGTGTGAGTGTTAGAGACTATGGACGAGGCATTCCGCAGGGCAAACTTGTCGAGGCAGTGAGCATGCTTAACACTGGTGGAAAATATGATTCGAAAGCCTTCAAGAAGAGCGTTGGGCTGAATGGTGTGGGCGTTAAGGCCGTCAATGCTTTGAGTTCGAGGTTTGAAGTCAAGTCGTTTCGTGATGGAAAAGTGCGTGAACTGACGTTTGAAAAAGGCGTTAAGAAGTCTGATAGCACGAAAGATACGACCGACAATGAGAATGGAACGTATATATATTTCGAACCTGACAACACACTCTTCAAGGATTACAGCTTCCATGACGATATTGTTGAGACGATGCTCCGCAATTATACGTACCTCAACAGCGGTCTTACAATCATGTATAACGGTCGTCGCATCAAAAGTCGCAATGGATTGGAGGACTTATTGAATGATAATATGACGAACGATGGGCTCTATCCCATTATACATATCGTGGGAGAAGACATAGAAATCGCCTTCACGCACACCAATCAATATGGCGAAGAGTATCATAGTTTTGTCAATGGTCAGCATACCACGCAAGGTGGCACGCATCAAAGCGCATTTAAGGAGCATATCGCCAAGACAATAAAAGAGTTTTTCAACAAGAATTATGAGTATACCGATGTGCGTAACGGTATTGTTGCAGCCATTGCGCTGAATGTTGAGGAGCCGGTGTTCGAGAGTCAGACGAAGATAAAGCTCGGTTCCACCCAAATGGCGCCTGACGGTGAGAGTATCAACAAGTACGTAGGGGATTTTATCAAGCAAAATGTCGACAACTACCTCCATATCCATGCTGATGTGGCGGAAGTGATGGAGAATAAAATCAAAGAAAGTGAGCGTGAACGCAAGGCAATGGCAGGCGTTACGAAGTTGGCTCGCGAGAGAGCGAAGAAGGCAAACCTGCATAATAGGAAGCTACGTGACTGTCGTATCCACTTTTGTGACGTCAAAAACGACCGCAAGGAAGAGAGTGCTATCTTCATTACTGAGGGAGATTCGGCCAGTGGAAGCATCACCAAGAGTCGCGATGTGAACACGCAAGCGGTCTTCTCCCTGCGTGGAAAGCCCCTCAACTCATTCGGATTGACGAAGAAAGTGGTTTATGAAAACGAAGAATTCAACCTGCTTCAAGCTGCCTTGGATATTGAAGAAGGTCTCGATAGTCTGCGATATAATAAGGTGATTGTGGCCACTGATGCCGACGTTGACGGCATGCATATCCGCTTATTAATCATCACTTTCTTCCTACAGTTCTTTCCCGAACTAATCAAGAAAGGGCATGTTTACGTGTTGCAGACCCCACTTTTCCGCGTAAGGAACAAGCGGACGAAAATCAAGAACAAGCAAGTGATTGCTGAGGCTGATGCCCGTTTGGACAAAAAAGAAAAACGTTCGGACTTTATTACGCGCTATTGTTATACCGAAGAAGAGCGTATCAATGCGATTAAGGAATTGGGTCCCGACCCCGAAATCACCCGATTCAAAGGATTGGGAGAAATCAGTCCGGAGGAATTCGTGCACTTTATAGGGCCTGATATGCGTCTCGAACAAGTGACACTTCATAAGAATGATCAAGTTGGAAAGCTCTTGGAGTATTACATGGGCAAGAATACCATGGAGCGACAGAACTTTATTATCGACAATCTTGTCATCGAAGAAGACCTCCCGGACGCTGATTCCGAACCCTTAGATTAACGGTTACAGACGGCAGAAAGCCATTGAAACCGTCGAAACAAAAATGAATATGAAATCAAATCCTAACCCGATGAGATGCCTATATGCCTTCCGCCAAAGGATGGTATGGGTTGTTTTCTCGTTTGTCATGTTGCCTTTGTCGCTGAAAGCACAGCGAATGAACCTTGGGAGCGATGCTCCAATCCGCAAATTGCAGATTGCTGAGATGGCCATCTCCAATCTTTACGTCGATACAGTCGATGAAAATAAACTCGTGGAAGACGGCATTCGCGGCATGATAGAGAAGCTCGACCCTCACTCTTCCTATGCAACTGCCAAGGAAACCAAGGAGATGAACGAGCCATTGCAGGGCTCATTCGAAGGCATCGGCGTGCAATTCAATATGGTACAAGACACGCTGTTGGTCATTCAACCCATTGTAAACGGCCCGTCAGAACGTGTAGGTATCCTTGCCGGCGACCGCATCGTGAGTGTCAACGACACAGCCATTGCAGGCGTAAAGATGTCGAAAGAAGAGATTATGAAGCGGCTCCGAGGGGCCAAAGGCTCTAAGGTAAGACTCGGAATCGTGCGCCGTGGCATTGCCGGTATGCTCTATTTCACGGTCACGCGCGACAAAATTCCCGTGAAAACCCTTGATGCTGCCTACATGATTCGGCCGAAAGTAGGTTATATCCGCATTGGAAGTTTCGGCTTAACCACCTACAATGAGTTCATGGAAGCAGTCAATATGCTGAAGAATAACGGCATGAAAGACCTCATACTCGACCTTGAAGAGAACGGCGGAGGCTATCTTTTGGCGGCCGTACAGATAGCAAATGAGTTCCTAAAACGCAACGATTTGATTGTCTATACGCAAGGAAGAAGAGCCCCAAGGCAGGAACATCGTGCCGATGGAACAGGCAAATTGCTCGACGGAAAGGTTGTCGTTCTCATCAATGAATACACGGCTTCGGCTGCCGAAATCGTTACCGGTGCCATTCAAGATCAAGACCGTGGTGAGGTCGTTGGGCGTCGTTCGTTCGGCAAAGGCCTTGTGCAACGCCCCATAGACTTTGCAGATGGCAGCATGATCCGCCTTACGATAGCCCATTATTATACACCTTCGGGCCGCTGTATTCAGAAACCTTATAAGAAAGGTGAGGCCCTTGACTATGCCATGGACATTGAGAAACGCTTCGAACATGGCGAACTTTACAGTGCCGACAGCATTCATTTTGCCGATTCTTTGAAGTATAAAACCTTGCGAAAGCAACGTGTTGTCTATGGAGGAGGGGGCATTATGCCCGATTATTTCGTTCCTCTTGACACCACACAATACACGCGGTTTCATCGCCAACTGGCTGCCCGAAGCTACATCATCAATGCAAATCTGAAGTATATCGACGTCAACCGGAAGCAACTCCGCAACCGTTTTGCCACCTTTACCGACTTCAATGCCCGCTATGAAGTGCCCGAATCGTTTGTCAATGACGTGCTCGAAGCAGCCGCAAAAGACAACATCAAGCCCAAAGATGAGCAGGAATTGCAGCAGACGTTGCCCCGTTTAAGATTGCAACTCAAGGCACTTGTGGCACGCGACCTGTGGGACATGAGTGAATATTTTCAGGTAATCAACGAAGAAAATCCCATTGTTCGGAAGGCTGTGGAGCTGTTTGAGCAAGCTGAAAGTAACCATCAAAACACGTAGTTAAAGGAGATAAAGCATGAAACATAAGGTGTTATATGCACTAATCGGTGCATTATTGGCGACAATGACGCTCTTTTCCTGCCACTCAGGTCAGCAGAATGCGCGTCAGGTTTCAGCTGCCATCGAAGACACGGCCTCGAGTAGTGAGGCCTATTTTCGCACGATTACGAAGATAGCCTACGCCAAATACCTCAAGGGAGAGACCCTTTCGAGCCTCGAATATGCCTACATTGCGCTCGGTCGTTCTATCGAAGAGCAGTCCAAAAGCTATGAAGCTATCCTGTCATTCCTTATTGGTATCAACAAAGCCAACATTGGAAAATACGACGAAGCTATGCCTTATTTCCATCGAACCATCAACATTTACAACTCCATGCCGACTGCAGCAAGTCCGTGGAATGGGCTTTATCAGAAGGTATATGCACTGCTCAACGTCGAATTGGTAATGCAGAACGCGGGAAAATATGACGAAGCTATGCGCCTATTGCCCGACCTTAACCGCTCGTTCCGCCTGTTGGCAGAGTGTCCGGACACGGCATCCATGAAGGCAGGAGCCAACAGTACGTTCGGCTTTATGCCCCGTTCAGCCTTCAAATTGGCCAAATCCAGCGAGACAACCATCTTGGAATTGCAACAGAAACAACAGGAAGCTGAACTCCGAACCATGCGTATGGCACTCATCATGGGCGGCGTTATCTTTCTCTTGTTGTGCTTTATCATCTTCCGAATCGCGCGGTATAACCGCATCATCACACGCAAGAACGCATCGGCAGTCGATACCATCAACCGACTGTTACAGTATCGTGAGGCGTTGATGAACGAACGTAAGCAACATGAAACGGCCGAAACGCAGGCCAAAACAGCCGCCATGACCTCGGAAGAAGCCTCCCTGCAGGCCGAACAGCCAAAAGATGATGCCGACAAGCTATTGTTCCGCCGCGTCTCGGCCACCATCATGAGCAAGAAGATGTTCCTTCAACCGAAGCTGAGTCGCGAAGATGTCATCAATGAAGTGTATGTTCCGCACAACAAGTTCGCCCAACTTTTCACGCGATATGCAGGCATGAGCTTCACAAAATTCGTCAACGAGCTGCGTTTGGAGTATGCCGCTCAGTTGCTTCTCGACCGTCCCGACTACACCATCGAGGCCATCGGAGAAGCGTGCGGCATGCCGATTGCACAAACTTTTTATCGTAACTTCTCGGATAAATTTGGCGTTACGCCCTCCGATTTCCGCATTCTTTCACAGAAAAATGCAGAAAAAAGTGCGCAAAATGAAGAAATGTGAGAACATGTGAACATTTGTGATAGCTTCTATTCTTAATGATGTTTATCTTTGCATCGAAGGTTTAAGTTTAGACTATTAAGTACTCAACTTTGTAAATTACATGAACCCGTGAGGGCAAACGTTATTTCATTTTTCGCATTTTAATTTATTTAGAGAGTTATAAAAATCATGTTCATCTTGCTGAAGATTAGCAATTGAACTGATTTTCCTCTGCGGAGGACAGCAAAATGAACAATACGAGCATGCGGCCTGCTGAAGGTCGCATGTTTATTTTTGGTATTTCCCGGTCCTACACCATTCTAACGGATTTCGGTGTCAGCGCCATTGATAATCAACGACTTAATAGTCGCGTTGCAATATCAGCCATTTTGGCGTGTAAAGTGGGCCATATTGCACGGTAAAATGGGTGAGATTGCGCGGTGAAATGGGTGAGATTGCATTGCCATACAGTTGATAGGACGAGCTGCTCGAATGCATGTAGGGACGCACGGCTCGTGCGTCCGCCCAAACAACCATGTATATATACCTTCAATTCAACTTAAATGGGTGTTTTAAGGTAGGGGAACAAGTTGCCTTCAATGGACAAACCGTATCGCGGTTTCATTGTCGAAAGGGCTATGTTGGCGTATAACGCTAACGCTATTATGGGACAAGTGCTGTGAAAGTAACGCCGATGGCGTTGAACTCTTGCTCGTCATTTGGCAACAGCGTTGACATTGCATGCCAACACTGCCCTCTAAATAACGAAACCCCTATGGGGTTTATCCGTTAAGTTCTGTTGATTTGCTTATTATTCTCCGATATTCTTTGACAAACCGCTTGCAGTTAGGCAATGAAAATCGCAGGAATTTCGGGTTTGGAGCCCCCTCCTTTCAATAGTCTTTAGCTCCCCTTAGCTTCTCTCATGGGGGAAAGAAACCTCAAAAGGAGGGGGATTTCTATCTCATTGCAAGCGCATTCGCTCCCTCTTTGAGAGGGTTTGGCTGGGCTTTACCTCTTATTGTGCATTGATTTCTCGCAGCAAATGGTCGGCATGTCCCCATTTATCAATCATGTAGAGCACGTAACGAATGTCTACACCGATGCATCTTGCCAGTCGTTTGTCGAAGTTGATGTCGCTACTGAGGCTGTCCCAGTTGCCGTCAAAGGCCAATCCGATGAGCTGACCTTTGCCGTTGAAGATCGGAGAACCGGAGTTTCCGCCCGTGATATCGTTGTTGGTGAGGAAGCAAAGTTGTAGCTTTCCGGTCGTTTTATCAGCGTATGGGCCGAACGAAGTGGCGTCCATCAGGCGGTGCATCACGGGCTCTGCCTTGTAATCAAACACGCCGTTGTCGCCCCGTTTCATCTTTTCGACGAGGCTTTCTGCCGTGGTGTAATAGGTAGAATGGCCGCCGAGGGTGATTCCTTCCACCTGTCCATAGGACAAACGCATCGTGAAATTGGCGTCACTATAGTGGGGCATGTCTTCTTCCATGCGCAGTTTTGCGGCGCAAAGCAGGCGTTCTTGCTCGTCGATGCTGTCGCGTGTGGCATTTAACATGCGGCTGAATTGTTCGCGCATGGCGTTGAGTTGCTCGCCATATTGCAGTCCGGCATCTTTCTTGATGGTCTGTTTGGTGACGTAAACCCGTTTGCCGTTGGTCATCAGGGCAGACGTTTCCCAAAGGTGATCGACGTATCTTTCGTAGTCACCGTGGCACTTTTTATCAATCGTTTGATAGAAAGCGGGCAGGTATTTGGCTTCAACATGCGCGCGATAGTTCTTCAACAGCGCCACTTGCACCTCCTTGTCAAGGGCTGCATCCCATTGTTTTCGGTTGTCATCAAACTTGATGTAACGCCCTTTCTTGTCCTTGATCGTCGTCTTAATGGCCTTCAATGCGCGGTCAGTCAGCTCGTTCGTGCGCAAGAAAGTCTCGTTGAAGTACATCAAAGCCTTGCGAGCTTCGAAGCGATCAGCGTAGAAACGGGCCATTTTCCCAAAGTCGAGCTGGCCTTTCAAGTAGCCCGTAGAGTCTTGCCAAGCCCGGATAAGGGTCTCATAGTGCTGCTTTTGAGCAATAAGACCAATGGAATCGATACACTTGTTCATGCCGATTGAGTTCTTCCAATAGTTGGAACTTTGTGCGAATTTGGAGTCATATTTGATGCGAACTGCCTCATCTGCGCGCATATGTTGGGCCATTATGCGTTGTTTAACGCCCCGGACTTGGGCGCGAGGTGCGTTGAGTGCGTCGCGACGTTCACGGATTCCGTAGCTCGAAAGATAGCGGCTTGTGCTACCGGGATAGCCCATTGTCATGGCAAAGTCGCCCTCCTTGTAGCCTTGAAGACTCACGGGTGCCCAGTGTTTCGGGCGATAAGGCACGTTGTCCTTGCTATATGGGGCGGGCCGATTGTCCTTGTTGGCATATATTCTGAACACACTGAAGTCGCAAGTCTGGCGCGGCCACATCCAGTTATCG
>ERZ772960.3099-NODE-3099-length-11470-cov-3.031800_pt1 | contig 11470 bp, 14 predicted proteins | sample MGYA00580678_ERZ772960 | MGnify/ENA primary metagenome ERZ772960 (study PRJEB29015, sample SAMEA2737930) | human oral metagenome | biome: human oral; feature: human-associated habitat; material: dental | place: China | collected 2059 ...
AGAGATAAGAAAAAGGGACGTACCGTACGGTACATCCCTTTTTCTTATAGAAAACAGCGGATACGATAAACGTCCTCTCACTGTCTCTCGGACATAAAGCTTGTCAGAATCGCGAAGCGCAGAATTACTTCTGTGTGGACTCCTCAGCAGCCGGAGTTGTCTCCTCAGCAGCCTCAGTGGTCTTCTCTTCCTTCTGATCGTCCTTCTTCTCTTCCTGAGCTTCAGTAGTCTTCTCTTCGCCCTGTGCAGTTGTTTCAGCAGCGGTAGTAGTCTTAGCACTTCCGGAACCGCAAGCAGAAAGAGCGATAGCAGCAGCAAATACAACTGGAACTAATAACTTTGTTTTTAACATATGAAATACCTCCCTTTTTTTAAAAAACATCGAGAGTATAGCCCCCTCTTTTTCAAGAGTCAATGAAAGAAAGAAAATCTTAATATAAAATACAGTAATTCATCATATTTTTTTGCATTCATCTTTTTCTATTTACAAGGATAAAATACTGCACTTAATTGAATGCAAGACCCGTGCTTACTGCCTTTTCCCTACAGTTCATTGTATAATTAGGAAGCTAAGTTGACGTAAATTTTAGGAGGTAATGCTATGGGTGTTTTCCCCTTTAAGGGCGGTGTTCACCCCTATGACGGAAAAGAATTGGCAATGGATAAAGCCATTGTAAATTTGCGTCCGGAAGGGATTATGGTGTATCCCATGTCGCAACACATCGGTGCACCGGCGAAACCCATTGTCGCGAAAGGCGACAGGGTGCTTATGGGACAGAAGATTGCGGAAGCAGGCGGCTTCATTTCCGCGCCGGTTATTTCTTCTGTTTCCGGTAAAGTAAAGAGCATTGAAAAAAGACTCACGGTGGGGGGCAGTATGGTCGAGTCCATCGTCGTGGAGAACGATCAGGAGTACGAAACGGTTCCCGGCTTTGGCGAGAAGAGGGATTATACAACGCTTTCCCGAGATGAGATTGTACAGATTGTGAAAGAAGCGGGGATTGTCGGCCTTGGTGGCGCCGGTTTCCCGACTTCCGTTAAGTTATGCCCGAAAGAAGTGGATAAGATTGATACGTTCCTTGTGAATGCAGCGGAATGTGAGCCGTATCTCACTTCGGACTATCGAGATATGTTGGAAGTACCGGATAAGCTTATTTCCGGTATAAAAGTGGTTCTTTCTCTTTTTCCAAATGCAAAAGGAAAGATTTGTATTGAAGACAATAAGCCGGAAGCTATTCGTGTTTTAGAGGAGAGAGTGAAGAACGAAAAGAATATTGAAGTTCTGCCTTTACGTACCAGGTATCCGCAAGGCGGTGAAAGACAGCTGATTTATGCAGCCACCGGAAGAAAGGTTAACTCTTCCATGCTCCCGGCGGATGCGGGAGTCCTGGTGGACAATGTCGATACGGTGGTTTCCATCTATGAAGCAGTCTGTGAGTCCAAGCCTTTAGTGAGGAGAATTCTTACGGTAACGGGAGATGCGGTGCAGAATCCCGGAAATTTCTGTGTACCTTTGGGAACCAATTATAAGGAAGTAGTCGATGCGGCAGGCGGATTCAAAGAGGATCCGGAAAAGATTATTTCCGGCGGTCCGATGATGGGAATGCCTCTTTTTACGCTGGATCTTCCGGTGATGAAGAATTCCAGCTCCATTCTGGCATTTAAGGAAGATCAGGTTTCCAAAGAACCGGTTACCGCTTGTATCAGTTGCGGACGTTGTGTGGACGCCTGCCCCGAGAATTTGATGCCGCTTATGATGATGAAGGCTTCCTTAAAGAAAGATACGGATCGTTTTGTCCGACTTTACGGCATGGAGTGTATAGAATGCGGCTGCTGTTCTTATGTTTGCCCGGCAAAGAGACCGCTCACACAGGGATTTAAAGAAATGAAGAGAAGAGTGAATGCGGAGAGACGAGCAAAGCAGGCGAAAGCGGCAGAAACTGCGAAAGTAGGGGGAGGTAAATCATGAAGCTTTTACAAATATCGGCAAATCCCCACATCAGGGAAGAGGGAAATTCCGCTGGCATCATGCGGGATGTTGTGATAGCGATGCTTCCTACGGCAATTTACGGTTGTTTGCAGTGGGGATTTCATTCTTTCCTGGTCGTTCTTTTGACTACTCTTGCGGCTGTAGTTACGGAGTATCTTTATCAGAAAGCGATGAAACTGCCGGTTACGATTTCGGATTGGTCTGCAGCGGTTACGGGCATGATTCTGGCACTGAACTGTCCTCCGAATATCCCTTATTGGATTCCGATGGTCGGCTCTGTTTTTGCCATTTTAGTTGTAAAACAGCTTTACGGAGGTCTTGGAGCGAACTTTATGAACCCGGCGCTTGCAGCGCGGTGCTTCCTTTTGATTTCCTTTGCGAGCCAGATGAGCAGTTTCACGGGAGTAGGGCCGGATGCCGTAGCAACCGCTACACCGCTTGCTGTTTTGAAATCGACGCCGACCGCTACGCCGGATCTTTGCGATATGTTTATCGGACGGATTCCGGGAACCATCGGAGAGGTTTCCAAGATTTGTTTACTCCTTGGCGCGCTATATCTGATTATTAGGAAAGTGATTTCTCCGAAGATGCCTTTAATCTATATCGGAACGGTAGCCGTGTTTACCTTTATCTTTGGAAAGAATGGAATGAGTATGCACTATCTTCTCTCGGAGGTACTGGGAGGCGGCTTGATTTTTGGCGCATTCTTCATGCTTACGGATTATGTTACTTCTCCCTGTACACCGATGGGGCAGATTATTTTTCCGGTTCTGGTTGGTATTCTGACAGGACTTTTCCGTTTGTTCGGCGGCTCTGCCGAGGGCGTGTCGTACGCCATCATTCTTTCCAACATCCTTGTTCCGACAATCAATATCCTGACAGTTCCCAAGGCATTCGGAAGGGAGGGAAAGTAAGATGAAAAAAGATTCCTTTATAAAAGATGCGCTTGTCCTTACCGCCATCACCCTGATTTCAGGTCTGCTTCTTGGAGCAGTCTACGGCATGACGAAGGATACCATTGCCGAAGCAATCAAAGAAAAGACCAATGCGGCTTACAAAGTCGTTCTGGATGCTGCGGATTATGATGCGGACAGTTTGAAAGAAAGCCTTGAAAAAGCAAATGCAGAGGGAAAGATTGCGGCAGACAACGGAAAGGCAACGCTTACGGAAGCGATTGTTGCAAAAGACCAGTCCGGAAATCCGGTCGGCTATGTTTTGAAAGGCTCCGCCGCAGGATACGGCGGTGCGGATGTTGTTGTAGTCGGGGTCAGCAGTGATTTAAAGGTGACGGGAATTTCTTTCCCGGAGACGCTTCCGGAGACTGCGGGACTCGGACAGAAGGCAACCCTTCCGGAGTTCTATGAGCAGTTCAAAGGAAAGGGAACGAAGCTTTCCGTGAAGAAGGGTGGCGGAGCAGGCGAAAATGAGATTGATGCCATCTCCGGTGCCACAATTACCAGTACTGCGGTGACCAATGTCGTGAATGCCGCTACAGAGTTTGTCGAAGACTATGCGGCAAAGTAAGGGAGGAGCAGATGAATAAATATATAGAAAGAATTATAAACGGTATATTTAAAGAGAATCCCACCTTTATCATCATGCTTGGAATGTGTCCGACCTTGGCGACGACAACCAGTGCAAGCAATGGTCTCGGAATGGGCCTCTCTACCATGGCGGTATTGATGTTTTCCAATCTTTTGATTTCGGCACTGAGAAAAGTGATTCCGGAAAGGATGAGACTTCCGGGAGAGATTGTCGTGGTTGCTTCTCTGGTTACCATAGTCCAGCTTTTGATTCAGGCGTATGTTCCTTCGCTTTATGAAGCATTGGGAATCTATATTCCGCTTATTGTTGTGAACTGTATCATTCTCGGAAGAGCGGAGTCCTATGCCCTTTTTAACGGCCCTCTGCTTTCCTTCTGTGATGGGCTTGGAATGGGACTTGGTTTTACGATGGCACTGACCATCATCGGTTCTGTTCGTGAGTTGATTGGCTCCGGAACGATTTTTAATTTCCGTATTATTCCGGAGGCGTATACCATTAATATTTTCGTCCTTGCACCAGGTGCTTTCTTAGTGCTTGCGATGCTTACTGCGATTCAGAATAAGCTCCGTCTCCCTTCCGCAACGAACGGGGATGCCGTTCCGGGAGATTTTGTATGTAGCGGAAACTGTATGGGCTGCTTCTCGGAAAGTAAAGAAGAAGCCGCGTCTGACAAGAAGACGAGTGAGAAGGAGGCAGTATGATTGATTTACTATTAATTGCCATTAAATATTCTTTAGTGAGCAACGTCGTTCTGTCCCAGTTCCTTGGTATCTGTCCTTTCCTCGGCGTATCGAAGAAAACGGAGTCTTCTAAAGGAATGGGCGGAGCCGTAATCTTCGTTATTGTTATTGCGTCGGTGATTACCCACGCAATCTACGTTGCCTTTTTATCCGCGACGAGCCCTCTCTGCCGTGCACTGGGATTAAAAGACGGGTTGGAGTACCTGAATACCATCGTATTCATCCTGGTTATAGCTGCACTGGTTCAGTTTGTAGAGATGTTTTTGAAGAAGAATATTCCGTCGCTTTACGAGTCTCTTGGTGTATATCTTCCTTTGATCACCACAAACTGTGCCGTTCTCGGTGTGGCTTTGAACAATGTGTCTTACGGCTATAATTTCGCGCAGAGCTTTGTATACGGCTTTGGTATCTCAACAGGTTTTGCACTGGCACTTCTACTTATGGCGGGAATTCGTGAAAATATTATTGCGGACAATGATCGTATTCCGCATGCCTTTCAGGGTTCTCCGATTGTGCTGATCACAGCTTGCTTGATGGCAATTGCGTTCTTCGGTTTTGGCGGATTGATTTAAGGAGGAATTATGGGTTCGATAGGTACTCTGATTCTGGTTGCCGCCATATTGGTTGGAGCAACCGGGCTTATTTTAGGAATCTTTCTGGGGGTTGCCTCGGAAAAGTTTAGCGTTGAAGTTGATGAGAAGGAAGCGCTCGTTCGTGCCGCCCTTCCGGGAAATAACTGCGGTGCCTGCGGCTTTCCGGGCTGTGACGGCTGTGCTAAGGCAATGGTCAAAGGGGAAGCTGCTGTCAACCAGTGTCCTGTGGGAGGGGCACCCGTAGCAGAGAAGATTGCCGGAATCATGGGAGCCGGTGCCGTTTCCATGGATACCGAGAAGAAGGTGGCTTTCGTGCATTGCCAGGGGGACTGTGATAAGACGGTACAGAAAGCGCACTACAGCGGAATTGCGGATTGTAATGATCTTGCCGTAGTACCGGGAGGAACGGAGAAAGCCTGTCCTTATTCCTGTTGCGGGTACGGTTCCTGTGTAAAGGCTTGTGCTTTTGATGCGATTCATGTAGTGAACGGGGTTGCAGTAGTGGATAAAGAGAAGTGTACGGCCTGCGGCGCCTGCATTAAGGCATGCCCGAAGGCGCTCATTTCCTTTGTTCCTTATAAGAAGAAATACATTGTGGCATGTAAGAATCTCCTAAAAGGGAAACAGGTAAAGGATGCTTGCTCGATTGGTTGTATTGCCTGCGGAATCTGCGAGAAGAACTGTCCCTTTGATGCAATTCATGTCTTAAATGACCTTGCGGTGATGGATGAGAAGTGTAAGGACTGCGGAATTTGCGCCCAGAAGTGTCCGACCTCCGCGATTACGGGAAAAAGAGTGAAGAAGGCGGAACCGGTTAAAGAGGTTGCGGCAAGCCCTGCAAAACAGGAAGAGCAGGCGGCGAATCCGGTCTCAAGCGAGCATGCAGCGGAGGCTCCTGTACAGGCATAAAGCGGATGGATTGACTTCATTTATTTTTTCTTTATCCCTTTTTAAATTATTTTTTTTGCCGATAATAAAGTAATGCTGTGAGATAAAAGGGAAGACTTGTTTTATATGGATAGATTCTTGAATTATCTGTAGCGCTAGTGTAGAATCACTTGGAATATGTTTTTCGAAGTGAACAGCGGTTTTTCAGCAGATTCAATAGGAAGTGGAACTATGGCGTACTGCTGTAGGTAGTTCAGGGAGGAAAAGTGGCATGAAAGAATGGTCAAAAGCGTTGAAGAATCTTTCGATTCTTTCTCAACTTGGCTTATCTCTTGCGATGCCACTTTTATTATGCCTTCTTTTGGTATATCGTCTGAGAGAAATTTTTTCTCTGGGCTATTGGATATACATTCCCGCTTTTTTCTTCGGCTTAGGCGGTTCCTGTATGACTGCATATAAGGTTTATCTTTCTGTTTGCAAGAAGGAAGATAAAGAGAAGAGGCCTAAGAATCGGGCATTTAATGACCATAAGGCATAAGGTTTTCATCGGAAAACGGCTTATTGCCCATAGCTTTAACTGCTTAAGGAGAGGAAGAAAAATGAGGGTTCAGGAAACGGTGAAGAAAGAAACGCTGCATATTGCTGTCTGTAGTGTGACGATGACGGTTTTGATGTGGATTGCGTTCTTTTTACTTCATATTTTTTTGCCGAAAAGGATATCGTTTGATTATCGCGTTATCTTAGCCGGCGTACTTGGGTGCGTGATTGCTGTAATGAATTTTTTTCTTATGGGGGTTACAGTACAGAGCGTTCTTAATGTAGAAAATCAGGAAGAAGCCTATCAGAAAATGCGGCTTTCTTACCGAAATCGCACGATGCTGCAACTGGTTTGGATTATTTTGGCAGTGGTTCTGCCCTGCTTTCAGCCTGTTGCGGGCATTCTCCCTTTGCTTTTTCCGGGAGCTTTCCTTCGTATAAAGGGGATTCTGGATTACAGGAAGGGAAAAAATCTAGAACAAGGAGGTGAAAACTAGAGTATGAATTTTGATATTTCCGGTGCAAAAATATTTCTGAAAATCCCGACAGGAATTCCCGTTCTGGGTGACTTTTTGCTTTCGGAAACCCTAGTGGTAAGCTGGATTGTCATGCTTCTGATTACCGGACTGTGCATTTTCTTAACCAGAAATTTGAAAGTAGAGAATATCGGTAAGAGACAGGCGATTGCAGAGTTGATTGTAGAAAGTGCGAATAATCTCGTTCGAACGAATACAGGAGGCAACAAGTTCGACAAGATGATTCCCTTCGTTGCCGCTCTTTTCGGAACGAGTATTGTTTCCAATCTGATCAGTTTAATCGGTTTACGAAGTCCTACGGCGGATTTGTCAACGGAAGCCGCGTGGGCAGTCGTCGTATTCATTATGATTACGGGAAACAAGATTAAAGCGGGAGGCTTCTTAGGCTACCTAAAGGGCTTTACCACCCCGATTTTCATCATGACACCCTTCAATATCCTTTCGGAAATTGCTACCCCCATCAGTATGGCGTGTCGTCATTTTGGAAATATTTTATCCGGTATCGTTATTAACGGTTTGATTTATGCCGCACTTGCGTTGGCATCCTCTGCCATACTGCATCTTATACCGGGCGTGGTCGGAGCGACTCTGTCGCATATCCCTGTGCTAAGCGTAGGTTTACCGGCAATCTTATCTTTTTATTTTGACTGGTTCTCCGGTGCGATGCAGGCATTTATTTTCACAATGCTCACGATTATGTACATTGCGAATGCGGCGGAAGGATAAGTTCGAAAGACAGAATGTATAGAAGAATTGTAGGATACACATAAGCCATAAAGCGCGGCAGGAAAGCGCAAAACATGGCATGAGAAATATTTTCTAGGAGGAAAAAAATGAGTGATTTTCAGTTTTTAGCAAAAGGTATTGCGTTAGCAGGTTGCGGAATCGGTGCAGGAGCGGCTTTGATTGCCGGTATTGGACCCGGTATTGGAGAAGGTAACGCCGTTGCAAAGGCGCTGGAAGCCATCGGAAGACAGCCGGAATGCAAGAGTGATGTTACTTCTACCATGCTCCTTGGTTGTGCAATCGCAGAGACGACAGGTATCTACGGTTTCGTTACCGGTCTTCTTTTAATCTTCGTTGCACCCGGAATGTTCATGAATTTCCTGAAGTAAGGAAAGATTTCCGGTAAAACGAAGAAAGGAGAAAAGTATGGAATCGCAACAGTTGGTTACCATCATACCATGGACCTTCATTGCCCAGATTTTGAACCTTTTTATTCAGGCTTATCTCATCAAGCGTTTCCTCTTTAAACCCATTAACGAGGTTTTGCAGAAGAGACAGAAGATGGCGGATCAGAATATTGCCGAAGCCAAGAAAGCGAAGGAAGATGCAGAGGCTGTAAAGGCGGAATATGAAAGCAGTATGTCCGATGCAAGAGGAGAGGCAAGCCGTATCATTGAAGATGCGAAGAAAGATGCGGGAATCCGTGCCGAAGAGATGATTAAGCAGGCGGAAGAAGAGGCCGGTGCAATTCGTGCGAAAGCGGAATCGGATATCCGTCTGGAGAGAAAGAAAGCGCTGAATGAAGTGAAGGACGAGATTGGAAGTCTTGCAATGGATATTGCCGGGAAGGTCGTGGAGAAGGAGATTCACGAGAGTGAGCATAAGGCTTTGATTGATGAATTCTTACAAAATGTAGAGGAGGCATCATGAATGGAGCAGCTGCACTATACGGTAAGAGCCTATACGACTTAGCAAAGGAAGAGCGGAATACGAAAGAGATTCTGGAGGAAATGGAAGTGCTGAGAAGCATTTTTCAGGAAAATCCGGATTATATCCGGCTCTTGCTGGAACCCTCTATCCCGAAGAAAGAGAGATTGTCTCTTCTTGATCAGGCATTTTCAGGAGAACTTTCCCTTTACCTCTTGAACTTCTTGAAGTTGCTTTTAGAGAAGGGGATGCTGAGACAGTATACGGAGTGTTACAAAGCCTACAGAAAGCGTTATCAGGAAGACGAAGGAATTTCCGATGCCGTGGTTGTCAGTGCCGTAGCGCTTACGGAAGAGCAGAAGAAGACTTTGTTGGAGAAGCTCGAGAAGCTTTGTCAGAAGAAGATTCTTTTGTCGGAGAAGATTGATCCGGAAGTTTTGGGTGGACTCAAGGTAGAAGTCGATGGAAAAACCCTTGACGGTACGGTTTCCGGCAGATTGAAAGAGATACGGAAGAATGTTAGTGAAGTAGTCTTGTAAAAAGGATGGGCAAAGAATGGAATTAAAACCAGAAAAAATTTCCGAGGTCATTCGAAGCCAGATTAAATATTACCAAAATGCTATCGTGCAGAACGAGACCGGTACTGTTTTAACAGTCGGTGACGGTATTGCCAGAGTGTCCGGATTGAGCAATTGTATGTCCGGTGAGCTCCTGGAGTTTAGTGACGGTACCTTTGGTATGGCGCAGAACTTGGAAGAAACCAGCGTTTCCGCTGTCCTTTTCGGTTCCGATGTGGGAATCAAGGAGGGACAGAGTGTAAAGCGTACAGGAAGAGTTGTTTCTGTACCGGTTGGCGAGTCTCTGATTGGCAGAGTAGTCAATGCCATCGGACAGCCTATTGATGGAGCAGGTCCCATTGAAAGTACGGAGTTTCGTGCTGTAGAAAGTCCTGCACCCGGCATTATCAAAAGACAGCCGGTTAAAGAGCCTTTACAGACAGGAATCAAAGCCATTGACTCGATGATTCCTATCGGAAGAGGACAAAGAGAGTTGATTATCGGCGACAGACAGACCGGTAAGACAACCATTGCAATTGATACCATCATTAACCAGAAGGGGAAGGATGTTATCTGTATCTATGTTGCCATCGGACAGAAGAGGTCTACGGTTACCGCTCTTGTAAATGAGTTGCAGGAAGCCGGTGCGATGGATTACTCCATTGTTGTAGCGGCAACCGCTTCCGAGCCGAGCCCCTTGCAATACATCGCGCCTTATGCAGGATGCGCAATGGGTGAGTATTTCATGCATCAGGGAAAGCACGTCCTGATTATTTATGATGATTTAAGTAAGCACGCTGTGGCTTATCGTGCAATTTCCCTTCTGATCAGAAGACCGCCAGGAAGAGAAGCTTACCCCGGTGACGTTTTCTATCTGCATTCCAGACTCTTAGAGAGAGCGGCGAAGCTTTCCGAAGAGTTGGGAGGCGGTTCTCTTACCGCTCTTCCGATTATCGAAACGCAGGCTGGAGACGTATCGGCGTATATTCCGACCAACGTTATCTCTATTACAGACGGACAGATTTATCTGGAGACTAATCTCTTTAATGAGGGGTTCCGTCCGGCTATCAATGTGGGTATATCCGTTTCTCGTGTTGGAGGTTCTGCGCAGATAAAAAGCATGAAAAAGGTTGCTGGAACTCTGAAAATAGATCAAGCACAGTACCGTGAACTCGAGGCGTTCTCCAAATTCTCAAGCGATATGGATCCTGTAACAGCGATGACGATTGATCGTGGGCGGAAAAATAACCAGCTTCTTATTCAGCCCCAATATACGCCGATGCCGGTGGGTGAACAAATTGCTATTCTGTATTGTGGAGTTCACGGACTGATGCAAAGCGTGCCAGTTGATCAGGTAAGAAAATGCCAAGATACATTCCTTGATATGATGCGTACGTCGCATCCGGATGTTATTGAGATTTTGGCAAATGGACAACTTACCGATGACGTAGCGGCCACGATAGAAAGTACTATGGCCGATATAGCCGGACAATATAAAGCTTAATAGCCTATGCCGTCGTTAAAAGAGATCAAAACACGTATAGCATCTGTCAATAGTACACGTAAAATAACGAGTGCTATGAAGATGGTGGCGTCGTCTAAATTGCATCATGCTCAGATTGCTATTCAAAATATGCTTCCTTATGAAAATTTGTTGGAACATATTCTTAAGGCATTCCTTGCAAGTAGACAAGAAGCCGAAAGCCCATTTGAGATCGGACATAAGAATGTTAGAAAGGTGGTGCTTATGGTATTCTCTTCCAATAGCTCTCTTTGCGGAGGATTTAATAGCAATATCATCAAGATGATGCAGCAAACTGTTGAAGAATATGAACAACAAGGTATTGATGAGATTACTATTTATCCCATAGGAAGAAAGATTGCCGAGAAAGCGATAAAACTCGGGTTACGATGTGCTGATAACTTTACGGAACTAGCTGACAAACCTAATGCAAAACAATGCGCTGAAATTTCTGAGATATTGTCTGCAAAATTTTTAAATGGAGAAGTTGATAAGGTAGAGATGATTTATCACCATTTTAAGAGTGCTGGCTCTCAGATATTGACAAGAAAATGTTTCTTACCGATTGACTTATCTACAGAGATCGGTTCGGACAACGATCGCGATTTGAGTTCGAACATAGCAACTGCTAAGGCACAGGAATATTTACGTAAGAAGAAACAGAAAGAACAATCGAATATCAGAGAGGTGAAGCCATTGAATGATGACTTTATCGTAGAGCCGAGTCTTGAGTTCGTATTGGAGACATTAACTCCGAAGTTACTCAATCTGATGGTGTATACTGCACTTTTAGATAGTAATGCAAGTGAGCATGCTGCACGTATGGTAGCAATGCAGACGGCAACAGATAATGCAGATGAATTGCTGCGAGATTTGAGTTTGCAATACAACAAAAGTAGACAACAAGCT
>ERZ772960.3100-NODE-3100-length-11466-cov-13.240908_pt1 | contig 11466 bp, 8 predicted proteins | sample MGYA00580678_ERZ772960 | MGnify/ENA primary metagenome ERZ772960 (study PRJEB29015, sample SAMEA2737930) | human oral metagenome | biome: human oral; feature: human-associated habitat; material: dental | place: China | collected 2059 ...
ATAACCGATTGGTCGCTGGTTCGATCCCAGCCGCCCCCACCAATCCAGATTGTAACTACCTAAAAACGCGGAATAAATATAACTAGTTTTTAGAATACCGCGGCGCCGGCTTTATGACTGGCGCTTTTTTAGCGTGCTACTTAGTTTATACAGACCGCCGCCAATAATTACTATAGCTGCAGCGCCCGCGATATAACCGTAAAAACTCACGCCAGTGTCTGACAAGCGATTTCCGCCGGCAGCTTGGCCATTCTTAGCTTCACCGTTCGCCGCTGTTCCGCCGCCGTTATTAGCCGGAGCAGGATTACTGCCTGCCTGCTCGTAAATAGCAACTGGATCGTCAATAACGCCGTTAGAAGTATTATCGGCATCGCCAAAACCGCCATCGGTAATTGAATATTCGATAACGGTGCGTTTGCCATCGGCTGAAGTTTTGAATGCAACTTGATCAGTGATGTCGTTGGTGCTTGGGGTATTGATGTTATATTTAATCGCTTTTAGCTTGTCTGTTGCGTAACGGCGCGGCAGCTCAAGTGTAACCTTGGTCGTGTAACCGACGGCTGACTGTGCGTGTCTGTCGCAGTTTATAGTGAAGTTGACCGACCCGATCAAACCGTAGCTGCTTGGCATGTTTTGTGGTTGCGCTGCCGCTGCGGCATTTTTGATATTGTAACACTTATCGCCTGAAGTAGCGAGCGTGATATCCGTACCGTTGGCTTGGCGCACAGTTTGTTTAGAGACGAATGTTTGGACAACAATTGCTGTCAGGCGCGCTTGCAAATTTGTTTTAACAGTCGAATCTTGAACTTTATTTACTAGTGTCTGCGCGTTCGCCACAGCTTGAGCGGTTTTCTGGCCCTCGGCGGTAGCGACGGCCGCTGTTGCCGCTGCTTGCGCATCGGACTCGGCTTTTTGCGCAGCGGCCACAGCTTGATTAAGCTGCTGCGTTGCAGTGCTAATTTCAGCTGGTGTCGGGTTTGCTGCAGCCTGGACGTCTTTAGCTTTTTGCAAGGCCGCTTTGACTGCAGCGTCGGCTTTGATGTAGGCTGGCTGCGATTCCGCACGAGCAATTGCATCGCCTAGAGTAGTCTTGTCCGGACGCAGTGCGTCGAGAGCCGCTTGCAATTCAGCAGTCGCCGTTTGGATACGCGTCACCGACGCTGACGAATCGTTGTACACTTGTTTTGCTTGCGTAATTTTATCCTTGAAGGCTTTAACCGTGTCGGCGCTCATACCCGTTGTCGACATTGCCTCAGCGCGGGCTATAAGCGTATTAAGCGCCTGCTTAGCATTATTCAGCTGATTGGTAATAGCACCAAGCCGAGACTGCAAAGCTGATTTAACAGACGTATCCTGTACAGCGTTGACAAGATTTTGAGCTTGAGCTACAGCCTGAGCGGTTCTAGCGCTTTCTGCCGCCGCCGTGGCCGCCGAAGCTGCCGTCTGGGCATCTGTTTCCTTTTTCTTAGCAGCAGTGACAGCAGCACTCAAATTATTAGCAGCAGTATTCACTTCACCTGGCGTCGGGTTCGTTGCAGTCTGGATATCTTTAGCCTTTTGCAGAGCAGTTTTGACTGCCGAATCGTCCTTAATGTACGACGGTTCTTTTTCGGCATTAATTATCGCTTGGTTAAGCGCGGTCTTGTCGGCGCGCAGAGCGTCAAGCGCCGCTTGCAATTTGGTTTTAGTTGCAACTAGCTGGGCAGCTGTCGAATCTTGGTTTTTGTTAGCAGCTTCAGCTGCGGCGATCTCACCCTTAAGTGCATTGACTGTATCATTAGAAAAACCTTCTGTCGGCGTATTCTTGGCGGTAGTAATTAGGCTCGACAAAGCTGTCCGCGCATCCGAGATTTCTTGCTTAATAGTATTAAGCTCGCCTTGCATAGTCGATTTTTTGTCTGCATCTTGGACGTTCGCTAGCAACGCTTCGGCCGCGCGAATATCCGCCGGCGCCTTGCTGTTCTTTGCTTTATCGACTGCTGCTCGTGCCGCACTTTGCGCAGCCTGTTCTTTGGCGATGGCCGCATCAAGCGCTTGCTTGAGATTATTCGTCGCCTGACTTATCTCGGCAGGAGTTGGGCTGGTCTTAGCAACGACAACTTTGGCAGCTGACAGCGCGCTCGCCACCGCCGAGTCATTCTTGATGTAATCTGCGGCGTTATTGGCGCGATCAATTTGCGCTTGGAGTTGAGCCTTATCAGCCTTTGGCAGCGTCACCGATGCCGTTAGCTGGCCGTTAAACTTAGCAGTAGCAGCGCCAACCGCGATATCTTTAGTCCACAGCGCTGACAGTTCGTGCGCCGCACCATCATAATTTGGCGCGACGACCTTGATCTGCCCGATTCCATCATTAGCTAAATTAGCGTTATTCACGATACCGACCGACGAACCAGCTACGTCTTTCAGCGGCGATGCAAACGGCGTGGTATTGGCGCTTAGGCGGACTTGCTGATTCGAAACATCAAGCTTCGTCAAATTGGTCAATCCGCGCAAGAATGACACATCGCTAATGTTACCGTCATCTAGTTTCAGAGACGACAGCTGCGTCATCGCGCCAATGCTGTTCAAATCAGCACCAGTCAGCGAGAACGAAGACAGTTGGAGCGTATCTATTTTGTTTAGCTGCTTCAGCTTGTCGCTGTCTTTTAACTGCGCTTTGCCGTCGCTAGAGCCGGACAGCTGCAATTTAGCCAGGCTAGCGGCACTCTTAGTAAAGTTAGCAACATCAAATTCCGCCGATTTGCCGCTGAGACTAACCTGCGCCAAGTGAGTCATATTTGCCAGCGGCGCCGCAGAAACGATCGCATTGCCCGAAAGCAAAAGCGTATTTATGTTTGCCAGATTCTTGAGCGGTTCAATTGAGGTAATTTTGTTATTAGTTGCTGTCAGTTTGGTCAGTTTTGTCAACGACGACAACAGTGCCAAGCTAGCAACTTCGTGACCGTCGATATTTAGCTCTTGCAAGTTAACGGCTTTCTCGAGACCGGTTAAATTTTTAACTTTGGTTGTGCTATCAACACTCAGGTGAGTTATTTGCGCCAATTCATCTACTGTAACATCTTGCGTGCTAGGACGACCGCTGCCAAGCGTCTTATTAATAGCTGCTTTAAGCGCAGCGTCAGGAATGTTCACCGTCGCTGGCGGCTGCGGCGGAGTTTGGCCGTTCGTGGCATCCATCAACACGTTGACCAGTACACCGAGATTTACCGGCACATTAGGCTTAACGGTTTTACCCGTCGGGTCAATTGCTTGCGCTACATCACTCGGCAGCGAAGCTCCCTTGTTTATCGCCGAGCTGCCAGCTTTAAGATTGTAATTGCTCTTTCTGTAATCATTGTTGTTGTCAGCTTCTTTGACAAAATACGGGTTATTCGCGCGCGAACCAAAGGTGTCCAGCGAATGAACATCACGGCCAGCGACTGCGCTTGAAAACTTGTTGCTCGACGATATTTCTGCAACACTTTTGAGCACGGTATCTGTTTTGCCAGAACCGCTCTTAAAGTCCCACACCGACAAATTCGCGTCAGCCGAATCATTGCGGTAATAAGCATTATAATCAAAGCCTTTCATCATGTCGTTAGCATCAACGTACGGGCCGCCCTGCACATTCTGCGCCCCTTCAACCCGCAGCGAGTAAGCGCGCTGGTATTCCCCGCCCGTCAAATCATTGGAAGCAGCCAATGGTCGCGAAGATATAATATTGTTGTACAATTCAACGCCCGACGTATTCCAGTCAAGGTTCAGCCCCTTAGACCACTTCTCTTCAGCAGCGCAAGACCCATTCTTCCAATAGTTACATCCGTCAATACGGCTATCCTCAAATATGTATACTGGCCGATATGTCCGTGAAATCGTATTATTATACACCTTGACATCGTCGCTGCCGGCAACGCGGATACCCATGCCGGAGCTTTCGATTATGTTTGAAGCAATGATGCTGCTGCCGGAAACTTCGTACATAATCGCCAGCGGAGAGTTAGTAAAGAAATTACCGGCGATTTTTGTCTCTATACAGCCCTCATCGCACCAAAAGCCGATAATGCCGCCCTTGTTCGCATTAGCAGCAGCCGAGTAAGCTGTATTGTCGCGGGAATAGTCGATAATGTTATTGCGAAAGGTAAAATTGCGGGTGTGTGTAACTTTGATATCAGCTATCGTGCAGTAAGCTCCGCAGTCAGTCGTCAGAAAACCTTCCGAATTATTTCCGTACAATTCGCCGTTAGCAAATGTAGTATTGTGAGATTTATTAGCGCCAACGCCCGAACCGCCGTTATCAATCGCCTTTACGCCTTTTGCCGTCGACGATTCTGCTCCGTTGAAGAACAGCCCTTGACTTGAACTTTGCGTCACAATCATATCCTGGACTAGCGAGCCGGAACCATTTATACTCACGGCCGTTGGACCCGAATAAACGCCTTGGTCGGCAGCGGGATCGTACGGATCTTTATAATTCCAAACTTGAACAGGCGAATATTGAGCAATGTTAATGCCTTTGATAGAAACGTTTCTGCCAGTACTGGTGAAAGCTCGCGTACGCTCCGATATTTCAGTTACGCCGCTAGCCGGATTCTTACCGATGTAGTAAGTTATATTATCCTGAGCGCCGATATTGTAGCCGTTGGCGTTATTATTAGCAGTTTTAAGGGTAGTCGGAGTGTGATCCTCGACATAAAAAGTATTGCTGCCAGGCGTTACTTCTACCTTGGTCGCTACCTGTTTCAGCGGTTCGTCGTTTATGAATACTTGCTCTGGATAAGCAGCAACTCCTTCTTTGCTCGGGTCGGCGTTGGTCGTACAAACATGGCAGTAATTGTGATAATTGCCAGTAGTTTTCCAAATGCCGTTTTCGCTAGTCCAAGAATTAACGATGTCGCTGCCCTTTAGCCATACCTCTGCCCCTGGCGCCGCTTGAATCGTCACGTTATCGCCAGAAACGAAAAAATGCGGCTGGCGATAAATACCAGACTTCGCAACCACCGTACCGCCGTTACTAATTGAAGCAAGAGCCTTTTTGAAGGTAGCATACGGCGAACCCTCAGTACCATTACCAGAGGTATCGCTGCCATCAGTCGCCACCCATGCTACATTGCTGGATGGCACAGTATAATTGGTCTTGATAAATTGATATTTCTTATGCAAAGAAGCCGCGTTCGTTGATGGTATGCGCAGCAGTACCGTGCCCAGCACCACGACGATGGCGACAGTAATGCCGGCAATCTTTGGTATAAACCTCCTGTATCGCTGATTGATCTTCATTTTCCCCTCACTATTTGTGTTTTATTGCACCTTGCTTATATTTTAGCAAATAGAAATATAAACGCAACCGTTATTTTCAACTGAGGGGAGGCTCTGCTCCCAAAATTGAACTCGCCATAGGATTCGCCTATTTCGTCATGCTATAATATTAGTAGTAAGTGATATAAAATGAACATTATTTTTATAAAACGCCATCTTTACGCTCTGCGACACGACTATTTGACGATGAACAACCTGGTTGTTGCCGCTGCTGTTTTGGTCGCGCTTGGATGGGCATGGGGTTCGGTTGAAGCAATGCAGCAGAATTACCAGCTGCAAAGATCTATTGATAATAAGCGGCAGCAAATTGAGCTGGAAAAAATAAGAGTAGCCCTGCTGCAATACGAATCAAAATATTATGAAAGCGATGAATATCAAGAATTAGCAGTGCGCCAGCGCACTGGCAAGGGGCAGCCGGGAGAAAAACAGCTCATAGTGCCGTCAACTGACGATTCCGCTCAGTCGCAGACAGCCGCCGCAAGCATGAAAGCAGCGCCAGCAGCTAGCAATCTTCAACAGTGGATGAACTTTTTATTTGGCGGCAACAGCCGTAATAAAAAATAATCTCCTTGACGCGCTTGCAAAGAATTAATCAAGCTGGTATCATTAGATATGTGCCGCGGGGTAGAGCAGCCTGGTAGCTCGTTTGGCTCATAACCAAAAGGTCGTTGGTTCAAATCCAACCCCCGCAACCAAAGAAATAACCTCTTCAATCCAGAAGGGGTTATTTCTTTTAGTATTTACCTTTACTTAATAAATAACTCCCGCAATACACGGGAGTTACCTAGGTACCTGTTTATTTTATAGTACCATTGTACTAACAAGCCCAACCCCTAACTGCAAAAACCTGGGTATTGACGCCGCCATTCGAAACTATCGTCATGTCGGTCGGAACTACCATCGCACCAGCAATCATGCCAGCAGAAACCAGCGGTTTTATGATGTCCGTTTCGACGTGTTGTATTGGAATGTTATACATAGAATGTCTCCTTTTGGCTGTCCAGGCTGTCCTGGTAGCCCTGGCGGCCGGTTGTCTTGATGATCTTTTGTCTTGTTGCTGGTAGTATTCAAAGACTTCTTTGGTAGTCTTGTAGCCTAAGACTTTTCTTGGCTTGTTGTTAAGATTGTGCTGAATATTCCAGATGTCTCGGTCGGTAAAGCTAGCAATGTCGCAGTCTAAAGTAAGACTTTCAAAGTTGCCAATAAACGGTAAGGATTCAATGAAAGCTGCGGATGTATTTGTATATGGTGGGAGTGGGGACCCGAGCGAGATCAGCTCCCTTAGCTTCACGTCTTTGACTATACACATTGCTTGGTACTTTGTGCATACTTGCGGCGGACATAGGCTTTATGCTGGGTTTTACGAGGAATGTACGCCGCTTTCACTGAATTACGCTTTCGCTCGCGGTAGATAGTGTTACAATCTCTCCTGAGTACATGGGCGATCTCTGCATCCGAATAGCCTCACTCCAAGAGAATACCAATCTCCAACCGCTCTGTCTTAGCTAGGTGTTTATATGGCTTCCATAAGTAACCACATTGAATGTATCTGGAGCGCCATGAAACGCCATCTCAGAAAGCTCTATGGTTGCATACCAACAATTAGTTGAGGGGAATTTACTTCTTCTTTGCCAAAAACAAAAAATTATTGTGTGAGCTCTCTATAACAACACGGTCTTCTGGCAAATCACACGGTTCGCCCTTAGTATTCTTCTTCGTTTTAGTGAAGAAATAGATAGTCTCCACTCTGCCGCCGCGCAGCGTAGATTCAGATTTATGCAAATAGTATGTAATGCCCTTTGAATTCGTATGCTTGTAAGCCATTAGTCTTATACCTCCTAGTTAATGCTATACCACTCTAGGTTACTATCTCCGAGCCACCCCTGTCAAGTCAAAAAGGGTTATTTCTTCTCTTCAGCAGCAATTTCAATATGCCAAGCACCACCAAGCGGACGATAATCACCAGGAGTATCATTCCCGCTACCACCAGCGACCAGCCAGCAAAATCAGCCGACCACGCTGGCGAAACAAACGTGTGATAATACGGCTCGGTAGACGGCGCTTCAAACTGTATATTAGACGTCCTGGCAGCCGGATATTTTGACCATTCTTCATTAATGCAGCTAACATAACGCGGGTCGGCCTGAGTCGTAAACCTGCCGTAGCCACCCTGCTGCGCCCTAGCGTCGCATACTGCCCGAACTTTGGAGATAGTATCGTTGTTAGACTTATTTTTTATAGCCTCCTCAAAGTTCTTCAGTTCTCTGTCATAAACCCGTTTATACGTATGATCCAGGGCAATTCTTCCCGGATCGGCATTCATATGCGCCGAGACATAGCGCTGCAAATCATATAGCCGCTGGCTAAGCGCGATCACGTCCCCTGATTTATCAGCGTCTTCCACCGCTTCGCGCCGCTCAATCATACCTACATTATTCAGCCGTAAAAAAGTCGCCGCCACAAACCCAGCCATAATCAACAAAACAGCCAGCTGCCACGTCTTTATCTGGCTAAGTTTCTTAATCCTAAATTTGGTCTTACGCTTATCTATCACCATAACCCACCGCCTTATTTATATTAAGTATATCAAACTACCGGCAGATGCGGAACTGGCGGTTTTGCGCTACAATTATCTATATGAGGATTTATTTTTCAGGGATTGGCGGCGTTGGCATCGGGCCGCTGGCGGAAATTGCGCTGGATGCCGGATACGATGTATACGGCTCCGACCGCCAGGCCAGCCCCATGACCAAGTCGCTGCAAAAACGCGGCGTTCAGATATCATTTGATCAATCAGGAGATTTTTTACGATCAGAGCATGAAAAATCACCGTTTGACTGGTTTGTCTACACGGCGGCGCTGCCTGGCGATCATCCCGAGCTGATGTTAGCCAAACAACTAGGTGTAAAAACAGGCAAGCGCGACGAACTGCTAGCACATATCATTACTGATAAAAAATTAAAGCTCATCGCAGTTGCCGGTACTCATGGCAAGACTACGACCACCAGCATGCTGGTTTGGGTTTTCCAGCAACTAAACATTCCAGCCAGTTATTCCGTCGGTTCAACTCTTAGTTTCGGGCCGAGCGGCCGATTTGACCCGGCTAGCCAATTTTTCATTTACGAATGCGACGAATTTGATAAAAATTTTCTGCATTTCCAGCCGTGGCTGTCGATCATCACATCAATTGACTATGATCATCCCGATACTTATCCAGAGAAGGCGGACTATCTGGCGGCTTTCCGGCAATTTATTTGCCAGTCCCAGCGTTGTATTATGTACCAACAGGATTTGAACGGCTTAGATATCGCCAAGGATAGCGGTGTGCTGCTTGAGGCGATAGATAAAAACGTAGCGCTTGACGGCATCAATAACCTTATCTTGCCAGGACGCCATAACCGCGAAAACGCCTATTTGGTTTTAACCGAGCTAAAAAATAGCGGTGTTGGCTTAGCTGAAGCAAAAGCAGCCATTGAGTCGTTCCCTGGCTCTGGGCGGCGCTTTGAAAAACTAGCCGACAATCTTTACTCCGATTACGGCCATCACCCAACCGAAATTAAGGCTACGCTGCAAATGGCGCGCGAACTATCTGATCATGTTGTACTTGTTTACCAGCCGCACCAAAATATCCGCCAGCATGAAATCAGAGAAAATTACACCGCCGAGGTTTTTAATCAAGCCGAGAAAATTTATTGGCTGCCGACATATTTGACGCGTGAGGATCCGGATTTGCCAATTTTATCGCCGCAAGAATTAGCAAAGAATCTACCTAATCAGAAACAAATCAGCTACGCCAATTTGGACGATGAGCTTTGGCATAATATTGAAGATGCTCGACTAAACGGCAAGCTCGTCCTCTGCATGGGCGCTGGCACCATTGACGAGTGGCTGCGGCAACATCTGAAGATTTAGAGTTTTGCCTGCTTAAGCGCCACAATTTAGCTAATGGTTTTTCAAGTAAACGGCGCCGAGTTTTACCGATTATCGCCGCTGCCATGCAGCTGGCCGCGCTGCTGTCGGCTGGCTAGCTTTTCGCTATTAAGCCGCGCCACCTCTTCCAAGCTAGAGCCGAGCAAATGTGCCGCCGAGTTAACATACCACAGCACGTCGCCCAGTTCTTTGATGATTTCCGCGCGGTCGCTGGCAGTTAGTTTGCCTTGCTTATCGCGAATTAGTTTTTTGAACTTTTCCATCACCTCGCCCGATTCGCCAGCCAAACCTAGTATTTGCGCCATCAAATCAGCGCTGATATCGCCGTAGGCGTGATCGCTCGTCAGCGTTGAAATAGCTTTTTGCGAATAATCTTGAAAATTCATGTTCCCCTCCTGTTTGTATGTATTATAGCAGCAACTACCAGCCGCGGGCTATCTGGCGTAAACCTGATTATTCGCTTTCGCGAGAGTTTGGTCTTGAACTATATCTATCTAAACGTGTAGCCAGGTCTTCTACTTCTTGTTGAAATTCTGGATCTTCAACTGTCGCTTTAGCATGTTCTCTAGAAGCCTCCCTCATAACAGCGCCCATAGTCTTACCAGTAACAAGCGCTATCTCTCTTAATTCTTCAAATTGTTCTTCTGTCATAGAAACAGTGACAGTGCGCCCACCTTCACCCACCGGCGGACCCGAATACCATTCAGTAGGCCCTCCTATATCTCCTGTAATTCCATAACCTTCCGGCGCTTTTTCAATAACCATAGCATTCCTCCTTTCGCTACCAGAAAATCATATCGTACCGCTGCTGCCGATTCCAGACAAAATGGTTGATATTTTATGACAATTTTATAATTTATGCTATATTACAGATATGGATTTTTCTATTATCGGTTTGTCTACTCGTGACAAACGCGTATATGAGGCGCTGCTGGCAATTCCTAATAGTTCGCTGCGAGCCATCGCAGAAACAACGAATATCAACCGCGGCAGCGTCTATGAATCTATCAAAAGCCTGCGCGCAGCCGGACTAGTCAACAGCGTCGCCCAAGGCAAGCAGCTGCGCTACCGCGCCGAAGATCCAGCTGTCTTGGCAGAAATTTTACGCGAGAAGCAGCAAGCTTTGCAGACAGCTGGACAACAGCTTGATCAGTACATTGTCCGCCTGCGAACCGCAAACAAAATCGCCGAAACCCGGCATATGGCGGCATTTTACGAGGGCGACGAAGGCTTGGCAAATATTTTGCGCGATATATTAAGTACCTGCCGCCTGCAAAAGGTTAGCCTGTACCGCGTAATTTCTTCGCCGCGCGTCAGCCGCTATCTGTACAACAATTTTCCGAATTTTAGCCGCGAACGCGCCAAACGAAATCTACGGGTACGCGTCTTGCGCTACGCCAAGCCCCTGCGCATAACGACAGGCTTAGCGGACAGCCGCTACTTAGCCGGACCAAAACTAGATGACGGCTGCTACACAATATTGTATGCCAGTAAAATGGCTATTATTACCCTGGACAAATATAACTCTATGCACGGAGTAATTATCGACAACACCAGCCTGGCCTCAGTGCAAACACGCCTATTTGACATTGCCTGGCAGGGTGCTAGCGAGGGTTAACCCGCGTCCACTGGTACGAGAGCACAACATCAACGCGTAGCCTTCACAAAATTAATCGCCTTGCCCTCGTCCAGCCAGCGCTGTTCGTAGGTCGTCATGGTTTTGTATTCGTCGTCCAGAGACGATTCGTGCAGGTCGAAGCTTAGCTCTGTAATTTGCCATTTTTCTGCCACTAATTGTTCCAAACTCCAGCAGAAAAAGTCACGGTCATCATGCTTAAAAAGCAGCTCGCCGCCAGGTTGCAATAGTTGTGCGTAACGGCGCAAAAAATACGGATGCGTCAACCGCCGCCCGGCAGCCCGCTTTTTTGGAAACAACGGGTCGGGAAAAGTCACCCAAATATTTTCTAACGATTTTGGCGGAATTAACGCCCCAATTTGATCGGCGCGCGCCCGGATAAAATAGATATTTTTTAAGCCTCGCTCTAGCGCAATGTAAGCACCTTTTTGTAAACGGTCAGCCTTAACGTCAATCGCCGCAAACAGCCTATCCGGATAACGCGCCGCCAATTCGACGCTAAACAAACCAGTACCAGCGCCAATCTCTAACCCGAAAATACTCGGCTGGTGCTGCTGGTAAAAATCGCGCCATTCGTCAAACTCAAAGCAATTCTCGGCGTTATG
>ERZ772960.3103-NODE-3103-length-11460-cov-3.596230_pt1 | contig 11460 bp, 9 predicted proteins | sample MGYA00580678_ERZ772960 | MGnify/ENA primary metagenome ERZ772960 (study PRJEB29015, sample SAMEA2737930) | human oral metagenome | biome: human oral; feature: human-associated habitat; material: dental | place: China | collected 2059 ...
AAATGTGAGTTCTCCATTCTGCCCTATCTTTGACCAACCAAAAATATATTTTCCGCCTTTAGTCATCTGTGGCATTGTCTTCACCCTCCTTTCTAATTGATTTTCACAGTCTATATATCTTGACTAAATTGTATCACTCTTTATATTTTTTTCAATTAGAACATTTTAAAATCAGCTGTAAATTAATGCTGATTTATTAAAACAGCATTAATTTACAAGAGATGATATCATAAATATGCTCGTGCCAAGGAAAAACTTGAAACACAAAAATATAAAGAAGATAAAATAGTAAATATTTCCTTCACAGATATATTTTTACACATATAAAAATGGTGTATTTTCTTATTATAAAAGGTGTTATACTAAAAGGGTTGTAAGATAAAAAAGGAGATTTCTATGTCAAAAACTTATACAAATTCATATTTGTTTAAGAGGTTTTTGCCTTATTACAGCAAATACTATCCTACACTTATCCTTGATTTGATATGTGCCGGATTTTCTACAATGTGTGATTTGGTACTGCCGATAATACTGAGATATCTGACAAATACTGCAAGACAAAATATAGAGCTGCTTACTCTAAAACTTATAATAACACTTGGAGCAATATTTATATTGCTTCGCATAATAGATACCATAGCCAATTACTATATGCAAAATATCGGACATGTTATGGGTGCACAGATAGAGACGGATATGAGATATGATATTTTTTCTCATATTCAACAACTTCCGTATTCATATTATAACACCAATAAATCCGGTCAGATTTTATCCCGTATAACCACGGATTTGTTTGAAGTTACGGAGTTTTCACATCATTGTCCTGAAGAGTTTTTTATTGCATTTGTAAAATTTGTTATTTCATTTGTGATACTTATAAATATAAATATTGTTCTGACAGTGATTATATTTATGATGATACCGATTATGGTGTTTTTTATGTCTTCTGCCAATAAAAAGATGAGAGCGGCACAAAAAGAGCAAAGAAATCATGTCGGTGAGATAAATTCAGGTATTGAGAATAATATTCTCGGTGCAAAGGTGGTTAAGTCTTTTGCAAATGAGGATTTGGAAGTGGAAAAGTTTCACAGGGAAAACTTGAAATTTTTGGATATAAAAAAAGTGTTTTACAAGCATATGGCAAATTTGCAGGTGGTCTACAGGATTTTTGACGGTATCATGTATTTGACGGTTATTGTACTTGGCAGTCATTATATGAAAAACGGAGTTATAAATGCCGGCGATATGTTTTTATATACTCTTTATATCAATATGCTTTTAAACACTGTAAAAAGAATTGTTGATTTTATGGAGCAGTTCCAGAGAGGAATGACAGGTATTGAAAGATATATAGAGATAATGGATGTAAAAAACGACATAATTGATAAGGAAGATGCCGTTATACTTGATAATGTACATGGTGATATTGAGTTTAAGAATGTAAGCTTTTCATATCCTCAAAGTGATGTAAAGATACTTGATAATATAAGCTTTAATATAAATAAGGGAGAAAATATTGCTCTGGTAGGCTCATCCGGAGTCGGAAAAACCACAATATCCAATCTTATACCGAGATTTTATGAGGTCAGCGAAGGTGAGATACTGATAGACGGCAGGGATATTCGTGATATTAAGCAAAAATCGCTAAGAGATAATATCGGTATAGTACAACAGGAAGTATATTTATTCTCCGGTACTGTATATGAAAATATCGTGTACGGAAAAAAGGATGCAAGCTTTGAAGAGGTAGAAAGAGCTGCAAAGATGGCAGGTGCCTATAATTTTATTATGGAACTTAACGATAAGTTTGATACATATATTGGTGAGAGAGGCACCAAGCTTTCGGGCGGTCAAAAGCAGAGAATCAGTATAGCAAGAGTATTTCTTAAAAATCCTCCGATACTGATACTTGATGAGGCGACATCGGCACTTGATAATAATTCTGAGGCTATAGTGCAGCAGTCTCTTGAGACATTAAGTGAGGGAAGAACTACAATCACGATAGCGCACAGACTCTCAACTATAAGAAATGCCGATAAAATCTTGGTACTTACTGAAAACGGCATAGAGGAGTCGGGTACACATGAGGAGTTATTGAGTAAAAAGGGAATATACTTTAATTTTTATAATAAAAATATAGATGAATTAAAAGAATAAGTTTTTAAGCCACCTAGATGGCGGAATGGAGATATTATGCAGGATATTTTTGATTTGATAGATGAAGATGAGTTGGTGGACATATTTTCAAAGGCGGTAGATATAAAAAGCACAAATCCTAAGGGAAATGAAAAACCTATGTGCGAATATGTGGAAAGTCTGCTAAAGCAAAACGGTATAGAATATTTTAAAGTGCCTGTGGAAGAAGGCAGATATGATATTATAGCAAAAATAAGGGGAAGTCAGGATAAGGATGCCTTGGTATTTACCGGACATATGGACGTTGTTCCGGTATCGGATGATGAGATGAAAAGATGGAATACTCCGCCATTTACCTCGACTATAAAGGACGGTAAATTATATGGCAGAGGAAGTGCAGATATGAAAAGCGGACTTATATCTGCGATTTATTCAATGATACTGCTGAAAAGAAATAATATTACTCCCAAAAGAGATATAATACTTGCCGCCACCATTGATGAGGAAAATCTTATGAAGGGTTCCAAGGCATTACATGAAAATGAGGTGTTTAAAAATGCAAAGTATCTTATAGTATGTGAGCCTACAGATATGAAAATATGTAATGAGCAAAAGGGAAGAACATGGGCGGATATTTGTGTACATGGTATGACTGCTCACGGTTCGCAAAAAGGAGTAGGTGAAAATGCGATATATCTTGCAATAAAGCTGATTGAAAAGATAAAGCATACAGAGTTTAAGGAGTATCCGGACACATTTTGGCGTACACTTGCCATAAATGCCGGGGTGGAGCCTCAGGTAGTACCTGACAGATGTGTATTTACTGTAGATGCCAGACTTCAGGTGGGACATGAGCCGGCTAAGATATGGGAAAAACTTGAAGAGCTTATACAGGAAATAAAATCTGAGAATCCGCATTTTGACGCCACCTATGAGATAGAGGATATGAGAACTTCATGGCATACAAAAAAAGAGGATGAATTGATACAGGGTATTATATCATCACTGAAAAAGCTTGATATAAATCCTGTTTTCGATACCTTTACAGGCTCTACAGATGCCAGTATGCTTATAAAAAACAATCTGATACCTGTAATCATAGGTCCCGGAGATTTGTCTGTGGTGCATAGGGAAAATGAATATGTGGAGCTTAAGCAACTTTTTGAGTCTTGTAAGTTATATATTGATATAATGACCGGATTATAAGAAAATCTTATAAAGAAAGGACTGTTCAGTATAAATCCCGGCAGTTACAAGGCTTTTTGGCCTTGTAACTGCCGGGATACTTTATTTGTATTAAGGTTGCCTATTTCAGACAGCCTTAAATTATTTTAATAATATGTTCTACCCACACCCTTTACAGGATTAAGTATTGAGTTGACATCTTCCTCTGTGAGATCCATGCCATAGAACTTCTTATAATATTCTTTGATTTTTTCATCCATGTTTATATCCTCAAACTTTTCAGGGTAGGTTGTTTTTGCAATCCACCAAAGAGAAAGCGGAGCATCGGTTGAAGGCGGCCACCAACGGTGCATACCCAATGGAAATTTATAAACCTGCTTATTTATAACCGCAGGTACTCCGCTCCAGTCTGCACCTTCAACTGTGGTGTTATTATAAAAATCTTCCGGGAAGAAGTCGGAGAGAGTTGAGATAAACATTATGTCGGGTGCCCATGAATATACCTGTTCCATATTTACATTTCCCTGTGTTCCTTTACCTACATTGATACCTCCGGTTGCAGAGATCCAATAATCACTGAAACCTCCTAAGGTAAAGTTGGTACTGCTGTAATGACCGATCATCAATACTTTTTTTCTTTGATCCTCAGGAATATCTGCAAGTCTTTTATTGATTTCATCCTGAGCTTCCTTGGCATATTCTGTTATACCGGTAACCTTACTGCCTTCTTCAAAGACCTGTTCCATAAGGCTTATCCATGCATTAAGTGTTTCGATAGTATTGGGACCGTTAGGGGTAACTGTTGAAAATCCGACAGCGGGTATTCCGGCATTTACAAACTGCTGTCTTTCTTCCTCTCCGCCTGCATAAAATACCACATCCGGCTTAAGTTTTAACAACTCTTCCATATTAAGCTCACCGCCTTTGTAATAATCTATGGAAACATTCAATATATCAGGGGCATATTTTGCCAGAATGGAATTTTTTGCCGCATTTAATGAGTCAGGAGGCATTGAGATAAGTCCGTCCACATTTCCGCCCTTATAAACCGCATATACTGAAGGCAGAGGGAGAAGCTTGTGTATTGCAATTCTTTTAATATCTTTTGCAGGAGGCAGCTCTACATCAAAACCAAGCTGATCCTTAATTATACGGGTACCCTTAGCTTCTTCTTTTGAACTGCTTTCGTTTTCGCTTGTAGAGGTCATGGAGGATTCGCTTTTTGATGAAGTGGTGCTGTTACTTGAAGATTGGCATGCAGCTGTGGCAAGCATCACAAATCCCACAGCCAATAAAAGCAGACTTTTTTTCATAAAATCTTTCCTTTCTTTAAAATGTTAAGCTATGTAGATGAATAGATTTTTCAAATACATACTCAGTCTAAAAGATCCAGAGCGGTTACGGTAGTGTAATTCGCAATAGGGTTGGTATTGTTTACAATATCCACATAAACTTTGAAAGTTTTCTCAATATTTTCCTTATTAAGTACATCCTTAATATTACCGAATATACTTGTTTTATCCTTCCCTAACAGTATGCATTTGTCAGCAATAGAAAAAGAGTGGGCAGGATAATGAGTGTTAAAGATACAAATAAGCCCTTTATCTGCAAGTCTTCTTATTGTTTTTAATATTATAAGCTGATTTCTAAAGTCAAGATTACTTTCAGGCTCATCTAAAATAAGTATTGACGGTTCTTGAACCAGAGCTCTTGCAATTAAAAGCATCTGCAATTCACCACCGCTTATTTGATGACAGTATTTCTCACTCAGATGTGAGATGCAAAGTTCATCCATTACCTTATCCACCATTTCATAATCTTTTTTGCCGGGCTTTGAGAAATTCCCGATATGAACGGAACGCCCGAGGATTACAAGTTCTCTGGCTTTAAAAGCAAAGGCGGGAGCTTTAGCCTGTGGTACATAGGAGGCTTTTGAGAAAAATTCTTTGGGACTCATAGTTGAAATGTCCCTGCCGTCTATACTGCTGAAACCGCCTGACCAAGGGTGAAGCCCTGTAATGCATTTAAGAAGAGTGGTTTTACCTACTCCGTTAGGACCGAGGATTGCCAACACCTCATTGCTTTGAACACTGAAATTAATGTTTTCAAGGATAGTTTTGGATTTTTTATAAGCAAAACTTCCGTTTTTCGCTTCAAATATCATAAACTTTTCCCTGCCCTTCTAAGTAACGATAGAAACAGCGGAGCACCTATCACGGCAGTAAGTATTGAAACCGGGATTTCAGTTACCACTACACTTCTGGATAAAGTATCTACTAAGAGCAAAAAAGTTGCTCCTATGGATATGGATGACGGAATTACTTTTGATGTATCACTTCCGAAAAGCATTCTGCATATATGTGGAATCAAAAGTCCTACCCAGCCTATCTGCCCACACATGGAAACAACTGAAGAAGTAATCATGGCTGAACAGATAATAACGGTCATACGCATATAGCGTATATTCATACCCAAAGACTTAGCCTCATCTTCGGTAAGACTAAGTACATTCATCTTCCAACGTATTAAAAGAAGTATTGATACCGCAATCAATATAGATGGAGTGCCAAGTATAATACTTTTATAATTGGAAGTGTATAAACTCCCCATCAGCCAATATGTGATACTTGGGAGAATCTCTTCAGTATCAGCCACATATTTGACCAATGAAACCATAGCCTGGAACAGTGAGCTTATTACCAGACCTGATAAGATGAGCATTATTGTTTTTTTTGCACCTCTTATATCGGCAAGAATATAAGTCAGGAAACATGCCAAAAGCCCGAAACATAAAGCACTGAATTGTACGGTAATCATATTGGCTCTAAAAAGCAATGATAATGCGGCACCGAAGCTTGCTCCGGATGCCACTCCCAAAGTATCGGGAGAGACCAAGGGATTGGAGAATACAGCCTGTAAGCCGACCCCTGCAACTGCAAGACCGCCACCACATATCATAGCAAGGATAATTCTTGGCAGACGCATATTTATAAGTACACTGTACTCATTTGCCGCAACAGAATCCTTACCTTTTTTGATAATGGAATAAAGAATTTTGATACCGTCAAAAAGACTTAGCGAAAATCTTCCCACTCCTAAACATATTCCTGCTACTATAAGAGGAACTGTAATCAAACCTATAATAAATATAAGTTTTTCACCTATAGTTTTCAAATACATACCTCCCTACATATAATATAGCAGTAAGAAAAACACTGTACGTATTGAAATTCCTCTAATTAAACTATACTAAATTAGTATGAATAAGTAAAGATATAAAAAAGAGTCTTTTATAATATGTAAAAAAATTCAATTATTTACTTAAGTATAGACATAATAAAAAGGTGGGTTGAAAAATCAACCCACCCAAACACTTGACGTAGAATTTATAGAGAGAATATCATTTATCTACATACATATCATTAATTACAGGTGCTCCAAGCGGCAATGAGGTGTCACTTGGCCAATAAGCAACATTTAAATCAAATCCTGCTTTCACATGCTGTCCGTTATATGCTTTGATATCCGGCAAATAATTTAATGAAAGCACCTTAACAGTTCGAGAATAAGAGCCACCGTCAATGGTCTTACATGTAAGTTTCTGTGGTGTATCCAATATAAACAATATAAAATCTTTGTCTCTGTCTATAGAAGAATTCGGATTAGGATCACTAATTCCCTGTACCGCAAGAACTTCATTATATTTCAATACACGTATAGTACCGTTTAGTATGGTGTATCTTGCATCAGCAATATCTACTTTCTTGGTTTGCACTATATTATTTTTAACCCATGCACCCGAAGCATTAACACGGTAATTATCAGGAGTTATCGTATTTGTCATACAGTATCCGAATTTATCAAAATAATAGCACTCTGCTGTGCCGTCTGAATTACCGTCTATCCATTGCCATGAGTTGGAAGGCCATGTTCCGTTGCCTTGGTCATACCACCAACCCTTATTATCCTGCTTCCAAGTTCCGGCATAAGCATTTATTGTAAAAAACACTACAAATACCGGTAATAATAACAGCATTTTAATATTTCTCATAAGCATTTCCTTTCTATAGAAATATTGTTCTATATTAACAGACTATGTGGTTACATAATAAGGCTATCAAATTGTACTTTCTAAGTCAAGGATATTTCTTATCGTTTATTTCTTACAATTTTACTATATCCGAAGACTTTAATAAAAAGGTAGAATGCTTAATTTATAGTGGCAGATGAATTGCATACTATCTATAAAATTTGAGCATTCTCAAAGGCAAAATGGTTAGTTTATAATATTTAGATATACACTTATCCTTAAACCTACCTTGTGTTAATTCCTGCCAAGTGCTTAAGATCATTGCAAAAATTTTCTGCATCTTGTTTACTCTTTGAGTATATTATAGCCTTGGTATTATTCCTTTGATATATTGAAATCTTTCTATGTCTTAAAAATAATAAAATCAATATAGGGCAGACAAAAAATAAGGGGTAAAAAAAACCGATTATTATTGTAACAATTACCCAAAATGTATTGTATCCGTTTAATACAGTTGAAACGGTTACATTGCTTATGTCTTGTAACAGTATTTCAGGCACTTTATTAAACTTCTTTGGTATAGTTGAAATATATATTCTGTCCGTCCCTATACGAACTTCACTTTTTATTTTTGAATTGGTCAAACTAAGTATGCTGCTTCCACTTGCAGAGTAAAAACAATAACTTTTGCCGATTAATAAATCTTTATCATGTGATAAATTAGTATGTAAATCCAAGTTTGACTGATGATTCTGCTTCATTGTAACCTCCCTTTTATAATATATTAACCAAGTAAATTATTTTCACAAGCTTAATATTATCGTACATGCGTCTTCCTTGTATATTGTACACTATTATACCATAACATTAAATAATTGCCTATAGCTTTAGTTCCGGATTCATTTTTACCATTATTGTAAGAACCTCAAAAAAATGGTATTATAAGCATTATTATCAACTTTTAACGATAGGAAGAAAAGATGACTGTTGACCAAAGTAAGATTAGAAATTTTTGTATTATTGCACATATAGACCATGGTAAGTCTACTCTTGCAGACAGGATTATAGAAAAGACCGGACTGTTGACCAGCAGGGAGATGCAGGCTCAGGTTCTTGACAATATGGACTTGGAGCGTGAGAGAGGCATCACTATAAAAAGTCAGGCGGTAAGGACTGTCTATAAGGCAAATGACGGAAATGAATATATATTCAATTTGATAGATACTCCGGGACATGTAGACTTTAACTATGAGGTGTCAAGATCACTTGCGGCCTGTGACGGTGCAATACTGGTGGTGGATGCGGCACAGGGTATAGAGGCGCAGACTCTTGCAAATGTATATATGGCACTTGACCATGACCTTGAGGTATTCCCCGTTATAAATAAGGTGGATTTGCCAAGTGCCGATCCGGATCTTGTGGCAAGTGAAATAGAAGATGTGATAGGAATAGAAGCACATGATGCTCCGAGAATCTCCGCAAAGATGGGACTGAATATAGAAGAGGTACTTGAGGCTATAGTAGCAAAAATTCCGGCTCCTGTAGGTGACGGCAAGGCGCCGCTTCAGGCACTGATATTTGACTCCTTATATGATTCATATAAGGGAGTAATAGTCTTTGTGCGTATAAAAGAAGGCAGTGTAAAAAAAGGCGATACCGTAAAAATGATGGCAACAGGTGCTGTGGAAGAAGTGGTTGAAGTAGGGTATTTCGGTGCAGGACAATTTATTCCATGTGATGAGCTTTCAGCCGGTATGGTAGGCTATATCACTGCAAGTATCAAGAATGTAAAGGATACAAGAGTCGGTGATACCATTACATTAAACAATAATCCATGTAAGGAGGCATTGCCCGGATATAAGAAGGTTACACCTATGGTATATTGCGGACTTTATCCGGCTGACGGAGCAAAGTATAATGACCTTAGAGAAGCATTGGAGAAATTACAATTAAATGATGCTTCACTTTTCTTTGAACCTGAGACCTCACTTGCTTTGGGATTCGGATTCAGATGCGGCTTTTTGGGGCTTTTGCATCTTGAGGTAATACAGGAAAGACTTGAAAGAGAATATAATCTTGATCTTGTTACTACCGCACCGGGGGTTGTATATAAGGTGTTTAAGACAAACGGTGAAGTGATAGAGCTTACCAATCCTTCAAATTTGCCGGATCCGTCAGAAATAGAGCATATGGAGGAGCCTGTAGTGTCGGCAGAGATAATGCTGACTAAGGAATTTGTAGGGTCTATTATGAATCTGTGTCAGGAGCGAAGAGGTATATATCTGGGAATGGAGTATATTGAGGAAAACCGTGCTATTTTAAGATATGATTTGCCGCTCAATGAAATAATATATGATTTCTTTGATGCCCTAAAGTCAAGGTCAAGAGGCTATGCTTCACTTGACTACGATTTAAAAGGCTATGTTCCTTCAAAGCTTGTAAAGCTTGATATATTGATAAACAAGGAAGAAGTGGATGCACTCTCATTTATAGTTCATGCGGACTCCGCTTATGAAAGAGGCAGAAAGATGTGTGAGAAATTAAAAGAAGAGATACCGAGACACCTGTTTGAGATACCTATACAGGCGGCGGTCGGATCGAAGGTCATTGCAAGAGAGACTGTAAAGGCGATGAGAAAAGACGTACTTGCAAAGTGCTACGGAGGAGATATTACCAGAAAGAGAAAGCTGCTTGAAAAGCAAAAAGAGGGTAAGAAGAGAATGAGACAGATCGGTAATGTCGAAATCCCTCAAAAGGCATTTATGAGTGTACTGAAATTGGATGAGGATTAGATAATGTCTATGAAAAAGTTGGAATTATATGTACATATACCTTTTTGTGAAAAAAAATGCGGATACTGTGATTTTTTGTCTTTTGCAGCGGATGACGGTGAAAAAAGAGCCTATGTCGCACAGCTTGCAGATGAGATAAGGGCACAGGGAGAAAACTATAGAGATTATCTGGTAAGCTCAATATTTATAGGTGGCGGGACACCTACCACACTTAGCGGGATTTGGATACTTGAGATAATGAATACTATCCGTGAAAGTTTCATTGTAGCAACTGATGCGGAAATCACTATAGAATGTAACCCAGGCACATTGTCAAAGAGCAAGATAATGCATATCAAAAAGGCGGGAATAAACAGAATAAGCTTCGGTTTACAAAGCAGTATAGAAGAAGAGTTAAAGGCACTTGGCAGAATACATACCTATAAGGGCTTTTTGCAAAGTTATCAGCTTGCAAGAGAATTCGGATTTACAAATATCAATGTAGATCTTATGAGCGGATTGCCATATCAAACAATTGACAGTTATAAGACTACTCTAAAAAGAGTCTGTGAGCTGAAACCTGAGCATATCAGTGCATATTCATTGATTATAGAACCCGGTACTCCGTTTTTTGACAAGTATGGAAGTGGAGAGGAAACGGCATTGCTTCCGGATGAGAATGAGGACAGAAATATGTATGCTATAACAAAGGCTGTCTTAAAAGAACATGGATATGAGAGATATGAGATAAGCAATTATGCCAAACCCGGCAGAGAGTGCAGACATAATATCGGCTATTGGACAGGTGTTTCATATCTTGGACTTGGAGTAGGAGCTTCAGGTTATGTAATGAACAGACGTTTTCATGTAGAGGGCGACTACAAAAAGTATATGAATATCAAGATGCAGCAGGATATTATGCCGCTGTACTGTGATATTGAGGAGCTTGATACAAAGGCAAATATGGAAGAGTTTATGTTCCTTGGGCTAAGGCTTATAAGAGGAGTCTCAAGGCATGAGTTTAATGAGAAGTTCGGTGTGGACATGTTTGAGGTATATGACAGGCAGATAAAGAGAAATATTATGTTGAAGCTTATGGAATATAACTCACCATATCTGAGACTGACAGACAAGGGGCTTGATCTCAGCAATATGGTAATGTCCGACTTTTTATTGGACTGAGGAAAAAGTTTTATGCTATATTTCATAAATGATTACAGTGAGGGCATGGCACCGCAGATTTTAGATGTAATGATTTCAAGCAATATGTCAAAGCAATCAGGCTATGGAGATGATGAGTTTTGCATATCCGCAAAGGAAAAGATAAAAAAGGCA
>ERZ772960.3104-NODE-3104-length-11458-cov-3.069280_pt1 | contig 11458 bp, 10 predicted proteins | sample MGYA00580678_ERZ772960 | MGnify/ENA primary metagenome ERZ772960 (study PRJEB29015, sample SAMEA2737930) | human oral metagenome | biome: human oral; feature: human-associated habitat; material: dental | place: China | collected 2059 ...
AAGGGATGCGTCTTCGTGTTTGTTTGAGACGCATCTCTCCCTTTATGTTTACGAACCGTCCCGTATCGTCTATTTTTTCAAAAGCCTCAGATGCCAAGCGATGCCCTGATCTGTTCGACCTTCTTCATGGCTTCGGCCTCGGCCGTCCGCAAGTCTTCAGACGTACGGACATCAGGGATGTGTACCTCGCAATAAAACTTGATCTTCGGCTCCGTGCCCGACGGACGAACCGACACTTTCGTATTGTCTTCCGTATAATATTGCAGCACGTTCGAGGTCGTAGGCATGTGCAGTGCAAACGTTTCGTTATCGGTAAAACTGTGTCCTTTCAGCGAAGCATAATCGTAGATCAGCGTCACTTTCGATCCGGCAATCTCCGTCGGTGGATGATTGCGGAAACCGTTCATCATCGCCTCGATTTCTTCGGCGCCGCTCTTGCCCTTCTTAACGACAGAGATATTCACCTCTTTCGAGTAGCCGTATTCGAGATAAATCTGTTGCAACAACTGATAGAGCGACCATCCTTTGTCTTTTGCCCAAGCCGTCATCTCGGCCAGAATGCAGCAGGCCGATACGGCATCCTTGTCACGCACAAAGTCCTGACAGAGGAATCCGTAACTTTCTTCTCCACCGCCGATATATTGTTTCTTGCCTTCGTTTCTGCGCATCACCTCGGCAATCCACTTGAAACCGGTATAAACATCGTACATCTCGACGCCCTTGCGCTCCGCGATGGCGCGAACCGTCTCGGTCGTAACAATCGTTTTGACAATGTATTCCCGGCCGCTTAACCGTCCCAGTTCCTCCCAGCGCGTCAGCAGGTAATAAACGAAAAGGACGACTGCCTGATTGCCGTTGATCAGCACCCATTCGCCGACATCGTTCTTCACGGCTGCCCCAACGCGGTCGGAGTCCGGGTCGGAAGCCAGCACCAGCTCGGCGCCGGTCTCTCTGGCCTTCCCGACAGCCATCGACAAGGCCGCCGGCTCTTCGGGGTTAGGCGATACGACCGTCGGGAAATCACCGCTCACCACATCCTGCTCAGGCACGTGAATGATGTTCGTGAACCCGTATGCGCCGAGCGCTTGGGGAATTATACGTACCCCCGTACCGTGAATCGGCGTATACACGATCTTCATGTCATGATGCCGCGCAATCGAGTCGGGCGACAGCGAAACAGTCTTCAAGTCCGCGATGTACTGCTCATCGATCTCCTTACCGATCAGTTCGATCAATTCCTTCTTTCCTTCGAACCGGATATCGGCCGCGTTGCGGATTTTATTGACTTCGGCAATCGTGTTTTTGTCGTGCGGAGCAATCATCTGCGCTCCATCGTCCCAATATGCCTTGTAACCGTTATATTCCTTCGGATTATGCGAGGCTGTCAGGATAATACCGCTCTGACATCCCAGCTTACGGATGGCATACGATATCTCCGGTGTCGGTCGGAGGTCTTCAAAAAGATACACCTTGATGCCGTTGGCCGAAAAAATTTCGGCCGAAATCTCGGCAAACCGGCGGCTGTTGTTACGACAGTCGTGACCGATAACGACTTTGATCTGTTCCAACTCCGCAAATTCCTTTTTCAGGTAGTTCGACAAACCCTGCGTAGCCGCTCCGACCGTATAAATGTTCATCCGGTTACTGCCCACGCCCATGATGCCACGCAATCCTCCGGTTCCGAACTCCAAATCCTTGTAGAAGGCTTCGATCAGCTCGGTCGGGTCTTCCTTATCGAGCAGGGACTGCACTTCGTTACGCGTTTCTTCATCATACTCCGAGCCCAGCCAGACCTGAGCTTTCTTCCTCACCTGTTCTAATAATTCCGTATGTTCCATAATCAGAAATGATATTATTTTTTATTGTATCTAATTTCTTTTTTCTCCGCCCAGTAAAATTGGTAGAAGGTCTGACAAAGATAGGCTCTTTTTTTCAGATAATGGTACGCATCGGTTCTGTTTTTTTCATTCATCCGATATCGATTTCTTTACTTCCGGAAGCCATTTATGAGGATGGTACGTTCCGGCTATGCCAAACCTGTTATCACCATTCGAAATCGGCATGGTAGACCGTGCGGTTCTCGCAGCCGTCGGTTACGGTCATCCGGAGGGTATGCCGCCCTCGTGTGAGGCGTTGACGGTCGAAGAAGTAACACGCGGTTGCTTTCTTGCCGTCGAGTTCAAAGAGAGCGAACCGGCCGTCTATCTCGCCGCGATATTCCTCTATCCCGCTCAGATTATCGGTCAGGCGCAGGATAATCATTTTTTTACTTGTCCAGAGAGACGAATCGACGGCGGTAATGACAGGCGGCACCGTATCGGCATCGACGGCATAACGTTTGCCCAGTTCGGTGATGTCGGCATCGATCCAGCCGTCGCGATACGATCCGCCGATCCAGTTCTTTCTACGCCCATCGACCGAGACGATGCCGTATTTTCCTTTGTCGGCCAGTATATCGGAGAGCAGGTGAAGTGAGAGACGCCCGTTGCGATGCAGCGGAACGGGTGTATCATGTACCGTGTGAACATCGGAATAATACGCTGTATCGGCGTATGAGGAATGACGAAAATACAAGTCGTTATACAAGTTACCGCGCGGGATATACATCCGGATACCACTTGCCCCGAAGCGGTTTTCTCCGCTATGGTAGAAGTGTGTCGCACCGGCCGTATCGGGCGGAAGAATCGTCTGCGGGCGTCCGGTCACGGCCAGCGCAAGTCGTCCGGTATTGCCAAACGCATCCGTGAGTTCAAATTCGATGTGGTATGTCCTTGCTTCGTCGACGGTCAGATAGCCGCGGTTCTTACTGGTCATAAACCGCAGGCGGTTACCCGGCTCGACAAACGTTTTCGTATAAAACGATTTTTTTCCGCGCCACTCGGCAAAGTCGACCCACGCATTGAGGTAACGCGTCTCATCGAACGAAAAACGGTCCTGATAGCTGTGAAACATTTCTTTGCCGTCAACGCGCATTGTGATTTCCTTTACACCGTACACGTTGCTCGTGCCGTTCATATAGTCGTCGATATGGATACTGAAACCGATCTTTCCCCACGCTTCCGTTTTACCCGTCACCGACTGCCGGCCGTCTTTCGCAGTGACAACCTTAATATGCTGCTTTTGCTGAGACCCGTTGACGACGCCCTGTCCTCCGACGGGGCAGATCATCACGGAACGTACCTTCGGAGGCCGCGTATCTTTGATTTTGTCCTTGTAATACACGATCGGATCGACCGGCTCGCCTGTGCGCAGATCGCGTATCTCGAAATGCAGGTGAGGCCCGCCCGAGCTGCCCGTGTTGCCGCTCAGGGCTATCAACTCGCCGGCCTTGACCGGAAACTGCGACGGTTCGGGCGACAAATCGACGGAGAAACGCTCCTGTGCGTATTGCTGTTCTTTGACATACGTTGCGATATGGCCGGCAAAGTTACGCAGATGACCGTAGACCGACATCGTACTGTCCGGATGCTTCACATAAAGCGCATGTCCGTATCCCCACGGCGACACGAGGATGCGGGAGACATACCCGTCTTTTACGGCGCGAATATTTTTTCCTTCGACACCCTGCGTCTTGAAATCAATCCCCGAATGAAAGTGATTATTGCGCAATTCTCCGAAATTCCCGCTCAGCAGTATCGGGATGTCGACAGGGCTGCGAAACGTCTGCGCCGAAACGGTAAGCCCTGTGAGACCCAGACAGACGAGCAGCATTTTCTTCCATTTATTCATCGTCCTACTCTATTGCTCTTCTATAAAAAAGTTATTGGGGCAAAGATAAGAAAAACTCCGCCACGATGGGCAGATGGTCGCTGAATCCGCCTTTGTACGTGTACCCCTGATACGTTCGGCGCGGCCGCTTATCGTTATGTCGTTTGTCGTCGGTCAACAGAAACGACGGGGCGAATATTTGCGTTCCGCCTTCTTTCAGACGCGCCTTCCATGGCAGGCTGACGAGCATCTGATCGAGCTGAGACCACTCGCCGTTAAATTTATGGCTTCCGGCAAAGTTCAGCGTTTCCTTGTCGGCAAAGAGATTCGTCAGTCGGTGTTCGGGCTTGGCGGCGTGCGTCATGACGGCGATACTCTCGTCGGCCGGCGTATCGTTGAAGTCGCCCATTACGATGATATGCGTGCAGCGTCTTACGCTATAAAGCGAGTCGCACAGTCGACGCACACACAGCGCGGCATCGATTCTGTCGGGCTCTGTCTTCTTCTTACCGGCCGAGCGCGAAGGGAAATGGCATACCAACACATCGAGCGTATCGCCCGTAACCACCCGTCCCCATGCATGCAGAATATCCCGCGAACGTTTTCCTTTGCGTGTAAAACGGATCCGTATCGAACGTTGACCGAGCAACTTAAACCGTTCGTTCCGATAGAGCAAAGCGTTGTTGATACCGCGCGGGTCATTCCCCCGGGTGATGCAGTAACGATAGCGATGCTCTTTCAGAGGTGTACGATGCAGCAGATGGGTCAGCACGGTGTCGTTTTCCACCTCACAAAGTCCTACGAGTGCGGGCATATCCCATTTACCCACGGCCGTGATGACTTTGGCTGTCTGCCGCAAACGCTCATAATAACGTTTCGGCGTCCATTTCCGTACACCATCCGGCAGGTATTCATTATCGTTCGTGACCGGATCGTCTGCCGTGTCGAACAAATTCTCCACATTATAAAACATCACCTGAAACGGCTGCATGCGAATCCGTTTTGTCTGCGAATCCGTACATTGCGGAAGCAGGAACAGGAAAACGGCTGTTGCAAAAATCACCTTGTACATTCTTACATTTTTGCAGACAAAGGTAGAACAAATCGAGGGATTGCTCTCTCCACACATCGCGTAAACATCGGAAAACGCCTGTGTATAACCGTCAATTGTTAATAGTTGTTAGCATTCTTGCAACAATTTATGCCGGAATGTGGGGTTAAGAAGAAAAATGATCCGACGATAAGTAGTTGCAACGTAGCGAAAAGACAGGAAAGTACCCGGCGAAGGTATCGCAAAGTTGCGAAAGCATGCCGAAGCACTTGGGGAAGCTGTCGCGAGGTTGCGAACGTATTTTTTAGTGCCTCCGCACATATTGGAGAATTTTTTCCGTAATTTGTCAAGGTTCTGTTTTAAAACATCGAAAAAGTATATACTTTTGCGCGAAAAATCAGAATCAAAAATACATATAAGAAACATGGCAAATGTGGTTAAAATCAAAAAAGGCCTGAACATAAACCTCAAAGGCAAGGCGCCGTTGGAGTATGTCCATGCCGAGGCTGCCGACAGCTACGCGATTGTGCCCGACAACTACGTCGGCATCGTACCCAAGGTGCTTGTTCGCACAGGCGATAAGGTCAAGGCCGGTTCGCCGCTGATGATGGACAAAGTCTATCCGGAGATCAAGTTCGTATCGCCGGTGAGCGGCGAGGTGACGGCAGTCAACCGCGGCGAAAAACGCAAAGTGCTGAGCATTATCGTGCGCCCCGATGCACAGAACAAATTTGAAACATTCGACATCAAAGACCTGACATCGTACAACGTTGAGGGATTAAAAGCTCTTCTGCTCGAAACAGGTTTGTGGCCCTGCATCAAACAGCGGCCATACGACCGGGTGGCTATCCCTTCGGATACCCCGCGCGACATTTTCGTCACGGCTTACGATACGGCGCCGCTGGCACCGGATTTCGATTTTATCGTCCAAGGCGAGGAAGATTTACTCCAAAGCGGTCTGCAGGCGCTGACGAAACTTACGCAGGGCACCGTTTACCTCGGTGTGAAACCCGGCTCACCGCTACGCAGCATGAAGGGCGTTGAAGTCGTGGAACTTTTCGGTCCGCATCCGGCAGGCAACGTCGGGGTAATGATCAACCATCTCAAACCCGTCAATAAAGGCGAAACCGTTTGGACGCTTCGTGCAGCAGACGTGCTGACGATCGGCCGCCTGTTCAAAGAAAAGAAAATGGACTTTACACGCACCATCGCGCTGACCGGCTCGGAGATGAACGAACGCGGCTATACCAAAGTAATTGCCGGATGCCGGATCAACAGCCTGACAGACGGACGGATCGCAGACGGACATGTACGCGTGATCAGCGGAAACGTACTGACCGGTACGAAGGTGACGACTGACGGTTTTCTCGGCGCATACGATACGCAAATCACCGCCATCCCCGAAGGCGACGACGTGAATGAGTTCATAGGATGGGCTATGCCGGGCTTCGGAAAGTTCAGCATGTCGCACAGCTATTTCTCGTGGCTGCTTGGAAACAAGAAAGAGTACAGCCTCGATGCACGAATCAAAGGCGGCAGGCGGGCCATGATCATGTCGAACGAATACGACAAGGTTTTCCCGATGGATATCTATCCCGAATACCTGCTCAAGGCCATCATCGCTTACGATATCGATAAGATGGAAAGCCTCGGTATCTACGAAATCGCACCCGAAGATTTTGCGCTCTGCGAATTTGTCGACACATCGAAAATCGAGATTCAGAAAATCGTCCGCAACGGACTCGACATGCTTTATAAAGAAATGAATTAATCGAGAAAAAAGTTGCTATCCCGACGGTACAAGCTGAAAAGTGAGCCTTTCGCGGCATCCGGTTGCGGTAAACCCTTCCGCCGATCGCAAATTGCGCAAGTCATGATTCGCCGGCTATCGCGGGCTAAACAGACGAACTATTGATATTAATCATAAACAAATAAATAAAAGTGAAAGCGTTAAGGAATTATCTCAACAAGATTAAACCGGCTTTTGAGGAAGGAGGCAAACTGTCGATGTTTCAATCCGTATTCGACGGATTCGAAACGTTCCTGTTTGTCCCCAACGCAACCTCCCGGTCGGGCGTACACATTCACGACAGCATCGACTCGAAACGTACCATGACCGTGGTGGTCATTGCACTGATACCGGCCTTGCTCTTCGGAATGTATAATGTGGGCTACCAACATAATCTGGCCATCGGAGCCGTGCAGGACTTGTGGTCTGCGTTCCTCTTCGGTTTTCTGGCCGTACTTCCGAAACTCATCGTTTCGTACGTCGTGGGGCTGGGTATCGAATTTGCCGTAGCCCAGTGGAAGAAAGAAGAAATTCAGGAAGGATTTCTCGTTTCGGGGATGCTGATCCCGATGATTGTACCGATCGACACTCCGCTGTGGATGATCGCCGTGGCCACGGCATTTGCCGTGATCTTCGCCAAGGAAGTATTCGGCGGAACAGGATATAACATCTTCAATGTAGCACTCGTGACACGTGCGTTCCTCTTCTTTGCTTATCCGGCGGCCATGTCGGGCGACAAGGTGTTTATCCGTACGGCCGATATGTTCGGTCTCGGCGCCGGCACCGTTGTCGACGGTTTCTCGGGCGCCACACCGCCGGGCATCGCCTCGACGGCCACAAGCTCCACAGGCTATCCCGCGTTCTCGATGGATATGATCACCGGACTGATTCCGGGATCGATCGGCGAAACAAGCGTCATCGCCATCGGGCTGGGCGCCATCCTGCTGATATGGACGGGAATTGCAAGCTGGAAAACAATGTTTTCCGTCTTTGTCGGCGGCGCATTGACCGCACTTATGTTCAATGCTTTCGGGATAGAAGGCAATGCCATGGCGAATATGCCGTGGTATGAGCATCTCGCATTGGGAGGCTTCTGCTTCGGTGCCGTATTTATGGCCACCGACCCTGTGACCTCCGCACGTACGGAAAAAGGCAAATGGATTTACGGACTTCTGATCGGCTTTCTGGCCATCTGCATCCGTGTGCTCAACCCCGGATATCCCGAAGGGATGATGCTCGCGATCCTGATGATGAATATCTTCGCACCGCTGATCGATTACTATGTGGTGGATGCGAACATCAAACGTCGCAACAACCGTGTTAAACCAATCGCTAAATGAAGGAGGAGAAGAGAATGGAAAAAGAAAAAAAGAGCAAAGCCGGGCTGAATACGAACAGCAACACTTATACGGTGCTGTATGCGGCCGTGATGGTCGTTTTCGTCGCACTTCTGCTGGCCTTTACTTCGCAAGCATTACGTTCGACCCAGAAGGCCAACGAAGCCAATGATAAACGGCAACAGATTTTGCGTGCCGTCAACGTTTCGGTCCCGGCCGACGAGGTCGAAGCCAAATATAACGAACTGATCAAAGAAGCGTTCCTCGTCGATGCCGACGGACAACGTACCGACGGTGACGCCTTTGGCGAAGAGGTAGAGAAAGCCTTTGCGCGTGGGGTCTATCCGGTTTTTGTGGCAACAATCGACGGACAGACGAAATATATTCTGGCCATGTACGGCGCAGGCCTCTGGGGGCCGGTGTGGGGCTATCTTTCGGTCAACGATGATTGCAATACGGTCTTCGGCGCCGATTTCAGCCACGCCAGCGAGACGCCCGGATTAGGAGCAGAGATTACGTCAAAAGCGTTCTCCGGACAGTTTCCGGGGAAGCAGCTCTTCCGCGACGGAGTGTTCAAATCGATTGCCGTCGTGAAAAGCGGAAACAAAGCCGAAGGACAGGATTATGTAGACGGGATCTCGGGTGGAACGATCACGAGTAACGGCGTCAACGCGATGCTTCGGACAAGTATCGGCAGCTATGCCCAATTTTTAACGACACAAAAACAGTAAGCTATGGGATTATCAACAAAAAATAAAGAGATTTTATTCAATCCGGTAAACAAAAACAATCCGGTAATCGTGCAGATGCTTGGTATCTGCTCTGCTCTGGCGGTGACCGTGAAGCTGCAACCGGCCATCGTAATGACGCTCTCGGTAATCGCCGTGGTAGCTTTTGCGAATGTGATTATTTCGTTGCTGCGTAAAACAATCCCGAACCGTATCCGTATCATTATCCAGCTCGTGGTGGTGGCGGCTCTGGTAACGATCGTCAATGAGGTGCTGAAAGCCTTTGCTTACGACGTGAGCAAACAGCTTTCTGTTTATGTGGGACTGATTATTACAAACTGTATCCTGATGGGACGTCTCGAAGCCTTTGCGCTCGGTAACCGGCCGTGGGAATCGTTCCTCGACGGAGTCGGAAACGGGGTTGGCTATGGTATTATCCTCATTGTGGTTGCTTTCTTCCGCGAATTGTTCGGATCGGGCACTTTGCTTGGATATCAGGTCATTCCGCAGGCCTTCTACGATCTGGGTTACGTAAATAACGGTTTGATGATTATGCCGCCGATGGCGCTTATTCTTTGTGCACTGATCATTTGGATTCATCGTTCGCGCAACAAAGATTTGCAGGAAGAAAATTAACTCTTGAAACAACGTAATAAATTATGGAAAATATATTAAGTACCTTTATCCGTTCGATTTTTGTCGATAACATGGTCTTCGCATACTATCTCGGTATGTGTTCGTACCTTGCGGTGTCGAAAAACGTGAAAACGGCGCTGGGTTTGGGACTGGCGGTTACGTTTGTGCTTGTCTGCACCCTTCCGATCAACTATATGCTCGAGAACTACGTCTTGAAAGAAGGTGCGTTGAGTTGGCTCGGCGAAGGCTTTCAGGATGTAAACTTGAGTTTCCTCTCGTTTATCCTCTTCATTGCCGTGATTGCCTCGTTTGTGCAGCTCGTCGAAATGATTGTTGAGAAATACGCCCCTTCCCTCTATGCTTCGCTGGGAATCTTTTTGCCGTTGATTGCAGTAAACTGCGCCATCATGGGCGGTTCGCTGTTCATGCAACAACGTGCGTTCGCCAACGTCGGCGTGGCTACGGTCTACGGCTTCGGATCGGGTATAGGCTGGTTGCTGGCTATCGTCGGTATGGCGGCTATCCGTGAGAAGCTGGCCTATTCGGACATACCGAAGCCTCTTCGCGGATTAGGGATCACGTTTATTCTGACCGGTCTGATGGGAATTGCTTTCATGTGCTTCTCGGGATTCAAAATTTGAGTATTAACGCATAAACAGTATAAAAAATGGTTTTATTGGAAATCTCAGGACTGACCGTCGGGACGAGTGTGGTAGTCTTTCTGATCATCGTGCTGCTGCTGGTCGTGCTGCTGCTGGCTGCGAAAGCCAAGCTTGTGCCGTCGGGCAATGTAAAGATGACGGTAAACGGAGAAAAAGAAATCGAAACGCCGATTGGCGGTACACTGCTCGGCGCGTTGCAGAGCGGGAATATCTTCCTTTCGTCGGCATGCGGCGGTGGCGGCAAATGCGGCCAATGCCGTGCACAGGTGCCTGAAGGAGGAGGAGATATTCTGCCGACGGAAAAAGTCTTCTTCACCCGTAAACAAATCAAGGATCATTGGCGTCTGGCATGTCAGACAAAAGTGAAAAACGACATGACGGTTCAAGTACCCGACGAAGTGTTCGGCGTGAAAGAATATGAATGTACCGTCGTTTCGAATAAAAACGTGGCCACGTTTATCAAGGAATTTATCGTGGCGCTCCCTCCGGGCGAACACATGGACTTCATTCCGGGGTCGTATGCACAGATCAATATCCCGAAATATTCGATGGATTACAATGTAGATATTGATAAAGCATCGATCGGAGCGGAATATCTGCCGGCATGGGAACAGTTCGGCCTGTTCACGCTCAAATGCCGTAACGACGAGCCGACGATCCGCGCCTACTCGATGGCCAACTATCCGGCCGAGGGCGATCGTTTTATGTTGACGGTGCGTATTGCTACGCCGCCGTTCAAGCCGAAACCGCAGGTAGGATTCCAGAATGTGCCGTCGGGTATTGCCTCATCCTATATCTTCATGCTCAAGCCGGGCGACAAAGTGACGATGAGCGGTCCTTACGGCGATTTCCACCCGAATCTCGACTCGAAGAACGAGATGATCTGGGTGGGCGGTGGCGCCGGTATGGCTCCGCTTCGCTCGCAGATTATGTATATGACGAAAACATTACATACGAGAGACCGGAAGATGTCTTACTTCTACGGCGCCCGTGCGTTGAACGAAGTATTTTATCTGGAAGACTTCCTCGCCATTGAGAAAGAATATCCGAACTTCTCGTTCCATCTGGCGCTCGACCGTCCCGATCCCGCAGCCGATGCGGCCGGAGTGAAGTATACCGCCGGATTCGTGCATAACGTGATGTACGAGACGTATCTGAAAGATCATGAAGCGCCCGAAGATATCGAATATTATATGTGTGGTCCCGGCCCGATGTCGAAAGCCGTCGAAGGATTGCTCGACAGCCTCGGCGTGCCGCCTGAGAATTTAAGGTTCGATAATTTCGGCGGATGATGATCGTCCGGAAAAGATTGAACCGACAAAAAAATGCGGGAGAGCTCGAGCTCTCCCGCATTTTTTTGTCTTCCCTGCTTCATCGTTCAATAGCTACCTTTAACCTACGTCCGGCTTCGGGCATCGTCAACACCTCACCTATCCGTTTTAACCCTCATTCCCCCACCGGATAGTCCGGATAGAGGAGATATTTTTTGCGCATCTGTTTGTATTCGTCGAGACCGGATTGCCATGTAGCGCGGATTTCGGCTTCGG
>ERZ772960.3108-NODE-3108-length-11444-cov-5.292300_pt1 | contig 11444 bp, 8 predicted proteins | sample MGYA00580678_ERZ772960 | MGnify/ENA primary metagenome ERZ772960 (study PRJEB29015, sample SAMEA2737930) | human oral metagenome | biome: human oral; feature: human-associated habitat; material: dental | place: China | collected 2059 ...
CTAACACCCTACGAATGCTAGAGTCGCGAGTGTTCTGGCATAATTCATAAAATTTAGGGAAAGTTTTTAGTAATATATAAGGAAGTAGTAAAAAAAGTAGTAAAAAAAAATTAATTGCAACTATACCTAAAACATAACCTGTTCCTGTTGCTAATACCCTCTTTCAAAATCCTTAATAAAATACTTATTTACACTAAATAGAGCATAACAAGCTAGTATTAAACAACTATGTAAGATAAAATTTAATCTAAAACTTCTCCCTACAACTTTTTTTACCTTTCCATTGTTCTCCATTTTATCACTCCCGTCTATATTTTTTTATTTTAATCTCTTTTTCTATATATTCTAGGTGAAACTAAAATTAAAAGTGGTATTATTTCCAAACGTCCTAACAACATTCCTAAAGATAAAATAAACTTTAAGAATGGTGAGAATATTGAAAAGTTTGATGTAGGCCCTGTGGCATCAAGACCCGGTCCTATATTATTGAATGTTCCAAAAACTGAACCTACAGCTGTTAAAAAAGTATCTGATTCTAAAGATGTAATTAAAAGTAAAATAAGAGTTGTAAAAGAGTAAAGTATAAAGTAACTGTCAATTCCATCTAGCATTTCTTTATCTAAAGTTTTTCCTTCAAAATTAATATTTACAACCTTATTAGGATGACCTATTTTTTTGAATTCTCTAACAACTTTTTTAGCCAGTATAACCACTCTTGAAACTTTAAAACCTCCTGCTGTTGATCCTGCACAACCTCCAGAAAACATCAAGAATAAAATAAGAGTTTTTGAGAAAGTTGGCCAAGTATTAAAGTCAACAGTTGAATAACCTGTTGTGGTTATAACTGAGGTTACTGTAAAGAATACATCTCTTATCAGTCTTGAAATAGATGTGTAAGTTGGATAAATATTTACACAGATAAGAGCTGTTATTCCAAAAATTATAAGAAGATAGTATTTGGCTTCCTCACTTTTAAAAATTTGTTTAATATTTCCTAAAAGTAAAAGATAAAATAAGTTGAAGTTAAGTCCAAAAACTAACATTCCTACTGAAATAACATAGTCTATATAGGCACTGTTATAATAACCTATACTTGTATTTTTAGAACTAAATCCACCTGTTCCTGCTGTTCCAAAGGCATGTATACAAGCATCATAGAAAGACATACCTCCAGCTAACAATAAAATTATCATAATTATAGTCATAACAATGTAGATTATATAAAGTATTCTTGAATTATAACTCATTTTTGCAACAAGTTTTCCAACAGTTGGACCTGGAACTTCTGCCCTCATGATATGTAGAGCTTGGTTATTTCCCTTAGGTAATATAGCTAAAACTAAGACTAAGACTCCCATACCTCCAACAAGATGGGTAAAACTTCTCCAAAATATAATGGACTTATTTAGACTTTCAACTTCGGGTAATATTGTAGCTCCTGTTGTTGTAAATCCACTTACACTTTCAAAAAAAGCATCTATCATATTTGGGATATCTCCACTTATTACAAAGGGTAAGGCTCCAAAAAATGAAATCAACAACCAAGATAAAGCAACTATAACCAAACCTTCCTTAGAAAAGAAAGATTGATTTTCTGGAGCTTTATTTGACAGAAAATAGCTTGAAATCCCCAAAATAATTATAGGAATTATATAAGCCATTGAAAGTTTTAAACCTTCTTGATAATAGACACTTACAGCAAGTGGAAATAAAAGTAAGAACATCATTAATTTAAATAAATTTGATATAACATAAGATATAATTCTGGTATTCATTTTTTACTTCCTTTTATTTTTTTCAATCAATTTATCTGACATTTCTATAAGAGTTTCAACATCTATCAAAGAAAACTTTTCTTCAAAAGATAGCTTATCGTACTCTTCTCTTGAAATACCTTTTTTTTCTAGCATATCAATAGGTGAAATTCCCATATTCTTATCACTAGGAAATGGTAGCCATTCTTTTAATTCTGCTGAAGGATTAAATATAGCAAATGATGGTATTCCAACTCCTTGAGCTAAGTGTCTTGCTCCACCTTCATTTCCTATATAGTAATCACAATTTTCAAAAAATGGTACTAAATCCTTTATTGTAGGAGTTTCTATAGAAGAGAATATATTTTTATTATCTCCTAGTTCTTTATGTATTTTTTGTATTTCAGCTTTTTGATCAGCCGAATAGAAAAATATTATTTGTGCTGAATATTTATCTATAAGATGTTGCACAAGAATTTTCATTTTTTCAATAGGATAAATTTTACTTATTACTCTAGAATATATTGAGAAGGCAACAATAGGTTTTGAAAAATCTACTCCCACTTCTATCATTTTTTTTCTATATTTTTCTTTTTCCTCTGGTTTTGCAAAAAATTTGAAGTCATAATCTCTTTTCACATCAAAACCTGCTTCTTCTAAAGGTGGAAGAAGTTGATTTAAAAATTTATCTACTTTATTTAGAGAATCTTTTTCCTTCATCTTATGATTGTAAAAAATTCCTCTTTTCTTTTTATATCTACCTATTCTAAAAGGAGTTTTTCTTGAAAACATACAAAATAATTCACTTTTTGGAGTAGACATAATATCTATAATAATGTCATATTTTTTTCTTGTTATTTTATAAACCTTTTTTATATAACTGAAAGGATTTTTTTGTTCTTTTTTACTTATAGTAATAATATTATCTATATAAGGGTGATCTTCAAAAAGTGGACTTGCTTCTTCATAAAGTACAAAGTCTAATTTTGCATTTGGAAAAGTTAATTTTAAAGAATGACATAGAGGCAAACTTAAAATAGCATCTCCAATTCTTTTAAACCTCACAACGAGAATATTTATATTATCATTTTGAGAAAACAAATTATCCCTCTCTTTCGTTAGTATCTTCTTCTACTTCAACATATTCTTCAACAGATGTATCATCGTCTCCAGCATTACCAAATCTCTTATAGAAATATGTTAGTAAATTTAGTATTACATAAGTATAAGAAATAATAAATACACTGTAGTCTAAAGTCCAATACATAGAAGCTAAAAGTGCTAAAATAAGAACTATAGCTATTTTTTTAGGAATAAAAGCAAAAGTTTTATCAGGTGTTTTAAAAGGTATAGTACTAACCATTAAACTTGCTGATATAACTGACACTGCAATGAATATATTAATATGGAATAATTGAACTCCAAATGTTTTATATATAGCTTCACAGAACATAATATATGAAACAACCATTGCTGCAGCATTAGGAATAGGCATACCACTAAAATCTCCTTTTTCACTTGATGCCACATTTATAATATTAAATTTTACTAGTCTCATTACTCCACAAAGTGCATATAGGAAAGAAACAGGAACTACAAAAGGACTTCCTGGAACTCTTGTTACTAAAATTGAATAAATTAACATAGATGGAGCTAATCCAAATGAAACTGCATCACAGAATGAATCAAACTCTTTTCCAAATTCACTGAAAGCATCTAATTTTCTTGCTGTCTTTCCATCTAAACCATCACAAACCATAGCAAGTAAAATGAATAATATTGCCATAGTGTAGTTACCTTTTATCGATTCAGTTATACTTAGATAACCTAAAAACATATTTCCTGCTGTAATCAGATTAGGAGCAATGTATTTTTTCTTCACCATCTTTTTGTACCTCACTTTTTATTAATATAATAATCTTTATAATTATATCATCTTTTTCACTATTATAGAATATTTTTTATTTCATTTAGTTTGTGTGAAATTTTTAACAAAAATTTCGATAATGTGATACAATAAGAAAAAAGCCATTTTTAGAAAGGAAATGATATGTATTACAATTATAATCAGTATGTAAATTTAGGAGCTTTTTTAGATAAAAATGCTTGTACTTTTGCTATTTATGCTAAAAATGTTAGCAGTCTTACTTTAAATATATTTCATTCTTCTGAAGATGTTATTCCATATATGCAATGTAAACTGAGCCCTGTTGAACATAAATTAGGAGATATTTGGAGTATATCTTTAGATAATATTCAAGAGGGAACTCTATACACTTGGGAGATAAATGGATTTTCTGTCTTAGACCCTTACGCTCTTGCTTACACAGGAAATGAAGATGTCAAAAATAAAAAATCTATTGTTGTTAAAAGAGTGGGAACAGAGACAAAGCATATACTTATCCCCAAAAAAGATATGCTAATCTACGAAAGCCATATTGGACTATTTACAAAATCTTCTAATTCACAGACATCTACTAAAGGAACTTACTCTGCTTTTGAAGAAAAAATCGATTACTTAAAAGAATTAGGTATCAATGTTGTAGAATTTTTACCTGTTTTTGAGTGGGATGATCGTACTGGTAACTTAAACAGAGAAGTTGGACTTTTAAAAAATGTTTGGGGATATAATCCTATCAACTTTTTTGCTTTAACTAAAAAATATTCTTCATCAACTGATATAAATTCTTTTGATGAAATTAAAGAATTTAAAGAGCTTGTTTCAAAACTTCATGAAAATGGCATGGAAGTTATTTTAGATGTTGTGTATAATCATACAGCTGAAGGTGGAACAGGTGGAGAAGAATACAATTTTAAGATTATGGCTGAAGATGTTTTCTATACTAAAGATAGAGAAGGAAATTTCACTAATTATTCTGGTTGTGGTAACACTCTAAATTGTAATCATAAAGTTGTTAAAGATATGATAATTCAATCTCTATTATATTGGTATTTAGAAGTTGGAGTTGATGGTTTCCGTTTTGACTTAGCACCTATCTTAGGAAGAGATGCTGACAGTCAATGGACTAGATATTCTCTACTTTACGAATTAGTTGAACACCCTATTCTTTCCCATGCAAAACTTATTGCTGAAAGTTGGGATTTGGGTGGATATTTTGTTGGTGCTATGCCTAGTGGTTGGTCTGAATGGAATGGTGCATATAGAGATACAGTTAGATGTTTTATAAGAGGAGATTTTGGACAAGTTCCTGAACTTATTAAAAAGATTTTTGGAAGTGTAGATATTTTCCATTCAAATAAAAGTGGTTATCAAGCTAGTATAAACTTTATTTGTTGTCATGATGGTTTCACTATGTGGGACTTAGTTAGTTATAATGTAAAGCATAATCTTCTTAATGGTGAAAATAACCAAGATGGTGAAAATAATAATCATTCATATAATCATGGAGAAGAAGGATTAACTGAAAATCCAAAAATTATAGCTCTAAGAAAACAACAAATAAAAAATATGCTTCTTATTCTATATATCTCACAAGGTATTCCTATGTTACTTATGGGAGATGAAATGGGAAGAACTCAATTAGGTAATAACAATGCTTATTGTCAAGATAATGCTACTACTTGGGTTGACTGGGATAGAAAAAAAGAATTTGAAGATGTTTTTCTTTTCACAAAAAATATGATAAATCTAAGAAAAAAATACTCTATTTTTAGAAAAGAAAGTCCTTTGACAGAAGAAGAAATAACTTTACATGGAATAGAACTATTCAAACCTGATTTAACTTTTCATTCTCTTTCTATAGCTTTTCAATTGAAAGATATAGAAACTAATACAAATTTTTATATAGCTCTTAATTCATATAGTGAGCAACTATGTTTTGAATTGCCAAAACTTGAAAATAAATCTTGGCATATTTTGACAGATACTGCAAACCCTAGAACTTTTGCTTTTGAAGAAATAAAACATGAAGGAGATCACTATTGTGTTCTACCAAAATCAGCTATAATTTTAATTTCTAAGTAAATTTAAAAGAGTCTCAATGTATTTTTATAAATACTTGAGACTCTAAAAAAGGAAAATAAGGAAACTAGTTTGATTTAATAAGCCCTATTCTATAGGCTTTCAATAATTTTTTTAAGTCATTTATTTGACTTTGTATACTTTTACCAATATCAGTATCTTTTACCTTCATTCTCTTACTCTTTGTTTCAACAATTATATGCGAAGAAACCATATCTGTTCCATCTTTAATTGCTGCTTCTTTAGATATGAATTTTAAATGCGAGGCAAGTTTTATACCATAAGAGTTATATGTCAAAGTATAACCTGCTATACCTGTTGTAGATTGATATGCTCTTGAAAAACCACCATCTATTATCAGAAGTTTTCCATTGGCTTTAATTGGAGACTCCCCTTCTTTCACTTTAACAGGAATATGCCCATTTATAATATGAGAAGTTCTTGGATTTAAACCAAACTCCTCAAAAATCTTGTCACAAATTTTTTCATCATTAACTAACTTATGATAAGGATTTTTTGTTTCTTTATGAGTTGACTTATCATCTATAAAATATCTTTCAAATGTTTTCATAACATCTTTTCCAAAAAGTGGAGATAATCTTCCAGCCCATAGATACCAAATTAAGTCTCTATGTTTTTTGTTTACTTCAACATTCTTTCTATCATAATAAGCCTGTCTAACGACATTATCAATTTTATCTAGTAGTGCTTTACCCTTATAATAGCCATCTACAACATACATTTCACTAAACTCTCCATTTGGCTCCATAGGAATACAAGCATGGAAAAGTAAGTTTGAGTTGTATTTTAAATACATTCCTCCTTTAGAAAATAATAGTTGCATATGTTTTTGTAACTTTTCACTTCCTAAGAATAAAGCTTGTAATTTATCTAAAAGTTCAGCTTCTTCATCTAAAAGTTCCAATGGATTTTCAGGATTCACTGTAGGGAAATTTGTGTCATTTAAAGGATATTCAACCCCATCTAAAGTGATAGTTCCCTTTTCATAATTGATAAATTTCAAAGATTCTCTAGAAGACATTTCAAGTTCAGGGTTTCTTTCTGAGTAAAGTCCTTCAACTTTAAATTGTATTATACTCATAGCCTTGTGCATCTGTGCAATTAAATCACTATCCACACCTTCTTTTGGTCTGAATCTTTTACAAGGGTCATTACCATAATATTTCATAGCAAAAGTTGCAAAAGGTAATAGATTTATTCCATAAGCTTCTTCTAAAATATCATTATTATTATATCTACAACAAATTCTAATTACATTAGCAATACAAGCCTTGTTTCCCAAAGCAGCTCCTATCCAAAGAATATCATGATTTCCCCATTGTATATCTAAATTGTTATATTCTGCTAAAGTATCCATAATTAAATGTGGGAATGGACCTCTATCATATATATCTCCAACTATATGTAAATGATCTATATTTAATTTTTGAATTAAATTAGAGATAGCTATTATAAATTCTTTTCCTCTATCTATTGATATAATAGTATCAACTATGCTATCAAAATACTCTCTTTTGTTTGCCAATTCTTTCTTTTCATAAAGTAATTCTTGCAAAATATATTGGAAATCTTTAGGCATAGCCTTTCTAACTTTCGATCTTGTGTATTTAGAACAAACTATTTTACAAACTTCTATCAATCTATAGATAATATTTATCATCCATCTATCCACATTAAAATTTGCTGTATTTTGCATAATTTCAATTTTTTCTTTAGGATAATATATTATTGCAGCTAGTTCTTTTTTTTCACTTTCTGTAAGTTTATCTTTATAAACCTCTTCAATTTTATTCCTAATAGTCCCTGAACCATTTCTTAAAACATGATTGAATGCTTCATATTCTCCATGAATATCTGTCATAAAGTGCTCAGTTCCCTTAGGAAGATTCATTATAGCTTGCAAGTTTATTATTTCCGTTGATGTTTCTGCTATATTTTTAAATGTCTTAGATAATAGCTCTAAGTACTTAATCTCTGTATTCATATTATTCCCCATTCCTTTTCTCTTAGATTTCTAAAATTATAAAAAATAAGTGAGTTACAAATATTTATTTTTAGTAAGCTACTGCGACGTCCATTATTGTTGAAGGAGCATTTCGGAGCTCCTGAAACACTAATGGCTGGCAAGTAGCTGATATATTATTTGCTTAGTAACGAGCTATTTTTTAGTTTTCTTATTTTTTTAATTTTAAATATGCTTGTGCTGCTGCAAGTATTGCAGTAGGTACTCTAAATGGAGAACAACTGATATAGTCAAGGTTTTGTTCTTCAAAAAATTCTATACTCTTTGGATCTCCTCCGTGTTCACCACAAATTCCTATCTTTAGATTAGTTTTCCTTGATTTACCATTTTTAACTCCAAGTTCAACTAATTGGCTAACAGCTTTTCTATCTATTGAGTAGAAAGGTTCTCCTTCCCAAATACCTTTTTCTCTGTAGTCATCTAAGAATTTTACAGAGTCATCTCTTGAAAGTCCCATTGACATTTGAGTTAAATCATTAGTTCCAAATGAGAAGAAATCTGCATATTCTGCTATTTCATCTGCAAGTAAACAAGCTCTTGGTATTTCTATCATAGTACCTAATTTATAGTCAACTCTTGCTCCAAGTTCTTTAAACAGATCTTCTATTTCTTCTTCTATTTCCTTTCTTAAGAAAGCTAATTCTTTAGCTTCCATAATGAAAGGTATCATTATTTCAGGATGAACTTTTATTCCTTTCTTTTCACATTCATAGGCAGCTTCAATTATAGCTCTAGCTTGTATTCTATAAAGTTCAGGGTAACTAACTCCTAATCTACAACCTCTGTGACCAAGCATAGGATTTTCATCTTTTAACTTGTAAATTCTTTTTTCTATTTCTTCAAGAGAAATTAATAAAATTTCTGCCATTTTCTTTTTATCATCTATAGTCTTTGGAAGAAATTCATGTACAGGTGGATCTAGAAGTCTAATATTAGCTTCATCTCCATCTAAAACTTCAAAAATATTTAAAAAATCTTCTTTTTGTAAACTATGTAATTTCTTAAGGGCTCTTTCTTTTTCTTCTCCTCTATCACTTAGAATAAATTCTCTTATAGTCCAAATCTTATCGTTCTTAAAGAACATGTGTTCTGTTCTGCAAAGTCCTATTCCTTTTGCACCAAAACTCTTTCCTTGTTCAACATCTTCAGCAGTGTCAGCATTCATTCTTACATTCATTCTCTTTACTTCTGAAGCCCAAGAAACAAATTCTTTTAATTCGTCTGAGAAACTATTTTCTTTCAAAGGAATTTTTCCTAAGAATATTTCACCTGTATGTCCACTTACAGAGATAAAATCTCCTTCTTTTAACACATGGTCTCCTATTGTCATAGTCTTATTTATTTCATCTATTTTTATTTCTGAGCAACCTGTAACACAACATTTACCCATTCCTCTTGCCACAACTGCTCCATGTGATGTTGCTCCACCTTTTAAAGTAACTATTCCTTGAGCAAGAGCCATACCTTGTAAATCTTCAGGTGAAGTTTCTTCTCTTACAAGTATAGTTTTTTCTCTTATCTTTACTCTTTTAGCATCAAACATTATTCTTCCAACTGCAACTCCTGATGATGCAGCAAGACCTTTAGTTAATAAAGTTGCTTCTTTTAAGTATTTTTCTTCAAAGTCACCATTCAATAATTTATTTATTGAAGCTGGTTCAACTTTCATTACTGCTTCTTCTTTTGTAATTATTCCTTCTTTAACTAAGTCCATAGCAATTTTTAAAGAAGCTTCAGCAGTTCTTTTTCCATTTCTTGTTTGTAAAATAAATAATTTTGAATTTTCTATTGTAAATTCTATATCTTGCATATCTCTATTATGTTTTTCTAATTTTTTAGCAGTTTCTACTAATTGATTATATATATCAGGCATAGAATTTTTTAGAAGTTCTATATTATCTGGAGTTCTTATTCCTGCAACTATATCTTCTCCTTGAGCATTCAAAAGAACTTCTCCAAATATTTTATCTTCTCCTGTAGAAGGATTTCTTGTAAACAAAACTCCTGTCCCTGATTTTTCATTGAAGTTACCAAAAACCATTTCTTGAATTACAACAGCAGTTCCCATGTTGTCATCAATATTATGTAATTTTCTATACAATATTGCTCTGTCATTATTCCAAGAATCAAAAATTGATTTTACTGCAATAAGTATTTGATCTCTATAATTTTCAGGAAATATTTCCCCACATTCATCTCTATATATTTTTTTGCTTTCTAGTATTTGAGCTTTGTAATCGGTTGCTTTTAAGTGTATGAATTTTCTTCTATCTATCCCTTTTGCAATTTCAGAAAACATTTGTACAAATCTTAAGTAAGAAGTATATACAAATTTTTCATCCTTAGTTATTTCTAACATTTTTTCTGCTACATAGTCATTGAATCCTAAATTTAAAATAGTATCCATCATTCCAGGCATAGAAACAGGAGCTCCAGATCTAACTGAAACTAACAGAGGCTTTGGTGATTGAAATTTTTTACCTGTTTCATATTCTAAAACTCTTATATTTCTTAAAATCTCCTCTTCTAACACAGGAGAAAGTTTTTTATCATTTTTAAAATACTCATTACAAGCAGTAGTAGATATAATTATTCCCTTAGGTATAGGTAGGTCTATTTTAGCCATTTCTGCTAGGTTAGCTCCTTTTCCTCCTAATAAAGCCATCATTTCTTTTCCACCATCTCTAAATTCATATACTTGTTTCATTTTATAGCCTCCTAAATACTTTTATTTTTAAGCTCTTGATAAAATAATTTTGTCACATTCGTTTTTGTAAATCTACCAACAAGTGACAGCTTACCATTTTCTTTTCTAAGAACAGGTAAGGAGTCTATCTCATGCTTTATCAATTTCTCTATTGCATCTATTATATTATCGTCTTCAAAACAGTGTACAATATTTGGCATTCTTGTCATTATCATACTGACAGGTGTCTTTTCTATATTTTTTTTATTTAATGCTGCCTTTAATAAATCTTTTCTAGAAATGATACCAACTAATTTTTCATTTTCAACTACGACTAAAGTTCCTAAATCATAGTTAAATAAATGTATAATAGCATCATAGACAGAAGTCTTTACATCTATTGAGTTCTGTGGGCTCATATAGTCTTTAATACTAATTGTTGTACATTTATTGTTGTAACTATAACCTTTATTTTGCTTAGATGTTACTAGCTTCAATGATTTCAAAATTGAAAAATCTGTTCTCAGTGCAGATTTAGTAACATTTAAACTTTTAGCAATTTCATCTCCTGATAGTAATGATTTTTCTTTTAACATTTTAAGTATTTTCTTTTGTCTCTCTGTTAAAATCATCTAATCACTTCCTTATTAATGCTTATTATTTTAAAATTTAACATAAATAATATAAAAACACAAGTAATTTTAAGTAATTAATGTACACTTATTTTTTCTTGCTTTATATCAGTCAATACTGTAGGAAAAACAAATTAAGAACTTTATAGAATTAATAAAGAATTTATAATAAATTATAGACATCTGAATTTAAATAAGATATAATTATTTGAACGATAAATTGGAGGTGTAAAATGAAATTTAGTATAAATATAAAAGGCTTGTCCAGAAAAAAAGTTATTCATCAAGAAGAAATAGAAATAGTAAATGAAATTTCTACTACAAAAGATTTAATAAAAGAATTGGT
>ERZ772960.3110-NODE-3110-length-11436-cov-5.076707_pt1 | contig 11436 bp, 9 predicted proteins | sample MGYA00580678_ERZ772960 | MGnify/ENA primary metagenome ERZ772960 (study PRJEB29015, sample SAMEA2737930) | human oral metagenome | biome: human oral; feature: human-associated habitat; material: dental | place: China | collected 2059 ...
CGGACAAAAAATCTACGCCAATCTGGCAGACTTCATTTTATCAGCGATTCCTTAAGGTGCTTTTCATGCTTTGACTTTGATGCGGGTTCAAGCTATAATAACTATGGAAGTTTGTCCCCATTTGGTAGGGGAATGGGAATGCGGTCGTAACTCCGTGGATGGGGGACGCGCGCACCATGACAAAGGGAATGGGTGAGTGCCATGGCAATGAAGATAGACAGCACGATTTCGCAGAGTACGTCCATGACGATGCCGCGTGCGGCAAGTGATGTGGGCGTGCGCGGCGCAGCGGCGGATTTCGGTACGGAGCTGGCGGATCAAAAGTCCTCCATGTCACGCGAGGCGATGGATCGGCTGCTCGAAAAGATCGACGAGCAGGGGGCACGGCTCTCGAAGTCGCCGACCTATGAGGAGCTGCGCTCCTATCGTGCGCTCATACAGAGCTTTATCGGCGAGGCCGTCGACGGCATGTACGAGCTGCATACGCAGGCGGGCTGGGATCGCCTCGGCCGGCAGAAGGTCTATACCTCCGTGCGCAAAATCGACAAGAAGCTCGAGGAGATGGCGGAGAAGATACGCCTTGGTCAGGCGGATCAGCTGAGCATCATCGCGAGCCACGATGCCATACGCGGGCTGCTCGTCGATCTCTATATGTGATGGCAAAGGCAAAGGAAATCCCCGCCGCAGCTGAGGAGCGTGAGCCGTTCCCCCGCGACTGGTCGGACATCCGCGGTCATGCGGCGGTCATCGCCCGCCTGCGTCATCTCGCGGTGAACGGACGCCTGCCGCACGCCCTGATGCTTACGGGGACGGAGGGCGTCGGCAAGCGCCGGACGGCACACGTGCTCGCGCGGACACTGCTCTGCACGGCAGGGGGAGATGCGCCCTGCGGGCACTGTGATTCCTGCCGTACGATGGCGGCGGGCGTGCATCCCGACTACTTCGAGGTGAGCCCTGAGTCGCGCGGCAAGAGTGCGGCAATGATCCGTGCCGACGCGGTGCGCGACATCCTCATCGCGGCGAGTGAGTCGCCGCGGAGTGCGGATCGCCGCATCATTCTCATCGACGATGTGCACTGCATGAATGAGGTCGCGGCGAACCGCCTGCTCAAGACCCTTGAGGAGCCGCCCGCGACGGTGCTCTTTCTGCTCGTGACGAGCGCGTGGGATGCCGTCCTGCCGACCATTCGCTCCCGTGCGGTGCGTATTGCCTTCGGCACCGTGCCGCGTGCGGAGATCGCAGCGGAGCTGCAGGGGCGCGGCATAGAGGCGGCGGAGACCATCGCCGCCCTCGCGGACGGCAGCATCGGGCGTGCCGAGCGGCTCGCGGCGGAGGGGCTTTCCCTGCGCGACGATGCGCTCGCCTTTCTCACCTCGCTCAGCGCACTGCGCGTCGAGGAGCTGTGGACGCGCGCGGAGGAGCTCGGTGCGCGTCCCTATGAGGAGCGCAGTGCATGGCTCGGCTATCTGCAGATGGCGCTGCGCGACCTGCTCGTCCTGCGTGAGGACGCGGGTGCGGAGCTGTATCACGGAGACCGCCGCGCCGACCTGACGTCACTCCTCTCCGCGATGCCGCGGCCGCGTGTCCTCGCGCTTATGGAGGAGGCGGGGACGCTCCTGCGCCGCTTCGGTGCGAATGTGAACCCCGCCCTGCAGGCGGAGGCGTTCTTTCTGCGTGCACGGCAGGCGGCGCGGGATTGAGATGAAGAGATGCACTTCATGGGTGGAGAATACTGCCACTCTGGTCTCCCGCAGTGTGGGAGATGGTAAAGTGAAGGGAAGTTTTCGCATCAGTCTGAAATAGTGTGCCCTTAGCCTCCCATGCAGAGCGGGGGAGGAGGACCGCGGAGCGGTGGTGGGGGCACTCCTTATACCTAGGAGGAACACTTGCAAACGGTTGTTGGTGTCCGCTTCAAGTCGGCGGGCAAAATCTATACATTTGGACAGGGACGGCTCTCGCTCGCCGAGGGCGACTACGTCATCGTGGAGACCACGCGCGGCATGGAGTGCGGCAAAGTCGTCGTCGCGCCCCACGATGTCCCCGATGAGGCAGTCCCGCCGCATCTGCGCGTCGTACATCGCCTTGCCGATGCCTCCGATCGCGCCCGCGTCGAGGAGAACCGCGCTCGCGAGATCGAGGCGCGCACGGTCTGTGAGGAGAAGATTCGGCAGCTCGGGCTCAAGATGAAACTCGTGAGCGTCGAGCTGACCTTTGACCTCTCGAAGATGCTCTTTTACTTCACGGCGGACGGACGTGTGGACTTCCGTCAGCTCGTGCGCGAACTGGCGAGCGTCTTCCGCACGCGCATCGAGCTGCGCCAGATCGGCGTGCGCGACGAGGCGAAGATGATGGGCGGCATGGGCTGCTGCGGGCGGCCGCTGTGCTGTGCGACCTTCCTCGGCGACTTCGTCCCCGTCTCCATCCGCATGGCAAAGGAGCAGAACCTCTCGCTCAACCCGACGAAGATCTCGGGGATCTGCGGGCGGCTCATGTGCTGCCTGAAATACGAGAGCGAGGGCTACGGCTGCGGCGGCTGTATGTGCATGAAAAAGAAAGAGGCGTATGTCCCCGCGCAGAACGATCGCGTCGTTGCCGACGATGGCGAGGGACGTGTCGTCTCGGTGCATGAGCAGCGACGGACGGCGACCATCCTCCTCGACGACGGCAAGACACTCGTCTCCGCATGGGAGGACATCGTCCGTGTGGAGGAGGATGACGAGGGCACGACGCGTCCCATGCCCGCCACGCGCGTAGAGCGCCCGCCGCGTGAGCGCGGAGAGCGCAGGCAGCGTCCCGGGAGTCACCGCCGTGAGCGCGGTGAACGCGGGGAGCGCAGTGATCGCCCGCCGCGTCCATCGGCGAAGGGGGAGGGGGGGAAGCGGCGACCGCAGAGCGGACGTCGTTCCCGCCCGCAGCAGCACGCGCCTCGCCCGAACAGATCCTCGGATGAGTGAGCTGCGGCACCCGCAGGAGCGACTGGACGATCTCTGTACGGGGGGACGGCGCATCATCCAGCGCACGGATCGGTTCTGCTTCTCCATGGACGCCGTCCTTCTCGCACACTTTCCGACGCTCACGGGGCGCGAGCGCGTACTCGACCTCGGTACGGGAACGGGCATCATCCCGCTCCTCATCGCCGACCATGCGGCGGCAGTGACGGCGGTCGAGATCGACCCCGTACAGGCGGAGCTCGCCGTACGGAACGTGCAGCTGAACGATCTCACGGAGAAAATCACCGTGCGGGAGGGCGACTATCGCGACCCTGCCGCACTTTTTTCGTATGCGGCATACGATATCGTCTTTGCGAATCCGCCCTACCGCCCCGTCGGGCGCGGCGCACTCAGCATGGGCGCGCGTGCGGCGGCACGGCATGAGCTTACGGCGACCCTCGCCGACGTCATCCGCGCGGCGGCGTTTGCCCTGCGCCATGGCGGCAGACTGGCGATGGTACACCTCCCCGAGCGGCTCGGCGAGATCATCCCCGCGCTCCATGCGGCAGGGCTTGCCATGAAGCGTCTGCGCATGGTACAGCCGCGCGCCGACCGCCCGCCGAACCTCCTCCTCATGGAGGCCGTGCGCGGTGCATCACCCGCAGGACTGCGCCACGAGCCGGCACTCATCGTCCGCGATGCAGAGGGGCACTACACCGACGAGATTCGCGCCATCTACGGGCAGGAGATGTGAGAAAGGAAGGGGGGGTCACGTATGGAGTACATTGACTTTGATCGTTATGAACAGAATGATCGCATGTACGGCGGGCTTTCCGGAGCAAAAATTGGAATTTGCTATCATGGTGCAAACTATATTCTGAAATATCCGCAGAACCTCAAAGAGCATCACTTTAACAACGTCGCAATGAGCTATTCGACATCGCCGATTTCTGAGTATTTGGGGTCGCACATCTACGAGCTTTTTGATCTTCCTGTACATGAAACTTTACTCGGAATGCGTCGGGGAAAACCTGTCGTTGCGTGTCGGGATTTTCTTGGTCAGGGGGATCGTCTCTTTGAATTTCGCGAAATAAAAACAACATTTGAATCGCCGGGAGGGGAAATCAGCGGCAGTGAGACGAGTGGGAGCGGTGTCGAGCTGTGTGACATCCTGCGGGTCATTGATGAGCATCCTCTGCTTCGCAGGATATCGGGCGTCAAAGAGCGCTTCTGGCAGATGTTTGTTGTCGATGCTTACATCGGGAACATGGATCGCAACAATGGAAACTGGGGCGTGATCTCCCGATATGATGGACGGATCGAATTAGCGCCTGTCTACGATAATGGTGCCTGTCTGAACAACAAATGGGATGAAGCACGGATTCAGTCGATTTTGGACGATGCGTCAAAAATGCGTGCGCAGGCATATCGTGGTGTCGTCAATATCTTTGAACAGAACGGGAAGAGAATCAATCCATTCCAATATATTGCCGAGATGCGCAACGAGGACTGTGCGCGTGCTGTTGCTCTGCTCGTGCCGAAGATGCAGATGCACGATGCAGCGATCCATGCATTGATCAACGAGGTGCCGGTACTTACGTCTGTGCAGAGAAATTTCCTGCATCGTATTCTCTCGCTGCGCCTGCATGAATCACTCGTTCCTGTATATGAACAGATCACGAAGGGGGAAGGTGGGCATGTACATTGACAACACGATTTCTTTGCCGGAACATCTGCCCCGCTATCTGCTTCGTGACGTAGAAGTCTTGCAGGAATACTATGACAGTGGAAATGATGCCTACTTTTATCCCTATCTTGATGCGTTTGAGGCGGGGGTACATCAGTGCTATGCAGATCGACAGATCACAGAGGAGGAGGCGCGTCGACTCTTGCGTCGCTACGGTATTGGGTAAACAGTATTACAACAACGGCAGAAAAATTTCCGCTTTGGCCAACGGTCAAAGCGGAGATTTTTCTGTTATTTCTTCCCCTCTGCCTTTGCCATAAACTTCTGGACGGCAACGGCAAAGCGCGTGTGCGTTCCTGCGCCGATCTCCTCGCGTGTGTCGTACGCCGTGACCTTCAGCGTGACGGCGCGTCCGTCCACTGCCGTTACCTCGGCGACAGCGCGCACGTCAAGCCCCACGGGGGTCGCTGCCTTGTGCTGGATCGCGATCTCGGTGCCGACCGTCGTCCACCCCTCGGGGCATCCCGCCGCACACAGCTCCGCCGCCGCACGCTCCATCAGCGCTGCCATTGCGGGCGTTGCATAGACCGCGAGCGAGCCGCTCCCGACCGTCGCCGCTGTATTCTCCTCTGTGACCGCACCGTGTACCTCATGCGTTGCACCAATATGAATTTTTTCGTTGAACTCCATAGCGAATCCTCTCTTTCTGAGATCATTATTCTTTTTCATTATAACCATCTGCTCTGTCGTTGTCGATAGGAAAAGAGCAATGTTGCGAACAGGATGCCGAAGATTAAGAATAGATATACGGCGACAATATGGACGTTAGGAAATGCCTTGCTATATAAAAATATTCGGTGTATAATTCAAAATTAAGGGAGTGGACTTAGTCCGACCTAGACGAAAGTAACAGAACGTGCGTTTACTATGTCGGTCGAAGTGTTTTATGAGGAGGAACTGTGATGACAGGATTGAAGGATCGGCAGAGACTGGCGCTCTATGTAGCGCTCGGCCTCTCCGCAGGAAGCGGGCTCATGCTCGACACATCGACGGCGTATGCGAGTCAGTTGGGCATTCCGGCGAATGACGATGCAACAACGACACCGCAGTACGCGAACGGCGTCGATATGGGGGCAACCAACGGCAATAAACTCACCATCGGTGCGGTAGGCGGTGATCCGGCATATCATACCGCACCGATGGAGCATCCTGTCATTGGCAAGGACGTCGTCGGTGGTATCGCGAATGACGCACACGGGAACGATATTATCATCGAAAGCATCAAGTCCGTCGAGGGGGGCTATGGTCGTGTCTACGGCGCGCATGCGGCAGGGACAGTCGAAGGTAACAGCATCAAGTTTAATGGCGGCGTGGTCAATGAGCTGATCGGCGCAGAGAGCACCTCAACCGGTACTGCGGGCACACATGGTGCACAGCGCAATACTGTTACTGTCACGGGTGGTAAGGTTCAAGGTAATGTGACCGGCGGTATCGGCGGTACGTATTCCAGTGTCAATCATAACATCGTATCGATCTCAAACGGCACGATTGAGGGTCAGGTCAATGGCGGTGCGGGCGGCGATAATGCCACTGTCACCGGCAACGAAGTTACCATTTCGGATGGCAATCTGAAGATCGTCAACGGTGGTATCGGCAAGAATGGCTCGACGGTCAACGATAATACCGTCACCGTCACGGGCGGCACGGTCGTTGGTACAGTCTATGGCGGCGCGGCGACGGGCAGCGGCAATGTGACGAACAATGCGGTCAACCTCGGCAATGAGAGCGTTCATGATCTTGTGTCTGCGAATCTCACAGGCGCTGATCTTGTCGGCGGACAAAGTGCCACTGGCATCACATCGGGCAATGCGCTGAATGTGTACGCAAAGAACGCCGACGTGAAATCGGTCGCGAAGTTTGACAAGCATCGCTTCATCCTTGATCGGGCGATCACCGACGGCGCGTCGATGCTGACGATCGATCAGGGCGGTTTCGGTCGGGAGATCGACTGGAATAGCGTTGTGGTCGAAAACGAAGCCGCGATGATGAAGGACGGCAATCCCGGCGGCAGAGTTACGCTTGCGGCGGGAACCGCAGCAGACGATTTGAAGGTTGCGGGCTATACGAAGCGTGACTATACAACTGAAAATACTGAGCACGTGATCGAGTTGGATCCGGATACACTTGCCGAGGCAGCAGGTGCAGGGAATCACGCAACGGCAGAGTCGCTTCTTCTCACCTACGCGAAGTTCAAGGACAATGCATGGACATATGACGGCGCAGTGACTAGCCCTGCGAGTGAGGATAATGAGGTGTTCGGCGGCATCTCCTACAAGGGACATACGACCGAGAACAATACGCTTGTGGTGAAGGGCGTCCCAGATGGTGGCCTTGCGGCGGCGTATGGCGGCAAGACAGCGGCGGGGGCGGCGAATTCGAAGAGCAACCATGTTGTGATTCAGGGAACCATGCCGCAGACGAACGCTGCGGTCGGCGGCATCGACGAGGTCTATGGTGGCTATACGGTGTCCGACTATCAGGCTGACAGCGAGGGCGTCGCCATAGCGGGCGTTGCCGAGAGCAACGATGCCGTCGTTTACAACGGCGTGGTGGATAATCTTTTCGGCGGCTTGGCAGACGGGAACAAGGGCAAGGCACAGACGAACAAGGCTATCGTTGGTGGCGGTACAGTAACGAACGTCTATGGCGGTGTAGCGACCAAAACAGACGGCATGGCGACCGGAAACAATGTCTTTGTTTACAACGGTACGGCGACAAATGTCTACGGCGGTGCTGTGAACGATGTGACCGGCGCGGCGACAGAGAATCTTGCCGAGATTCGCGGCGGCACGGTGACGGGTGTGATTGCAGGTGCACGCGCTGCATACGATACGGCGGCGACAACGCATAAGCTCTCGAACAAGAACACGGTCAGACTCGGTGAAGCGAATGCGACCCGTGCACTGCCTTTGCAGATCGCCGATACCTCGGTTTATGGTACGCATTATCAAGACGCGACAACAGGTGTGGAGTTGACGTTTGCCGGCGACAGCGAGGCAATTCGCGGCAACGCGCTCAACATCACAACGACGGGCGTATCCATGAAGAAAGTCCGCAACTTTGACAAGTATCAATTCACCATTGGCAATAACTTCCAAGATAACGATGAGATGCTGACGCTCTCGCAAGGGGGGGGCTTTGGTACCGTTTCCGGTACTGCTCCTGCGGCTCCTGTCAAGATTGACTGGGCGAAGGTTTCGGCTGATACAAGTCAGCTTCTTGCGGGACGCGGCGAAGGCATTCACGGAAAAAATCAGATGACAATGATGCAGGTGCGTGTGCCGAACCAGACACCGCCCCCTGCGTACACTACGCCGAAGGATTTCCTCTTTACGGGCTATACAGATACGGCGGGCATTGCAGACATCGACCGTGTTTACGAAAAGAAACTCTCGACGGATGCCGATGCTCCCGCTGTGGGCAGTACAGATATCGCCGCGAGCAAGGTTCTGCTTGCACTGAACCGTTTCCGTGACGATACAGTGACGCACAGTGGTGCGGCAGTCCCGTCCGGCGAGATCTACGGCGGATACTCTGCCTACGACCATACGGAGAAAGACAAAGACGGGCATGATGTCATTCTCGGCACGACGACGGAGAACAATGTGCTGAATATCGCGGGCGTTGCCAGCGGCACGTACGGTCTTAAGGCATACGGCGGCTATACGGCGGGTGCCCGTGGCGGCTCGGAAAACAACACGGTCAATGTGGATGTGACGAATCTACCAAACAATGTGGCATCGGGTGAACTTTACTCCGTCTACGGCGGCTATGCAAAGGGTGCGAATGCAGGTGTGGTGCGCGGCAACACGGTACGTTTCTCGCAGGGCGCAACCCTCAAAGACCTCATGGGCGGCTACATTGATTCGACAAATCTGCCTACCGGGACACCCCCTCCGACATCGGATGTCGTCGATAACCATGTGATTATCACAGGCGGCACGGTCGGCGGATCGTATCCTCATGGTACCAGCGGCGCAGCGGTCAACTATCTTGGAAGTGTCTATGGCGGACGCACGGACGGTACGGGCGATGCCCATGAGAATACAGTCTATGTCAACTCGCCTGTCGTGATGAATGCAGCGACGCCTACAGAGCGGGATGCGACAATTATCGTTGACAAAATGGTTGGCGGCTATGGTGCCACGGCGACAGACAACGATGTCACTATTCTTTCGGGCACGGTCAAGGGCACTGTCTACGGTGGTTATGCAACGACAGCGGGAACGCCGGAAGTGCCAGCAGGTGTCGGGATCTCTGCGGTTCCTGAAATCTCCGCAGTGCGCAACAACACTGTTACGATTGGAGATAAGGCAGAAATCAAAGGCGATGTCTACGGTGCCTATGCTGCAGCGGATGCGTCGAACATGACGGCTGCGACGGACAGCAATACCATTAACCTCTATAAGGCAGTCATCGGCGGTACGATCTACGGCGGCATGGCACAGGATGCAGCAGGACATGATGTTGTCAGCGGCAAGAATAATACGCTCGCAGTCCATGGATACGACTCCAAGGCTGGCGATTTTGCAGGGGTACAGAACCTCAACTTCTACCTGCCGGAGGATGTTAAGAATGATCCGCTGAATGATGTCAATGCACCGACCATGCTGAAACTTACCAACGTGACGAATGTCGATGCAAATGGCAAGAAGGATCTCAGCAATATCAAGGTCGGTGTGGAGCTTGATGCACGTCGCGCAGTACTGCACAGCGGTGATAATATCAGCCTGATGACAGCGTACAATGCGAATACACCGGTGGAGCTTACGCCGGATCATCTGATCAAAGCACCGGCAGAGGGGCATCAGGATGCTCTGAGGTATAAATTCGAGCTCGTTACTGTGCCGGCGGCAGATGCTGTGGCAGTTCCGACAACGACAGGCGGAACTGCTGCGGTGAACAACAAGCTGATTGCAAAGGTCACCGAGGCTGCACTTGACCCGCAGACTAAGTCTCTCGTCGAGACGCGTGCGGCATCAATGGCGTTCATCAACAGTGGATCCGATCTCCTGACGGACGCTGCGATGACAGCGGCGATGGAGGCTGCGGCAACGCCTGCCTCTGAGTCGCAGGCAGGACGCGCCCGTGTCGACGGAACACCGAAGGAGTACGGTATGTGGGCGGTGCAGAACGTCTCGTCCATGCGCCTCAATTCCGGCTCGCATGTCGATGCAAAGGGCTGGGGTCTCAATCTCGGCTTTGCAAAGCAGCGCGTGTCGGGACGCAATACGCTCACGTATGGCCCGTTCGTCGAGTACGGAAAGGGCTCGTACGACTCCTATCTGGACGACGGTCTGCACGGCAGCGGCGACATGGACTATCTCGGCGTGGGCGTTATGGCGAAGTCGCAGAGCCAAAACGGTGCATACGTTGAGGGCAGTGTTCGCGTCGGCCGCGTAAAGAGCGACTATGCAGGGACAATTGCAGATACGCATCGGACGTACGACAGCAGCAGCACCTACTACGCCGGACATCTTGGTGTCGGGCAGGAGAAGCAGCTGAAGAACGGCAATACGATTGATACATACGCGAAGTATTTCTTTGCTCATCAGGGTGGGGATACGGTGCGTCTCAGCAACGGTGCTGTCTACGACTTCGATGCGGCGAATTCGCATCGCATCCGCTTCGGTACGCGCTACACCTCGAAGAAGGGCGACGCATCGTTCTACACAGGGCTTGCCTATGAGTACGAGTTCGGCGATGATTTTGCGGCATCCTATCAGGGCTACAATACGCCAAGCCCGAGCCTTACGGGCGGCACGGGCATCCTTGAGCTGGGCTATCGCTTTGCCCCGCAGAACGGCCGTGCAACGTACGGCATCCAGCTGATGGGTATGACGGGCCAGCGTCGGGGCATCTCTGGCGGCGTCCAGATGCACTGGGCGTTCTAATACGTTAAACAATATCGACACAATAAACGAGGGCCGTGATACGATTCCGTATCACGGCCCTCGTTGTTGACCATTCCTTCTTTACTGTGCCGCCGCTTCCTTTTGATAGAGTGCGGTGAGCGCATCCTGCAGCACCTTGGAGACGTTGAGTTTTTTCTGCTCGGCGAAGGTGTTCAGCCATGCGGGGATGGTGAGATTCTTGCGGATGGATTTACTGCCGTACTTGGCGGCGTAGGCATCCATATCGAGGGAGAGGAGGCTGACGAATCCCTCACCCATCTCGGGATCGGGGTGAATGTCCTCAATGCGGCTTGCGGGCGGAGCAGTTTTCCCGTCCTCCAGTTCGCCGAGCACCCAGCCCGATGCTGCGTCCTCACCCATCGCGATTGCCTCAGAGAGACTTGCACCCTCACTGACACAGCCGGGGAGATCGGGGACAACGACACAGAAGCCGGGGTTCACTTCACAGGGATAAAAAATGGCAGGATAGACCAGATTCATAACAATGCCTCCTCACTTTAATCCTGCACTGCGCAGGACAGATCTGACGGTCTTGGGATCGAGGTCGCCTGGGTGATTCGGTATCGTGATTTTTCCCGGCTTATCATCATGTATATATTGCATATGTGAGCCGTTCGAATTTTTGAGATACCAACCATTCTTTTTTATCAGACGCTCAAGTTCGATAAATCACATCTCATCACCTCTATCTCATTATATGTATCGTGCGCATTTCTGTCCAGAATAAATTTCTGCCCCTCTGTTGCGTGTATGAGAGAATCGTTCTATAATAAGATGCGTCCTTCACTGGGACAAAAGATTTGAATACGAGGTGATATGCGTGAGTGATACATACAGTGTCGCC
>ERZ772960.3113-NODE-3113-length-11432-cov-6.928452_pt1 | contig 11432 bp, 9 predicted proteins | sample MGYA00580678_ERZ772960 | MGnify/ENA primary metagenome ERZ772960 (study PRJEB29015, sample SAMEA2737930) | human oral metagenome | biome: human oral; feature: human-associated habitat; material: dental | place: China | collected 2059 ...
TCGAGGAATGCCGACCGGTAGGCGCGGAGCGGGCACACCGCTACCTAAAGTAAGTGGCGAGAGTTCCTCGATGGCTTCATCCCAAAGTCCGCGCTCGATAAAGGCGCGCTGCGTTTGAGGGCCGCCTTCTACCAACAAACTCTGAACGCCCTGCTCTGTGAGCGATTGTAGCAACGTAGCCACATCAGCATAAGCCGTAAATCCAGCAGGCAACTCATCTTCGCCCACGTGCCCCAAGACTAAGCGTTGCGGATTTGAGCCTACCCAATCGCGCACATTGAGTTGCGGGCGATCAGCTTTCAGCGTGCCGTGGCCCACCAAAATGGCTTGATGATAAGCGCGCAGGCGGTGTACGTCCATCAAACTATGTGCGTTCGACAACTTGATGGGCGCAGCTGCTTCATCTTCGCGCCAGTTGTCAACAAAGCCATCGGCCGAAGAAGCCCATTTCAGCGTAATATAGGGGCGGTGCTTCGTATGGAAAGTAAAGAAATGCCGATTGAGTTCGCGACATTCCTGCTCCAGTACGCCGACCGTCACTTGTACACCCCCATCGCGGAGCATCGTAATGCCGCGGCCCTCCACTTTGTCGAAAGGGTCTTCGCAGCCTACGACGACGCGCGGTATGCCCGTGTTGAGAATCAAGCGGGCGCAAGGCGGCGTGCGCCCATAATGTGCGCAAGGCTCAAGACTGACGTAGAGCGTGCTGTCCTGCAAATGCGGACGATCCTCCGGGCGCACCGACGCTATAGCGTTAACTTCCGCATGCGCTTGGCCACATTTTGCGTGATAACCCTCGCCGATGATGCGATCCTTATAGACGATGACCGCCCCGACCATCGGGTTGGGAGGTGCCGACAAGCGCCCATTTTCCGCCAAGCGGAGGCACCGATGCATGTATATATCTTTTATTTCCATTACTTTTGCAGCGTGAAAGAATTTTATCGCCAGTTGCTCGCCGTCCTTGCTCCTCATTATGAAGCGCGCGAGGCGCAGGCCATTGCTTTTCTGGTTTGCGAAGAAGCCTTTGGCTGGAGCAAAACGGACATTTATGCGGACAAAGTTAGCCAATTATCCACGGCAGAACAAGAAAGAGCCGCCTTTATGCTTCGTTGCTTGGGCGCAGGAGAGCCGGTGCAGTATGTTTTAGGGGCGACCTATTTTGATGGCCGACCATTTTACGTCTCGCCCGCCGTACTCATTCCCCGTCCGGAGACAGAAGAACTCGTGCGCTGGGCTGCTGAAGCGGCGCGCGGGCAGCATTTCTTAGACGTAGGCACAGGTTCGGGTTGCATAGCTATTAGCTTGAAACTTCGCCGTCCGGAAGCTACTGTGCACGCTTGGGATATTTCACCTGAAGCTATTGACGTGGCCCGCAAAAATGCCGAAAGCTTGGGCGCTGATGTGCAGTTTGAGGTGCAAGATTTGTTTACTGCGCCGCCGAAGCCCGCTACGGTTGTGGTGAGTAATCCGCCCTATATTTGCGAAAAAGAACGAGCAGAAATGGCCGCCCACGTCGTCAATTTTGAGCCGGTGCAAGCCTTGTTCGTGCCCGATGATGATCCCTTGCGCTATTATAAAGCCTTGGCCCAATTGGGGGCTGAAGAGGTCTTCGTAGAAATCAATGCCGCTCTGCGGCAAGCTACGGCCGACGCCTTTCGTGCTGCCGGTTATCAGCAGATTGTTTGCCGCAAAGACGAATTTGGTAAAGATCGCTTTATTTATGCTTGCTGAGGCGCTCCACTTTACGTGCTTTCTTCGTAACTTCGCCACCAATAGTCAAACACATATCTTTTTATGGAAACTGTAAAACATCTCCTCGCCGAAAAACTCTTGGCGGTGAAGGCAATCAAGTTGCAGCCGGAGCAGCCATTTACTTGGGCCAGCGGTTGGCTTTCTCCTTTTTATTGTGACAACCGCAAGACGCTGTCCTTTCCTGATTTGCGCAGTTTTGTGAAGCTCGAACTGGCGCGCGTCATCGCCGAGCGCTATCCGCAAGCGGAGGCAGTGGCCGGTGTGGCAACGGGAGCTATTGCGCAAGGCGCGTTGGTGGCCGACTTGCTCGGTCTGCCTTTCTGCTATGTGCGTTCCAAGGCAAAGGATCACGGCATGCAGAACCTGATCGAAGGAGAAGTAAAGAAAGGCGCTAAGGTCATCGTCGTAGAAGATCTGATTTCTACAGGCGGCAGTAGCTTAAAGGCCGTTGCTGCCTTGCGCGACTTTGGCTGCGAGGTGGTCGGAATGGTTGCTTCTTACACGTATGGCTTTGATGTGGCCAAAGAAGCCTTTGCGCAAGCCCAAGTAGATTTGACAACCTTGACCGATTACGAGGCCGTTATTCAAGTAGCCTTACAGACGGGTTACATTGAAGAGCGCCATTTGCCACTCTTAAATGCTTGGCGTCAATCGCCGGCTACGTGGAAACCATAAGGGCCATACATTATTATATATAGGCGGCTCGCCGCTTGTAGGAACATTAAGAAAAACACTTTCATCGGCGTCGAACATTCTGTATCGACGCCGATGTTAGCGTTCAGACGCAGCGCCCAATGAGCAGAAGTCTTCGTTAATCTAACGTGAGTTTGATATAAGAAAAGACCTCTAAATGCGATAAAAACATCGCTATCGCGTCTCTTGTAATCAGAGTGTGAGCACTGAAATTTCTCGAAACAGGTCAGGGAAAAGTCGCGCTTAGGGGAGTGATGAAATTTGCTTAGGAAAGTGTTGAAACTTTCTTAGGTGATCGAAAAAAATGTCTCCTATGATCGGAAAAATTCTCTCCTAAGACAATTTTTTCTTTCCTATAGGAAAGTTTTGCGCCGCCTATGGACTGTTCTTTGCACATAAGAGAGTGATTATTTCCAACTCGCTTTCCATTTATGCTGTATAGCGGTAGAATAGCAAAAATCCCCGCAACACTTGAAGCGTTGCGGGGATTTTGTCAATCAATAAGTATTTGCAAGCAGGCTTTGTACGCGTAAAGAAGCGCAGCATAGCCGGTTGCAACTTACTTGCGGAGGCCGAGAGCCTTAATCAAAGCACGGTAGCGCTCAATGTCGCGGTGCTTTACGTAGTTAAGCAGCGCACGGCGCTTACCTACCATCTTAACGAGGGCTCTTTCTGTCGTATGATCCTTACGGTTGGCCTTCACATGTTCCGTCAAATGGGCAATACGGTAGGAAAATAAAGCCACTTGGCTCTCTACAGAACCCGTGTCCGAATTAGACTTTCCGTACTTGCCAAAGATCTCTTGTTTCTTAGCTGAATCTAAGTACATAGTAATATTGAATAAATAAAGATATATGTGCCTTCTTTCTGAAAAGGCGGTGCAAATTTAGGTAAAGGATTGGAGCTGACCAAATAACTCCTTGATTTTTCCTGCCTAATCTTCATTTCTCTGATGCTTCCAGCGCTTATGGCTCCACAGCCAAAAGGCCGGTTGGCGGCGAATGTTCGCTTCGAGTAACCGCATATAAGCTTCCGTCAGCTCGTAATCGGGGATAGTGTGTACATTGTCCGACATTTTTTGAAACCGACAGCGATAACGCCCACGGCCTTCGCGCTGCATATCAGCAAAGAATACGGCAGCGTTGACGCTCTTCGCGATGCGTTCCGTTCCGGTAAAGACGGGCGTGTCCTGATGTAGGAAATCGACCCAGTCGTGTATGTTAATGCGGCGTGGCGACTGGTCGGAGATGAAGCCAATCACAATTTTTTTATCTTCCCTCTTGAAACCGGCGATGCGGCGTAAAATGGCATTTTTCGGGATGTTTTCTGCCCCAAAGCGCGAGCGTAAACGCAGGAAGATACGATCAAACATTTTATTTTCCAAAGGTCGATAGAGTTGGGCACAATGCCATTCTTCAGGCGCCCAAAGACCAAGGCTGGAGACCCATTCCCAATTGCAGAAATGTCCAAGGTAGATAAAAGCAAATTGGCGTTGTTCCATCACTTGCCGCATCTCATCCAAGCCTTCAAAAATCATACGCCGGCGCATTTCTGATGCCGGCATCGAGAGCTGGCGTATGGTCTCGACGGCGTAATCGCAAAAGAAATGATAAAAATCGCTTATAATGCGCTCCCTTTCCTTTGCGGTCTTTTCCGGAAATGAGGCTGCAATATTGCGTTGTATGACACCGCGCCGATAACCTACGATGTAGCGCACAATGTAATAAGCAAAATCGGACAATATATAAAGCAGGCGCAGCGGCAACTTCGAGAGGAGGAGGATGAGGCCTGTCGCTATATTTTCTAAGAAGTGCTTCATAGGGTGCAAAAGTAGGCAATGGACGATTAGGCGCAAAATAAAGCGTCCGGAATTTAGGTCTTCAGTCGTTCTCGTCGCTCTCCTTTTGTAGCGTAATGTTCCGAGAAATCCAAAATTATAAATGTGTGTATTGTCACTGCGAAACTTTTGAGAAACCTACTCTTTGTTAGGACCTTGGCACATTGATGGGCGGCAGCAAAGAAGAAAAACTAAAGATTCTTTTATTTTTTTGTGGGTAAAAAACAACTATGCCCAAATAGTTTACCCTGAGATATATTATCTTTGCGCCCAAGAAAAGTAAGAGGAAATCAATGAGACATTTTTTACTGACAAGTTTTTTTGCCGCCTTGGCCTTATCTTTAAGTGCACAAACGGGGGCTTTTCAAGTGAATAATTCCGGCTTTGAAACGTGGAAAGACGTCAATGAACCGGGCGACGGTTGGTATAGTTTCGTATCAGCCAATACTTCCGGTTTAGGCTTTTTAGGAGGCGTGGCTAAGAATAGTTCTAAAAAGAATACTGTCAAGATTGAAGGACGCACAGGTAATGCTGTTTTACTCAAATCAAGCAGTATTTGGGGTGCGAAAGCCAATGGCAATCTGACTACGGGCTGTATAAATATGGGCAGCAGTACGCCGGCCAACGCGGCCAACTATAATTATACGAATCGCTCCGGTGTTAATAGTTGCTTGTTCGCAGGACGTCCCGACTCCTTGGTTTTCTATGCGAAGTTTAAGCGCGGACAGGGTGGCAATGATACTTATACAGGTCGCTGCCACGCGGTTTTGCACGGCGACATTGATTACAAAGATCCCCACGAGACGGAAGAAAACAAAGTCAAATACTTGATTGCCGAGACGACGATCTATTCTACCGTTACAGACGAGTGGACACGCTACGCCGGTGCCTTTGCGTATACGGGCACAACCGCAGAAAAAATGTATATGCTCGCTTCGTTTACAACCAACGAAACGCCGGGCGCTTCCTACAACGATGAATTTTCGATAGATGACGTGCAATTCATCTACAACTCCCGGCTTAAATCCATTGCTTATAAGGGGGCTGCCGTTCCGGTCAGTGCGCAGGTAGATTTGTCGACTGAAACTTACGAGCCGGCCGCTCTTGTGCTTGCGGCCGATGGAGCCGGCGCCAGCATTGATACAACTTACAATGCGGAAACGTGCGTTTTGACTGTCACCGTAAAGGGCAACGACTTCAGTGTCTCTCCCGATAATGTGCATAGCTATGAGATCCAATTCGCCAAAGCCTCAGAACCTGCGCTTGCAAGTGTAAAAATCAGCGGCGAGCCTTTTGCTGCCTTTACGCCGGACGTAAAGGAATACACGTTGCCTTACGCTTATGCGCCGGGCATCGTGATTGAAGGGACACCGGCCGAAGGCTTTAAGATGGTCAACGACTCTTTAGAGACGACCTTTGGGAAATTTGCTGAACCCGCTTTCTATGATAACGCGCAGAAGTGTATTACGCTGAAAGTAACTGATGGCAGCAAAACTACCGACTACACGTTTAAGTTTACCGACGCCGTAGCCGATGCGAAGAGCGGCGACTATCCGGGCAGTCTCTCTGTCTCTCTGACGGCCGCCAACGATATCGCCGTACCCATTCCCTTGAATAATGCCGCCGTTCTCGTTACGAAGAACAGCAACGGCACGTATAATTTAGATTTGAAGCAGTTTAGCTTTGCCGGTATCCCTGTTGGCGACATCCACGTGGCTGATATTCCTTTGCAGAACGACACTTTGGCTGCTCAGCGCACCATTCGCCTCACCGCTTATCAGGCCGACGGCACGATAGACAATAGTAGTATGGGTTGGAGTTTAGGTCATTTACCCGTAAAGGTTGCTTTGCATCTGCTCAATGCTGATCAGCACTTGATCGAAGGCGGTATTGATATTCTGACGGAGGCTAATCCTACGCTGGCGGCTATGTTTAAGCGCATCCATGTCGACTTTGTCTCGCTCGTTCTTGCACCTACGCAGGCAGATACTACGAATAATCAGCGCAAATGTTATGCGAACCTCAAGGTGACAAAAGGCCTTTTGACGAAGTATGCCGCACGCTTCTTGGCGCTCAACAATACTTGGAGCGATGCAGCCGGCGTTTACAACCTCCCAATGAGTTATCTTGACTTGACCGGAGTAGCGATAAGCGCTGATGTGACGGCGGAAGATTTACGCCAAGGCCAGCCGGCGGTTAACAATACCTTGTATTATTTGCCGGCAACGACGACTCTGCGCGGCGACAACTTTATCGTCGGTGGACGCACGGCGCGCTTCGCGCTGCAAGATGCCGCTCCGCTCTTTATTCCTCAAGATTTCACGGCCGAAAGCGTCACTTACGATCGCGTATTTGATACGGGCGCCAACACGCTCTCTACGACTTTTATCCTGCCCTTCGATTTTGACGTGCCGACAAGCAATATGAAGGTAGCCGGCTTTGCTACAGTTACCAACACGGCAGGTAATGAGTACTTGCTCAACTTTAATGAGACGGCCCACGCTACGGCTCATACGCCCTACCTTTTGCAAACATTCGACATTCATCCTTTTGATCGTCTGACAAATGTTGATGTGAAGGCCACACCGCAGAAGACTTACAGCCTTAAGTTGGATCCGTTTACGCACACGGGTGTTTATGCCGATTCCACGCTGGATGCTGCCGCAGAGGTTTATGTCTACGATAATCTGAAGTTCACGAAGATGACGACGAATGTTGTTTCTCCTTTCCGCACATTCTTTACTTCGACGAAACCTATCGGCGAATTGAAGTTGGATATCAACGGTGTGCTCACAGGCATCTGCGGGCCGGTGCGCAGCGATCGAGATGGAAAAGCCGCATCGCACTATGACCTGAACGGGCGTCGTACCAACGGCTCGGCGAAGGGCTTGCAGATCGTAGACGGTAAGAAAATCTATAGAAAATAAACAACAGACTTATGCTTAAACCTTATCAGACGCCGCGTTTGTGCCAACTTGAACTCTGTACAGGTCTACTGATGACTTCGGCGGCTTGCGGCGAGGCTCGTACGGAAAAGCCTCACTACGAGAAGACGCTTGAGCCGATTGTAAGAACTCATTTGGGCACGCCGCATCAAATGACTTTCACGGTCGAAGAGACTGATGAGACGGAGGAAGGTTGAGTTTAGTGTTCTTATCACATATCCTTTATGCGCCGACTATCAATTGATGGTCGGCGCACATTATTTATTATGGTACTACAAAGATTTAGCGCCACTACGAGAGCGATTGATTGTCTTCGTAGTGGCGCGTTTTGTTTGAATGATCAGCCTAAAGCCGGCTTCTTTTCTTGAGGCTTAGAGATTATAATGGCCTTTTTGTCTTTAATCAGTATCATACCGTCTCATACAGTACCAGCAACCGTTGTAGCCTCTTTTTACTGCCGCTTGAGGAGAGTCGATGACAACAATATTGTCTCTAGACATCTTTCGTATCCACGAACAACCTAATCGGTGGAATTCTCCTGAATTTCTATTGCCAACAACTACCATCGGCTCGTCTAAATATAGAATATTGCCAATTGAACGAGATGGGCTTCCTCCTGATACAGGCGTATCGTCCGGATCTCTGTGGCGAACAGCGTAGTCATGTGCTTCTACTACGGAAACTCTGTTGTCGCAGTTGTTATCTACACGACTTAAAAGACGTGAGCCGTCCGGCCCTTTGCCGGTTATGGCTGTAATCCACTGAAGCGCGTAAGGGTCAAAGTTGGCTCCCCCCATAGATGATCGGTCTGCCCTGCAGGCTGCAGCGAAGTGCGTTCTCTTTGCTGTTGAGTTTCTGAGGGTAACATCCATAAAGCCTCCCGAGAAGCATTGTTCCATCATAACTATTAGAGTTCTGTATTGGGGAAGAGCAGCTAACTCCTCACTCCACATGTCTGTCGTAAATGACTTCCAATTTGGCCAGCAGCATAAAACAGATCTTCCATTAACTCTATCACCGTGGTTGTTTGTGTGGATCAATAAAAGGTCATCTTTCTTTAGTTTTCCTCTGAGATTGCGAATAGCATCGCGGAGAGCTTCCTTTGTGCCGGCGCCTTTTACTTTCATTCGATAGTTAGTATTGTCTCCCGGCCATTTTTCTCCTGATCTCCAGTCTGCATGATGTATGCTGCCGTTCTCATTCAGAACACAAATGTTATCTTCTTTGAACTTGTAAATGTCGACTAATGTGCGGTAGAGAAATTCAAGATCGTTGGTGTGTCTTCTATTAGACATACCGGAAAAGAGTATTGCATATCTTTCTCCTGTGGGGGAATTTGTCTCGATATTCAATAAACCGGAGTTACTTGCTTCAGAAGGCATTTGGAAGCTCTCTTCTTCTTCAAAGTGAGTGTTTTGTTGAATTGTTTCGAAAGCTTTCTTGTCTGTGTAAAATTCGCTAAGAGGAAGATTGGCGTCAACGCTGGCATATTCTTCGCCAGTCTCTGCATCGAATAATACGTGCTTACACGGGTGCCCCCAATTAAGCAGTGGTTCTAAGTCGATCGTTGCTACTGCAGTGTCGCGAGGTACGACAACTGATTCTTCCCTTTCCCCGATGTTTAACTCCGAATTTTTTGTAACAGTGTTTTGATAGAGATAAATGTTACTTCTATTCGCAGTTTTCAGTCTCCGGCTGTTTGTAGGAGAAGTCAAAGAGGAAGAAATCTTGTTGAGAATGTCTTTTTTTACTTTCATACTAAGTTCTTTTTATAGGTTAAACGGATTAAAGTCGTGTTCGTCATTAGGCTTGGAGCCATAACGGAGCATTAGAGAATATGTCTCAGGGTAGTCACCTTGATAAGGTGGCAGGGTAGACCTCACCTTGGTTAGTTGTGACAAGTCCGACTTAATGAATAGATACAGACAATCATGTCCCCAATTGAGTTTGGGCTTTAGATCGACAAAGACCATAAAACCATCGTAGGGGTACGTGAAGTTTGTTTTAGGGTAGGTGACTTCTGTACCCTCGGAATGGATCTTTGTGTCTATGAATATCATAGATTGTTTGATTGCATCCTTCGACAGTACATTTTGAAGTAGCTCTATTAGTGCAAGTTTGTTTATAGGCATGGCGCTTTCTTTTTAATTATTCCCTATTCTTTTTTAAGGGTTAGTTCCTTAGTATCTATTTTCGACAAAGATATTTATTTCTTCCAAAAACCGCCACTTTTTATGAATAAAAATCGATTTATTTTTACAATGGAGATAAATATTGCGTTTTTTTTACTGTGTGTGATTTTTTTATCGCTTTCTTGCCGCGTAAAGACTAATTCTTTATTTAACGCGGAGCATAGAGAAGAACGGCTAAAAGCTAAGCAATATAAAATTCAACCTAAGCGATAGAGAAGTAAAACCTAAATAGTTTATATTTTGTGCGCAATAAATTAAATTTTCACCACGGTGAAACGAAAGTGTCTCCTTGGTGAAACAAATTTTTCACCAAGGTGCTAATTATTTTTCACCACGGTGAAAATTCGACTGTCTGCGCATGAAGAAGCGAGTGGCTGCGGAGAAAAGAATGGCTAACTACGCATAAAGTGGCTAAAATCTTAGGTGAGAGAGTAGAATGTCTCTAAGAGAAGCGGGACTTAAAAGCAGCGTACGAGGAAATAGAAGAGGAACGAATCGGAAATTCAAAGGAGGAGTAGAAGGAAATGGGGTAGTAGATAATGTTTAAGGGAGCAAAGAAGCGGAAAGAGAAAGGAAAAAGCAGACTGTGAGCAACTCTGATTCTGCAAATACTTAAAAATTTTCAGCAGAAAACGTAAGGCATAGTAGCAATTGAGGTCGTAATTTTGCGATATATAAAGTAAAAGTAAAGACGATGATAATCAAACGTTTCTCCATAGAGGGCCTGCATTGTGCCAACTGCGCGCTGCGGGCGGAAAAGGTGCTCAATAAGCAGCCCGGCGTGGCGGCAGCTGTGTGCAATTTTGCCAGTGCGGAGGTGCAGATAAAATATGATCCGAAAGCGACGAACGCAGAGCAGTTGGCGGCGGCCATAGATCAGGCCGGCTATCGCCTTATCATCACTCAACAAAACGACGCTGATACGGAGACGCGTCAGCGGAGCGAATATCGCACAGCCCGGCGCAATGCTGTGGCTGCAGCCTTGCTTAGTGTGATCGTTACTTACCTTTCGATGACCGACGGCGGGGCTTGGCGCGGTTGGGCTTTGTGGTTGCTCGCCACGCCCGTAGTCTTCGTGGCCGGCCGGCAATTCTTTCGCAACGCTTTGCGGCAAGCTCGTCAGGGCGCTGCCGATATGGATACGCTTGTAGCTTTGAGTACGGGCATCAGTTATAGTTTTAGTGTCTTCAATCTTTTGTTTCCCGAAGTCTTAGGCCGCGATGCCCACCTCTATTTCGATTCTTCCTGCGGCGTGATCACTTTTATCTTGATCGGGCGCTTACTCGAGGCGCGCGCCAAATATGGAACGGCCGCTTCACTTCGCAAATTGATGGGACTGCGGCCGCAGGAAACCATCCGCTTAAAGGCCGATGGGACGCAAGAGACCATTAAAATCGCTGAAGTGCGGAGCGGTGACGTCCTCGTCGTGCGCCCCGGCGAAAAAGTGCCCGTAGACGGGACGATTACGGCCGGTAGTTCGTATGTCGATGAAAGTCTTTTGAGCGGCGAACCCGTACCGGTGGAAAAGCAAGTGGGCAGTAAGGTCTTCGAAGGTACGATCAACCAAAAGGGAAGCTTTAACTTCCGCGCCGAAAGTGTGGGCAACGCGACGATACTTGCCCGCATTATCGCCTTAGTGCAGGAAGCACAGAACAGCAAAGCGCCCATTCGCCGACTCGTAGACAAAGTGGCGGGTGTCTTTGTCCCAACCGTGATGCTCATTGCTTTGATTTCCTTTTTTGCCTGGCTGCTTTTCGATAATATACCCGGCGACAGTGCGCTGACGCGCGCCCTTTTGAGCGCCGTAACCGTGCTTGTCGTGGCCTGCCCTTGCGCTTTGGGCTTAGCTACGCCTACTGCGCTGATGGTCGGCATTGGGCGCGCGGCCGAGAAAGGTATTCTCGTGAAAGATGCTGAGGCTTTGGAGCGCGCGAAGAGCATAGATACGATCGTTTTGGACAAGACCGGTACGATTACTGAGGGACGTCCGGACGTCGAAGCGGTACAAGG
>ERZ772960.3115-NODE-3115-length-11414-cov-4.192182_pt1 | contig 11414 bp, 9 predicted proteins | sample MGYA00580678_ERZ772960 | MGnify/ENA primary metagenome ERZ772960 (study PRJEB29015, sample SAMEA2737930) | human oral metagenome | biome: human oral; feature: human-associated habitat; material: dental | place: China | collected 2059 ...
TTTTTTAGGTACCCATACACGATATTTATAAAAATAGAGAAACACGACATTCGACCTATGTGATTTTTATCTGGAATCGGTCGGAATGGTTAAATAAAAAAAAGTTGAAAAACCTCACACGTTTTTCAACTTTTAATGAAGACACAAACTTGTCAGATGTCCGGATGTCTTACACACCTGACGTTCGTACTTTAATTATCGGGCATAACGTTTTTAACTTTAATAAAAAATATCGTTATTCATGCTTTTTCCGCATTATTCCGCTTTGTGGAATAAAATACTTGTTTTCGTTATATTAAGTGCATTAAGCGGTTAGGAAAGCGGTTTTTCGGAGAAGCCCTTGACCGCATGATTTACGGGTCAAAATCGCATGACGGTTTTGATGTAGAATCCTGCCTAAAAATATCGATTTAATATCGTATTTTATACTTTTGAGGTGTTTATTTATGAAAAAAATCATTACGGGTGCACTTGCACTGTTTCTTGCCGCCGGATTGTCCGCGTATAATCCGCCTGCCGGAGGGCAAAACATGTATGTGCTTTCAAGTCCTCTTCAGCTTACTTCTGCATCATCTGCTGCAGGCGGCGCAATTTTTTATCCCGGACCGTATTCAGCGGCTTTTAATCCCGCGCTTCCTGCTTTGGAGCAAAGGATTACGCTCGATGCAGGATTTTCGGTATTAGCCGCAAATAATTTTAATTCCGCTTTGCAGACCGGAATTCTTATTCCTACAAAAAGATTTGTTGCAAGCGGAATGCTGCAAGGCGTCTTTCTTAATTCCGATAAAATCGATTTGGATAATTCTATAAATCTTAAAATGGGACTTTCCAAAGAGATTGCCGCCAGAATAAGCGTCGGTTTTAATGTAACCGGCGGAGTTATTTGGGGAAGTGATTCCGATTGGCTTTTAAACGGAGACATAGGCGCACTTTACCGTAGAGAATCTCTTGGATTTATGAAAGATTTTAGAGTCGGCGTTTCCGTTTTGAATCTTGGAAAGACTTTTACAGATAAAAAACTTATCGGAATCAAAGACAAGGATAAAGATATTCTTGCATATAAACATTCCGTAGATTCTTTTCCGAATTTTGCAACTGTGCGTGCCGGTGCCGCAGCCCTGTTCGTTGATAACGGTATTATAAAATTGGGACCGTCGCTTGATATAACTACTACGGCATTTCAGAATGTTATATTTGATGCCGGCTTTCAGTTCGGTATTAAAGACATCGTATTTTTATACGTGTCGGAAAGTATCGACCTTTCGGAAGCGATTGCCGGATATTCAAACTTTATGCCCGCAATAGGACTCGGTGTTAAATTCGACTTTAAAACAAAGAACAATGAATATCTTAAAAAACACAGCTGGGATGCAAGCGAAATGCTCGTTGCCGCTGCATGGCAGCAGCGTTATGATTCGATTCAAGCGGTTTCGGCAGGTGCTGTAATAAGGCTCGGTCAGCAGGATACTGATCCGCCTGTCATTACGATTTGGGACGGAGAAGAATAGGAGACGGCTATGAACAAGGGTACTAATATGAAAAAAATCGTTTCTGCGGCGGCAGGAATTGCTATGATTCTTCTGCCTGTGTCTTTGTCGGCAGAGAAAAAAGAAAGATACATATCGCCTAATAATGACGGTGTACAAGATGAACTTGTAATTCCTTTGAAGATTCAGGAAAGACGGCTTATAACTTCTTGGCAGCTTATAATAAAGAATAAAGACGGCGCGGTTATCCGTACAATCGGAAATAAAGTTGCTTTGCCGTCAAAACTTACGTTTAAGCAGTTCTTTAAACAAATTGCTGCTCCGAAAGCCGGTGTTGAAGTGCCGGAAAAAGTAATTTGGAACGGCATTATGGATAACGGAGAATATGCACCCGACGGAACTTATTATTATCATTTTGAAGCTTCCGATGATAACGGCAATAAAGGCGAAACCGGAATCTATACGGTGGTTTTGGACACAGTCGCGCCTGAAGCCGATTTGACTCAGCCGAAAGATAAGATTTTCGGAGAAGGTGCAAAATCCGATTTCCGAATAAAACAGTCCGGCACGAAAGAAGATTTGTGGACGGGCGTTTTTAAAAATGCTTCCGGCAAGCCTGTCCGCACATTTACATGGAAAAATGATGAGCCTTCCGAAGTAAAATGGAACGGCACGGACGATGCGGGATTGGTCGTTTCCGACGGAGTTTATTCTTATGAACTTTCGTCGCGCGACCGTGCAGGAAATATTTCCGCGCCCGCCTCTGTTTCCAACATAATTTATTCTGCAGAAAAGCCTGCCACAAATATTATGATTTCCGGAGACAGGTATTTTTCACCCGATACGGACAGCAAAAAATCTTCTGTGGAACTTGCAGTTCGCATTCCCGTTCCTGAAGAATCAAGCGGCAATAAACTTACCGCGTGGTCTGTTTCCGTAACAGGTGCGGACGGAAAGGTTTACAGAACATACGATCAGTCAAAACAAGCTGTTCCGCCTTCTTCCATAATATTTGACGGAAAAGACGATAACGGAAAACTTCTTCCGCAGGGACGCTATCAAGCTGTTGTTTCAGCATCATATTTGAACGGTTATGAAGCCGAAAAAATCCGTTCGCCGGAATTTGTAATCGATACAACAAAACCTGCAGCGCAAATCGGAGCGGCGGAAAAAGAATTCGGCGGCTCGGCAAAACCTCGCCAGACAATTTCTATCCGAGTTGATGATTCTGCAAAATTTGCGCCGGTTTCTTCATGGACGGGAAGGATTTTCAATGCGGTAAATCCTCAAGAAACGGTAAAACAATTTGATTTCGGACAGTTCCCGCCTGAAAGCGTTGAGTGGGACGGTTTTGCCGATGACGGAAAACTTGCTCCGAACGGCTCGTACAGATTTGAGCTTACGGCTTCCGACCTTGCCGGAAATACGGGAATGAGTGTTTCCAACTCCGCATTTACGCTTAATACAGCCGATGCTAAAGTCGTTTTGAGTGCGCAATATAACGCATTCAGTCCCGACGGAAACGGCGTAAAAGATACGATTTCGTTTACTCCCAAACTTATTGATGCCGGAGATCTTGCAGATTACTCGTTCAATATAATCGATTCCGGCGGAACTCCTGTATATTCTGTAAACGGAAGCGGAAAACTTCCCGCTTCGTTCCAGTGGAACGGGAAGAATGCTTCAGACGGAAGAATTGTAGAAGGTGCTTACACAGCTTCTTTGAAACTTTCTACGATCAGCGGTTCAACTGCAACTGCTTCAACCTCTCCTTTCGTACTTGATGTAACGGCTCCAAAACTTTCCGCATCCGCACCGTACACGGCATTCTCTCCGGATGGAGACGGAAATCAGGATGTACTCCGCGTAAATATTTCCGATTGCAGTCGAGAAGATTTGTGGAAAGCGGAAGTAAAAGATTCTTCGGGTAAAACCGTAAAAATGTTTACTTGGAAAGATTTTGTGCGCACGGACGGAAAAGACGGATTTGACTGGAACGGTTCCGATGAATCAGGCAACAAAGCGAAAGACGGAATATACAGTCTTGTAATTTCTTCAGAAGATGAAGCCGGAAATAAATTCTCCACATCGATTGCGAACATCAATCTTGACGGTCGCGAAACAAAGGCTTATGTAACTGCGGAGTTTGACGGAATTTCTCCGAACGGCGACAAATATCTTGAAGCGCAGACTTTTACAATCCGTGCGACAGTTGCAGATGGAATTCAGGCATGGAATTTTGACGTGCGCGGAGAAGACGGAAAAGCTGTTCGCAGCTGGTCGGGCGGAGACGGCACGAATCTTCCGGCTTCAATTGTGTGGGACGGACTTGATTCTTCCGGCAAACCTGCAGAAGGTACTTTCACAGGAGCCTTGCAGGTTTCATACAAAAAAGGAAACAAAGTGAATGCGGTCTCGTCTCCGTTTATATGTACCGCAACGCCGCCGCTCCTTGAAGTGCAGACGAATCCGAAATATTTCAGCCCCGATAACGATGGAATGGACGATGATTTGTTTATTTATCTTAAAGGCTCCACAAAAGCGTTTATCAAAAACTGGTCGTTCGTAATAGATGATCCGCGAGGCAAGGTCTTCTGGAAGATTTCCGGAAAGAATTCGATTACGGAACGCATAACATGGGACGGATTAAGCAATACACAAAAAGATTCCGCCGGACGGGCGGAGCGTGTACAGTCGGCGATGGATTATCCGTATACGTTTACGGTTACGGATTCTCTCGGTATGACAAGCTCTAAAAAAGGTATTATTTCTATAGATATTCTTGTTATACGGGATGGAAACGTGCTTAAAATGGCAGTTCCGTCCATCATATTCCGCAGCGATGCCGCCGACTTTAAAACCGATTCGGAAGTTAAAAACGGTCTTAAAGCGGATGTCGCCGCAAAGAATGAAGCGGTATTAAGCCGTATTGCGGAAGTTTTGAATAAATTTAGGGAATACAACGTTACGATTGTCGGTCATGCAAACCGCGTAACCGATAACGAAGCGGAAGAAACGGAAGATAATCCGAATGCATGGGGACCCGCTCTGATTCCGCTTTCAAAAGCGCGCGCAGAATTTGTGAAATCCTATCTTACAAAGCGCGGTGTAAGCGGTTCGAGACTTATTACCGACGGAAAAGGCGGAACTCAGCTTGTTGTTGATTATAAAGACAAAGACAACAACTGGAAGAATCGTCGCGTAGAGTTTATCTTGAATAAGTAACAGTTTGAATGTCGAGTTTGGGAAAAACTCGACATTCAAACTAATAAAATGGTATTGGAGGATGTTGACATTGATTTTGATATCTGCTAATATCCGCTCACATTCGAAAGGATGTACGGTTGCTTAGCTCAGCTGGTAGAGCAATGGACTGTTAATCCATGTGTCGCAGGTTCAAAACCTGCAGGGGGCGGAAAGTCGTACCGTAGCAGGTACGACTTTTTTATTTCGCAGACGACGGATACATCGCCGATACGACAGGTTTTGAACCGGAGCTGCCGCGCGGAGCGGTGCCGAAGGCAGCCGCCGAAGCGAGAGCCGCGAGTGAGGCGGCCGCGCGTGAGCAAGCCGCGAAAGGCGGGATTCTTCCGATCGTTTCGTCCGTATAAATAATATTTTAAAATTCGATGTGCGAAACGAAGCGAGCGGATTTTTACCGTGCGACGATGTAATAAAAGATTCGGAATACATTGACAATCCCTATTTTATAGGGTATATTAAAAAGCAAAATGAAGAGAGAATTTATAGAAACTCCGTCTTTTACGAAAAGATGGTCTGCACTCGGATTTAATGATGATAATTTGGCTGAATTGCAGCAATTTCTTATCAAAAATCCGGATGCAGGAGATACAATTGTCGGAACAGGCGGCTTGAAAAAAATCCGATTCGCTTTTAAGGGTAAAGGCAAGAGTGGAAGCGTCAGAGTCTGTTATGTCGATTTTGCAGCTTTTGAAAAAAATTATCTGATTCAAGTGTTTCCAAAAGATGAAAAGCCGAATCTGACTGATGCAGAAAAAAATGCGGTAAAAAAAATTATCGGTATTTTGAAAGCGGAAGCTGCAAAGAATCGGAAGGAAAAAACATGAGTAAATTTTTTGATAATCTAATGACAGGTTTGAACGAAGCGGTTGCCATTGAGCGCGGTGAATTAAAAGGTCGTAAGACGGTTTATGAAATTCAACCTGTAAAAAAATATGATAACGCTGAAATAAAACGGATAAGAACTTCGGTTGGGATGACACAGGTTTTGTTCGCACAGTATATGGGGGTCTCAAACAAAACGGTGGAATCGTGGGAAAAAGGGACGAATCATCCGACCGGTACAGCCTGTCGTTTAATCAGTATGCTGGAAAATAAGACATTTGAAATACTGCCTTTTGTAAAAAAGACGGCGACCGTGTAAAGTGAACGACTTGTCGAAGTGCATCTAAAATCAGGGAAGCTTTCCAAAAACTTCAGTTTTTGGAAAGCCCTCGGACGGCGGAGGCGGCTCGGCGCGAGCAGCTTTTTACCGCGAAACGAAGCGAGCGGATTTTTACCGTGAGACGATGTTCGGGAGCGGGCTTGTCTTTCGCTTTTTATACAGATACTTGAACGGGTGAATGTCGAACGCATTCGACGACCAGCCGCCCGTCGTTTCCAAATCGATGACGTTGAGGCTTACCGGATGCGAAACGGGGATCACTTCGCCCGAATCGAGCAAAAGCTGTTCCGCCCGTGCGAGCAGCTTTGTCCGTTCTTCGCCCGTGTAGAGCGCGGCTTCTCCGAGCAGTTTATCGTATTCGGCGTTTTTCCACTGCGCGACGTTGAGCGTCGATGCCGATCGGAAGAGTTCGAGGAATGCGAGCGGGTCTGCAAAATCGCCGATCCACGTATACGAAAAAAGATCGGCGTTCCACGACGGAATGCTTTCGAGGTAGCTCTTTATCGGTGAAGTTTGTATCGACACGTCGACACCGAGCGCCTTCCATGCGTCTGCCAAAATCGCCGCCTGCTTTTTCATATAATCGGTATCGGGAATTCCGATCACGAGCGGGAGTCTCCTGTTTTGCGGAATGCCCGCCTTTTTTTTCGCGTCGGACATAAGGGATGCGGCTTCGTCGGGGTCGGTATAGGTAAAGCCTTCGACCTGCGGGTAACCGTTTATCGGATAGACGAGGGTCGGCGCTTTGACGAACGCTTGCGAACGGAGTTCATCCCACGGTACGGCTTCGAGGAGGGCGGCTCTCAGATCGGGATTGTTCCATACGCTTTTTTTCCGACTTTTGAAAAATAAATATTCCGTTGCGAATTCCGCGTTGATCTGCGCGCAGTCTTTGTCGAGCAGTTTTTGGACGGTAACGTTTCCCGCTATCCAGTCGGCGCTTCCCGTGTTGAATAAAAACGCGTTTTCATCGGCGTCGTCGCTCTGCACGATCGCGATCCGCTCGATGTGCGTGTGTTCGGCGTCCCAATAATTATTATTTTTTATTAAAATCATCTCTCCGTTCGAGTTCCGCTGCATGGAAAATGCGCCGCTTGAAACGCTTGTATCTTTTTTATAGACGGAGAACGCACTGTGGCACAGTACGCGCGGCAGATATCCTGCAGGAGAGACGAGCTCGACGACGAGCGTCGTGTCGGAAAGTGCGCGTATGCCGACCGCGCTCCGCTTTCCCTTGCCGTTTCGATATGCGGCCGCTCCTTCTATGATGTCGAGCATGGACGAATAGGGCGCGCGCGGTTCCGCAAGCAAATCGAGCCATGCGTCGCACACATCCCGGGCCGTGATCGGCGAGCCGTCGCCGAACTTCGCGTTTTTACGGAGCGTAAAAGTCCAGCGCTTTTTATTGCGCGAAATGCGGTATCGGACGGCGAGCGCGTTTTTCGGTTCGAGCGTTGCGGGGTCGTAGGAAAAAAGCCCTTCGTAGAGCGATGAGAGGATTTGCGATTCGGAACTGTAGGAGGCCGTGTGCGGGTTCAAATCGTATTCGTGCACCGGAACGATGATCGTAAAATTGTGCTGCAGTGCGGGATCGATCATCTCCGTTCCGAAAAAGTCGTCGGAACCGTCGATTTCGGGAATGTCCGTATCGGGGAGGGCATCGTCGTGCGTTTGCGGGAAGAGAGAGACCGTACAGAGCGCCGCTGCAAAAAGCGCGGTGAGGCATTTTTTTATAAAATAGATTTTATTTCGATAATACTTTCGAAACTCGATATTCGGATTATTGAACTCAACGCGCATCTTCATCGATCCCCAATTTTTCCAGCTGCATTTTTTCTTCGGCGACGGACACGTATTCGGCGCGCTTTTGATTCGCCTTGACGAGCGTATTTTTCATCGTAACGAGTTCCATCTTCATCCCTTTGATTTTGTCTTTATTTACTGCGGACGCCTGTGATTTGAAATATTCGTCGAGCGCATTGAGCTCCAAAAGAATTTCCCTGTTGTCGGCGAGCTGCCGGTTGATAAAACCGAGCACCGTCTCTTCCTGCGCCGCCGCAATTTTTCGGAACTCGTCGCCCTGCGTATCGGCGAAGGATTGCAAAAACTGCTGTTTCCGCACGAGGAGGGCGAAAAACGTATGGTATTCGATTTTTTTCGTCGTGCGCGCTTCGTTTTTTTGATTTACGATGACCAGTTCGTATTCTTCGGGAGCGGCTTTGAGATTGAACGCTTGTCTGAGCGCGCGTTTTAATTTATCGAAAAAGCCGTTGTGCTCGGAACTCAGGACGGCGTGATTCGATTCGACCTTTGAGACGACCTGCTCGTATTGCGGCGCAAGCGCCGAAAGCGAAAGCACGATATCGAGCAGCATGGCTCTCGTGTCCACTTTTCGCTTTACTTCCCGCACTTTTCTTTCCGCGATGCGCAGACGTGCGAGCGCTTGCTGCCGGAATTGTTCTTTTTCGGGCGCACAATCTTCTTTGACGATTTCCTGAATCAATTCGCTGTAGTATTGTTTTTGGGGAAGCAGTTTCGGAAAGAGGCGTTTGATTTCCGCGAGTTCCGCGCTGAACGAAGTGAGCGTCGTTTTATCGAACGCCGGATTTTCGATTACTTTTTTGCGCACTTCAAACTTATAGGATTCACGTTCGAAATTTACCAAATCGGTCAAGCCCGAATAAATCGCCGAAACGGCCGTACTGCTTTTGTTGAGCGAATCGCTTATGAGACTCAAGACCATCTGCGGTGCATGAATGTGCGCTTCGTTTACGAGCGTCGCGAGTCCCCTCGTGTTTACCTTCGAACTGTTGATAGAAAACGCTCTCCAGTCGATGCAGGTCGCCAAATCGAGCAGGCGTTTTGTCTGCGTCAAATCGAGCCGGTCGGTTGAAAATTTATAATACGTGCACACGAATTCGAGCATGCTTTCATAGTCGGAAAAGCGTGTACCCATGACGATGGAACGTTCGTTTTCCATATACGCCGATTCGTCCGGCAGTACGATTTCCGTGATTTTTTTTTCAAGCTTGTACGGATCCGGTTTGATAAGCGCTCTCTGAACGAGCATGGCATACATGTTTTTGACGCAGGTATGGAGCAGTTGAAAATTCGAAAGCACGCCGGGCAGCACTTTTGCATTTAAGTTTTCCGTTTTTTCCGCAATCGCCGTTTCGAGCGCGCCGAAAAAAGTCTGATTATCGCTCATACTTCTATTATCGTAAGTTTTTTATGAAAAATCTACCGGAAATACGAGTGTTTACCGGGCGGAAAATTTGCGGATATATAAGTATTTCTTGATTTGCTCTGCAGCGTGATGTATAATTTTATCGGGATTCGGATAATACTGTTTGAATGGGATGAACATAAAAACAGAGAAAATAAACGTAAACACGGAATCGCATTTGAAGAGGCTGTCCGTGTTTTCGCCGATCCGAATTTGAAGATAGTGCTTGATTCGAAAGAATCGGAAATTCGGTGGAATGCCGTCGGTTTTGCCGATAAAATGCTGTTTGTGGTTTTTACGGAACGCGAAAAAAATGCTCTGCGTATTATCTCCGCGCGCAAAGCAACCAAGAGAGAAATATATGGCTATAAAAACGATGACCTTTGAAGAAATTAAAAAGTTGCCGCCGCTTATGAAAGAACGTATTAAAGAAATCGACGATTTTAAAAACACCGATTTTTCCGATTGTCCGGAACTTACCGATGCGCAGCTTAAACGCTTAAAATCCGCATACGATATTCATCCCGAATGGTTCGACGATACAAAGACTACCGTACAGATTACCATAGATAACGATATTTTGGCTGCGCTCAAAGCGGAAAGCACGGAATATCAGTCCCGCATCAATGCAATTTTACGCAAAGCCGTTTTGGGATAGATACGATAAGCAATAAGCTGCAATATATATTCGAGATGTGTACATTGCACAATTCTTACCGCGCCGCATCGGAAACGCTTCCGTAGAGGATCGCTTCCAAATCGACGGAGAGAAAACCGCTTTTGCCCGTTTTGTAAAAATCGCTTTTTTCCCACGCCGCGTACATCGTCGTGCCGGAAACGGCGAATGAGGTGTATGCGAAGCCCTCGGGAAGTTTCGGCAATCTGAATGCGACGGGTTTTCCGTCGTTTACGATATGCCGTCCGTAGAGCGCGCCGCTTGCGTACGTGGTACCGTCTCGAAACATGAGACACGCGTAAGTGTCGGCGATGAGCGCGTTCGCCGAAAGCGGGGCGGCATCGTCGTTTTGCTTTTGATTCGTATAGCGCCTCGGCGAGTGTCCGCCTGCCGTTCGGCATTCGACGAAAAACGCCGTATCTTCGTCGACGAGCGATGCAAGCTCCTGCAGGCGTTTCGGAGCGAACGTGATATCGACCGGGGTTGCCTGCGAGCGGTATGCGTCGGCGTCCGTTTCGGAGATGAGAAGATCGTTTTTTGCCGATGCAGGCGAAAGCGAAAGGAGCGGGATTTTCGGCTGTACGGAAAGATATGAAAAATCGGTTTTTTCGTCTCCCGATTTTTTTACCGAACATACAAAAACGTTTCCGTCCCACACGAAATCGGTTATCTCAGACTCGGCGGGAAGGGCGAGAGCCGTGCACGTGATGAGCGGGTAGAAAACACGGGATGCCGTATCGAAGAGCACGAGGAACTGGTGTACGCCGCCTGTAGCGTTGTTTGCGAGCGACGCGTTGAAAAAGGTGCTTTTATACAGGGAAAAAATAGGCGTGTCGTTTTGGAATACGAGATTGCCGGCCGTTCTGTCGGCAAAAACTGCGGCGTCCGTATACAGGCGGAACGCGCTGCCGGTAAAGACGATCATACCGAGCCTGTTGACGAGGGCGTATGCGGAGGGCGCTTCGTTCCCGTTTCCGAGTGCGTTCGATGCCGATGAAATGCGTACGGCTTCCGTCCACGGTTTTTCCGCCTGCATCGGTGCGCGTCGTACGTCGTCGATTTCTTTTACCGCTCCGCCGTCGAAACAATACCACGTGTGAGCTTTTTTCCCCGAAGCGGTGTCCGAAAGGGGGAGCGCGGCCTGCCGGTGTTTTCCGCGGCACGAAGTGAGCGCTATGAGGGCGCACAGTACGGCGATGTATCTGCATTTCATTGTTCCCCAGTGTATAGCGGTACGGCCGATATTGCAAGTGCCGGAGATCCGTCCGCGCAGTATTGCACCGCGGCGATGCTTTGCATTGTGTACAGCCAGCTCGTCACGCCGGTTTTTTTCAGAAGCGTTTTTCCCGTTTCGCGCTGTGCGCGGTACAACGGGATATACTGCGGAATAAACAGCGTATGCGATGCTGCCGCAGTTTCGTCTGTGACCGATTGCTCTCCGTCGGTTTTCGCCGTGCCGTTCGATTGCGTCGCGCCGATTTCCTTCGCCTTTTGTTCGAGTTCCGATATTGCAATAAGCGCCGTCTTTTTCATCGAAAGGAGCGACGCGCCGAACGAATGTTCCGCGATCGCAGTACAGACGGTTTCCATATCCGCTTT
>ERZ772960.3121-NODE-3121-length-11400-cov-10.543323_pt1 | contig 11400 bp, 11 predicted proteins | sample MGYA00580678_ERZ772960 | MGnify/ENA primary metagenome ERZ772960 (study PRJEB29015, sample SAMEA2737930) | human oral metagenome | biome: human oral; feature: human-associated habitat; material: dental | place: China | collected 2059 ...
AATTCGTGTCTGTTTTTCATATGACTTTGCTTATTCGATGTTTATCAGTGCTTCCCTAACTGCGTGCAACAGCCCCCTTTTTCCTTTGAGTAAATGTCGCATCAAGTACGATCCAGGGACTCCCATGGATATTCCGCCAAGCCAAACTTCTCGTTCATGCGCCCCATTATGTCGTAATGACAGGCAATTCTTTCGGCGTAGGTTCTATGTACCCATGGTGGGGAGCTCAGATGATTGAAAAAATCTGTGGCTCCATAGAGGATTGTCATGAAAAACTCTTTTTCCGGCAATGTATATCGTTTGTCATTCCAGTTGGTGCGTACGATGACGAAATTATGACCACATTCTTTGATGGATATTTCGCATGGACATCCCCAGAATCTGCAGGTTGCTTTTCCGGCATGGAGAACTTCATCTATACATTTTACCAGATTGCTCCAGAGAATATCCACATAGTCCCAGTTCTTCATTGTCAATATGGGTTGGTCATAGTAATTCAGTATAATTGCCCCCTCGATTTCATCATCACCGATGTATTTTGCAATTTTACGGATACCTTCTTCGTCGTCCATACTGATGAAAGTTCCGGGAGGAATATTTTCTAAGTCGGTAACTTTTTTCTTGGGGTGCAGTAGAAATGACTGATAGGAAAACATTTTGTCGATAAGCATAGCAGTGGCCTTTTTCCCATAATGTATCGTGCTGTTTGCGGCATTTTACGGGTGGCACACTCCACACGGTTCGTAGCCGTCAGCGATTGCCTATTCACGCGAGCTGTAGGGAACGAAGTGCGGTGCGTCGGGATGTTTGATCGTTCGGCAGGTTGCGTAGTGGAACTTGCCCGACTTCGTGTTGGCGAGATAGTCCGTTGCGAGTGCGGGTGTCGCAGCGAAGAGCGCGACGGTAGCGATGGTTGCAAGCGCAATCTTTTTGAGCATATGGATTCTCTTTTCGGGTAGCGCATACATGATATATGTGATTATGCCCGAAAGAGTGTCACTTTGCAAGTATAACGTGATTTCGATCATCATCTATTTGGAATATGCTCATACAAACATACCTGCAAATATATTTGTGCCTTGATATAATTGGTACTTGCAAAAAGTCAAAAAAACAAATATAATAGAGAAAAGCACAATTAAGGATACAGAGAAGGTGATATGATGAGCAACATTGCCGATATGATTGAGTCCTACATTCTCCGTCAACTCGCCTCACGGCAGGATGGGCAGGTGGAGCTGCGGCGGACGGAGATTGCAGATGAGATTTCATGCGCGCCGTCGCAGATCAGCTATGTGCTCTCCACGCGTTTTACGCAGGATAAAGGATTCGTCGTTGAGTCGCGGCGCGGGCTGGGCGGGTTCATCCGCATTGTTCAGGTGCCGCTGCGCGATCTCGTCTATCAGGACATGCTCTCGAAGATCAACGAAGAGACGGATATGGAAACTGTGCAGTCGATGGTACGCTACCTCACCCAGCACGGGATGGTGGAGAAGCGCGAGGCGGCACTTCTCATGCAGGTGGTGACGGGGCTGTTCCACTCGGAGACCCTTGCTGCCAAGGAGCGTGTCCAGATGCTGAAAACAATGATATTGACACTGGAGAATTTCCGATAGCTGTTCGATATAAATAAAAAGGGCGCTGTATCAGAGGCGCCGGACGGAAAGGCAATCGTTATGATCTGTGAGGAATGCGGCCGCAATGACGCGATTGTGCACATTGTGCAGATCGGGCCGGGTGGTCGGAGTGAAAAGAATATATGTATGAGCTGTGCGGCACGCTATGGAGCGTCGATCTTCCGCGCACAGCAGGAAAATGTCTCGGCAGAGGACTTCCTCAAGGGGATCTTCGGCAGCAATCAGCAGGAAAGCGTGGCAGAGGAGGATGCACCGCATATTACATGTCCGAATTGTGGTGTGCAGTTTCAGGATTTTCCGCAGACGGGGCAGATTGGCTGCTCGGTCTGCTATGAGACGTTTCATCACGAGCTCACGCCGCTCCTGCGGCGGATTCACGGTGCGAGCGTGCATCGCGGCAAGATTCCGCGCCGCTCGGGCTCTTCGATCATGCTCCGTCAGGAGGCGGAGCAACTGCGCGCACGCCTGAAGGAGGCGGTGGCGCGCGAGGAGTACGAGAAGGCTGCGGAGTACCGCGACCGGATTCGCAGTCTCGAGAGCCGTATGGAGGAACAGTCCTATGGCCGTTGATGAGCTCCTTCGGAGCAGTCGGCTCTCGTGGTTTGGCACGGAGGGCGCGGACAGCGATGTCGTGATCTCGAGCCGCGTGCGGCTGGCACGCAATCTCGTATCGCTGCCGTTCCCGGGGCGTGCGAACCTCGCGCAGCTGGCGCAGATTCAGGAGACGCTTGACCTTGTCCTTGCGGGACTCGGGGCGGAGCTTGGGCAGCCGTTTGACCGTATCGCACTCGATGAGCTCACTGCCCTGCAGCGTGAGGTGCTGATCGAGAAGCGGCTCGTCAGCGAGAAGTTTGCCGAGGTGCAGCCGCATCGGCTCGCATACATCAGCGCCGATACGCGCATCAGCATTCTCGTCAATGAGGACGATCATCTCAGGATTCAGTCGATGACGCCGGGGCTTTCGCTTACGCAGGCATTTGAGACAGCGTCACGCGTGGATGACTATATCGAGGAGCGCCTTGATCTCGCCTTTGATGAGACGATGGGCTATCTGACGGCGTATCCGACGAACCTCGGAACGGGACTGCGCGCCTCGGTCATCCTGCACCTGCCGGGGCTCGTCTACACGCGCAACATCGAAAACATTGTCAACACATCGCCGCAGCTTGGACTTGCTGTGCACCCGCTCGAGGGGATTGGCGAGGGGGCACATTTCTATAAGATTTCCAATCAGCTCACACTCGGTTATTCCGAGGCGGAGATGATCGATAATCTGCAGACGGCTGCGGGAGAGATCGCCGCACATGAGCGCCGTGCACGCAAGGCGCTCTCCTACTTCGGGAAAGATGGCATCGAGGACGGCGTATGGCGTGCCTTTGGCATCCTGTCCTACGCGCGTTCGCTGACGGAGCAGGAGCTTTTTGCTCTTGTCTCACGCGTGCGCTACGGCATCGACCGGGGGATCATCAAAGAGGTGACACCGGACTGCTGCGCAGAGATCATCGTTGCAGCACGCGACGGCTATCTCAAGTATCTGGCAGAAAACGAAAATCTATCCACGGGGGAAATCAGCGCCATACGCGCTTCGCGTGTGCGCGCAATCTTACAAAAATATAGAACACAGGGATGAGGAGGGGGACAGCTTGAACTACCGTCAATTTTTTACACAGGCGGCGATTAAAGCCGTAGAGTTTTCACAGTATATCGCACAGCGGCGCGGCAAGGGATACATCGGAACAGGCCAGCTTCTGCTGGGTATCATGCACATGCGCGACACAATTGCAGCGGAGGTGCTGGATAAGTTCGGCGCGGATTATGACAGCGCGGAGCAGGTCATTCGCAGTTCGGACGGGTTTCAGGATGTCCTGCACCCGGTTGAGGATGCGCCGTACTATACGCGCCGTGCCCAGCGCGTCATGCAGGGCGCCATCGATACCGCACGCGAGGAGCGTTCTTTTGTGACAACGGAGCATATCCTGCTCAGTCTGCTCACGGAGGCGGAGGGGACTGCCGTCCATACGCTTGAGGAGCTGGATGTCGACATCGAGGAGCTGCAGAGCGAGGTGCAGGGGCGCATGAGCGATGCAGAGGAGGAAAAGGAAAAGTCCTCTCGCAGAACGCCGAATAAGGGAGGCGCAAAGGGACTGCCTGCATCGCTCAAGAAATTCGGGCGCGATCTGATCGGCGTTGCACGCATGGGCGGGCTCGATCCCGTCATCGGACGCGCGGCGGAGATCGACCGCGTGATTCAGATTCTCGCGCGCCGTACGAAGAACAACCCCATCCTCCTTGGGGAGGCGGGGGTCGGCAAGACCGCGATTGCCGAGGGGCTTGCCCAGCGCATTGCAGATGGCGAGGTGCCGTTTCTCCTCGAGGACAAGCGCGTCGTCACACTATCGATGACGGCGCTCGTGGCGGGGACAAAGTACCGCGGCGAGTTCGAGGAACGCCTCAAGAATGTGGTGGATGATGTCATCAAGGCGAAGAGCATCATCCTCTTCATCGACGAGATCCATACGCTCATCCGCGCCGGCGGCGCGGAGGGCTCGCTTGACGCGGCAAACATTTTGAAGCCGGCGCTTGCGCGCGGCGAGATGCAGATCATCGGCGCCACGACGCTCAGCGAGTACAAGAAGCATTTTGCAAAGGATTCCGCTCTCGCGCGCCGCTTCCAGACCGTCATGGTGGAGGAGCCGGGCGAGGAGGACGCAGAGCAGATTCTCTTTGGTCTGCGCAGCAAATACGAGGAGTTTCACCGTGCGCGCATCGCGGATGCCGCTGTCCGTGCGGCCGTGCGCCTATCGAAACGCTACATTACAGATCGCTACTTGCCGGATAAGGCGATCGACCTCATCGATGAAGCGGCGTCGCGTGTGCGTATGAAAAGCACGGGCGGTACGGATAAGCTTGCGGGTCTGCGCACGGAGATCGCGGAGATCGTCAGGCAGAAGGATGCGGCGATCAGCGGGCAGGACTATGAGGCGGCGGCGGAGCTGCGCGACCGCGAACAGGAACTGCGCGCGCAGCTTGAGGCGTCACGGCGCGGCGAGGATCAGCGGACGGAGATCCTTGTGACGGAGGATGATATTGCGGACGTTGTGGCGCAGTGGACGGGCATTCCCGTCCAGCGGATTGCGGCAAAGGAGTCCGACCGTCTCCTCGCACTCGAAAAGCACATCGGACGCCGCGTTATTGGTCAGGACGAGGCGGTGCGCGCTGTTTCGAAGGCGGTGCGCCGCGCGCGTGCAGGGGTAAAGGATCCGCGCCGCCCCATCGGCTCCTTCCTCTTCCTTGGCTCCACAGGGGTCGGCAAGACGGAGCTGGCGCGGGCACTCGCAGAGTCCGTATTCGGCTCTGAGGATGCGATTATTCGCTTCGATATGTCCGAGTATATGGAGAAGCATACGACGGCACGTCTTGTTGGCGCGCCTCCGGGCTACGTCGGCTATGAGGAGGGCGGTCAACTCACAGATGCCGTGCGTAAGAAGCCGTTTTCCATCATCCTCTTTGACGAGGTGGAGAAGGCGCATCCCGATGTCTTCCACATGCTCCTGCAGGTGCTCGAGGACGGACGTCTCACGGACGGGCAGGGCACGGTTACGGATTTCCGCAATACGATCATCATCATGACCTCGAATGCCGGCGCGAACCATCTGCGCTCGACGACGGGGACGATTGGCTTCTCCATCGGAGCGCAGGCGAAGGATACGGACGAGGAGCGCGCGAAGAAGCGCGTCATGGAAGAGGTCAAGAAGATCTTTCGCCCCGAGTTCCTGAACCGCGTGGATGATATGATCGTATTCAATGCACTTGGCGAATCGGAGTTGACGAAGATCGTGGACATCCTCCTGCGCGATGTAAAGGCACGCCTTGCCGAGCAGGAGATCAACATCGAGATCAGCGCATCGGCGAAGCGCGTGCTCATCTCGAAGGGGACGGATGTCAAATTCGGCGCGCGCCCGCTGCGACGCGCGATTCAGAAGAACATCGAGGACGAGCTTGCCGAGCGTATTCTCGCGCGTGCCTTCACGGCGGGGGATGTCATCTCTGTGCGCAAGTCCGGCGATGGGCTTGACTTCGTAAAAAAGGATACGGGGCGCAACAAGCACGTCAAGGGCGATAAGCAGGCATCCTATCATGAAGCATGAGCGGACGGTCAATGTCTTGGCTTCGTCGACACGCGCGGGGCGCGCAGGGAATTTTCTCCTCAATCTGGGCTGGTCGCTGTACTGGCTTTGTCGCTCGGCGCTGCAGGCGCTGACAGGTCGGAAACGGAAGGGGCTGTAGCGAACAGTCCCTTTTTTATGTAGGAGTTTGTATGGCAAAGAAGAAAAAGACCGCATACGTCTGTCAGAACTGCGGCTACGATACCCTCAAGTGGATGGGGAAATGTCCCGGCTGCGGCGCATGGAACTCTCTCGTGGAGGAGATCGTCACGCCGCCCGCAGAGGAGCGCAGGGGCGTCGGTACAGGGAATGCGGAGCGTCCGCAGGCAATCGGCGAGATCGCGGTTGAGGATCTGCCGCGCTTCTCGACCGGATCGGGGGAACTCGACCGCGTGCTCGGCGGTGGCGTCATCCCCGGTTCGATGGTGCTCATTGTCGGCGATCCCGGCGTCGGAAAGTCGAGTCTCACGCTGCGTGTCTCGGCGGACATTGCACGCGCAGGGCAGCGCGTCCTCTATGTGACGGGGGAGGAGAGTGCACGTCAGATTCGCATGCGTGCAGACCGCCTGCAGGCGATTGCGGATGATCTCCTCGTCGTTAGCGAGACGAATCTCGATGCGATCTGCGCCCATGTAGAGCGGGAGAAGCCCGCACTCTTCATCATCGACTCCATCCAGACTATGTATCGCCCCGACATCGAGAGTGCGCCCGGCAGCGTCTCGCAGGTGCGCGAGTGTGCAATGGAGCTCATGCATGTGGCAAAGACGGCTGGCATTGCCGTCTTTGTCATCGGCCATGTGACGAAGGAAGGAAGTCTTGCGGGGCCGCGTGTCCTAGAGCACATCGTCGATACCGTACTCTATTTCGAGGGAGAGCGCAACGCCGAGTACCGTGTCCTGCGCGCAGTGAAGAACCGCTTTGGCAGCACGAACGAACTTGGCCTTTTCGAGATGCGCGATGTTGGGCTTGTCGATGTGCCGGATGCCTCGAAGCTTTTCCTTTCCGAGCGCGCAATGGAGAGCGGATCGATCATCGTGCCGACGGTGGAGGGAACGCGCCCGCTGCTCGTCGAGGTGCAGGCACTTGTCGCACCGACACCGTATCAGCCGCCCCGCAGGACGGCGGACTCCGTCGACGTGAAGCGCATCCAACTGCTCCTTGCTGTGCTCGAAAAGCGCGTGAAGCTGCCCATCGGCGCGGCGGATGTCTACGTCAAGGTTGCGGGTGGCATCCGTCTTGATGAGCCCGCTGCCGATCTCGCGCTCTGCGTTGCCATGGCATCCAGCTTTGCCAACCGTCTGCCGCGTCCGCATATGGTTGTCTGCGGCGAGGTCGGCCTCTCGGGCGAGGTGCGCGCCGTCTCTCAGGCGGAGCTCCGCGTTGCCGAGGCGCAGCGCCTGGGTTTTCACGCGGCGCTCCTGCCGATGAAGAACTATCGGCAGCTGCAGGGGAAGTTCGAGGATATGCAGCTCTTTGGTGCGGAGAATATTGGCGATGCGCTGAAATGTGCCATGCCAAAAAATATTTAAGAAAATATGAATTTCTTCCGATAAAAAAATAGAAGAGGTGATGTGTAGATGAATGCAAGTAATCTCATGGCTGTAACACCGGCTGATGGGATCTCTGCGGGGGCAGGCGCACCGAAGGGGCGCAGCGGATCTGCGGGGAATCGTGCGCAGGCAACCTCAGGGAAGAATTCGTTCAGCGATACGTTTGGCGCACTGCAAAAGGGAATGGATGCAGGGGCGGCAAAATCAGAGACACGCGGGACTTCCGCCGATGCGGCACAGACGAAATTGCCGCAGGCAGAAAGCACTGCGCCGTCGCAGGACACACAGGATGTGACGGCACAAATACCGAAAGTCGCCGGTCAGAAACAGGCGAAGCCCGGCACGGAAAAAACAGCGTCGGTAGATGAGGCGGCAATTCCAACCGCTGCCGTAGCGACACTCGCAGCTCTTGTGAACACGGATGCGCCGCTCGTGGACGGCGATGTGAACGAGGGGCTTGATGCCGCGCTCACAGAGATTTTGGAGCGCTATGAACTGACGGCGGATCAGCTTGGTGATACGAAGCTGCGAACCGCCGTGCAGAGCCTCCTGCAGCAGCTGCCGGAGGCGGCGCAGAGCAGCAACCTCCTCCGCGCGCTCGAAGGACAGCCGCTTGTGCAGGAGTCGGAAAACGCACAGATAAATATGCCGCAGAGACCTGTGGTACAGGATGTGCTGCCTGTATTGTCTCAGAGTTCCGAGGTCGGCTCTCTCGCCCGGCGTTTGGCGGTACTTGACTCCGTATTGCCTGCGCAACTGCGTGCAACACTGCATACGGAACCGGTGCCAATCGAGACACAGATTCCTGCGATGGAAGCGGAGATTTTGCCCACATCGGAATCCGTAGCGAATATGGTGCAGCGGATTCCTGCCAATCATCCCCCGGTTGCCGAGGTGCAGACGGCGGCGGAGACCGCCGCTCCGATTCTGAGAACGCAGACACGTCAGGAACAGCCCGCAGGACGCGCAGCGACGGCACTCGTCGGAGAAAATCTGACGACGGAGGACGGCACGGTCAATCCGCTCACCGTACTTGCACAGCGTACCATGCGTCATGACACGCAGCAAGGGGATGCATCGGGGCAGGGAGCCCCACAGGAACAGGAGCAGCCCACGCAGCAAGGGGCTGCCCGCATGACGACCACGATGCCGTTTGAGATTCCGACGCGCACGCCGGCGGAGACCATGCCGCAGCCCGCACAGCCCATTGCGGCGCAGACCGGGACAACGCCGGCTCCGGTACAGGAGGCAGCCTCTCCCGCCCCGGCACAGGAGGCACAGCGCCCACAGGCGGACTATGAGATTCCGCGTCAGATCGTAGAGCAGGCACGGCTTCTCCGTACGCTCACAGATACGCAGATGGTCATCCGACTGCATCCTGAGCACCTCGGCGAACTGACATTGCGTGTCGCCGTCGGCAGAGACGGCGCAGTGCAGGCATCGTTCCACAGCGACAATGCGCAGGTTCGCAACGTGATCGAGAACTCCCTCGTCCAACTCCGGCAGGAGCTGAACAATCAGGGGCTGAAGGTCGACCGCGTCGGCGTCTACACAGGTCTCGCAGACGGGCAGATGCCGCAGGGACAGGGGCAGGAAGCGTGGCAGCAGAGCAGCAGTCATCGCGGAGATACCCCGTACTATGGACGCGGGGATGCCGACGACTATCTCGACGAGGTCGAGGGGCTTACTCCCATTACGGCAGAAGAAAATAACGGAAATGCTGCCACGGATGGCGTGGACTACCGCGTATAGCGGATAGAGGAGGAAATATCGTGGCAAGTTCAAACCCACTGAATACAATCAACGTCGGCGGCGTTGTGCAGAAGCTGTCTGACTACGAGGCAGCACAGAATCAGGCGAAAGCGAAGGACAAGAAGAACGACGCTCTTGGAAAGGATGCTTTCCTGAAACTGCTCGTTACGCAGATGCGCTATCAGGATCCGCTCGACCCGCAGGACAACAGCGAGTACCTCTCACAGCTCGCGCAGTTCTCCGCGCTTGAGCAGATGACGAACGTCTCCAAGGGTCTTGAGAATGTGTCGAAGATTGTCGACAACATCAACTCCTCTGTCCTCATTGGGCAGCTGAGCGGCATGATCGGTCAGCCCGTCCAGTGGAACAGCGTGGTCATGGGCGATGATAAAAAACCGCTCAAGAACAGCGATGGAACGGTGAAGACGCAGAGCTACGAGGGTAAGATCATCGGTGTCAGCATCACCGACGGTCAGCCGAGCGTCATTGCCGATGTGAATGGCAAGACGCATCAGGTTCAGGTTTCGGAGATTGTACGCGTTGGGCGTATTCAGGCGGAACAGCCAAAGCCGTCAAAACCCTGAGTAGGTTACACGAAAAACAGTGAAGATTCGTTCATCGAGTCTTCACTGTTTTTGTATTTCAGACTATATGAGGTTTTTCTTTTGGGGTGTCAAAACGTCGGATCAGGAATTGCTGAAAACAGATTGCGGCGGGCGGCAGCTGTCGCTGCGTGTTCCACGCAACACCGACAGCGCGCTTGCAGAGCGGGAATGAGACGGGGATGTAGCGCAGCTCCGGATGCTCGACCCCTGCAAGTTTCGGGAGGAGACTGACACCAAGCCCTGCCGCGACGAGCCCCGACATCGTTGACACATCATCGCCCTCGAACGTGATTTCGGGATGAATCCCCGCGAGGTCAAAGAATTGATCGACCAGGATACGCAGACTGTAGCTGCTCTTCATTGCAATGAGCGGCTCATCCACCAGTTCGCTCAAATTGATTTTTTCACGCTCGGCAAACGGATGCCCGAGCGGAACTGTGACAAAAAGTTCCTCCGACCATAGATAGACCCATGCGCTCGACTCTGTATTTGGGATCGTGGAGCAGAGGCAGAGATCTGTTTCTCCTGCGGCGACCTGCTGTGCGAGTGTTGCCGAATCCTGCTGGTTCAGTTGGATACGGATATCGGGGTAGCATGCACGAAAATCCTGTAAGATATGCGGCAGAGCATAGCTGCCGAGCGAGTGGATGAAGGAGAGGCGAAACTCGTGAGAGACCTCCGCGCCTGCGCTGCTCGCCTCCTCTCGGGCACTGTCCACCTCGCGCAGGATGCGATCCACGCGGCGCAGCAGACGCTCGCCCTCCGCTGTCAGTTCAATCTCGCCATCGTTGCGCTTGAACAGGGGAACATCGAGATCTTTTTCGAGCTTTGCCATCGAGCGGCTGAGTGCGGGCTGCGTCACATCAAGCATGCGTGCCGCGCGTGTGTAGTGGCGGATGTTTGCCATGACCTGAAAATATTTTAATTGTGCTAGTTCCATTCGGTCATTCCTTTCTGGTATTATATTATATCTGCAGAAAGAACAATATACAATGTAGAAAAAGTAACTTTCTATATAAGTTTTTTTTATTTTCTATTACTGATTAGTATAAAATGTGCTTGTATAGGGGGGCTCATGCAGAGAGTCTTCAGTCTGCTTAAAAATTTTAAGGTTATTTTTTTTTGTGAAAAACGATATATTTAATAGAGTGAAACTACAACTTGTTATATGAAAATGAAAGGAAGAGGATCATGAGAATCGAGCAAACGTCAACGGATGTTCTTGGGCGTATGAATCAGACGCAACGTGCAGAGAAACATAATGCGGGCGACTTTGCGTCGGTGCTTTCATCGGTTCAGTCCGAGCAGATGGAGAAGGCCGCGGAGAAAGAGCCGAAGGTCGGGAATCCTCTCGGGCTTTCCGATGAAGAGTATAAGTGGTGTTTTTTTGGTTGGCGTTTTGATGCCGATCATGTTGTGTATTTTCCGCCGCGGGATGCCCCGTTGGAGGAGCAGCGTGCATGGTATGAAGCGATCAAAGATTTATCTCACTTGGAGCGGCAATTATTTCTCTCCCATCTTGGCTTGGCGCTGCGTGATGAGGACGGAAATGCCAGCTATGAGATGTTTACCGAAAAGGTGAAAAAGCTCGGCTATCGCGGCGTTCTGGAAGAAGGTCAAAAATGGATGAAGGAGGTTGCACATGACAGCGCCGGCGTTGTAGATGAGGAGAGCTTTGCGATCATCAAGC
>ERZ772960.3123-NODE-3123-length-11396-cov-2.431003_pt1 | contig 11396 bp, 11 predicted proteins | sample MGYA00580678_ERZ772960 | MGnify/ENA primary metagenome ERZ772960 (study PRJEB29015, sample SAMEA2737930) | human oral metagenome | biome: human oral; feature: human-associated habitat; material: dental | place: China | collected 2059 ...
CAACTTCGCAAAGGAATTTTTTTTTTCTAATTTACTATTTTTTTTAATTGTAATAAAGCGGGGTTTCCAAAGGGGTATCCCCTTTGGCGGCGCGAAAACTTATGAAAAACAGGTTCCTTTGATTTAACCGCGGATTTCAACTTTTTGGGAAAGATTTTTTAGTTTGTAATCGGTAATTATAAATTACTCATTGAACCGGCTGCATATCCAATTACCGGCCCTAGAGTTTTTTTTCCTGCCAAGAGCATGATAAGGCGGTCGAAGCCCATAGCAACACCGGAACAAGGCGGCATCTTAGAGCAAGTCTCTCCGAAATCTTTTACAGGGGGATGCGGAACTAGAGCATTTTTTTGCTTTAATTCGTTTTCGTTTTTAAAATAAGAATTTATTTTGCTTTCATTTCTTTCTTCGGTATAGCAGTTGGCAAGCTCAACCCCATTTAAATAAACTTCCCAACGCTCGACGGTCTTCCATTCAATAACTTCATTTTTTTTATTGAAAACCTTTTCGGAATTTTCTGCGGCAAGGCAGGGCACAAAGGCGGGATAATCCAAAAGAGCTATGAGTTTGTTTTTAGGTAGATTGGGCTCGACGGCGTGGACTAAAATAAGCTCATATAAATCATCCTCTTTCCAATCCGAATAGTTTTCAGCTTCTCCGAGCCCTAAGTTTTCGGCGTAGTAAGCGAGTTCCTCCGGTGAATGCTCCGTACTTAAAGGCACTCCTGCGTATTTTCTAAAGGCTTCGTCCATAGTCAGGCACTCAAATCCCTTTGACAAGGTTTTTAAGACCTCCCCGTCAACAAGAGGGTTTTCTTTTACCCTATCGGAAACATGGCTTAAAAATTCTTCGCTTATCTTTACGGAATCTTTATAGTTTGCGTTTACCGTATAATATTCGAGCATGGTAAATTCGGGGCTATGTATATTGCCTATCGATTCTGCATTGCGGTAGCATTTTGAAATTTGAAAAACCGAGCGGGAAGTTTGGGCTATTATCGGCTTAATATAAACTTCGGGCGAGGGAACCAAAAAAAGAGCTTTCCCCTGATGGGTATCTTTTGATAAGGACGGACTTAGATATTCCGTTTTGAAAACTTCCAAACAGGTTTCGGGGATTAGCTCTCCCGAAAGAGCCGGCGTATCCAATTCCAAATAATTCTTTTTAATAAAAAATTCTCTTGCGGCCTGAATACTCAGGGCACGCAATTCTAAAGCTTCAATATCCATAAGAAAACCTCATTTATTCTGCAAGGGCTAGGACGGGATCAAGCCTTGCAGCCTTGATAGCAGGATGAAGGCCGAAAAATATTCCCGTACATACGCTGACCGAAAAAGCTATCAGCGAGCCCGAAAAATTGGGTAAAAAGATTATTTCGGGAGGGAAGAAAACATTTACAATCAGCTTACTGATTAAAAGCCCTAAAACTATACCTATGAGCCCCCCTGTAAGAGTGAGAGAAGCCGACTCTATTAAAAACTGCATTCTTATTGCTCCGCCCGTAGCCCCGAGAGCCTTTCTTATACCTATCTCCCTTCGGCGTTCGGTAACGGTAACAAGCATTATATTCATAATGCCTATTCCCCCGACAAGCAAGGATATTCCCGCTATGGCTGAAAGCACAAGGCTTACCATTCCGGTAATCTTAGTCATTTGTTCAAACTGCTGGCGGGCAGAGTACACCCAGATTGCAAACCGGTTACCGCCCGACAGTTCTTCAGAAAAATCTTGAATCTTTACTTCAACATTGGAGGAGTCCTTAGGGTCCGAAATAGCAACTTCGGCTGACCAAACGGTTTCAGCTATTTTTCCCGGAAGCCTACTCAAAGCAAATTTTCTTGGAACAAAGACGGCATCAGAGGTGCGGAGCACCCAAGTGTTTTTAGGTTTTACAACGCCTATGACCTGAAGACGCATAATAAGGGGAGGAGATTTTTCACTGCTTGACGGAATCTGCAAAGTAATAAATTTACCTACAGCCCTACCCTCGGGAAAAAGCTGAAAAGCTATTCTTTCGCCTATAACAGCTTTTTCCGCTCCCATAGAATAATCGGAAGAAGAAAAAAAACTGCCGTAATCCATAACCACACGGTGAGATTCAAGCCTTTCAGCTTCAATTCCTTCTATATCGCTAATTTCAATCCGTAAATCATTCCTTATAATCGAGGCTTGAAAAGTGTTGGAATAAAAAACATGCTTTATTTCCGGTATTCTTTGCATCAGCTTTTTACGGAAAGCTTCATCAAATTTTATGATTTTACCTTCACCTGTGAATTCGGGATTATCCATCTGAGTGCCTATGTTGATTATATCCATACTGAACTCTTCAAACTCTTTTATCATACTGTTTGAAAGAGAACTTGCAAGGCTTGTAACAATTATAACCGAGGTAACGCCTATCACTATGCCCAATAAGGAAAGAAGGGTGCGCATCTTGTTTGTTCTAAAATTATGAAGGGCGTTTATAAAATCTTCAAACATTTTTCTCTTACCACTTAGGAGGCTTTACCCTCAAGGTATCGCCTTCCTTTAAGCCGGATAAAACTTTTACCGTTCCTTGAGTATAGGCTTCAACTTCGACATTAACCCTTTCAATCTTGCCGTTTTCAAGAACTCTTTCAACGTATGGTTCGCCCTTATCGTAGGAAAGAGCCGTTTGATCCAAAAGCAAAACTTCTTCATCTTCACCGGCAATGATGTTTCCGCTAAAAGAATAACCGGGTAAAACATTTTCGGGGAGCTTATCGACAACTATCTTTGTTTCTATCACAGTAGCTCCCCTTTGGCTGCCGGACTTCGCAATTGAAGAGTGATAGGTAACACGGCCTTCCACTTTTTCATCGCCGAGAGCTTGAAAGCTGAGTAAAACTTTTTGCCCTACCTTTAACCGCGGAACATCTCCTTCGGAAACATCGACAGTAGACTTAAAAAAGGAGCGGTCTATAATCACCCCGAAATTATCCTTGGGCATAACATAGGAGCCTTCGGTAAGGTCAAAAGAAACGACTATACCGTCAAACTTTGCATAAACGCTTCTATCCCGTAAGGCCCTCTTTAAAGATTCAAGCTCCAGTTTCATAAGTTCAAGATTTTTAGAATAGCCTTGCAATTTTTCTTTTTCAATAGCAAATTCCTGCTTTGCAACTTGAAAAGCCTGATAGGTATTGTCAAGGGCAAAAATAAGGTCTCCTTTTTTTACGGTGTCGCCTTCTTTAACCGCAACCTTTTTTATAAGACCTTCGCCCGGTGAGTGAAGGTTTTGCTGTTGAGCAGGCTGAATATAACCTGAAACTTGAATGACATCCTGTATTACTTCTTTAGTTACCGTAACCGTTTGAGAAATCTCCTCAGTTCCCTTCTTGGGTAAAAAAAGAATCCAAACTATCAAAAGTATAATTATTGCGGCAATGACTATTAAGATAATCTTTTTATTTTTTTGCTTTGTATCCTGCATTTATTTTTCCTCTATATCAAAAGCTTCTTTTAATTCGGCATTGAAAATATGTACGGCGATATTCGAATCGGCTGAACCTAAAAGAGCGGTAATATATTGCAAAGAAGCCTGCTTATTTTCCAAAGCGTTTATAAGTCCCCTTTGGAACCATTTAGCATGTTCTTCGGCATTTTCTTTATAAATATCCAGTTCTTCGGCATAGCGGATTTGCTGCCATTCAAGCTGCTCCCATTTAAGCTTAAAAGTATTAAACTCTTTAGCAAAATTATTCCTCGTGTTTCCCAGCTTTATCTTTTCGCCCGCTTCTTTTAAGGCAACATTCTTTTTATTAAGATAATAATCATAAATTGCAAGCGGGTTTATCGAAAAAGACACCTGCATGGACGGAATGGAGCCTGAGTCCAAACCTAAGCTAAGGCCCGTATCAAGCCTTACCCCGGGAAACATCAGCTGCAGCCCCGAACTTATATTCTCAAGTTTATTCATGTATGAACCCGTGTAAGAATACCCCAAACTTGCAGAGGCTGAAAAGGGGCTTAAATCCATTTTATTTTTTTCGAGCAATTTTTTATAATCGTTTTCCGCTTTTAAAAGGGGCTTATAGTTTTCGGCCCTTAGGTTTTCCATAGAAATCAGCTTTTGTTTCGGGAGGCTTTTTGCAAGCCGTATAAAAAATTCATCCTCGTCTTTTTTTGGAATATCAAGACCGCAGGACTCAAAAAAAAGAAGGGCGGAAACCTCAAAAGAAAATTCCGTTTCTTTTTCTGTCCTTTCGGAGCTTATCAAATTAAGCCTTGCCGTTCTCAACTTTGAAGATGTTTCGGAATAGCCTTCTGCAAGAATCTGTTTGTAGTTAATATCGGCCTGAATGCCTGAAAGCCTCTTTGAAAGAAGAGCCGAATATTCGTTTAATATTTTTTGAATATCGGTTAAAAGTTTTTTTTCGGCAAGCTCTTTAACTCTCCTCACTTTATTTTCAGCCTCTTTAAGCGCCTCCAAGGAAGTTTCAATTTCCTGCTTTTTTCTTTTGCGGGCTTGACTGTAAATATCTCCCGAAAGCCCCAGCGAAAAATCTTGAGAGCTTTTTCCCATCTTATAAGAATAAGGAGCGGACAGTTTGAGTCCCAGATTATTATAAAGAGGCATCCCTGCCGAAACCGAAGGCTGTACGGAAAATCCCGATTTATCCTTTTCGGAACTAAGATTAAAATTTAAGGTAGAACTAAAATCAAAGGCAAAGAGGGAATTTAGCCTTACGGATTTATAATTATTTAGAGCTATCGCCGCCTCGTTTTCTATCAAAACAATATCTGTATCGTTTTTGCAACGGTACTCCAAAATTCTGTCATAAATATTTTCTTGAGCAAAAAGAACATTTAACGAAATGAAGAGATAAATAAAAAAAGAATTATGTTTAAGCATTTTTGACCCGCTTAAGATTACAAAAAAAGAATAAAAAAGTCAAGGAATTATCGACTCTTGAACTAGCTAAGATCTTTTTGCTATAATACAACACATGGAAAATTCACAACTGGTTGAGAGCTTTGAAGCTCTTTTTAATGTAATTAAAAGATTAAGGGGTCCGGGAGGCTGTCCATGGGATATAGCCCAAACCCCTATGAGTATGCGCAAGTCCCTTTTGGAAGAAGCCTATGAGGCAGCTGACGCAATAGAAGAACACCATAGTACCGGACAAAACGCCGAACATGTAAAAGAAGAACTCGGCGATATTCTTTTAAATGTACTTATGATTTCTTATATGTATGAACAAGAAGGCCTTTTCTCAACTGCCGATATTATGAAAAATCTTACCGAAAAGCTGATAAGAAGGCATCCCCATGTTTTCGGGGAAACGGAAGGCTATGAAGGGCCTGAAAGCGATAAAAAGGCTTCGACTCCGGAATCCGTTTTAAACCAATGGGAAAACATAAAAGAAAAAATAGAAAAACCCAAGACCAAATCAATTTTGGATTCCATCCCTAAAAATTTTCCGCCGATGTTGAAGGCCTTAAAGATTTCAAAAAAAGCAGCAAAGGCCGGTTTTGAATGGACTGAAATCGGCGGCCTTATCAAAAAGATGGAAGAAGAAACGGCTGAATTTGCCGAAGCCGTTAAATCAGGCTCGGAAGCTGCGATGGAAGACGAAATAGGAGATGTATTCTTTGTTGCCGTCAATGCTGCTCGCTTTTTAAAGATAGACCCCGAAATGGCTTTGATGCACCCAAACAAAAAATTTGAAAGACGGTTCCGGTTTGTCGAAGCCGAAATGAAAAAAAACGATCTTGAGCTTTTACCTGAAAATGGTGAAAAGATGGAAGAATTTTGGAATAAGGCAAAGCTTGAAGAAAGGGCTAAAAATTAGCAAGGCATAAAAAAAAGAGTTTTGCATTTAAGCAAAACTCTTTTTTTTCTTTTACCGGGTACTACTTTTTAGGTAAAATATTTACCAGCTCAATATCAAAGATTAAGACAGCATTTCCGGGAATTATAACTGCACTGCCTTGAACAATCCCCTGCTCTCCGTAAGCCAATGCCGGCGGAACATAGAGTCTGTATTTTGCACCGGCACTCATCAACTGTAAGCCTTCTTTCCAACCGGGAATAACCCTTGATAATTGGATCTTTACGCTTGAACCGCTTTTATATGAATCGTCAAAAACAGTTTCGTCTATAAGTTTTCCGATATAATTTACTTCAACCTCATCGTCTTCATTAGGGTGAATATCATCTTTCCCATTTGAAAGAACTTCATATTGCAAACCCGATTCGGTAACCATCACACCCTCTTTAGCCTTGTTTTTTTCTAAAAAGGCATTAGCTTCTTCAAGAGATTTTGCGGCCTTTTCCATCTGAGCCATTTGGAAGGCCTTATTTAAAACCATCTGAGCATCAGAAAGACCGGTTTCCTTAAAGTCTTTGGCCATTGCTTCATTATAGCCCTTTAAAATATGCTTGGGGTTGAGTTTTATACCGTCTTGCTTTACACTTTGTGCGATGATAACGCCGAAGGCATAACCGACCTCTTCCTCGGTTACCGAAATTTTTTCTTTTTCATCGGCAGCACCATTTTCGGAAGAAACTTCAGTTTCCGCTTTTTTGTCCTTACAGGCTGTAAACGCAAAAAACAAGCAAGCACAACATAAAATGAGAGTAAAATTTTTAATAAATTTCATAGAATAAATCCTTATAAATATAAAATATATAGAAGACGTAAGAATATCAGTCTTTTAAAAAACAGTCAATAGCCGGACTTTTACATTCTTTCCCAAATAGGCTTTATATTACGCCTTTTATAGTCGGCTTTTGTGTTAAAGGCTGAGACCATTATTAATATTCTTTTGGAAGAACTATCATATCCGCCCAAAAAAGCATAGACTCCTATTTTTTCACCTTTTTTTACATCATTTTTTAAGTGCTGAGCAATGCTGTTTTGGAATACCATAACCAGTTCATATCCATTTGGAAGTTTATTTGTAATAACACTACCAAAAAAATTTTCAGGCATTTCAAACCAATATGTAAACATACGAATTTCTTTTTCATATTTTTTATCTTTTTCGGCACTTGGATACTCATCCAATGTAACAGGGAGACCTATAAAGCTGTTAAATATACTAAGCCCTCCATCTTCATTTTCTTTAGCAGCAGACTCTACCATTTTTACTAAGTCGTTAATAGACATTTCCTGATAGTTTTCATACTTAAAAGAATATGCAAAAACCGTAACAAATAAAAATAAGACAACTAAAAATTTCTTCATTTTTCCTCCATAGAGAAAGCTATATCTCTTAAAATTTATCTTAACTTAAAGTTTATTTGAGAAAAAAAATTTTGTCAAGACTGCGAACCTGTCAAACTATACGTAAATAGCTGGACTTTTATAAAAAATATGGTATAATAAAAGCTGTAATTTAATTTCGAGGAGAGTCTTATGGCTTCATTTAAAATAACTTTTCCTGACGGAACTCAAAAAGAATTTGTTAATCCGGTGTCGGCACGTGAGCTGGTGCAGTATTTTCCTGCTTGCCCTGCTCCTATTGTAGGCATAAAGGTAAACAATTTGGTAGTACCCTTAAACAAAACCATCGATGTACAATCCAATATAGAGCCGGTAACATTAGCCGACCGTGAAGGCTCAAATTTTTACCGAAGAACTCTCTGTCTGATTTTAGCTGCTGCAGCAAAAGAACTATACCCCGATTTAAGGCTTTTAATGGGACACAGCTTGGATTACGGTTATTATTACACCCTTGAAGGAAAAAATTCCGGTAAAGTGGACTTTAAGTCTATAAAGGCAAAAATGGATGAAATGGTAGCGCAAGACATGCCTATCGATACCCGTTGGCTTTCCTACGAAGAAGCCTTGGAAAAATTCGAACACTCAAATCAGCCTGAGACCCATAGACTTTTAAACTACACGAGTAAACCCCGAATTTTAATAAACCGTTTAGGCAGCTATGAAGACCTCTATTTTCAGCCCCTCATGGATAGAATAGGTGAAGTCAAAGTCTTTGATGTAATGCCCTATGAAGACGGCTTTTTACTCCGCTTTCCGAGGACATCATCTCCTACAAAGCTTTCGGAATTTAAAGACATCCCCCATCTTTTTGAAATTTATAAAGAATATAAACAATGGGGAAAACTGGTCGGTGTTTCTTCTGTCGGACAGTTAAACGACTTAATTACCTCAAGAAAAATAAAAGACTATGTAGAAATTACCGAGATACTTCAAAACAATAAACTTGCCGAAATCGCAAAAAAAATAACGGCTAAAAAAACCGCAAGGGTAATCCTCATAGCAGGCCCTTCAAGTTCAGGAAAGACAACCTCGGCTAAAAAACTTTCAATGCAGCTTAAAGTTCTTGGGTACATACCTAAGGTTATAAGCCTTGACGATTTTTACCTCGGCATAGCCAAAACTCCTAAAAAAGAAGATGGAAGGCCCGACTTTGAATGTGTTGAGGCTCTGGACATTGAGCTTTTAAACGATGTCCTTCTCAGGCTATTTAAAGGTGAAACGGTTGAAATGCCTTCCTACGATTTTAAGGTCAGCGGCCGCCGTCCTGAAGGCAAGATGTTCACTCCGGAAAAAAACACAATCTTTATACTTGAAGGAATCCATGCTCTAAACGATAAGCTTACGGCAAAAATAGACGAGTCATTAAAATTTAAGGTCTACCTTTCGGCTCTAACCCAGCTTAATTTGGATGACCATAACCGTATTCCTACATCGGATAACAGACTTATAAGACGCATAGTCCGAGATGCCCAGTTTAGAGGAAGCCCTGCTTCAAGAACAATTGGAATGTGGGGCGATGTAAGAAGCGGAGAATCAAAATATATTTTCCCCTTCCAAGGAAATGCAGATGCAGCCTTTAACACAGCCCTCGACTATGAGCTTTCCGTATTAAAGGTTTATGCAGAACCTCTTTTAAAAGCGGTAAAGCCGAACCAAAAAGAATACAACGAAGCGTCGAGGCTATTAACCTTTTTAGGAAACTTTTTACCGCTTCCGGCCAGCTTTGTACACGGACAATCCATATTACGCGAATTTATCGGAGACAGCGATTTCTCGTACAGCTAAACTCAGCTAAATTCGCCTCGTAGACTAAAAAAGGTATTTATGCTATAATGCTCAAACATATGAGTAAGAAATTTGTTTTTTCAGCAAAAGAAGTTGTCGTTTACCCGGGTCAGGGAGTCGGTACTATTACGGATATCACCAAAAAAGAGATAGCCGGAGAAGTTATAGACTATTATGTTATTTATCTAGCCGATTCGGATATGACGGTCTTAGTTCCCATTACAGGAATCGATAATCTGGGAATAAGGCGTATAGTAACAAAGGCAGAAGCTGAAGCCGCCCTCAAATTCCTATCCGAAGATTTTGAACCTATCCCGATAGATTGGAAGGCCCGCTATCAAATGAATATGGATTTATTTAAAAGCGGAAAAATCTTGGACACAGCCTCGGTTGTACGTTCCCTCTACCAGCGCAGCAAAACAAAAGAGCTTCCCATTCAGGAAAGAAAGCTCTACGACTCAGCCTATAGAATTTTTCAAGACGAAATAGCAGCAGCATTAAAGATGACAAAAACCGAAGTAGAGGCAGCTATACACTTACACCTTGAACCGCTCGGCGGCCCAATCGAAAAATTCAAAGATGAATATGATGATGACGATTTAATCGCAAATGATGATGAAAGACTTGACGATGACGATATGGATGATGATGACATAGAAGATTCGGACTATGAGGACGATTAAAAGTTTAGGATTTGCAGCAGTCATCACGGCTGCCGGACAATCCAAAAGAATGAAACTTGGAATTAAAAAAGAATATTTAAGTCTGCCGGATCACGGTAATGGAGTAACGGTAATCTCAGAGTGTCTTTTAAAGTTTTTACAAACCAAATTATTTAATGTATTGGTAATTACCGTACCTGAAAAAGATATTTCTACTGTAAATAATTTAATTTTTAATGATAAAAGAATTGAAGAAGAATTGACAGGAAGACAAACAAAAATAATCCTCACTTCCGGTGCCGATACAAGACAGGCTTCAGTCTTTAAGGCCCTTGTAAAACTAGGTGAGCTTAAAGAAAAAAAAGAAACCTATTTTAACTTTGTGTTAATCCATGACGGAGCCCGCCCATGGGTCAGCCCTGAGCTTATAAAACGAGTCTCTGATGAGGTAAGCAAAAATGAAGCGGTAATTCCAGGTTATCAAGCCGTTGATACGCAAAAAATAGCCGACAAATCCGGTAAAATAACCCAACACTTAAAAAGAAGTTCCGTATATTCGGTACAAACCCCTCAAGGATTTGACTTTGAAAAAATTCTGGAAGCTCATAAACAAGCCTTAGGAAACGGGAAAGACTACACCGACGACAGTGAGATTTATGCAGAATTTGCCGGAGACGTTTTTATCTGCACGGGAGAAGTATCCAACAAAAAAATAACCTTTAAGGAAGATATAAAATGAGGACAGGTCTAGGCTACGACTTACACCGCTTAGTTAGAGGAAAACGCCTTATGATGGGAGGAGTTCATATTCCTTTTAAAAAAGGGGAAAAAGCCCACTCGGATGGAGATGTCCTCCTTCATGCCATCACCGATGCCCTCCTTGGAGCCTGCGGCATGGGAGACATAGGAGAGTTTTTTCCGCCAAGCGATAAAAAGTGGAAGGACGCAAATTCTGCAGAACTTTTATCAACAGTCTGGGAAAAAATAAGCGAAGCAGGATGGAAAATCCAAAACATTGACTGCGTAATAATAATCGAAGAACCAAAAATCCTCCCCTTCAGAGAAGAAATAAGAAAATCAATTGCAAATATTTTAAAAATAGAAAAAGAACAAATTTTTATAAAAGCAAAAACCGGAGAAGGCATAGGAATCATAGGAAAAGGCAAGGCCGTTGCCGCCCTTGCCTCATGCCTTATCTTTTGTCGGCATACTCAAGAATAAGATCTACTTCCCCGAGAGATAAATTTAAAGCCTTTGCAATCTCGTTGTTTTTCCAGCCTTGGCGGGACAGTTTTAGTACGTTTTCTTGCACATTTAATGACGGACTTCCACTTTCGTTCCTTTCGGGTTTTTCGCCCTTAAAAAGGTCCGCCATCAGCTTTAACTGAGCTTCCGACTCGTCGGAAATTTCTTTTAATCTGGTTTCGGTAGCGGCAAGCCAACTTCTGGCCTGCTTTAGGTTATCCATCTTGGAATTCAACTCTTCCAATGTAGAATCTACGCTTTCAATCTTTTCGCAAACGGCTTCTGCTCTGCCCTGATTTGATAAAAGAGTTTCAAGCGTTACCTTTATCTTTTCCATCTCAGGAGGGATTACACTTACCTCAGTCTTAAATTGTTTAATATCCGACTCAAGAGTTTTTAAATTTTCAAAAGCGGAATCAATGCTTTCAAGAGTTTGATTTAATACGGCTTC
>ERZ772960.3125-NODE-3125-length-11394-cov-10.189699_pt1 | contig 11394 bp, 6 predicted proteins | sample MGYA00580678_ERZ772960 | MGnify/ENA primary metagenome ERZ772960 (study PRJEB29015, sample SAMEA2737930) | human oral metagenome | biome: human oral; feature: human-associated habitat; material: dental | place: China | collected 2059 ...
CCTACGAGGAGCGCGACTTTGACGAGACACTGCTCGCAAGCGAGGCAAAGCAAGCGTATCTGCTGCAGAGTTTGACCATCTGCGGGAGGAGCTGGAGACGCGCTCCGACGACCGCGCTGCCCTCATGTGCGAAATGGATGCGTTGCGCGCGGAGCTATCGCAGCTGCGCGCACAGAACGCAGCTGTGCGGACTACCCCGCCCGCACAGCCGGAGACGGAGGAGGAGACGCGCCGCACGATCATCGACATCGACCTGCGCGCGATGGGTTGGACGTTCGATGTGGACTGTATGCGCGAGGTGCCCGTGATTGGACTGCCGAACGCCTCGGGCAAGGGCTTCGCCGCCTATGTGCTCTACGGCAGGGATCACAAGCCGCTCGCCATCGTCGAGGCAAAGCGCACGAGCGTCGATCCCGAGGTTGGGCGTGAGCAGGCACGATGCTATGCGGACGCGCTCGAGCAGATGACGGGACAGCGCCCACTGATTTTCTACACGAACGGCTACGACACCTATTTCTGGGATGATCTCGCCTATCCTCCGCGTCAGGTGTACTCGGTCTTTGCGCGTGGCGATCTCGTGCGTATTATCAGCCGCCGTCCGCCTCCCTCGGGATATTTGTCCGTTCGCTCACAGGGCTCTCGGAGGAGGCTGCACGCGCCGCCTTCGCCGAGTTCCTCGATACTGCGCTCTACAACGAGGAGCAGATCGCCCTCATCCACAATATCATGGAGTGGGTCATGAAGAATGGCACGATGAAGGTCGCGGAGCTCGGCAATGCCAAGAATTTTGGCGGAGCGAAGATTTGGGAAATCTTTCAGGGACTGGAACACACCGAGAAGATCCGCAGTATCCTCGAACGCATCAAGAAAAACGCCGCCGGGCGCACCATAGAAAATCTCCCGACCGCTTCCGCAGTCGGGAGATTTTTGTGTGCTGTGCTCTGCAATATCGTTTGATGTTTCTCATGTATGTTTTAGAATCCAATCCACAGCGTAGGGACGTGCGCAAGCGAGGTAGGCATCGCTCACGAATATTTTGCCCTCCAGAACGGGACAAACCCACATCGCCGGGTAGATGACAAGATTCGTTGTTTTTTCCGACATCTCATTATGAATTTCGATTCCATCCTGCATAATTTCCACACGACGGTGCATACGCGTAAGAATCGGCAGAACCGGTGTAAGGCAACGCATTTGCTCCTCCACTCTAAAGGACGGAGCAAGAGTTCCCTGTCTGCCCCAACGGAGGAGATCCAGTGCGGCAAAGCGATTGAGAACTCCATGTATATACCGGTTGCGATAATGTTTGAGGCAGGAGTAACACGCACCATCGCAGGAACAGTTCCCCAGAATATGTGCGGCAGAATCCAGCAGCTCCGTGAGTTTATCCTCGATCCCAACGGCATAACCGGCTCCGCTGGACAGGTTGTCATAAAGATAGATATCCACAAAGGACTGATCGCCGCTCGTGCGTAAGCGGTAGCCTGCCACAAGCTCCGTAAATTCGATATCCAACTCCTTGCTGACCGCGAGACGAAGTGCCTCAGCAAGCGATTGTGCCGCACGTCCGAGCCACGGATTATTTTTTCGGTTCACATTGATTTTTTCGTCATCAAGGAAGAACTCTAGAACGAGCATATCCGTCACGAAGTCATAACCGATATCAATATTCTCAACGTTCTTATGTGTACACTTGGGAAGCCGTTTTCGCAACGCAGACTTATAGGGGCGCTGCAAGGAGTTCAATATTTTCTCGTCCTTGCCTGCCATCGCTGCACCGCAATCCGTACAGATCACGAACCCATTTCCACCAATACCGCGGTTTATCATGATAATACGCTGATTTGCACGTCTTGCAGCACGAATGTGCATCGTCCCCGACACGGGTGTCATCGCATCCTTTTCCGGCAGCGTCGAATAGAGTGGCTGCTGCACAGACGAATATTCTTCCACAAGCTGAGCCGTCTTGATAGCTTCACCATCACGAGGCGCAAATCCCCACGGTCGCACCATGCGCCGATCACGCACGGTAATCTGCGAGCTGCCACAGAATGGACACACCCCGTCATGTTCCGAGGCAAGTCCGAACCAGTCGCAGTGGTCGCAGCCAACGATCGTCTTCGCATAGTTCTCATCCTGCATATACGCAGATGCCGGCGATGAGATGTTTGTCGTTCTCCTCTCACTCCCTGGATAGTAAAGACCTCCAATCTGATAGGTCTCTTTATCCACAACAATAGCACGTCCCGGGGCATATTCGCTAATAGCAATATCCAGACCACGCTCCACTTCATAGAGGATTTTTCCGTTTTGATCACCGATATGCGTACTCACGACATTTTTCGGAAATGAATAGGTTGGTATCAGCCCCTCCTCATAGAGTGCATCGAGCAGACTTTTCTCGTTATTTTTCGAACCAAAAAGTTCCGGATGCTTGTCCCGTTTATTTTTCAGATCTGTGAATCCTTGCCTCATAACCCGAGTAAAGTTCTCCATATCCAAATGTGTTGTATTTACAGCAGGACTCTGTTCCAGTGTTCCAAGAAAATCCTCGATATGCGTATCCAAGAAGGACATGGCACTGATTTGATCGAGACTTGCATTATAACGTGCAAGGTATTCCTGCAAACACAAAATGCACACATGCCGCTGCAGCAGCTTTTCACTGGTTATATCAATCCAAGGTGTACGAGGTTCTCCGCTGAACATCGGTCGCGGGTTCTTAAAGTACAGTGTATCATGCGGATCGTCTTCACAGTAAGTGACGATGGTGGACAGACTCGCCCCACGGCGCCCCGCACGTCCTGCACGCTGCTGATAGTTCTCCCGCATCGGCGGCATATTCCGAAGTCCGACCGCGACGAGCGAGCCGATATCGATGCCCACCTCCATCGTCGTCGTACTGCTCAAAATATCGACGGGCAGTTCTCCCTCCTTCAGGAGATCCTGAAAGCGCAACTCGTACTTCTCTGTCTTACTCCAAAGGTCGTCGCGCTGATCCTTATGCGAGAGCTGTGCGGTATGCTCCTCGGTGTCGATGATGCGGATACGCTCCCCCGCCAGTGCATCCTCTGCGGGGCCGCGCCAAAAACGCAGTGCCTCATAATCCTCAGCCTCCATGGTGTGGAGCGATGACGCACCGCAGGACGGACAGTGCCCTCGCAGCACATAGGGCGTCAGCTCACTGCACATTTCACAGCGATACCATGTATGCGATACATCGCAGCAAGGACGGACGGTGTTCAGATCAACAAAGAGTGCCGTATCCAATTCCCCGCGTTTGAGGAAACCATCCTGCAATATTTCCAACCAAAGCTTAGCCTCGGGCGAGGACGCTCCCCATCCCATAATTTTAGTAATATTGCTTGAAACTTCGTTGTGCGGCACACCATATCCATCATACAGTCTGCGCACATTTTCCCGCACCCCGCGCCGGATGGTATGTCCGAGTGCAGCGTGACGATCAAACAGAAACAGCAGCCACGCATTGAACACCTCGCGAAAGGTCTCCTCCGAAACGTTATGATCCGCAAGCGAATCAAGAGCTTCCTCCAGTGCCTCCTCGGTTGGCTCCAGCCAGCAAAGTGCTGCGTCATAGAGGGTATTATAACCGCCGGCAAACATCTTCAGCAGATATTCACGCATACGGTCGGGAGCATCTTCCGTAAAGGAGAGTTTTTTTACTTTGCGCGAGCGTTTTATCTTTCTCAGAGCTTCCTCACAATGTGCGTGAAAACGCTCCCTCTCATCTCCGTAAAAGAGCTGTAGATTGTTCTCCGCCGCAGAGCAGCACAAGTATCCATACAGACGATTCAGCGACGCATCATCGGGCTCTGCCTCTGTCATCCGCGCCACGGCACACACAAAAAGCTGACGGATCGCTGTTGTGTCCGATGCGTCCGACATATCCCGCGCCAGTTTTGCCGCACGCTGACGGCTGTCCGAAAAGAGCAACACCTTGCGTCCTTCATTCGGATATCGTGCAGGATTTCCTATCTTGCCGGCAACAGGAGGCTGAGAGAGAAACTGTGCCTTGATGAGATTGAAGAACGACAGATTCCCGCGCGTATGAAAGGAGGTGAGCTGTCCTGCCGCAAGTCGATGCCGGCAGTGCGGACACGTGCGGAATGTGAACTGTGGCGGTTTCCCCTTCGCCTCGTAGCGATAGTAATAGAGTTTTCGGACGCCGCTTTCTCCATCGAGACGATCATCCTGAAAACAGAGAAAGCCACTCTTTACATCGAGATAACAGGCTTTTGGATATTGCCCACCTCGAGCTGCTTGGAAATCCGCCGATGGAAGAAAGAGATGTATCTCTTTCATGTGATGATCGATCATCTCCCCCGGATCATGCCAGAGATAGACGCGGTCTCTCATCTCAAGATCCTCTGCATCCTGTTCCAAAATATAGCCTTTGTAAAAGAGTGCTCCGCAGCGCCGATCATTATAAAGCTCATAAACACTGCTCCCACAGTCAGGGCAGATCAAATATTCATCGGACAAGAATACTCTGCCGAGCGTCAACTCGCCCTCCGTGTATGCATGGGGGCAGGCGGGGTTCGTACACGCATAAACTCCGTTAATACCGCGAAACAGCATATGCATCCGTGCAGGGAAGAGCACGCCGCCCTCCTTGCTCCGTGCCAGCGGCGCAATCGCAAGCAGAACGCTCACTGCGTGAAGGGCTGCATCGTCCGCTTCCGTGGGAAATATTTTTTCTGCAAGGTGCGCAAGCGAAACTGCCTCCCCTCGACAGATGGCAATGAGGCGCGCAAAGGGGCGATAAGACAGGATATGCCCATACATCCATATACAGATTTCATCGAAAGAAGCATCCTGCGCAGGGCCATTCTCCAGACCGAACCAGAAATCACGTAGAGCGGCAGTCTGCTCCGCCTCCCCTTTTGCAAAGCGTTCGATATCGCAGTCTGCAAAGCGAACAAACGGGATATCATATTCGGGGCTCTCGTTCAGCATCTCCCGCTGTCCCGTGAGATAACAAAACGGCGCGTCCGCCCTCGCACTCGTCAGCGCACGCGCAAAATCCAAAATCCGCCTTCTCACCATCTCATCACCATCGGGCATACTTGCCGTCGTCAGGATGAAACGGACACGATCGCGTGAAATTCCCAGCTTATGAAACAGGCGGCGGATCAGGAGAGCCACCTCGCCCCCCGAGGCACCTCGATACATATGCGCCTCATCGATGATGAACTGTAAACAATTCGCAGGGTCAGTATTCAACCAAGCCTTCGTATCACTCCATATATTTTCCTCACGTGGACGAATCAACATATACTCGAGCATGGAGTAGTTTGTGATGAGTATATCGGGGCAGACCTGCTGCATCTCAAAGCGCGTGATGAGCTCTGCATCCTCTGGATCAGGCTCATGCCGCCCCTCCTCCAGACGCTCCAAAAACGCTGCCATATCCGCCTTCGCAGGGATACGCCCCTCTGCGACAAGGTGCTCGAAAAACTCCTGTTCCTGCGCATCATGCGGCGTGACAATGCTTGACAGTGTCGCATAGAGCCGCATATCCTGCTCTTTGTTCGGTTTAAGCCCTGGATATGGTGTACGCCCCGTATACATGCCGAACTGCGGTCTGCGCGCCCCCGTGCCGCAATGCGCGCGAAAAATATCCGCAAATCGTCCTGCCTGATCGCCAATCAGTTTACGCAGGCGACTGATTTGATCCGATACCAACGCGTTCATCGGATACATGATAATCGTTCGTACACCGCGCATCTGCCATGTTACAGGAGACTCACGCGCCTCAGCCGCAAGTTTTGCCATGAGCGGCCACATGAAGCACTCCGTTTTCCCGGAGCCGGTTCCTGTCGCAACAAAAAGGTCTTCCCCACGCACGGATGCTTCGAGTGCCTGCACCTGATGGGCGAACGGGGTCGGATAGACACCGAGTCCCGCATCCGCCAGTGCGGCAAAATACGTCTTCATCCAATCGGGCAGTTCCGCCGTCGTTATCCCATGCACCTTTGTACAGTAGGCGGGCGAGGATTCGATATAAGGTTCTTGGTAGAGAACCCCCTGTGCATTCAGCTGTTCTTCGACGGCATGACGCAAGATCGGCGACTTTCCAAAATACTGCGTCCTGATATAATCGGCAAGCTCTTTGCACAGTCGCCGATGAGCCGCATGCGCATTCATATCTTATTCCTCCTCGAACGAAAACCCTCGTGCAGCAAATATCACGCGGACAGCTTCAAACACCTCACGCGTACAAATGCGCAAAAAATCGGAATTATTCCCATCTGCCCCCCAACTATACAGCTTTAGAAAATTCTCCTCGCTGCGCGGCATCAGATAGCCAAGGTGTATATGTACAAGCTCACCATCCAAATGATAACGAACGGGCGGCAACATCCCGCGTACGAAAAGACAGGCATTCGCAAGATGCCTGTGCTCTGCTGTCATCCATGGCGGCAACGGTCCGCTCACCAGGAGGTCATTCCCCTCGCAGTGGTAAAAATAAAGGCTGCGTCCCCCCTCCTTCCCCTGCCACAGGAGAGATATATTTCCATGCGTATCAGGACGTCCCTGCCAATAACCATACTGATTGGGGCTGTGTTCGCGCAGGAACTCCATATCGTCACTGTACAGGGCTGATCTCCATTCTCTTCCTTTCGTTACTTGCTCCCAGTAAAGGGGAAGCGGCATCTCCACCATCTGAAACATACGATAGATATTGCCCTCGTGCGCCCCGCTTTCCCTTCGTCGATAAGAACCGATTCCGCTCACACGCACACATTCATGCGGTGATTCTCCGCGCAAAAAAGTGATTTCCCCAATGGATGCTGCAGAGAATACCGCAGGGCGAACGTGATACGCCCGATGATAGAGCAAGCCTGCTGCCTCAGAGATTTTATAGATCTCTTTGAATTGTTCCGTCCCTATAAGATCTTCTGTTTCCGGATACACCTCCACGCAGCTGCACAAGATACGTTCCATACGCAGTCTTACCGACTTGATCGAAACATCCGCACCATTAGCATCCCATAGTGCCGCATACCCCGTTCGGCCACAGAAACTGTATAGAATCCGTTGTTTCCACGACGAAACAGGCTCCTGCGTGCCACGCACGATGGAAAAAGTCGTCGCAATCTGTGCAAAAAGATCCTCCACGTCGTTCATGAGAGATCACCCATCAGCCAAGAGAGCATCTTCTTGCGCGTCTCGGAAAGTGTGCATGTTTTTTGTTCGAGCATTTCCCCCAAGCGCTCCATCTGTCCCGTCACATAGGCATACGGCAGAAGGAAGAAAAGGACTGCGGTATCAGTATTCTCATCTCCGCTGCGTCCGAGCATCACATCCATATTCGTGTGCAGGAGAGCAAAATGTTGCCGCATAAGCGGAGGCATTGGGAATGCAGAAATTGTCCTGACCCGTCTGCGGTCGGCTTTTTTAACAACAGGAAATGCCTGGTAGTCTCGTGCCCGATAACCACCAACATAATGGTTCTCCGTAGCATGATCGACAAAAAGTTCCGTACACATGGGCAGAAAGTAGTGAAACAAGCCTTGCGGCTCAAGTTGTAAATCCTCAGAAAAAGGGTGCGTTGCAATCCAAACTTTCTCGCTGTGCGCAGTGACAGATGGAAGGAAGGAGTGCCACTCATGTGCAAGAGGATTCTCGATCCGAATTATCTCATCGGCGGAGGACAGTATCACATCCAGAACAGACGTATCAAACGCACCATCAAGGTGCAGTCGCCCGCACGTTTTCCCGCAGAGTGACACCGAAAGGGCATCTGCGATACAGTCAGAATTTGGTCCTGTGATGAACAACGGGAGACGCAGCACATATGCCGCATAGAGATAGGCAGCAACATCACGGGTCAAATCATCTGCAACGCCAGCACTCTGCAGTTCTGACTCGATGGTCTCCAGGGTATTCTTCCAATCTGCATTCTCCTCCGGTTCTTCCCCATCCGTTCGCACCCCTGCCTGAAATGATACAGATCCATGTGCAGGCAGCTCCAATACATGATGCCCGTCATGATTTGAATGCGGCATGAATGCAACCTCGGCAATAAACTCTGCCGCATTTTCTTGTGCTCTCCGAATTCGTTCCGCCACATGCTGCTCGACCTCTGTCGCAAACTTTTTCTGCTCCTCGACGGCACTCAACAGGATTTCTTTCCTGTATTCCAACTCCTCCAACTCCATGCGGCAGCTTTCCTTACGTTCCTCCGCCACACAGCACTCCGCATTCTTCGCAGCCAGTTCAGCCTCTGCTGTACGGAGGCGTGCAGCATTCTCCGCCGCCCATTCCTCAGCAGCGAATCCCATGCAGCGTGCTCGGACAACGTCATTCGTTTGAAGGAGTGTCGTAAGGATCTCATCCTCGATTGATGCACCATCGATATACGTCTCTGCGTGTGCAATAAAACTCTTTAGTGCAGAGGATGCTTCCCCCTCGGATACTTGTCCGGCAGCCGAAATTTTCTCCACAAGATCCATCCCGCTGAGCTGACTCAGAAAACTCTTGAACTTTTGCTGCTGCTCTCTTGTTGCACCGCGTTCTTTCAGTTTTTTCCATGACACCTCATTCAATACAACGGATTTGACAATCTCATGAAGTTTCTTCACCGATATCACTTCTACAGAGTTTCCAAGGTCTAAATTTTTAAAATATCGGCGCTCATTGGTGAGCAAAACATCATCTTTCCTACTGAAGACATGCTTTGGCAGGAAATTGACATGATCGGTCAGTACGAGCTTATCTTCTACGAATGTCATATCTGAAGCAGCACACAACAAGCCCAAGAGATGCGATCCCTGCGCGCAGCAAAGGAGAAAACGCTCTACCGTCGGTTCAAATGCAATACCGCACTTCAGTCGGGCGATCAGAGAATCCACATCATGACAATCGGAAACGACATGAATCTCGATGGGCGAAAGCCCCGGAACATATCGGCAGTGCACATAGTCTTCCCAATGTCTCTCCCTGTGAGGTTCGGCGTACCAGTCCCATACACCAACAACGCCCGTGCGCTCCGGACCATCTTTTCGAAAAAGCATATCACGATTGCCATAACGCGATGGTTCGTGTGCATCTTGAAAAAAGGGGTGAAGAGTGCCATCCTCCGCAATATCGGCAAGCCTCTTCATCCATGTATGATAGCCGTCCATCGGCTGAACCATGCAAACGGAGCGATGCTCATAGGGAGCTGCCGCAACATTCCAATCACTGCTCACGCCATATCCCTCCCTCGTACGCGATCGGCAAAGGTCTTTAACTTTTTATAGGCACGCTCACTCATCCACCCGCTACGACTACATTGCCGTATCCATGTACAAAGGGCGGGATATGCTTTCAGCTCATATATGAGTATGGCAAGATTATGTGGGGGCTTGATCCTCCGTCCCCTGTCTCGCTGCAAGCAATGGAGAAAGTGTTCCACCGATCTCGACAACTGCACACACGGTCTTTCCAAACGAAGAGCCCATAAGACATCACAGCCGATCACAATTTGAAGCTCCGTGCCGTAGGTCATCCGATCCCAACGGATCTCACGGTTCGCAGCAAGTTTCTCCTGCGCAGCAACGATCCCGTTTCTGTACTGAATCACAGTCCCATCATAGTGAGTGTGTATCCTGAGCCCACCGCGTGGAAGATGAGCCACAACACCCCCTTGAACCTCTGCCCCGCTTGCATCCATCACGCATACAGGAGGAGCGTCCATGGCAGAAGCCCCTGTCGCCCGCCAGCAGTCAAACTCTACGAGCGCACTCATATGCCCTGCCACAACACGCAGATGATCCTCTGTCGTGCAGAACGAGATCAACTTGCTGTCCGCTCCGCATGAAATCTCTGTCAACGGTATACGCGGTTGCGTTTCCACTCTGCCCACACCACGCATATGAAACACAAGTTGTTCCCCGTGAAAATGCACCGTCATATCATCCATAGCGCACAGCGGGAAAAATGGAAGCAAGGAGATCGGACGCGGGGTCAGTCGATACCCCTCAAGATCGAGAAAAAATCGAGCCACATCCTCCGTATAAGAGAGTGCACACACCTCGTAGATCCGCCATGTCTTCGACTCAGTATATCGATGTGTGACAGGTCGAACAGTAATACCAGAACATGGAGTGCAAATGCGCCGATGATGCAGCAGATAATATATTTCCCCGACCGTTACATCGGAATGCGGCGGGAGCATTCTGCCGGTATTCTTTATAAAGAGTGTACCATTCTTCACCCCACGCGTTCGTGTTGGCCAATATTTACGGAGTGATGCGTCCGCCCCCTCCACGCAAATATCATAGAACACAGAGGGTTCTTCTCCTACCGATAGATACGTCATCCCATCCAATACAAGACGCTGCCCCGCATAGATGTGTGTCTCCTCTTTGCTGTTGGCACTCGAAATATGTATCTTAGAGATATGATCCAACAATTCTTCAGGAAGTTTGGGAAAGCCGAGTTCAAAGGAAAAATGACTATATGCCGCATTTTTGATTTTTATAGGAAGGTGATGCTCACGCACAAGGTCGACGTGCTCCAAATTGATGCCGTGGCTACGCTCAAGACAGTCCTTACTCTTTTCAGCGGAACTATGGCGAAAATGTGGCTCTTGCCTGACACCAACAACAAAACTGACATACTGCCCGCAGAGCGCACACATGAATTGACGCGTCTCTGCCGGACAGGTAAAGTGATATTCTTTTGCAGCCTCCTCTGAAGAAATCGGAATCCATTCCGTTCCATTCCAGCGACGTACATGATTGAGTGACGACATCGAGCGACCTCCCCTCTATGTTCTTTCTCTCTCATACATTCGCCATATTCTCTAATATTCCCTTTTGTTGGAAAATATTTTGATGATTCATTGAAAAACATCTTGATGAAGTACTGATAAATCCAGCCTGCGTCTCTTGACGCATCTTTTTTCCGCACTGTTCCCTCGATCCACCACATAGCTCTGGCTATGCGTCCGATTTGCCTCCTTGTTCGGACGAAAAATTCCGTAGAAAAAATCCCCCGACCGCTTCCGCCGTCGGGAGATTTTTGTGTGCTGCATTCAATTTTTCTCATACGGGTGGATAATCAGCGCACCGTCCTTGTACTCGCCGATGTAGACGTCCTTCAGCTCGTACCCTGCCGTGCGCAGCTCGGAGTTGAGCCAAACGCGATCCTTTTCGATGAATTCGAGGATGTCCTCATCCAGCTGTCCGTCGAGGATGAGCGGATAGCGGGCGTTCTGCTCGCCGTACTGGATGACCGTGAGCTGTCCGTTCGGCTCGAGCACAGCGCGTTTCACGTCTTTGATGTAGTAAACGCCCGCCATGCGGAGTTTCAGCGTGATGTCATGCGCGAGCATTCCGTGCCGCATACACTCATCCATGAGGATCTTGCCGCGCTCGATCA
>ERZ772960.3127-NODE-3127-length-11389-cov-2.768131_pt1 | contig 11389 bp, 9 predicted proteins | sample MGYA00580678_ERZ772960 | MGnify/ENA primary metagenome ERZ772960 (study PRJEB29015, sample SAMEA2737930) | human oral metagenome | biome: human oral; feature: human-associated habitat; material: dental | place: China | collected 2059 ...
AGTTGGTATTGAATGCTTGTCCGCGTAACGTAAAAAACAAATCCCGAACAATCGAAGCTGTCCGGTCCGACCGCGCCCCTCTGGTAAGGCGCTCCGATATGTTTTTTTGCTTCCGTTATAAGTTTTTCCCGGTAAACTTTCGATTCCGCCTGCGAAATTGCAGGTTGTGCAAAGCACTTTATCGGGATTAAAAACAGCACAGCTGCCGCACCGCAAAGAATGAATAATTTAAATCGGATTCCAAAATTGCTCATATTTTATTATAGGAAGATTTTAATCGTTTTCTTACATATTTTAAACAAAATGAATCCTTAAAAATCCTCAGGAATTTTAATTTTTCCTACATCACAATTTGTTTTTGCGCCGGATTTTTATCGCGCTTAAGCTTTTAGGGCAAAAGTTGATTTTCTTGCGTAAGCGAGAGTCGTAATTGCAAAACCGCCCGGCATTCGTTATTCTTACCGAGATGAATGTTTATATTATTTTAAGTATTTGCTTTTTACCCTTCCTGTTGTGTTTTTTTCTATTTAAGCTGTTATTCAAATCAAAATTCTCCGTTGAACTTATTGCAAGCCTTTTGGGACTTGCAGCCGTCCTTCCGATTTCTTTTTTGCAATTTATTTTGTCGGATTATTTGAAATCGAATTCGGCGGTTAATCCCGGACTCTTTGTGCGTTTTATGGTTTTTAACGGCATTATCGAAGAAGGATTAAAGGCTTTGCTCTTAATTTTTTTACCCTCAAAGAAGATTAAATTCAACGCTTTTTTTACGGCAGCGTTATTGTCGGGACTTTGTTTGGGGTGTTTTGAATCGATGATTTATGTTTTGCAGTATATGCAAAAGACCGGCACGGCTGCATCGGAGCTTATATATAGAATATTGCTGATTAGGATTTTTTCCGCCGACATAGTGCATACTCTGTGTGCGGGTTTGGGCGGACTTTTTATATACAGTTGTAAAACTAAACAGACGGATCCTACGGCGTTGATTTTTTCAATACTGGTTCACGGACTTTACGACTTTTTCGTTTACTTTGAGAATTCAATACGTTTTTTTGCTGTAATTGCCGTTCTCTTTGCCGTAATCGAATGCCGAATTCACTATGAAAGATTAAAACCGCTTGAAGCATATAAAAAAGAATCTCAACCGGCAGCAGACAACGCCGACAAAACCGTTGAATCCGCTTTGCGCGACGCTCCGACATTATTTACAAAAATCAGCAAGAGCCGTAAGAAAAAATAACGGTTCTGCTTATAAAGAATTTTTACTCAAAGCCGTGAAACCGGAACTTTAGTCTCCGTTTTTTGTCCGTTCCATGTATATCGCAACCCTAACACAACTTTATTTTTTCTTCAACAAAGACTTACGCACGAGAAATCCAAATTCTCCCAAAATAACCGTTACCCAAAAAATCGCCTGCACTCCCGGCGGCAGCTCTACCGTTCACCGCAGCTGCCTGCAATCGGAATCGGACTCTGCAAAACAACTTGCGTTTTTTGTAAAAACTGTTATAGTAAACCCAACCTCCAGATGCGGAACTATCAAGCCTGCTTTAGGTGCGACCGCATGCTGAGGTCATTTTTTTTATTATGATTTCTTCCATAAAATCCGGTAAAAGCGTTTTTAACGGCAGTTTTTGAATCTCTTCCTTATTGTATCTTAAATAAACTATCGTGTTGTTCTTTATTTCACCGATTTTATCGTCAATAATCATGCCGGAACTTTAAGCACTATAACTTCTCGGCAGTAAATAAATCTTATGTCCTAAAGCCGCAATCCGGTTTCCGTTGTATGCAAATTCTTGTTGTTGAAAAAAAAAATCTTTCGGGGTATGATTAACCTATATTATTTGCATACTTAGTGGGGTTCAAATGGATATCCAATTACAAGAATTAATTGATAAAATTAAAAGGGACGGTGTTGCGGCTTCGGAAGAACAGGCTGCAGTAATCTTAGCGGATGCAGAAAAAAAGGCTTCTGCAATGCTTGCCGATGCAGCAAAAAAATCAGATGAAATGATAAGTAATGCAAAATCGGAGATTGCGCGGCTTGAAAAAGCAAGTGAAGACGCACTGACGCAGGCAAGCAGAAATATGCTGATAAGTTTCAGAGATTCTCTTGTTGCGGAACTTGATGCGTTGATTAAATCCGAAACGGAAAAAACTTATTCCGACGATTTGCTGAAAGAGCTTATTCCTGAAACCGTAAAAGCGTGGAGCAAGAACGCAGATGTATCAGAATTATCCGTTTTATTAAGCGAGAAAGATTTAAACTCTCTTGAGTCTTCTTTAAAAAGCGCATTAAAAGCGGAGATTGCAAAAGGGCTGAATGTTAAACCCGATAAAACCTTGTCTGCCGGCTTTAGAATCGGCGTGAACAACGGTGAAGCATATTACGATTATTCGGCAGAAGCGGTAGCGGATCTTTTTTCTTCCTATCTTAATCCCCGCGTTTCCGCTGTTATGAAAAATACTGCCAAAGGATCCGATTAGTGAAAGAGCAGTATTATCTGATGTCGCAGTTACCGGATATTTCCGCCGCAAGTGAAAAATCCGTCCTGCCGATAACCGAAAAATATTACAGAGAGCTTTGTTCGCGCTTTTTAGATGACACACAAATGGCGGCGTTGAATCAACTTGCACTTGTTCCGCCCAAAGCAACTGTAAAAACGGGTTCCAAATTCCTCGACAGCTGGTATGAAAACGAAAGATGTCTGCGATACGCTCTTTCTCAAATCAGAGCGCAAAAAATGAAAAAAGATTCGGGGCTTATTCCCGTTTCCTGCACTGCGGACATAATACAGGCGGCGCGAACTGCCGTCGGTATGAGCAGCCCTCTTGCCGCAGAAAATTTTCTTTATGAATACAGACTCAGCGTTCTGAATTCAATTCAGCCGATTGACGGATTTTCGATTGATGCGGTGTATGCATACGGCATTCGACTTATGCTCGTCCAGCGCATGAAAAAATTCGACAGAGAGAACGGAACAGATTCTTATCATAAAATCTATGACACTATACTTGGAGAAACAATATGACGGATACTAAAGGTAAAGTAGTCGGCATTAACGGCAATATGGTTTCCGTAGAATTTGACGGAAACATTGCCATGAACGAAGTCGGTTACGTCAATGTCGGAGACACTAAGCTAAAGGGCGAAGTGATCCGTATTCGCGGAAATACCGCCCAAATGCAAATCTATGAAATGACACAGGGAATAAAAACGGGTGATCCTGTTGAATTTACCGGCAATCTTCTTTCGGCATTGCTTGGGCCGGGACTTTTAGGACAGGTTTACGACGGACTTCAAAACCCGCTTCCCCTTGTTGCTGAAAAAGCCGGATTCTTTCTTGAACGCGGAGTTTATGCCGATCCTCTGCCTATGCAGGCTAAATGGGACTGGACTCCGTCAGTAAATGTCGGCGATACGGTATTTCGCGGAGACATAATCGGAGAAGTTCCCGAAGGGCCTTTTTCTCACAAAATTCTTGTTCCGTTCGGACTTTTGGGCGCATACAAAGTCAAGTCCGTAACTCCTGCAGGTTCTTACACTATAAAAGATACAATGGTTGTCGTTACCGATGAAAAAGGTGCAGAACATGAGCTTTCAATGTGCTTTGAATGGCCTGTAAAGCGCGCGGTTGATTGTTATGCCGAGCGTCTTGCACCGACTGAAACGATGGTTACGAAAACGCGCCTTATCGATACGTTTTTCCCTGTAGCAAGAGGCGGAACATATTGTATTCCGGGACCGTTCGGCGCGGGCAAAACCGTTATTCAGCACACTACCAGCCGCTATGCTGACGTTGACATAGTTATTATCGCTGCATGCGGTGAACGTGCAGGAGAAGTCGTAGAGACGATTAAAGAATTTCCTGAACTTACAGATCCGCGCACAGGCGAATCGCTCATGCGGCGAACCGTTATTATCTGTAATACGTCTTCCATGCCGGTCGCATCCCGCGAAGCGTCGGTATATACATCGGTAACACTTGCCGAATATTACCGGCAGATGGGCTTAAACGTCCTCTTGCTTGCAGATTCTACATCCAGATGGGCGCAGGCATTGCGCGAAATGTCCGGTCGTCTTGAAGAAATACCGGGAGAAGAAGCATTTCCTGCCTATCTTGAGTCTTATATTGCGGCATTCTATGAGCGCGCAGGTTATGTGCGCCTTCGCAACGGTTCAACAGGTTCGGTTACGATCGGAGGGACTGTTTCTCCGGCGGGCGGCAACTTTGAAGAGCCGGTTACGCAGGCGACACTTAAAGTTGTCGGAGCATTCCACGGTCTTACGCGCGAACGTTCCGATGCCCGCAAGTTTCCGGCGATTGACCCGATCAATTCGTGGTCGAAATACAAGAGCGTCATCCGCGAAGATTGGGTAAATTATGCGCGGGCGGTGTTCAAGCGCGGCGTTGAAGTCAACCAGATGATGAAAGTTATCGGTGAAGAAGGAACGACGACAGACGACTTTGTTCTTTATATGAAGAGCGAATTCCTTGACGCGGTTTACTTCCAGCAGAACTCTTTTGATGAAGTCGATGCGGCGGTTTCCGTTGAGCGGCAGACTTACACGTTCAAAAAAGTGCTGACGGTTCTTGCTTCCGAATTCGAAATCGATGAAAAAGACGAAGCGCGCGAATTCTTTAATGCGCTCCGCCAGAAATTCATTGACTGGAACTACATAAGGCAAGATGCGGATGATTTTAAGAAAATCGAAAATGATATAGATGCTTTGTATGCGTCGAAAAAAGGCAAAGTCAATTCCGACGCTGCCGAACTTTTTAAGGACGGTGAATGATGAATAAGGTATACAGCAGAATTGAATCTATCACCGGAAGCGTAATTACCGTAAAAGCGGACAATGTGAGTTACGGCGAACTTGCCGAAATTGAAACGCGCTACGGAAAATCGCTTGCGGAAGTAAACAAAATCGACGGAAACATCGTTTCCTTGCAGGTTTTTGCAGGCGGACGCGGTGTTTCAACCGGCGACCATATAAAATTCCTTGGACATAGTATGGAAGTCAGCTTCAGCGACAATCTTTTGGGAAGAATTTTCAACGGTTCCGCAGATCCACGCGACAACGGTCCGTCATTGGCGGATAATCTTGTTACAATCGGAGGCCCGTCCGTAAATCCTTCTCGCCGTATTATGGCAAAGCGTATGATTCGCACCGGAATCCCGATGATTGATATGTTCAATACGCTTGTCGTTTCGCAAAAACTTCCGATTTTCAGTATTTCAGGCGAACCGTACAACCAGCTTCTTGCTCGTATTGCGATGCAGGCGGAAGTCGACGTTATCGTTCTCGGCGGAATGGGTTTGAAGTACGACGATTATCTTTACTTCAAGAATACGCTTGAAAACGGCGGAGCACTTTCGAGAACGGTTATGTTCATTCATACGGCGGCGGATCCGACCGTCGAATGTCAGAAAATTCCGGATTTAAGTCTTGCGGTTGCAGAGCAGTTCGCACTTCAAGGCAAGGACGTTCTTGTCCTTCTGACCGATATGACAAACTACGCCGACTCGATGAAAGAAATTGCGATTACGCAGGAACAGGTTCCGTCAAACCGCGGTTATCCTGGAGATTTGTATTCCCAGCTTGCCGCCCGCTACGAAAAAGCGGTTGATTTTGAAGGGGCGGGTTCCGTTACCGTTCTTGCGGTTACGACGATGCCGGGCGACGACGTTACTCATCCGGTTCCAGATAACACGGGTTACATCACCGAAGGACAGTATTATTTGAAAGGCGGACGCATTGAACCGTTCGGTTCTCTTTCCCGCTTAAAGCAGAATGTCAATAACAGCACGCGCGACGATCACCGCGCCCTTATGGACGGTATGATCCGTCTTTATGCGAACTATAAAGATACGCTTGAAAAGAAGGCGATGGGCTTTATGATGAGCGCATGGGATGAAAAACTGCTTGCATACGGAAAAGAATTCGAATCCGAAATGATGGATCTTTCAAAAAATATCCCGCTTGAAAGCGCATTGGATTTGGGCTGGAAGATTCTTTCGGATTGCTTTGCTCCGAATGAAACGGGAATTAAGTCAGCTTTGGTCGAAAAATATTGGCCTAAGAAAAATTAGAGTTTTTAGAGGATTTTTGAATGGCAAAGATTAAGCTGACTAAAAACGAGCTGAAAGTCCAAAAAGATGCGCTGAAAATGTTTCGGCGGTATCTTCCGACTTTGACGCTTAAAAAACAGCAGCTCCAGACAGAAATTCGTACAATAGACGCAAAAGCAAAGGAAGTACGTGCGCGCCGCGTTGAGCTGGAAAAGGAATTCGCTGAGTGGATTTCCGTTTTCGGCGAGGCGGACGCGTTTAAGCCGGGTATGGTAACCGTAAGCAATATTAAAAAAGGCTTCGGTAATATTGCCGGTGTCACGATTCCTTTGTACGAGGGCGCGGATTTTTCGCGCGGCGATTACGATTTGTACGAAACTCCTCTGTGGATCGACATGGCTGCCGACAGAATGGAAAAAGCTCTGTCGCTCGATTTGGAAGCGGAAGTTTTGGATGAGCAGGTTCGCCTCCTTTCGAAGGAACTGCGCGTTACGACGCAGCGCGTAAACCTGTTTGAAAAGGTGAAAATTCCGGAAACTAAAGCGAACATAAAGAAGATTTCGGTTTACTTAGGCGACGAGCAGGTTGCGGCTGTCGTTCGGAGTAAAATTTCCAAAAAGAAACTGCAAAATGCCGCAAATATTAAAAAGGAGGCTGAAGAATGATTGTACCGATGAAAAAAGTCTCCATAGTCGTGTTGAATAAAGAACGCAAAGAAGCTCTTATTCAACTGAAAAAATGCAGCGTAGTTCACCTTGAGACGCTCGAAGGTTCCGGCGAAAAACTTGCGGCATACAAAGAAAATGCGGCGAATGCGATTTCCGCTTCGTCGATATTGGGAGAAATCAAACTTTCCGGCAAAAAGCAAAATGCAGTCAGCCTTTCAAATGATGAGATTGCAAAAAAATGCGCGGATGTGATTGCACTTTCCGAGCAAAAGAAAAAATTGCAGGAAAACATTTCGTCCGATACGTCGGAACTTGAGCGGTTTACATATTGGGGCGAGCTTAATCCCGATGATTTTACCTACCTTCGCGAAAAGGGCATCGCACTCAAAATGTTTGAAATCCCCGAAGACAAATATAATCTTATTGAAGACGGGATTAAGACAATCTGTGTAAACCGTTTTAAGAAAACGGTGCGTTTTCTTGCGCTTGATGACAGTGCAGAACGTCCGGCAGGACTTCCGCCGGAAGCATTTGAAGTTTCAATGCCGGCTTCTTCAACTGCTGCAATTTCCGAGAGAATCTCAAACGATTCGAAGGAAATAGCAAAGATTGAAAGCGAACTTGCCGCAAATGCGGTTTACATAAAGCAGATTGAAGCGTTTAAGAAAAATCTTGAAAGCGATATTCTGTTTGAAAACGTTTATTCCGGCATGGAACAGGAAAAAGACGGGAAGGAAACCGACCTTGCATGGCTTTCGGGCTTTGTTCCGGTTGACGAACTGGATGAATTGAAGTCCGTTGCGGCGAAAAATGCATGGGCTCTTGCCTATTCAGATCCTGCCGACGACGATGAAGTGCCGACGAAGTTGAAAAACAACGCTTTTGTCAGCTTGATTTATCCTTTGACGGACTTTTTGGGAACAGTGCCCGGCTACCGCGAATACGATATTTCCGGCTGGTTCCTGTTGTTCTTTACTGTTTTCTTCGGAATGATTTTCGGAGACGGCGGATACGGACTGCTTGTTACGGCGGCGGCATTTATAATGCTTGTAAAGGGCGCGGCAAGCAAAAAGCCCGTTTCTCCGGCTGCAGGATTGATGCTTTTACTTGGTCTTGCAACTGTTGTATGGGGACTTGTTACTTGCACTTGGTTCGGGCTTACTCCCGAACAGCTTCCTAAATGGCTTACGTCGCTGAGCATTCCGCAAATTTCGAATGCTTATGCGGGTACCATCTGGTTGCCATTTTGGGCAAATGATACGTCAAAAGGAACGCTTACAAGTGCGCAAAATATGCAGATTTTCTGTTTTACGCTTGCGTTTGTGCAGCTTTCCGTTGCGCACTTCAAAGGTATGGGCAGATACATAAAATCGCTCAAGTTCTTCGGTGAATTCGGCGCGCTCATGCAGCTGTGGGGAATGTTCTACGTTGTTTTGTCTATGGTCGTTAGTTCTTCCGTATTCGCTTTTGACGAAGTGATTTACGGCATTCCAATCGGAAAAGTTTCCGTTTTGATGATTGCGGTAGGCTTTGCGCTGAGCTTTGTCTTTGCAAATTACGACGGAAGCGTAATCGAATCGATTATGGCAAGCGTAAAAGGAATAATTTCCGTACTGCTCGGAGTCGTAAATATTTTTTCCGATATCGTTTCCTACATTCGATTGTGGGCGGTCGGACTTGCCGGTGCGGCGATTTCCAATACGGTCAACACGATGGCTGGACCAATCTTGGGACATGCAATTTTGTTTGCGGCAGCGTTGTTGCTTTTGGTGTTCGGACACGGGCTCAACATGATTTTGAACCTGCTTTCCGTCATCGTTCACGGTGTCCGCTTAAACACATTGGAGTTTTCGACACACCTTGGAATGTCGTGGTCGGGCTTTAAATACAGTCCGTTCAGTGAAAAATAAACCTGCGTCGCAGGTAAAATGGGCGCGTTGCGTCTTCATGCAATAAATAATGGAATCTAAAAATTAGGATTCCGGATTATAAACGGTAACTTTAAGGAGTTAATTATGAATTTTGATTTCGGTATGCTTGGTGCTGCTGTTGTAATGGGAATTGCGGCTGTAGGTTCCGCAATAGGAATCGGAATTGCGGGACAAGGCGCAATCGGCGCATGGAAACGCTGTTATGTAAATAACAAACCTGCTCCGTTCATTTTGACGGTTTTTGCCGGTGCTCCGCTTACGCAGACAATATACGGTTTCCTTTTGATGCAGCAAATGATTGCTTCTCAGAAGGCCGGCGGATTTTTGCTGGGATTGGGTATTGCCAGCGGTCTTGCAATGATGTTCTCCGCTGTTGCGCAGGGAAAAGCCGGTGCGGCAGGTTCCGATGCTCTCGGTGAAACAGGTAAAGGATTTGCGCAGTACATTATGGTTGTCGGTCTTTGCGAAACCGTTGCGTTGTTTGCAATGGTATTCTCGATGATTGTCTGCAGATTGATTTTATAGAAGATACAAAGCCGCCGAAAGCGTAATTGCTTTACGGCGGCTTTTTTTTTGCAGCCAAATTATGTATACTTTTCAGTATGCAGACAAAATTTAAAACCCCGAGAACCGTCTTTATCGGCGGACAGGGGAATATCAAACGCATCGCAATCGGCGGAGACGCTCCCGTAACCGTACAGACGATGTGGAAAGAAGAAATTGCAAGTCTTGACGGAGACGACAGTGCGCTCACCGAACTCATAAAAAAAATCAATATTCTTAAGTCGCTCGGATGTGATATTTTGCGCTTTGCTGTCCCCGACATGAAAAGTGCTGCGGCACTAGTTCAAATACAAGAGAGAACGGACATGCCGCTTGTTGCGGACATTCATTTTGACTACCGGCTTGCGCTCGAGTGCTTAAAAGGCAGCGTCGCCGCAATCCGCATAAATCCGGGGAATATCGGAAGCCGCGACAGGGTTGAAAAAGTTGTTGCCGCTTGTCGCGAAAAAAACGCCGCAATCAGAATAGGCGTAAACAGCGGAAGTCTTCCGAAAGATTTGCAGGAAGCCGTCGAAAGCGGAAAGACGGAGCGTTACGAAGCCCTTTCGCAAGCGGCTGCCCGAGAGGTTGCAGTTTTTGACGAACTTAAATTCGAGCAAGTGGTTGTGAGTATGAAAGCTTCAAGCGTGAATGAAACCGTAAAGGCTAACGAAGAGTTTGCGGCAAAATACGACATTCCCTTGCATATAGGCGTTACGGAGGCGGGGCCGCTTATCGCAGGCGTTGTAAAATCGACTCTGGCGTTTACGACGCTCTTAAATGAAGGAATCGGCAGCACAATCCGCGTAAGTTTGTCTTCAACGCCTGAAAACGAAATTATTACCGCAAACGAAATTTTACGTGAGTGCGGAAAGCGCAAAGGCGGCGTTACGCTCGTATCTTGTCCGCGCTGCGGGCGGCTCGGATTTGATGTCCATTCGTTTGTAGACCGCTGGCAAAACGAACTGGCATCTATGAAGAAAGATATTACAGTCGCGGTGATGGGATGTGCTGTCAACGGGCCGGGCGAGGGGAAGCACGCTGATTTAGGGATTGCCGGTGCGGGAAAAAAAGCGATTATATTCAAAAAAGGAAAGATTATCCGAACGATTGATGTAAAAGATGCCGATAAGATATTTAGAGAAGAACTTGAATCTTTGTAGGATCGTTTTTGTTTTCTGCGGAACGGATTGTAGTTTGCGGTGCAAGGGCTCTGTAAAACCGCTCCGAAAATTCGAAAGCTATAATTCGTATTCGATTTTATGAAAAATGATTGTTGCGTTTGGAATGATATGAAGAAAATATTTGTTTTAATTTTAACGCTGTTTTTATCTGCGGAAGTTTTTACGGCGGCTTCTGAAAACTTTAGAGATTTTAGGAAATTGTTTTTAGATGCTCAAATTGCATTCGATTCGCAGGATTTCGGGCAGGCACTGAAACTGATTGAGCTTGCCAAAAAGTCTCGCAGGGAAAGGATTGAATGGGAACTTACCACGCTTAAAAATTCTTTTAAGCCTGCGGAAGTAAAATATGCCGGAGATTCGCTGATTACCGTGAAATCCGTTCTTTCGGAAAAGCAAGATTATGATGCGATTGACATAATCGACTCGTATGAACGTTTTTACGGTAAAAGCCGATTTGAAGATTCTGTAAAAAAACTGCTTGCCTTTATTGAAACACAATACCCTTATCCCGAAGCGGACTTTATGGCAGGTAAAATTTACCGCCTTGAAGGAGAATATGCATTCGCGCATAAATTTTACAGTCAAGCATACAGAGATGCAGCCGTTTTGGATGTTCCCGACGAAAAATATGATATTCTTTATGCGCTTGCTGAAAATTCACTTGTTCAAAAAAAGTATGAAGATTATGAAAAGTATCTTCTTTTGGTTGCGGGCTTGGGAAATGACTACAAAAATGAAACACTTTTGGACGCGATGATGAATACGATAAAAAGTCCGAAGCCGGACTGTATGGATAAGTTTTTTAGTTTATACAGAGCGGATAATTACAGGCTTTTAAAGGCATATTATGAACTTGCAGAATATTACAGCAGTGCAGGCGAAAAGCAAAAAACTCTAAAAACAGCAGCGTTATGCGCTTTAACAGGATTTTCGCGTATTTACAGCATTGTGTTGACTCGTAATCCCGAATTTATATTTACAG
>ERZ772960.3131-NODE-3131-length-11384-cov-9.435078_pt1 | contig 11384 bp, 6 predicted proteins | sample MGYA00580678_ERZ772960 | MGnify/ENA primary metagenome ERZ772960 (study PRJEB29015, sample SAMEA2737930) | human oral metagenome | biome: human oral; feature: human-associated habitat; material: dental | place: China | collected 2059 ...
ACGACGGCGTCGACGTCGAGATCAAGGCCGAGCCCAAGAGCATCGTGTCCACCTCCGTGACCCTGACCGGATCGCTGCTGGCCCTCGACGCCCCGGTGGTCGCCTCGACGCCGGCCAAGAAGAAGGATGAGAAGACCGACGACAACGGCTTCTTCACCCAGTGGTCCAAGCAGGCCACCGACAAGGGCGTCAAGGCCATCGACGGCACCGAGGACAACCTCGCCCAGACGGTCGCGGGCAGCAACCCCGACCTCATCATCGTGGCCAAGACGGGACAGGACTCGGCCGCCAAGGTCGTCGAGAGCCTGCGCCAGCTCGAGGTGCCCGTCCTCGTCATCGACTACGGCTCGCACTCCTGGCAGGACGTCACCAAGACCCTGGGGCAGGCCACCGGCCGCCAGGCCAAGGCCGACGCCGTCGTCAAGGACTACACCACCAAGGCCGAGAAGGCCAAGAGCGCCATCTCCGTCCCGAAGGGGGCGACCTCGGTCTTCACCGTCCCGGGGGACGGCACCAAGGGCGCCAACGCCTTCACCGAGGAGGCCCCGCAGGCCCAGCTCCTCAAGGACCTGGGCTTCACCATTGCCGCCGTCCCCGACAGCGTCAAGGGTGACCAGTCCATGGGTGAGCGCAAGGACATCGTCCAGCTCTCTCCGGAGAACGTCCAGGCGGGACTGACCGGTGAGAACTGGGTGGTCATTGCCGCCGACGAGACCGCGAAGAACGCCGTCACCACCAACGAGACCTTCAGCTCGGCGGCCCCGGTGACCGGCGGCAAGGTGCAGTACATGCCGCCCTCGTCCTTCCGGCTGGACTACTACTCGGCCCTCGAGATGCTCGAGGCCGTCCAGAAGGCCTACCCCAAGGCCTCGTGAAACACTGATGGCAACACTGACGACCTCAGTGTCAACGCGATGGTGCCCCGGGCTCTCGGCCCGGGGCACCACGTATATCGACGACATCGACCCTCGCGGTCGCGCACTGCTCGGGGACGGGCCCCTCAGCCCCAGGCAACCGAGTAGTACTGAGTCTCCTGGAACTCACGGATCCCTTCACGCGCGCCCTCACGCCCGATACCGGACTGCTTGACACCCCCGAAGGGGGCGGCGGGATCGGATACGAGCCCACGGTTGACACCGACCATCCCAACCTCCATGCGCTCGGCCAGGCGCAGCGCCCACCCGAGGTCGCGGGAGAAGACGTAGCCCGACAGCCCGTAGTCCGTATCGTTGATCCACGTCAGCAGCTCGTCCTCGTCGTCCCAGGTGACGATCGGGGCGACGGGGCCGAAGATCTCGGTGCGCACGATCTCCGCGTCGGGGGCGACATTCGTCAGGACCCGCACCGGGACGAACGACCCCGGTGACTCCTGGGGCCAGGAGGACTCGGCGTGGACGACGGCGCCCCCGGCCACCGCCCCGTCCACCAGGGCGTTGATCTTGTCGCGGGCAGCCGGTGTCACCAGGGGGCCGATCTGGTTCGCCTCGTCCGCCAGGGCCGGCCCCACCCTCAGGTCGCGGACGACGGCGGAGAACTTCTCGGTGAACTCCTGGGCGACGTCGCGGTGGACGTAGAAGCGGTTGGCGGCCGTGCAGGCTTCGCCCCCGCCTCGGAGCTTGGCCTGAACGGCACCCGTCACCGCGGCGTCGATATCGGCGTCGGCCGCCACCACGAAGGGTGCGTTGCCCCCGAGCTCCATGGACGACACCAGGACCTTCTCCGCCGCCTGCTTCATGAGCACACGACCGACCTGGGTGGAACCGGTGAAGGAGACGGCTCGGACCCGGGAGTCCTCGAGCCACGTCGTCGAGACCTCCACGGAACGGCTCGAGGGCACGATGTTCACCACGCCCGCGGGCACGCCGGCCTGCTGGATCAGATGTCCCAGTGCCACCGCCGTCAGGGGCGTGAGGGACGCGGGACGGAGCACCACCGTGCACCCGGCGGCCAGGGCCGGGGCGATCTTGCGGGTCCCCATCGCCGCCGGGAAGTTCCAGGGGGTGATCATGGCGACCACCCCGATCGGGCGGTGCGTGACGATCGTCCGGGTCCCGCCTGCCGGGGAGGAGCCGAAACCGCCCTCGGTGCGCACGGCTTCCTCGGAGAACCATCGGAAGAACTCCGCCGCGTAGAGGACCTCCGCCCTGGCGTCGTCCAGGGACTTGCCGTTCTCGGCGCTGATGAGCACCGCGAGCTCCTCGGTCTGTCCCACCATGAGGTCGAACAGGGTCCGCAGCAGCTCTGCGCGCTGCCGGGGCGGGGTGGTGCTCCAGGCAGGCAGCGCCTCGGAGGCCGCGTCGACGGCGCGTGCGGCATCCACCGGAGTCGCATCCGTGCAGCGTGCGAATACGGCGTTGCTGGCGGGGTCGACGACGTCGAAGGTTCCGCCGTCGGAGGCTGCCGTCATCCGCCCGCCCAGGAGCATCCCCTCCTCGGGGCGGATCCTGTGCAGGTAGTCGGCCAGAGCCGGGTGGGCTCCGAGGGTGGTGTACGCCGCTGTGTCAGTTGCCGCGCCGGGTCGTGTGTCAGCCATGGTTGTGCTCCCTGAGTATCGACTGTCGCCTGCCACGCATCACGGGTAGAGACCGCGGGAGACGTGGGCCTCGGCGACGCGCTTGACGGCCATCGTCGTCGCGGCGGTGCGCAGCGAGAGTCCGTGCTCCCTGGAGAAGTCTGTGACCTCGTTCCAGGCCTTGTCCATCCTGGTGCGCAGGCGCTCATTGACCTCCTTCTCGGTCCACCAGTAGGACTGGTTGGCCTGTACCCACTCGAAGTAGGACACGATGACGCCACCGGCGTTGGCGAGGATATCCGGTACGACCAGGATCCCCTTGTCGGCCAGGATCGCGTCGGCCGTGGGTGTCGTCGGGCCGTTGGCGCCCTCAACGACCAGCTTGGCGTCGATCAATGGCGCGGTCTGCTCGGTGATGACCCCTTCGACCGCTGCAGGAACAACGACGTCGCAGGCGACGGCGAACAGCTCGCTCGCAGGGATCGGGTCCGCGCCGGGGAACCCGTCGACGGTGCCGGTCTCATCCACGAAGGCCTCGAGTGCGGGGATGTCGATGCCCTTGTCGTTGCGAATCGTGCTGTAGACGTCCGCCACGGCCAGAACCTTCACGCCCGCCTCGTGGAGGAAGCGGGCAGCGCCGCGACCGACTTTGCCGAAGCCCTGAACGATCGCGGTGGCCTGCGAGGGATTCACTCCGATGCTCTCCATCGCGTTGAGGACGGAGTAGACGACGCCGCGGGAGGTGGCGGCGGCCCGCCCCTGTGACCCGCCGAGGTTGACCGGCTTGCCCGTGACGGTTCCCAGAACCGTGTGCCCGGTGGCCACCGAGTAGGTGTCCATCATCCAGGCCATGGTCTGCTCGTCGGTCCCCATATCGGGAGCCGGGATGTCCTTGTCGGGGCCGATCAGGGGGATCAGCTCCGAGGTGTAGCGGCGGGTCAGTCGCTCGAGCTCTCGTTCCGAGTGGGCCCGGGGGTCCACCTGGACCCCTCCCTTCGCGCCGCCGTAGGGCAGATCGAGAAGAGAGCACTTCCATGTCATCCACATGGCCAGCGCTCGGACCTCGTCGAGGTCCACGTTGGGGGAGTAACGGATCCCTCCCTTCGCGGGGCCGCGAGAGATGTTGTGCTGGACGCGGTGGCCGATATGCAGCTCCATCGTGCCGTCGTCGCGTCGCAGTGGGATGGCGACCGTCACCTCTTTACGGGCGGTCTCAAGCATGCGGCGCATTCCGTCGTCGAAGCCGAGGAACTGGATCGCCTCGGCGAGCTGCGCCCGTGCATCGGTGAGGGGGTGAGGGGTCGAGGGCATGGAGCTACCTCCTGGGTCGGTCGGGTGGATCAGCGTGATCCGGGGCCGGTGCGGCCTTAAGACGTGGGTGGAAGAGGGGATCAGGGCTGGTCTCGGAGCGCCTGCTCGAGGATCTCCATGCCTTCGGCGAACAGCTCGTCCGGCATGGTCACCGGTGGCAGGAGGCGGATGACATTGCCGTAGGTGCCGCAGGTGAGCAGGATCAGACCGCGTGAGCGCGCGGCCTGCGCGACGGCGGCGGTCAGTGCGGCATCGGGCTTCTGCGAGTCGGGGTCGACGAGCTCGAGAGCCATCATGGCGCCCTTGCCCCGGACCTCGCCGATGCGGGGGTCCTTCGCCTTCCACTGCTCCATCAGGCGGATGCCGGTCTCGCCGATCGTGCGGGCCCGTCCCAGGAGATCGTGCTCCTCGATCATGTCCAGGGTCGCCAGGGCGGCGGCACAGGCCAGGGGGTTACCGCAGTAGGTGCCGCCAAGGGCGCCCGGTTCGGCGGAGTCCATGATCTCGGCCGAACCGGTGACCGCCGACAAGGGGGTGCCTCCGGCCAGGCCCTTGGCGGTCGTCACCAGGTCGGGAACGACTCCCTCGTGGTCGCAGGCGAACCACGCCCCGGTGCGGGCGATTCCCGACTGGATCTCATCGGCGATGAAGACCGCGCCGTTGTCATGGCACCAGCGCTGGAGCGCGGTGAGGAAGCCGGGCGCCGGCACGATGAACCCGCCTTCGCCCTGAATGGGCTCGATGATGACGGCGGCGACGGAGGATGCCCCCACCTGCTTCTCGATCTGACTGATCGTGCGCTCGGCGGCGGCCTCGCCGTCCAGTCCGTCGCGGTACGGGTAGGAGCCGGGGACCCGGTAGAGCTCAGGGGAGAAGGGGCCGAAGCCGCCCTTGTAGGGGGCGACCTTGGCCGTCAGTCCCATGGTCAGGGAGGTGCGTCCGTGGAAGGCGTGGTCGAAGCAGACCACTGCCTGGCGGCCGGTGTGCTTGCGTGCGAGCTTGATGGCGTTCTCGACGGCCTCCGCCCCGGAGTTGAACAGCGCGGTCTTCTTCGGGAAGCTGCCCGGGGTCAGGGCGTTCAGGCGTTCGGCGACCTCGACGTATCCGGCGTACCTCGTGACGGCGAAGGAAGTGTGCGTCAGGTTCTCGGCCTGCTCCTGGATTGCAGCGACGACGGGCGCCGCCGCACCGCCCACGGTTGTCACCGCGATGCCGGATCCGAAGTCGATGAGACGGTTGCCGTCCACGTCCTCCAGGACGCCTCGGTCCGTACGCCGTGCGAATGTCGGCATGGCGGCGGTCAGGGCGCGTGGGAGTGCGGTACCTGCGCGTTCGTCGAGGGCGCGGGCCTCGGGACCGGGCAGAGGAGTGGCGAGATGAATGGTCTGGGGCAGCGTTGCCATATGGACCTCACAGTGTGTCGTGACGGGCGGAGATCTGCCGCGGAACAGGGCGCTCCGGGTAGTCGTAGAAACGTGCTCGGCTATGAGTTCCGTCTCAGGTTATGCCCGCCTCTAGGTCTGAGCACCTAAGCCCAATGCACAAAATCTCGCGAATCCTGTGCGTGATGCATAGAACAGTGTTTGAATCCAGGCATGGTGTTGGTGTCGGATCTCATCGATGGAGCGGACCTGGGGGTTCGTGCGGTGCTTCTGCCCGCACCGCACGCCGCGGTCACGTGGGTCGTCGCGACCGAGCTCCTCCAACCGGCCTCCTACCTCGAGGGCGGCGAGCTCGTTCTCACCACGGGTCTCGTCATGGCCGATGCGGAGGCGGCCACGTGGCGGGAGTACGTGGCATCACTGGTCGAGGCGGGAGTCGCGGCTCTCGGACTGGGGACCGGCATCGCCTTCGACACCGTGCCCGAGGACCTGCGCGAGGCCTGCAGGGCCGGGCGTCTCAATCTCATCGAGGTCCCCCTCGAGGTCTCCTTCGCCTCCATCAGCCGCGAGGTCGGGGCCATGCTTCAGGCCACCGAGCCTGAGATCGGTGCCGAGGGGGCGGGAGACGAGGAGACCCTGGTCCTGCAACAGCTGACGCGTGCAGCCGCCAAGGACAACCAGAGCGCGATCATGCGCGCCCTGGCCTCGATCCTCCGGGGCGAGGTGTCCCTGCGGGATGCCACGGGACGCACCGTGGTCGGTCCCTTCGGGCCGGAGGCGACGGGAATCGACGACGAGGTCGCCGAGTGCATCGACAGGATCCGTCCGGGAGGGATGCGAGGAGCCGGGGCGGTCGGCCTCGGCGACATGCGGCTGGTCGTCCGCCCGGTCGGCATCACCGGCGAGCCCGAGCGCTACCTGGCGACCGTTCAGCGCGAGACGCTCACGCGCGCTCAGACCCTGGGGGTCGATCTCGCCTGGTCGTTTCTGAATCTCATCGCCGAGTCCTCCAAGGCCTTCACCGGATGGCTCCTCCAGCTCGTGGGGGCCTCCACCCGGCATCTCCTGGCGGGTGACATCGCGCAGGGGCTGGCGCTGGCGGACCAGGTTCAGGAGCTCGTCCTCACACGCCTGCCGTCTCCGGAGCGGCGATCGGTGCCCGCTACCGGTGGTGGTCATCAGTGGCGGGTTGTCTGCCTCGAGGGTGGCAGTGCTGACGTTGCCGGGCTCTCCACAGTGCTGGCCCGCCTGCTCGTCGAGAGTCGGGGGGCTCCGGTGGGGGAGCAGCTTCTGTGGCGCACGGACCGGGGCGGGACCCGCCTGATGATCCTCGGTGAGGTCGAGCGCGTTCCCTCCCTTCTTGAGGACGGCAGTGTCACGCCCTGGACGGAGCGGATGCGGATCGGCGTCAGCGGTCCTGTCGGCGTCACTGATCTGCCGCGGGGCGCACAGCAGGCGCTGTCCGTCTGCACCGGAACTCGGCAGCTCGGACAGGCGGTGCGCTGGGAGACCTCGGGACTGCCGTCGGTCACGGACCTCCTGGACGAGGAGCGGGCCCAAGCCTTCGCCCGCGCTCGCCTCGGGGGCGTCGCCGATCAGCCCGAGCTGCTCGAGCTGTTGAGGATCTACCTCAGTGAGGCCGGGGCGGTGCAGCGCATCGCCGAGCGTCTGGGGGTGCATCGAAACTCCGTCCCCGCACGTCTTGTGCGCCTGAGGAGGGCGCTCGGCGTCGACATCGAGGATGCCGAGCAGCGGGCGAATTTGTGGTTTGCGTTACATTTTTGGGCGGAGTGACGGTTTGTCATCTCGCACAAGGGTGACTTTTCCGCGTTTTGATGCGATTCCTTGAAGTGTGGAACGTGATGTTCGACATACTTGGTGGTGTGTGTTTACTATTACGCCGTCACCTAGGACCTTAGCCCGCGTTGTCGTAGCAGAACTTGTAGCGCATCGGGCGCCGGCGGCGATGTGGCCTGCGCCGGTCCTGCGTGAGCTTGGGCAGTAGAGGCCCGAGTCGTCTCATTTCTTTCGACTCTCGAAACTTCTCATCTCGACACCGACGTCCCGCCGAAGCCAAGAAACAGAGTGATTCACATGAGCCTTCCTCTCCTCCAGAACTTTATCAACGGAAAATTTATTCCGGCAGCCACCGATGCCACGTTCGACGTCGTGGATCCTCGAACGGAACAGGTCGTAGCTCAGTGCCCGGTCTCGGGTTCCGCCGATGTCGACGCCGCCTACGACGCCGCCCTCAAGGCCTTCGAGAGCTGGCGGCTGACAACGCCGGCGGAACGGCAGATGCTCCTGCTCCGGCTCGCCGACGCCCTGGAGGCCAACGCCGACCGTCTCGTCGAGGCTCAGCGCCGCAACACCGGTCAGCTCGCCGAGATGATCCGGGCGGAGGAAGTCGTGACAGGGGCCTCTCAGCTGCGGTTCTTCGCCGGGGCCGCCCGTCTCCAGTCGGGTGTCGCCTCGGGGGAGTACGCCGAGGGGCTGAACTCGCAGATTCGCCGCGAGCCCATCGGCGTCGTCGGGCAGATCGTTCCGTGGAACTACCCCTTCATGATGCTCATCTGGAAGGTCGGGCCCGCTCTGGCCGCAGGCAACACGGTGGTGCTCAAGCCGAGTGCCAACACGCCCGAGAGCGCCATCGTCTTCGCTGAGATCGCCAGTGAGATCCTCCCGCCAGGGGTCTTCAACCTGGTGCTCGGCACCGGGGAGACCGGGCGGCTCATGAGCTCCCACCCGGTGCCCGGGCTGGTCGCGCTCACCGGTTCGGTGCGCGCGGGCTCGGATCTCGCCGAACAGGCGGCCGGCAACGTGACCCGCGTCCACCTCGAGCTGGGAGGCAAGGCCCCCGCCGTCGTCTTCGCCGATGCCGACATCGAGGCTGCCGCCGAGGGCATCGCCGCCGCAGGGATATTCAACTCCGGGCAGGACTGCACCGCCGCCACCCGCGTCCTGGTCGAGGCCTCGGTGGCCAAGGAGTTCACCGACGCGTTGGTGCGTCACGTCGAGTCCCTGCGCACCGGTCCGATCCCCGAGGAGGAGGCGTTCTATGGTCCCCTCAACAATGCTCGCCACTTCGACTCCGTGCAGAAGATCGTTGAGGAGCGGCCCGCGCACTCCCACCTGCTGACCGGCGGCCACCGCGTCGGCGAGAGCGGCTACTACTACGCGCCCACCGTCATCTCAGGGCTCAAGCAGGACGACGCGCTCGTGCAGCAGGAGATCTTCGGGCCGGTCCTGACCGTTCAGGAGTTCTCCTCCGACGACGACGCCCTGGCCCTGGCCAACGGCGTGGACTACGCCCTGTCCTCGTCCATCTGGACGACCGACCACCAGCGTGTCCTGCGATTCAGCAGGGACCTGGACTTCGGCTGCGTCTGGGTGAACTGCCACATCCCCCTCGTCGCGGAGATGCCGCACGGCGGCTTCAAACGGTCCGGCTACGGCAAGGACCTCTCCGTCTACGGCGTGGAGGACTACACACGTATCAAGCACGTCATGAGTGCCCTGTGACGCCCCGGAAGCGAACAGGAGGTCACCCCCATGCGCATTCTGACGGCCTTCACCAATTCGCTCGGCGGTCGAGACTCCTACCACCTAGGGGTGTCTCTCGCTGAAGCGTTCTCGTGCCCACTCGATCTCGTCACCGTCGTCAAGGGCGGCGGGGGACGCTACGTCCTTGACGTCACCGATCACGCCTTCCAGGACGTCGTCGCCACGCAGGTCGACGACTGGATGTCGGAGATCATGGAGGAGCATCGGCCCCGTGTGCCGGTGAGCAAGTACCTGCGGTACAGCCTCTCCTTCCCCGAGGGCATCATCGCCTCGGCCGAGGAGCTCAAGGCCGACCTGCTCGTAGCCGGCGGGGGCCGTCACGGGGTCCTGGGGCGGGTGTCCCTCGGCTCCGTGGGGCAGACCCTGCTCAACTCCTCGACAGTTCCGGTCGCCCTGTCCCCGCGCGGCATGAGGCACGCCCCTCTTGACGGACTCTCACGCATCACGGTCATGCTGGGGGAGTCCGGCAGGTGGAGGGGGGTGCTCAGCAAGGCCAGGACCTTCGCTGACAGAGCCGGTGTCCCGTTGCGTCTCATCACGGTGGCCACCGGCGACTCGCAGAACACCGCGGAGATCGGGGAGAGGACCGAGGCCCTGCTCGCCGAGGTACGCCTGGATCTCAAGGGGCTGGATGACCAGCGTGTCCAGATCGTCCACGCTCACAGTATGAGCGCCGCCGTGCTGGCCATGGAGTGGAGCAGGAATGAGCTGGCCTTCCTGGGGTCGGCGCGACTGGCCCAGAGCGGGCGCCTGTTCCTGGGGCCGGACGCCAACAAGATCCTGCGTGTCCTGCCGGTGCCGCTCGTCGCCGTCCCGGCTGATCCGGCCGACGTCGGGGGTGCAACATGAGCGCCGCGACCACCAGCTCTGGAGGCGGGCTGTCGAAGAAGGGACTGGCTGAGGGCTCTGTCGGTCTGCTCGGCGCCATCATCATCGGGGTGTCCTGCATCGCGCCCCCGTACACCCTCACCGGCGCGCTGGGGCCGACCGCCTCAGAGGTGGGCGAGCAGGTACCGGCGATCTTCCTCGTCGGATTCATCCCGATGCTCCTGGTCGCCTTCGGGTACCGAGAGCTCAATGCGGCGATGCCCGACTCGGGCACATCCTTCACCTGGGGGACGCGTGCCTTCGGTCCGTGGATCGGGTGGATGAACGGATGGGGGCTGATTGTGGCGACCGTCGTCGTCCTGTCGAACCTTGCGGCCATCGCGGTCGACTTCTTCTACCTGTTGCTCGCACAGGTGACTCGCAACTCCGCCATTGCGGATCTCTCCGACAACGTATGGGTCAACACCCTCACCTGCCTGGTCTTCATCACGCTGGCGACCTGGATCGCGTATCGCGACATGCAGACCACCCAGAAGCTCCAGTACTGGTTGGTGGGGTTTCAGCTGACGGTGTTCCTCGGCTTCGGCGCGGTGGCGATTTACCGCTACTTCACCGGCACCGCTGTCAATCCGACGCCCTTGAAGCTCGAATGGTTCAATCCCTTCGCCGTCGACTCGCTGGGGACTTTCGTGGCGGGCGTGTCCCTGTCCTTGTTCATCTACTGGGGCTGGGACGTGTCGCTGACGGTCAATGAGGAGGCCGACGACGCCAGCTCCACTCCAGGGCGCGCCGCCGTGCTCACTGTCATGACCATCGTCTCGGTGTACATGTTCGTCACGATTGGATCCATGATGTTCGCCGGCCTGGGGGAGGATGGGATAGGACTGGGCAATCCTGCGATCCAGGACAATGTCTTCTTCGCCTTGGCCAGACCGGTTCTGGGGCCGTTCGCGATCCTCCTGTCGACGGCGGTGCTGGTCTCGTCCGCGGCGTCCTTGCAGTCCACCTTCGTCTCTCCCGCCCGCACCTTGCTGTCGATGGGATACTACGGGGCGATGCCGGAGAAGCTCGGCGAGATCTCTCCGCGCTTCCTCACCCCTGGTCGCGCAACAGTCGTCTCGGCGGTCGCCGCCTCGACCTTTTACACGCTGCTGCGCTTCGTATCCACCTCCGTCCTGTGGGACACGGTTCAGACCCTGGGGGCGATGATCGCCTTCTATTACGGTCTCACCGCCTTCGCCGCGGTATGGTACTTTCGAGGGAAATGGTTCTCCTCAGTGAGGAACTTCTTCTTCACGCTGGTCTCACCGGGACTGGGAGGTCTTATCCTCTTCTTGCTGCTCGGCCTGACCCTGAAGGACTCCCTCAACCCCGAGTACGGGTCGGGATCGCAGGTCTTCGGCGTCGGTCTCGTCTTCGTCCTCACCCTCGCCCTCATTCTCCTGGGCGTGGTGCTGATGCTCGTACAGTACGTCCGAGCACCGGCCTTCTTCCGCGGGGAGGTGATCGCACGATCCGACGCTGTCACCGAGGAGTTGAAGGTGGCAACTGTCTTAGAGGAGGACGATGGTGAAGCCTCCCAGCTCCGTGCTGCGTCATAGATGCAGTGAACCGGAGCGAACACACACATGAAAACAGCTCACTCCGCGCCAGGCCGGCGGAAGGAGCTGAGAGGAATCACATTGTCATCGTATCGACGGCCACAGCTGATCGATGCGCCGGTAATCAAACGCACGATATGTGGACGCCAGGCCGGACCACGAAGGAGTGAGCAATGAGCATCAACA
>ERZ772960.3132-NODE-3132-length-11380-cov-3.678057_pt1 | contig 11380 bp, 10 predicted proteins | sample MGYA00580678_ERZ772960 | MGnify/ENA primary metagenome ERZ772960 (study PRJEB29015, sample SAMEA2737930) | human oral metagenome | biome: human oral; feature: human-associated habitat; material: dental | place: China | collected 2059 ...
CGCCGTTACCCGCGCTTAGATACAAAAGCCCCAGATGCGAATAAAGCCCCGGCGGGACTTTAAGCCCCTTTTCGTATGCTTTTTGGATAGATTTTTCAAGCGCTTCGATCTGCTCGCCTACGTCGCCTTCCTGCTTCAGATACTGATAGGTCGAGTCCGTGTAGCTGCCGTCCCAGTAATAAATTTGATTCCGCGTCCCGCTGCCGCAGCCGCAAAAGATCACGGCAGCAGCGGCAAGCGCAAGAGCGCTACTCGCTTTCAAATTTTATCCTTATCTCACTTTAAACGCGCCATTTTCAAGGCCGTTTACGAGATTATTGACCGCTTCGATGATCGCTAGGCTTAGCACCTTGCCGTTTAGCGTCGAATCATAGCCCGCAGTGCCGCCGAAACCTAGCACTTCGCGGTTTGATAGCTCGTATTCGCCCGCGCCCTGAGTCGAAAAGACCACCTCGGACGTTCTAACATCAACGATGTTTAAATTTACTTTAGAATACGCGGTTTGGGTCTTTCCCTTGCCTAAAATTCCAAACAGCTGATGATCTCCGGTCGTCTTGCGGCCAAACTCAGTCACGTCGCCGGTGATAACGTATCTGGCGCCTTTTAAGTTTTGTGCGCTTTTGGAGATTGCGCTTTCCTCTTTGATGGCGCGCATATTCGTGCGATCAAGCACCGAGAAACGTCCTGTTTGTTGTAAGCTTGAGATCAAAATTGTCTGCGCTTGGTTGCCCAGTCTGTCCTCCCCGTCGGAGAACACCCCGTTGTTGTAAGAGGACTGGTTGTTAAAGCGTCCTACCGACACGGCGATCCGCTCGCCAGAGTAGTTGGTGTTTAAACTCGCTACCGTAGGGGTTTGCACTACGCGAGAGCTTTCTTTCGCGCATCCGCTAAATAGCGCCAGCACCGAAGCTGCAATAACGGCAGCCGATATGGTTTTTTTGAAATTCATTCTTTACTCCTTGAAAAAATTTACGTATAATATCTCATTGTTTCTTAAAATTTTATGTATAAATTTAAGCGCATAAATTTATCAAAACGGGAGCGATTATGCTTAATATTTTACTGGTCGAAGACGACGAGGCTTTGAGCTCGGCGATAAGAGAAAAGCTGCTTGATGAGGGCTTTAGCGTGAGCTGCGCCTTCGATGGCAAGCAGGCTGCAGAGGCGCTGGATGAGGCGCACTTCGATCTGATCATCTCGGACGTGATGATGCCTAAGATGGACGGCTTTGAGCTTAGCAGATACGTTAGGCGCGACGGCAAGAGCCAGCCGATACTGATTATAACGGCAAAAAGCGAGATCGAGGATATGCAGACGGGCTTTAAAAGCGGCGCGGACGATTATATGAGCAAGCCGATAAATTTAAAAGAGCTCGTGCTGCGCGTGCATGCGCTGCTAAGACGCGCAAAGATCGCGAACGAAAAGCGACTTCTCATCGGCGGAAGCGAGCTTGACTACGATACGCTTAGCGTCCGCGCGGCGGGCGAGCGTATAAGCCTGACGCCGAAAGAATTTCGTCTTTTGTTTTTGCTGCTAAGCTATGCGGGTAGAATTTTTACGAGATTTGAGATAATGAGCGAAATTTGGGGTTACGAAACGGACAGCGACGAGCGCGTCGTCGATACGCACATCAAAAAGCTACGAGCGAAATTTGAAAACTCCAAAGATTTCGAGATAATCACCGTACGCGGGCTCGGCTACAAAGCCGTAAAAAAGGAGCGAGCGTGAAAAAATACCTCATCAGCCTAAAAAGCTTCATCGCGTTTTACTCTTCGCTCGCATTCGGCGTGATAAATTTCATCGTCTGCTTTGCGGTTTGCATGCTTTTTTATATAGGCATCGGCGGCAAGATCGGCGGGTTTTGGGACGGAGTGGCGCTGTGCGCGATCATCTGCTTAATCACGATGGCGCTAAATTTTACCCTGCTTTACTTCGGACTTAAAATTTTATTCCGCCCGATCAAGCGGCTATTAGACGCGATCACCGCGATCGCAAACGGCGATTTTGAGGCGCGCGCCGAGCGCAAGCTACACGGACACCGCACTGATTACGTCTATATGCACGAACTGGACGAGCTTGTGGTAAACGTCAATAAAATGGCGCAGAAGCTGCAAAAGCACGAGCAGCTGCAAAAGGAGTTCGTCTCAAACGTCTCGCACGAGATGAAAACGCCGATCTCCTCGATCGCCGCGTTAAGCGAGATGATAGAGGGCGGCGTGAGCGAGGAGCGCGCGGTGCGATACGCAGCCTCCATCGGCGCGGAAGCAAACCGCCTAAGCAAGCTCTGCACCGATATGCTAAAGCTAACGAGACTTGATAGCGGCGCGGCGGTGCACCTAGATGAGACGGTACGTATCGACGAGCAGCTTAGGCAATGCATCATATCGCTGAGCCAAAGCTACGAAGGGCACGAGTTTGAGCTAGATTTATCGCCGCTTAGCGTGCGATCAAACGCGGGGCTGCTAAATCAAATTTGGCGAAATTTAATCGAAAACGCGCTTAAGTACTCGCGCCCGGGCGGTAAAATTTTCGTCCGTTGCCGCGCTTGCGATGGCTTTGCGCAGGTGAGCATCAAAGACGAAGGCATCGGCATCTCGCGCGAGAAGCTGGATAAAATTTTTGACCGATTTTATCAGTGCGAGGAATCGCATAAGGAGCTCGGCAGCGGGCTTGGACTTAGCATCGTACGCACGGCGGCGGGTCTTTTGGGCGGACAGATCGAATATGAAAGCGAACCGGGCGTCGGAACCGAGGCGCGCGTTAAAATTCCGCTTTAAATTTCAGATCAAGACGGCGCGGATGAGCTGCGTCTTGTAATTCGTAGCTCGCCGTAAAATTTCGCCCCACAGGCGCAAGCCACGCCGATGCAAGCTTTGACGATACGGGCCCTGACGGCACAATCCTGGCCGATGCAATCTTTGATGATGCAAGCTTTGACGACGTAAAAAAGCGCAGGCGTGTCGCGCGCCGCATTCACATAAAATTCTGCTTTAAATTTTATATCGATTTGCAGCGGACGCCTCGTGCGCCGCGACGAGGTCGGAAATCTGCTTTAAATTTACCGCGTGCTACGACTTTGCCGCTCTTTACGACTTTACCGCACATTACGGCGGGCGGCAGGCTCGCTTAAATTTGCCGCGCCTTAACGCGGGTAGCTGAATTTTGCCTAAAATCTGCCGCCGCTCGCTCGTGCTTTGCAACGAACGGAGAAATTTTATCCTAAATTTCAAAAGACACATTAAGAACACAATCATCTTATATAATCCCGCTCATAGATCGATCGGGTACGCCCCTAGCGGCCCGAGTCCGGCAAATAATGAAATTAAAAACAAAGGAGAAGCGATGAGTAAGGCCATACTTCACTCGGTGCTAGCGATAGAGGCCATTTTATGGGGGCTTTTGTCGGCTGTAGTTTTAGGCGCGTAATTTTTACGCTTTGAACTCGGCGATCCGTCGAAAATTTATAAAATTTGCGCCCTACTTCGCATCCGCTGCGAAAAGGGGCGCACCCTCGCTAACGATAAATCAAAATTTAATCCACCCGCCGCCTGCTGCACAAACCTTACTACGTGCAAACCCATACCGCAAGCAAGCCGGCCGCACGCAAACCTCGCTGTGCGCAAACCCCCGCCGCGGATAAAGCAGCTGCGCAACTAAAGATCGATAAAATTTTAAATGCTACGAGCGGACGAATGAGCTAGTTGACGCCCTTTTTATCCGCGCTTTTTCGCAATATGTGCTCGTCCGAAAACAGCTTGCGATAGGAAAATGATTTGAACGGCGCAAATTTTTAAATACGCGACCCGCTCCCAATCGCGCGAATTTATGCTTTTGCCTCTAAGCGATTTTTAAAAGCTCTCAAGCTAAAATTTATCCCGATTTAAGATCAAATTTAAACTCAACCCAGACGGGCGAAAATTTCACGAAAGACGCCGCAAGCGGCGAAATCTCAAAGGAGCCTAGCTTGAAAAGATTGATAAATTTCCTGAAGCACATTTACGCGGACCTGCTCGCAGGCAGAGCGCTGCTGCATCCGATCCTGCTTACGGCTGCATTTTTAGCGGCGAAATTCGGCACGCTATATATCATAGATCAAAAAATTTTAGGAAGCGGCTATGATTTGGGGATATTTGGAGAATTCGCTTATTACATATTTTTCGATTTTGTCGCAGGCGCCTTTTTTATAATACTTTGTGCGCACGTCATCTACGCAACATCCAAAGTCCAATCACTTAAAATTTTACGCACAATTCTGCTCGCGGTGATCTTAGCATCCTGCGCGTTGGGTTATTTTGCTTCGGACGTAAACTACCAAAAACTAGGCGTCTTTGAAGCCTTTTTGATTGCCTCGCTAATTTGCATTTGCATCTATTCTGTCGCAACCGAAATATCAAACGACCGCTCAAACGCGGTATTTTGGGGTTTTGCTTATGTTCTTAACTACATAGGTGCCTTATTTGTAATATTTCATGCGCAAGCCGCCGAAGTCGTAGCCGTCATTTTAATAATCCTTTGTCCGCTAGCGTGGGCGTTTTATTTCAAATACGAATTTCAAAAATCGCTCGCGCAAACGGACGGAGTTTAAATTTTAAAATTTAGCACGCTTTAGGCCGAATTTGAGCGTGGCAGGCGAAACGAACAGCGTTAGTTTAGGGCGATAAATTTTTTGATCGTCACGCAAAGTATCGTGACGATAAGCGCGATCATCCAGCGCTTTTGAGCCTTTTTGCCGATCTTGTGCGAGGTTTTGACGCCCGCGTAAACGCCCGCTAGCGAGCCGATGCCTAGCAACGCGCCGATCTTGTAGTACACGAGCCCGTGCGCGGAAAGGCTCAGAAAGCCCGCACTTGAGGAAAATATCACGAAAAATAGCCCCGTGCTGACGGCCTTTTTGATGTCGTAGTTTAAAAAGCTGATCAAAATAGGCATCACGAATACCGCGCCGCCGATACCCACGCTGATCGCCACGGCGCCGACGAACAGCCCCACGATAAAGAGCAAAATTTTAGATTCGTTGGCCTCGCCCGTGGGCTCGGTCGGGGTTTTAAAGAGTTTGATTAAATTTATGATCTGCACCAAAATGAGCGTGCCAAGTAGAAATTTTGAGGAGAAATAGCTTACGATAAAGCCGCTGCTAAGCGCGCCGCAAAAGCCCCCGAGCCCCAGCACCAGCGCCGGCGCGACGTCGAGCATTTTGCTTTTAAAATTTACGAACGAGCCAAAAATCGAGCTAAAGATCATCTGCATGATGCTGATGCCGATGGCGTACTTGACGTCGTAGCCGAAGAGCATCATCACGGGCACCACGACCGTGCCGCCGCCGATGCCGAAAAATCCGCTGATAAAGCCTACGCAGGCGCCGATTAAAATGTATTCAAAAAACATCCGTATTCCTTATTTCAGCCCCTTTGATCTCTCTAAATTCCGCTTTTTGCGGCTCGTAATTAAAATTTACCGCTTGCAAGCGTTTAAATTTAGGCGCGAAATTTAGTAAATTTAAAGCTTATAGTCGTTTTGCTCCGCGCATCCATTCGCGGTAGCGCTCGCGCGAAATTTTTATATTTTCATATCGCAAGGTGTCCGCGCGAAAGCATTTCAAGCTCAGTTCATTACCCTCAAAGCCCGCAAAATCAGCCTGTTCGTAGATGTCGTAACCGCCCCGTATGCAGTCTAAAACGTCTGCATATCTCTGCTCTTCGCTCATCGGCTCGGCAAAGCTCACCAAATGCACGCCGTTTGGAGCCGCCCAGTAGCAGCCGCTCGCGGCCAGCGCGTCCCAACCCCGCAGATAGTGCACGCCGTCCCAAATGAAGCTCTCCTTGCCGTCTAGCCAGGCGTCCGGCACGAAGCGCATGATCTGCGCTGAGGCTAGATCAAGCACGCTGTAGCCGTATAGATCCTGGCGAAAAACGAGGTAAAATTTGCCGTTTGCGTGGCGGATCAGGCTAAAAAATTCCGCCCGATCGTCTATACAGCGCCAGCTTATTATCTGCGTTTTGTGAGTATCAAACAGCGTGTATTCGCCGCCGCTAAAGCTTGTCGCGCCGAGCCTATATGCGTCCTTTACGATCTCATATCCGCCGCTTAAATTTATCGTTTGGCGCCGGGTAAATTTTGCCCCTCGAAAAGAGTTTCCGCCTGTTTGATGCGCGCTTGGTACTGCGCGGAATTTACGGCGTTTGCCATCGTACGCTCCTTAAAATTTCATGCAAGCGGATTAAATTTTACGCTGCTCAAACGGCTCGCGCTTCTTGAATTTCATGCGAACCGAATAAATTTAGCCTCGCTAGTCGGCAAAATTTGACCGCTAGGCGGCAGAGCTCAATCATTTGGCGGCTACTAAGTGCAATCCGTGAGCGCTATGCACCCGCGCCTAAATTTTAAATCTCGCCTTGCCAATTTTTTAAAATTTACCCGCAGTTTCGGCGCTCTGCGAATACTTGCGATACCGCACCGTTTCCAAACGCTACGCACGGAAGGCTTAAAATTTTACTAGCATTTAAAATTTCGAGGCGTTTAAATTTCATGATATTTAAAATTCCGCGGCATTTTAAAATTTCACGGCATTTTAAATTCCAGCGAAATTCTAAATTCTGCGAGTATTTAGAATTTACAACCTTTAAAATTCCTCTAGCGTCTTAAATTTTATCCGACGTAGGCAGGTAAACTGCCAGAACAAGCAGATCACTCAAATTTACTCGCCCCGCGTTGTGCCGCTAGCGATTACTCAAATTTACTCTCCCCTGCAACGCCGTTAGCGTATAAATTTAAAATTTTACTCGCCCGAGATGTTGCGAACATTACTCGGTGCGAATATTACTCGGATTTATCCTCCTCCTTGGCGCCCGAAATTTTATCCAGCACCTTTTTGCCGACCTCGCTTTGATTTAGCGCTTCGAGCATCGCGGCTAGCTGCGTGCCGCCCTTGGCGCTTAAAATTTCGCCGAATTTACTCATCCCCTCGCCCACGCTGCCTTCGTTTGCGATGATCTTAAGATCCGCCGCGCTTAGCGCCTTGGCCTGCCCCAGACCGATATCGCGGTTTGCTTCGATCTGTTTGATCGAAATGAGATAGGTCTGATATCCCTGATTTTCGCCGATCTCGCGCGCGAGCTCGATCTGTGCGTTTACCGGCGCGAGCTCTTTTAACCTAAGCGCCTCGGCCTCGGCAGAGCCTATCTTTAGCGTACCTTGCGCCTCTTTGTCCTTCATCTCCAAAAGCGCCGCGGCGGCGAGAAACTGCTTCTCTTTATCGCCCTGCGCTACTAAAATTTGATTTTCCTTGATCGCTTCGGCGTCGCGGATTTTGGCGTTTTTGCGCGCTTCGGCGTCGATCTCGATCTTGCGCTGCTCCTGCTCTGCCTTTACGATCTCCACTTGCTTTTTGATCTCGGCCTGCTTGACGTCGTTTACCCGCACGACCTCCATCGCCTTTTCCTGCGTGATCTTTTGCTGATCCTTGATGAGCTGCTCGGCCTGCTCCTTTGAGATCGCGACTTCGCGCTCGTTTTCGACGGTCTTAAGGCCCACCATCTTATTGGCTTCCTGCTGGCGCACTTCGGTTGCCTGCGCGGCTTCGATCTCGGCGATTTGAGCGAGCTTGGTGTTGTTTGCGACCTCGACGCGGCTTTCCTTTTCGATCTGGGATTTTTTCTTCTCCATGATGTTTAAGATGACCTTGCTGCCGCTGCTATCGCGGATATCCATCAGCTCGATGTTTTTAACGGGCTCGATACCCCAGTTTTCAAGCTGCGTCTTTACAGCCTTGGTAAAATCATCCCCGAGCTCGGAGCGGATCTGCAAGATGTCCTCAAGCACGCGGCTTGAGAGGATCGAACGAATCGAGCCTTGGATGATATTTGTGAGCTGGTTATTAAGGTCTTGAAAATTATTGACGCGTTGTGCGGCTAAATTTGAATCCACGATCCTAAAAAACGCCGTAATATCGACTACGAAAGGAAGCCTACCCAGATCATACGCCTCATAATCCTCAATCTTGATGCTAAAGACCGAGACCGGCAAAACGATCTTCGTAACGCCCAGCGCCGGCACCCAGCTCGGGAATTCGTAGTAGCTGTTGCCGTTACCGGTATCTTTGCCGTAGCTCGTCGTCTTACGCGCGCTCTGGACGATATGCACTTCGTTCGTCTCCACTATGCGCCTGAAAAACAGAGGCACGATGATAAAAAGCGCGATTAAAACCCCGGCGGCGGCGCCTATTAAATACAAAATTTCATCCATTTTCTCTCCTTTAAAAATGCTAAATTTAAAATGGATTATATAAAAATTTACTTTGAAAAATAATAAATAATCGCGGCGACAGCGGTTAAAATTTACGCAATTTTAATGAGGTTTTTTGTAATATCGCAGCGTATATTTCAATACCTTTTAGGAGAAAAAATGAAAAAATTTTTACTACTGCTTTTAGCGGGTGCGCTTTTTGCGAGCGCGGCAGAGCTTAGAACTATCAAGGATATGGACGGAGCTGAGGTCAAAATCCCCGCAAAAGTTGAGCGTATCGCGGCACTCTGGCACTCGAACAATCAAATTTTACTGGCTCTGGGCGGAGCGGATAAGATCGTCGCTACTACTGATTATATCAGCAAAAACGCATGGTTTCTTAAAATTTATCCGCGCCTGGCGCAGATCCCCGTGCTTCTAAAAAATAACGACGTAAATTTAGAGGAGCTGATGAGCCGTAACCCCGACGTAGTCATCGTCTCAACCGCACTGGCAGGCGAAAATTTAGCTAAGCAGGGCTTTACCGTTTTAAAGGCGAGCTTTAGCGATTACGAGCAGATGAGGCGCAGCATCAGGATGTGCGGCGATATGCTAGGCGGCGACGCGCCGCAAAGAGCGAAGGATCTGATCGCAAATCTCGATAAAAATATCGCTTTGGTTAGCGGCCGCACCGCAAATTTAAGTCCCGATAAGCGCCCGCGCGTCCTTCACATCGTAGGCGGAAGCGATCTTTTAAAGATCGACGGCAAGGGCACGCTGATCGACTCGTGGATAGAGCTGGCCGGCGGAACGAATGCGATCACCGCCACCAAAGGTCCGATGAAAACCATCACTGCCGAGGAGATCATCGCTAGCAACCCGCAGATCATAATCGTGGGCGGCGATCACAACGAAGATGCGGTAGAGAAGATCAAGGCTAGCCCGGTTTACAGCGGCACGGATGCGGTCAAAAACGGACGCGTTTACGGCAATCCGCGCGGGGTTTTTAACTGGGATCGATACGGCGCGGATACGGTACTTCAAATTTTATGGGCGGCGAAAACTATCCAGCCTGAGCTCTTTGCCGACATCGACGTAAAGGCCGAAACGAAGGCGTTTTATAAAAAATTTATGAATTACGAACTAAGCGACGAGGAATTTGACTATATTTTAAAAGGACTTAGCCCGGAGGGCAAATAAGACGCGGCGCCGAAGCAACGGCGCCGGCGCCACACCTAGTAGGCAACCCATGCCGAACGTCTCATCATGTAGTAGGCGGCGGGTATATCGGCGCCGAGAAGACCGCCATTCTACCAGCGCCGAAACCTCTTTCAACAAATAGCACTAAGCGGGCGGGCGTCGTATCGTCAAAACAAACGGCGCTATCGCATTTTTGGCGCGTTGAAGTGCGGATGCTGACCACATAAAGTGCAGATCCCATCGGTGCTCGGCGCGTCGATACCTAAATGACGGCGTCGTTGCCGAATTGTCCCAACCGAAGCGACATCCCTAGCACGCGACGTGCCGAGCAAACATATCCGCAGTATGTCAAACAGGCGATGCGAGGCGAAATAAAATTTAAACCCGCGGCGGACGAAAAAGGACAAAGCAACGACAAGCAAACAAGGGCAAAACAAAGCTGCAAGATAAAATTTAAAGCCAAAGGGGCGGTCATGGAAATTTCATTTTTTACGACGCTTGAGCCTGCTCTAGCGGGCGCTTGGATACCCTCATTTGCGATGGTGCTGATACAGTTCGCGTATATGTTTATCTACAAGGAGGTCGGCAAGCGCGCCACCGATACCTCGTGGTACACGCTCGCGGACAAGCGAAATGCGATCATAAGCTCGCTGCTGCAAGTAGCGCTGCTTATTTTATCGGTGTTCGTGCCGCTTAAGACGGGCAGCGCGTGGTTTTGGATCGGAGCGGTGATCTACGTAGCGGCTTTTGCGGGCTTCATCAAAGCTTTTTACGACTATGCGGCGGCCCCTGCGGACAAAGCCGCACAAGGCGGCATCTACCGCCTATCGCGCAATCCGATGTATTTCTTTTATTTCCTCGGCATGGCGGGCGTTTGCGTCGCTTCGGCGTCGCTGTGGCTACTCATAGTGATAGTGCCCTTTGCCATATACAACCATCTCGTGGTTCTCGGCGAGGAGCGCTACTGCGAGCAAGCCTACGGACGGGAGTATTTAGAGTATAAACGCAAAACGCCGAGATATTTTTTGTTTTTCTAAGGGGAGAGTAAAATCTAGGGCATGCCGCAGCCCTAGACGTTTTATAAAATTTTGGCACCAAGGAGAGAGTATGTTCGTAAGGAAAAATTCGGCGCTCGTCGCCGCTTTGTTTCTAGCGTTTTGTCTAAACGCCGCCGCAGGCGAGCCGAGGACGGTTAAAGATATGCGCGGAAACGTCGTCGAGCTGCAGGAGAAAGTAAGCAAAGTAGCCTCGCTTTGGAACGCAAACAACCAAATCATCCTCGCTATCGGCGAGATGGATAAGGTCGTAGCCATCGAGGGCAATGCGAAAAACAAGTGGTTTTTAAAGATCTATCCGCGTATAGCCGAGATCGTTTCCGGGCGCAATTCAAAAACTTCGGTCCAGATAGAGGAGCTTTTGAAACTGGCGCCCGACGTCGTTTTTAGCAGCGATATGCAAGAGCAGCTCGAAAAAAACGGCTTTAAGGTCGTAAACGTAAGGTTTAGGGATTTTGAAGGTATGCAAAGAAGCATCGAACTTACCGCCGAAGTCATCGGAGCGGATGCGCCTAAAAAAGCCGCCGAGCTTAACGGCTATATCGAAAAAAATATCGCGCTGCTAAGCGCCAAAACGGATAAGATCATGCCTGAAAGCCGCCCTAAGGTGCTTCACATCGCAGACGGTAAAAATTTGCTTAAAGTGGATGGCACGGGCACGATCGTCGATATGTGGATCAAGCTCGCAGGCGGCGTAAATGCCGTGCAAAAGGACGGATTTAAAATGGAGATGAGCGCCGAGGAGCTCATCGATATAAATCCCGACATCATCATCGTAGGCGGCGCGGATAATCAAACGGCGGTGGAGAAAATTTACGCTCACCCGGCCTATGCGGGATCCAAAGCCGTCGCGAATAAGAAGGTATTCGGCAACCCAAGCGGCGTTTTTACGTGGGATAGATACG
>ERZ772960.3133-NODE-3133-length-11379-cov-12.234634_pt1 | contig 11379 bp, 7 predicted proteins | sample MGYA00580678_ERZ772960 | MGnify/ENA primary metagenome ERZ772960 (study PRJEB29015, sample SAMEA2737930) | human oral metagenome | biome: human oral; feature: human-associated habitat; material: dental | place: China | collected 2059 ...
CTCATAAAACGCAGGAAGAATTTGCAACGATGCTTAATATCAGTATTGGGACATTACGTAATTGGGAGCAGGGAAGGCGCAAGCCTGACGGTGCGGCATTATCGCTGCTTAAAGTGGTATCTGCTAATCCTCAGTATGTAGAAAGCGTGCTTATGACATAAAATTTTTTCCCTCAACAGAGAATTCAACTGTACGGCTGCGGTGTGGAAAAAGTAGGGGGGGGATAATTTAGAATTCATAATTCATAATTAAGAATTCATAATGGGTAGTGGGGAATGGCGTAATTATACCGATAAGATAGTCATTGCCGAATCCTTTGCGGTTTTTGCAGTAAATATTATAAAAAAACTGTGAGTTTTTAGCCAAAGCGTATTAAAGCGGATGAACAGCACAGGAGGGAGTATATGATGTTACGGTCATTTGAGATGGATGCACGGAGAGTGGGGTTTCAGCAGGGAATAACACAGGGTATGCGACAAGGCAAATCGCTTGGTCTTGCTGAAGGTTCCCGTCAAAAAGCGCTTGAAACGGCACGGCTGATGAAGCAGGCAAGCTGTGAAAGTACATTTATCGAAAAAATGACCGGTCTTTCTGCGGAGGAAATAGCACAGTTGTAAAATGGAGAAGTGTTATTCGTACTTCGCACTGAAATAAACATATATCCTCATCGACAAACTGAAAGTAAAAACTACTGGTAAGAGACAAAGCCGGTACATCTTACGACATTGAGATGTCGCTTAATACCAGCGGCATCCGTGAAAAAGAAAAGTCTTCCCCTACTTACTTCAATCTTGCTTGCGAATTTCTTTAATCCGATCCCAGTAGAAATCGAACTCATCCGCTTTAAGGAGCGGTTCGGGCGGCGGCCGTTTAAGGCTGTTATGCCGTGTTATCTCTTCCTGTAAATTTGAAATCTGCGATCGGGTTAAAAACGGTTCGCCGAATGCAAAAGCTCCGTCCGATTCATCGTAATATAAAGGGAGCGCTTGAACTTGCGGGTGCTTTTGGTGAGGATAGACATCGCCAACGGCATGAGTCCCCGGCCCGCCGCCTTGCGGTGTAAGTGTCAGCTGTTGCACACCGTTCGCGTCGGCTATCGATACGGTTCCTTTTTCGTAGTTTTTCAGCTTTGACCCGTTATCGGTAATGCAGCTGTATACCGTACCATATTGCCGTATGAACTTCGGTACGCTTACTTGTGAACTGTCGTCGCATACAAATTGCGCCTGTTTTTCTTTATATTCAAAGTCTCCCGTCCAATACCGAAATCTGATATACTGCGTTCCGTGAAAAAAGAAGGCGTCAAAAAAAGCGGGCGCTTCCTGCTGATATATTAGAATACCGTCACGGAAACCCTGTTCAACCCAAAATCCGTCCAAAACGGTTGCCGGAGATGATGCCGGCGAATTTGTCCGTATCTTATCAATTTCCGATTGAGCAGCGTTTTGCTGCGTACCGGCGGCAAGGGTATGCGGAACTTTTTTATAAAACGAGGTAAATAGTCCGTTGCTATGTATCCATACATCGGCAGGCACCGGAGCTTTATATCCGGGATACCGAATCCGCAGCGAATACATATTTCCGGTGTTTTCTTGCTCCGCCGCAACGGGATATGTTCCCATATCATCGTACACATAGCGGTAATAGGTCTTTAAGACTATCCTCAGCGTATCTGCTACAGTGCTGTTGTTATCTTTTCCGGTAAATTCAATAAATCGTTCGGAGTTTTCCCAAATACCCATCAGTGACTGAGCAGGGCAGGGAAGCGATAAAATAAGAAACAGAGATAAACCGATACAAAAATATTTGATATATTTCACAACAGATTAAGTATATCATATAATGTGCAGTTTGTTTAGTCCGTGTATTCATTCATAATTGTGAATTAAACACGGCTTGATGTATTTGCTCCGCATAACTCAGGTTCTATAGACAACTGCGACTATATAGTATATATTTTAAAGGGCTTTAAATAAAGTTGCTATACCAATACGACAATTAAGGGACTGTAATTGTGAACATTAAAAGTATGGCGTTTATTCTCGTGCTGCTTGCATTGAGTTTTTATACGATATCTTGTACAAAGGTTGAGCGGCTGTATGCTTCAAACGGAACGTATGATATTTCCAATATCGATAAAGATACGATATATGCTTTAAAGGGTGCTTGGGGATATGCGGAAAAAGAGTTCGTTTCTGCGATTATGCCGCCTGAATCATATAAACGTTTTGAGTCGATAGAAGCAGGTTGGACAATGCATACATCTCCTCAACCGGCACAAGGATATGCTTCGTATGCAATGAAAATCCGCGGTTTTGAACCGGAAAAAGTCTACGCAATTCATTTTACACGCACCTCATCAGCTTTTACGGTCTTTATAAACGGAAAACAATTCTATACATCGGGAACGCCCGGAAGAAATTTTGAAGAAGAAATTTTCGATTGGAATGCCGATACCGTTATTTTGCCGCTTAGAGATGAAACGGAAGCAACTATTGTTATCCATTTATCGAACTTTCATGACAGAAATCCGGGATTGGAAACGCCGTTTTTATTAGGACTTTACACAACACTTCAAGCTAAAAAAACAATAGATAAGCTTATTGCCTCTTGTATCTTTTCCATTTTGCTCAGTATGGCAACTTTTTTTGTATCTTTATTTTTATTTTACCGTAAAGAAACAACTGCAGGAATTTTCGGATTACTGTGTTACAGCTTTGCAATACGCACCATTTGTTATAACGACTTTTTATTAAAAGATTTTTTCCCCAACATATCGTCGATCCTTATGTTTAGACTTGGGTATCTGACATTCCCGTTGTGCGCTATATTTACATTCTTTTTTATTGTTAATTTATTTACGAGAAAAACTTCACGTATCTTCTTTATTTTGATCATACCGGCCGCCGTTTACTGTCTGATGACAGTAATCGCCCCCATACATATTTTTGTCGATCTTTTAGTAATAGCGCAGCTTTATATATTGGCTCTTGCCGTTATTGCGTGTATTATCGTTATATATGCTCTTATAAAAAAAGAACCGTTTGCTCCGACATTTTTATTTTCTTTCGTACTCTTTGTTAGTGCGGCAATATTCGACGCCTTAATTTCAAACGGTATTATCAATAATGTTCCGTTTATTTCTCATTTTGCAATATTGCTCTTATTAGTTCCGATGGCATTTATTGTCATTCGGCATTTTTCTGCAGCGTTTAAAACTCAAGAACGAATAATCGCCGGTATTGAAAAAACCAATACCTCTTTTAAAAGATTTTTTCCTAATGAGTTTTTGCAATTTTTACATAAAGCAAATGTAACCGATATTTCACTTGGTGATAACACGTATGAAAATATGTTTGTTGCTTTTATTCATCTCGGCATAAAAACCGAATTGGAATCCAGTATCGAACGCGAAGAGTTGCTTGCGTTATATAATACGGTTGTTAAGACGGCGAATCCTCTGGTGCGGAAATACGACGGATTTATCGACAAGTATTTAACGGAAGGCCTGATGGTACTGTTCTACGGTACGGCAGAAAAAGCGGTAAATTGTATCATCGATATAGTACAGCTTATTAAAGAATTTAATTTGCATAGGCAAGAACGCTCTTTACCGGCTATTCATGTTTCATCGGGAATTCATTACGGAAGATTGCTGATGGGTACAATCGGCGAAACGGAACGGATGGATACGACGGTTATTTCCGATGTCGTCAATATTTCTTCCCGTATGCACGGTTATGCGACAGAAAAAAATGTTAGTATCATTATCAGTGAAACCGTTAGAGAGCAGCTGCCAGAACGCTATTGGCGTACGCATACATGTTTTTATCACGGTAAAATACAATTTCACGGTAAGAAACATTTAACGAATATTTACGAGGTTGATTCGCTATGAAAAAGATAATTCTAGGGGCACTCCCGTTTATTTGTATGTTTCTTATAATAACATTTATTTCTAAAGCAAAACCGACTCAGCGCTTACGAGAGCATTCCATAACGGTACAAAACGGTCTCTTAACGCTGCCGGATCATAATGACTCCGATGTATTTAGTATTAAAGGAAACTGGCATTTTACGCCTAACCAATTTTATTGTTTTAATAATACTGCACAACCGCAATATGCCCCTTTGCCGGGAAAATTAAGTGATTCTCCTTTGCACAGCGCTTATGGGTATGCTTCTTATGGGCTACATATTGTCGGCTTAGATCCTGAGAAAATATATGCGTTACGGACAGGCTACATTCTGTCAAGCAGCACTATTATTATTAACGGATTGGATAGGGCAGGGCAGGGGCAGCCCGGAATATCGAAAAAGACCGAACAGCCCGGAAAAACAATCTGTGTTGCGACTTTTAAACCTCTAAAAAACGGTACGGCTGATGTTATTATCAATATTTCAAATTTTCATAATCGATATGGAGGAATCGATCAGCAAATCCTTCTCGGATCGGCTGAAAAGCTGAACGGACTATTTGTATTTGATCTACTGTTTTATAATTTCTCCTGTATTGTGCTTTTTGTATTCGGTATGTTTTTTCTTGCGCTCTATTTAAATTATCAAAAAATTTCGTATATACTATGGTTTGCTTTTACCGCCTTAACAATAAGTACCCGTATTGCCGTTTTTTATCCGCATATTCTTGCACAAGCTTGGCCGTCAATACCATGGAAATTATATTTTATTTTAAGATATGCATCTATTCCGCTATCCGTATTATTTTTCACCGCCTTTATCAAAAATGTATTTGACAAGCAATATAAAATATTTTATTGGGGGATTGTCAGCCTTTGTGTAATAATGATCATCTTTATTTGTATTGCCCCAACGTCATTGGTATCTTATTATTTAGCTGCTCAGCAAACGATTATTATTATAGGAGCTGTATATAATGCCGCTATCGTTATAGATGCATGCATCAAAAGAAAACGATATGCTATATGGAGCGCCGCCATAGAGTTCATTCTGGCAAGTTTTGCGATTCATGATACCTTAGTAAGTCAATGGATCATTCACGGTAAATTCCTTTTACAGGAAGGCGCTGTGATAGCAATCATCATTGCCGTCATTATGAGCATTGACAGTTATACTTCGTCAATCTATCGGATTGAATGGCTGGTTAGAGAACGAAGAAAGATACAATATGCATTACGGCGCTTTTTTCCGAATCAACTTCTTCTTTACCTTCAAAAAAACAGCATTACCGAAATAAATACGGGCGATGCTTCCGAATTAACGATGACCGCTCTTTCAGTTGATATCAGATCTTTTACCGGTATGGCGGAGCAACTCGAACCTGATGAAGTATTTATATTACTGAATAAATATTTTGCATTAGTCGCTCCGATAATCAGAAAATACGGCGGTGTTATTATGAAATTTCTCGGAGACGGATTTACAGCGCTCTTTGCCGAAAATCCGGATGTAGCTGTTTCATGCGGTATTGAAATTCAGAAAAAATTACAAGAAAAAAAAATTTACTTAAAAGATATGCCGCCTATTAGGGTAGGAATTGGAATTGATACCGGCAAGATTTTATTAGGCGTTATCGGAAATGACGAACGATTGGACAGTATTGTTATTTCAAATGCTTGTTCTACGGCAGAAAAATTACAAACGGCCACGAAGGTTTATTCCAACACGATTATTATTTCAGAGTCAATTCTGAACTCGCTTCAGCATCCTGAAGATTTCCATATACGGCGTATTCAAGAAACAATAACTATCGGTGAAACGGTAGAAGAAGCTCTCTATGAGGTTTATGATTGTGATAGTCCGGACGTGCAAAACAAAAAGCAAAAAACAGCTTCATATATTGAAACAGCATTGAAAAAACTCCAAGGAAGAAGTTATGCCAGTGCTCAAACATATATTGCAAAATCACTGGAAATATTCCCGGATGATCCGTTAGCGCTGCATTATCAAAAACTGCTGCGGGAGATCATCTACAATCTCTAAAAGTGCTATAAGATAGGGTGCATAAAATACTGAGATTCGAAGTTGTCAATGAATGCATTAAGGCCATAACCAAAGCTAAAAATAATATTCTAGTAGACAGAACGCTCATTATTGATAGATTCGAGCAAATATTATATCACGTTTTATACCGTTTTGTCTAGTAGCAGTTGTTCAATCGCATCAATACTGCTGTCGGGAGTTGATGCGCCGGCAATGAGGCCGATTGTTCTATATTGACGAACTTCCTGCGGAATATCACATGAGGATTCGGCGAGCCATGCCGGTTTACCTCTATCGATAGCTGTTTGCAAAAGACGGCGCGTATTGGCGGAATTTTTACCGCCTATGACGAGTATCGCATCGACTTCTTCAATAAGCTCAAGAAGCGCTTCCTGCCGTTCATCGGTTGCGGGACAAATAGTTTCCAGAACGGTAAGCTTGGGGATTTTTTTACGGAGAATTTCGGCTATTGCGCGGTATTCTTCCCGCTTAATCGTTGTCTGAGCAATAAGAACGGTAGGAGTTCCATCGTGCTGTAGAGCTTCCGCTTCTGCAGCCGTTTGCACGGTAGCGCATCTACCGTTTGGAACCGACAAGGCATAGCCTTTTATCCCGATCAATTCTCCGTGATTTTTATCTCCGGCAAGGATGACCGTATAACCTTTTCGGGAATATTGCGCAGCCCGAAGCTGACTCGCAATAACCCGTGGGCAGGTCGCATCGATAATAACAGCATCGCAGTCTATAAGTTCTTGCCGTTTTTGCGGAGAAATTCCGTGTGCTCTAATAATGATAGGAGATTGAGGCATTATTTGCGGTTTTAGCTCCTTGTCGGGGTTTACGATATGCACCCCCTTTTCTTCTAAAAGCCGCATCGTTACCGGATTATGGATGAGCGGGCCATAGGTATACACGGTTTTATCGGGGTAATCGTCAAGCGCACGATATACTGCTTCCACCGCTTTCCGTACCCCCATACAGTAACCAAGCACTTTTGCACGCTTTACCTGCCGATATTTTCCATGCTGCCCTATAGTATCGTTATCTTTCAGATCTGTATCTTTAGCATCACTGTTTAGGATTTCTTCTATAACGGATTCCAATGTATTAAAATTTGGTGTCTTCGGCTTCTGTTGCGGCGGTATATCGGATTTCATTTTATTACTGTATATCTCTCTTAATTAAAATCTTTGATGATTTCTTTTACAGCGGAAACAAATTGTTCGAGTTCGCTTTTTTCCGTACTGTGTCCGATGGAAATCCGTACGGCATTTTGAGCAACATCAGGATTAACTGAAAGAGCCGCAAGTATCGGCCGGATTTTTTTCTTTGATGAACAGGCAGAACCTGCTGAAACAAAGATACCGCGATCGGAGAGACACCGCATCATAATTTCTGCCGGAACATTTTTTAAACTTATTTGTATAATCCACGGAGAAAATACATAAGAAGTTTTTTGGGAGACGGACGTATGTGAAACCGGTGCCGGATCCGAAAGTTGGGCAAGTATTCTTACGGCGGGGATAATCGAGCATTCCGGTATTTTACGGAGTGCTTCGATAAGAAAGAGCGACAGCTCCCCTGCCCGCTCAAATTTTTGTTGAAAATCCGTGTATGTTTTTTCAAGGCATCGGGCAAGCGCACAGGCGCCGGCAAGGTTTTCCGTTCCGGGTCTGATATTGCGTTCTTGTCCTCCGCCGCGGATGCCGGAGCTAAAGGGGTGTTTTAAGTATAAAAGCCCGATACCGCGCGGGCCGCCGATCTTATGCGCGCTCATCGAAGCGGAGTCTACGTCGGTGAGTCCGAGCTCCGCTACCGGCAATTTTCCGATCGATTGTACCATATCGACGTGAAAATGAACGGGGCGCTTTCCGGCGGTATGTACTTTTAAGGCTTCTGCAATATCCCTGATAGGCTGAACGGAGCCGATCTCATTGTTGACGCCCATAATCGCAACCAGCACGGTATCCTTCCGCAGGGTACGCAGCATCGCATCGGGGGTAATGCAGCCGCTCTTATCGGAAGGGGCGGTTAAAACCGTCCAGCCGCAGTGTTCCAATACGGCCGCCTGTTCCCGTACCGACGGATGTTCGATATTGCTGATAACGAGACTCCCCGCTGCCGGCCGGGTTAATAACGAAAGAAGTACGAGACTATTCGATTCGGAAGCACCGGAGGTGAAATAGAGCGTTTCGGGAGAAATACCGAGCACTGCGGCGCAGCGGCTGCGGGCTTTTTCCAGCATATCCCGTGCCTCTTTTCCGAATCCGTGCTGCGCAGAAGGATTTGCAAATACTGCCGTCGCTTCCCGATAAGCGGCTTCAATCTCATCAGCGTAAGGAATTGCCGATGCAGCCCAATCCAAATAAATCATCGCAATACCTCCCGCAGTATAGAAGTGTCGACTTCGCGTATCAGGGGTTTAAGGATATTCTCTTGAAGGATAAGCCGGATTTTCCCGCTGCGGTTCTTTTTATCTTTTTTCATATATGCAACAATCGCATCAGCAAAAGAATCATTCTTATACTGTATACCAAAGTAGACAGAGCTTGTACACCAACCATAACAGTTAAGAATGTTTGTAAAAGAATCTGCATATTCTTTATCGGTTAGCTGCAATCGGAGTCCGACAGCTAAGGCGCGGGATATTCCCCACGCAACAGCATCGCCATGTGATACGGAAAAACGGGTTAAGCTTTCAAGTGCATGAGCAAAGGTATGACCGAAATTTAAGAATGCACGCTCTCCTTGTTCGGTAAAATCCCGTTCGACAACCCGAGCCTTAGCCTCCGCAGCGCGGCGTATCATCGTAGAGATACAGGCCTCATCTCTATCGATAATTTCATCATAATGAGTCGAGAACATCCGGTAGAGTTCTAAATCGTAGAGTGCACCCGTTTTCAATATTTCGGCAAGCCCTGAACGGTATTCTGCTTCGGGCAAAAAACGGATAACCGGAAAACAGAGAATTATCGATGAGGCGGCGTAAAATGTACCGATGAGGTTTTTATAACCGGAAAGATTAACAGCTGTTTTGCCGCCGATACTTGCGTCAGCCATTGCGAGTACGGTTGTCGGTACAAGGATGCAGTGTACGCCGCGCATATAGAGCGAAGCAGCGAAAGCCGTTATATCGCAGACAACGCCGCCGCCGAATGCAACAAAACAAGCTTGGCGGTCAAGTTCATATTCAGCCGCTTTCTCGGCAATGAGGGCAAGGGTATCCAAGTTTTTTACTTCATCCCCTGCCGGTAATACTACCAACGGCACCTTGTCGGAAAAATTTTCAGCTTGCTGTAAAAGCGGGAGCGTATGTTCGTCGCATACATATAATGCGTTTACTCTTCCCTGCTCTTCCGGAAATTTTGGAAGCCTGATGGTGTCCGAATACCATATATATGTACTTCCTTGAGGTGTAGAAAATGAAAACGATTGCGATAATTGTATCATCTGTTGATAATCTCAAAATGATTAAAACTGCAACATTTTAATCGGAATTCGAGGCTGTCAGAGCCGTTACCCGCGAAGTTTTTCTATTTTTTATCTTTAAAAAGAGGAGTTTCTCCGTTTCATAATTGGGTTTTAAATCTGTTTGCCAATAGAAAAACATTCGAATGCCGCATATCAGCTGTTCGGCAGTCTCTGAAGCTCTTTTACAGATACCGTAAATGGGAATCACAATAAGTCCCGGCACTTCATTTGCTTCCGTTGTAAACTGTATTTTTCCTTCAGGATCTTCAATCTGTATCCATGAAACTTTATTGAATACATCGGTAGTAATACTCCGCTCCTTTTTTTGATTTTCTTCGCAATCGTACAGCGATAAAGAGGGGGCGATCGAATGGGTTTCGTCCAACGCAATGTCAATTTCAACGACAAAATATGCGGAAAGATTAAAAGGACTGTCGTTTTTTAAGATATATTGAACTTGTGTTCCTTCGGAGAAAAATGTGTACTGTTTACGCAGAGAGACCGGCTGTTCGATACCGGTATCAAACAAACCGGAAGTGGATAGTTTCAGCTCTGAGCGAATGGTGTTGATTTCGGTTTCCTGATACGTATTATCGGAAAATACGGCGGTAAGCGCCTCTGTTTTGCCTTCTTTGAGCTGTTGCAACGCTGTTTCCGGCAATAAATAGTCGATAAACATCCCCGAATGTTCAAACGGCATATCGGAATAATTTTTATAGGCGGAAAATACATCGCATTCAAAAATTTTTCCGCCGCGGTGATGCACATACATATTCAAAGGGTACCGTTGGGATAACACTTCCTTAAAACCGTCAAGATCGATATCGTATCGGGTAAGCCCTTCAGTAAATATTCCCGGCAGTCGCGTTTGTTTTTCGGCAATTAGCAGTTTTTTGTAGGCAATACGACGCAATTCATTATGATATTCGGAAATACAAGCTTCAAGTGCAAAAAGCTCGAAATTTTGGGCTTTCCAGAGTTCCTGTAATGCGTATTTTTTACGAGCTTTATCTCCTTTCATCCCATTCGCCAGCATGTTTACATACATCATTTTAGAATAAATTTTAAAAGCATCGAGCTGTAATGTAACAGCTCGTTTTGTTGCATGTCCCATTGGGGTATCACAGAGAATTGTATTCGGAGCAATATATAGAGGCGGATGAGGCTGCCGGTGCTTCATCAATTCAGCCGTATGAGTCAACCGTATTGTCGAATCCGGCTGATTACATATATCGATAAAAGAAGAAAACCAATTAGATCCGTCTTTATTTTTTTCAAGGCATTTTATATACGTTTTAATCGGTAAGAAAAGGAGATACATGGCTTCTTCTGCGACAGGAGCGACAGCCGTCAATTTTTCGTAAAATTCCTGCGGTGTGCGGGTTGCGAAATCAGGATCATCAGGAATATACGGGAATACCGTAATCGTTTTTCCTTTATCTTCAACAATCGCGGGAGAAAGAAACATATTTTGACTATTTTGCTCTCTATCTATAGGAAATAAACGATAATCAAGAAGACAGTATTCCATACCGCACCGAATAAGCGGAGTAATTAACGATGGCGTCCATGCAGAGGATGTTAAAAAGATCCCTCGCGGACGTTTTTCAAAATGGGTACGGATAGCAGCAGTCATCATTTCAATTTGTCCTATGACATCGGACGCAGGTAACAACGATAAATACGGCTGGTAATATCCCCCGCTTAAGAGTTCAATTTGCTTACGGGAAAGCATATTATTTAATAGTATGGAATACGCTTGACGCTTCCCTTTTTGCCACTCTAAAAAGCTGCCTGCTGCAAAAATCGTCAAAGGAAGCTTTTCCTCTGCCTGAATACCGGAAAAAAAAGCTTTATATAACGATGCATTATCATTTTTATCAATCTGCTGCAAATAGGAGATGGAAAGCTGTACGCAAAAGCATAAATGCACATTTTTTTTTGAGG
>ERZ772960.3136-NODE-3136-length-11370-cov-9.466549_pt1 | contig 11370 bp, 8 predicted proteins | sample MGYA00580678_ERZ772960 | MGnify/ENA primary metagenome ERZ772960 (study PRJEB29015, sample SAMEA2737930) | human oral metagenome | biome: human oral; feature: human-associated habitat; material: dental | place: China | collected 2059 ...
CCCCCCCCCCCTCAAAAGTCAAGAGCGTTTTGTCAAAGTTTAAATCACGAAAAACGGCAGCACAGCTCATTGTATATAAAAACCTCACTATTTTGTAAGAGCAAAAGTCTTTGAGATAAAGGTGGGTTCTTAGGGTGATAACCCTAAGCGGTTGTTTTGAAGATAGGAAGGGTCGAAGGGAAGGAAAGAAACTTTTATCCGAAAAAAGTGTCTTTCCTTCCCTTACGAAGGATTCTCGATGTTAAGCTCCGCCCGAATTTTACCATTCGGCAAAACATCGCGACTGCATCTTTCCTTGTACACTTCCAGACATCCACAAGTGTCCCTATATATTTTCTCTAATTTTTATAATTGTAGACGTTATATAGTCTTTCGGATTGCGTTTTTTTTCATCCATTAGATAAGAGAATAATTTTGAAACAGCCATATATCCTTGCTGTTCAGGTTCCTGGCAAATGGTAAAATCAATAAATCCGTCTTTAACCAAACGCTTTGTTGCCGGAATATCGTCAAATGATAAAATAGAGGGCTTTTTTCTGTTTTCCGAATCTTTATGCCACCAACCGACTGCCTTACAGACTCCTTCAACCCCAGCGGCGGCAATAAATATGCAGTTTGTTTCCGGATATTTTTCCAATGCGCTCATTGTCGTTTCGTATGCATACGCATCGTCATCAAGCGATTCAAAGGTGCTTAAAACGGTATAGGAAGATTTTCTTTCAATTAAACCTTGGATAAAGCCTTGAATGCGTTCATTATGACCGCGAATATGAAAAGAGCCGGTAACTATTAAAATGTTCAATTCGCTCTTTGTTAACAACGACAATAAACCTGCGGCGGTGTTTCCTCCGTTTGTATAATCAGGACCCACATAGCATAGACGATCGGTATCAGGAATATCGGTATTGACACTGATAACCGGTGTTCCTTTTTCGATAAGCGTTTGTACGGTATATTGAACTTCGGGGATATCCATAGTGGCAATACATGCACCGGAAAGATTCATGGAAGCTAATTTTTCAATCGTATGAATATGCGTAGCGATATCAAATCCTTTTATATGTTCTATGTGAAGGGACACTCCGAAATCGCTTAATTCCTTTTCTGCGCGGTGAAAACCGGCAATAATACCGTCAAAAAAAGGATTTCCCACATCGGGAAGTAAACAGCCGAATTTTATCGGCTGTTTACGGGCGGCAAGAATTTTTCCTGCCATATTCGGCGCAAATCCCATTTCATCGGCAATGAGGCGGACTCTTTGCGCCACTTCGGGATTTACTCCCATACGTTTATGCAGTACACGGTCTACCGTCCCCCGTGAAACACCCGCCGCCGCCGCAATATCTTTTATGGTAACCGACACCGTTTATCCGTTAAAAATAACTTCGTTGAGGATGTTTTCGTATAATTCCTGCTTACCCGAAGCAGGATGCACCGTATCATAGGATTCGGCAAGGGCAGCAAGACTTTCCAGAGTCATTTTTCCCGCCGCAAATTCGGCGCCTTTTCCCTCTGCAAAAGATGCATAACGTTCTTTAATCAATGCATCGATTCGCCCGTCTTCAATAAGGGCGGCAGCTTTTTCCAAGCCCAGTGCAAACATATCCATACCGCCGATATGTGCGATAAATAAGTCTTCCGGTGCGGTCGAATTTCTTCTGCGCTTTGCATCAAAGTTTAAGCCGCCCGTTTTAAAGCCGCCCATACGCAGCACCGCCCGCATAGCCAAGGCCGTTTCATATATGCTTGAAGGGAATTGGTCGGTATCCCAGCCGTTTCGGCTATCACCGCGATTTGCATCGATGGAACCGAGCATCCCCGCATCAACACATACCGATAATTCATGGTAAAAGTCGTGCCCTGCAAGCTCCGCGTGATTTGCTTCAATATTCAGTTTAAAATCCTTTTCCAAACCGTAGGTACGCAAAAAGCCTATCACTGTTTCCGCATCGAAGTCATATTGATGTTTTGTCGGCTCCATCGGTTTCGGCTCGATATAAAAACAGCCGGTAAAGCCCTGCTTCCGCGCATAATCGCGTGCCATCGTTAAAAAACGAGCGAGGTGTTCTTTTTCAGCCTGCATGTCGGTATTCAACAGCGACATATAGCCTTCACGTCCGCCCCAAAAGGTATAGCCTTGCCCGCCGAGCTTTATCGTTGCATCTATTGCGCATTTCACCTGAGCTGCAGCGTGGGCTACAATATCGAACTGCGGGTTTGTCGCAGCCCCGTTCATATAGCGCGGATTACTGAATACATTTGCCGTTCCCCACAAGAGTTTTACGCCGGTTTCTTTTTGCCGCTCATACAGACCGTCGGTAATTTTTATAAGATTTTTTTCACTTTCGGCAGGACTTTTCCCTTCAGGGCTTATATCCCGGTCATGCCAGCAATAATAGGGCGCTCCGATTTTAGTAATAAACTCAAAAGCCGCATCCGCTTTGTTTTCGGCGTTTGTCATCGCATCGGTGCTGCTGTTCCACGGAAACTTCATTGTTCCCGCACCAAAGGGATCTTCTCCTGCAGCGCAAAAAGAATGCCAGTAGGCTATTGCAAAACGCAAATGCTCTTTCATCGGCTTACCTAAAACGATTTTATTTTCATCGTAGTATTTAAATGCGAGCGGGTTTTTCGATTGTCTCCCCTCAAACCTTATTTTACCGATACCGGGAAAGTATTCGGTACTTCCTTTAAAATATGACATATAACCTCCAAATAGAAATTCTGCAGAAAGCGTCAGCTTTCAAAAAATTTAGCCGTGTATATAGAGGGGTGTCAGCTGCCCCAAAATCTCATTATAATCGCGGTACGCCTGTTCGTATTCGCAAACTGCGCTGCCCGGTTCCGCCGATTTTTCTTTACTCAACTGAATGTGTTCGGCACAAAGACTCTTTATCCGCTCAGGTGTACCGCCTTCAAGACACCACAGCGCTTGTACGGCAGCGCCCATTGCGGCAGCTTCTTCCGATACGGGAACGCTGACCGGCACATTCATAATATCTGCGGCGATTTGCCTCCATAAGGGACTTTTTGCGCCGCCTCCTATAAGCCGTATTTCTTTCGGTTCAAAACCCAATTTTTTAAAGGCGTCCAAGCCTCCTTTCAATGCGAATACGGCGCTTTCCATTGCAGCGCGGCAGATGTTTTCCTTATTCGAATTTGTCATCGTAAGACCGGTGATGCTTGCCCTTCCTTTCGGTAAATTCGGTGTACGCTCTCCGTTAAAAAAGGGAAGAACCCGTACTCCTTGAGCGCCCGGCTCAGCTGCTGCAGCAAGACGGTTGAACTCGGCTACCGGTAAGCCGAAGAGAGAACGGATTTGTTCGGTTGCAACCGTACAGTTCATCGTACACAAAAGCGGAAGCCATCCGCCCGTTGAGGAACAAAAGCCTGACAAACCGCGTTCAGGGTCGGCGATGGGCTTATCCGAATAACCGTAAAGTGTTCCCGACGTTCCCATACTCATCGTTAAAAAGCCGTCGCTGACCGTCCCCGTCCCGATTGCCCCCATCATATTATCCCCGCCGCCGGAAGAAACCGGAATACCTTCAGGAATCCCTAAAAGACCGGCGGTTTTCTGCGATACCGTGCCGGCTTTTGCATCCGAAGCGATAAGAGGCGCAAGTAAATCGTATAAGCCTTCATCGATAAGAGAACAGAGCGTGCGCGACCATCTGCGTTTTACAGGATTAAACAGCGCTGTCCCCGAGGCGTCTCCGGCTTCCATAACATAGCTTCCGGTTAGTACGTAATTGATGTAATCATGCGGAAGCAAAATAGAGCGCACGTTTTTCCATACGTCGGGAAAATGTTTTTTTAACCACAATATCTTGGGAGCGGTAAAGCCGGGCAGCATGAGGTTGCCGACTTCTTTTATAACTTCGGCATTACCCCCTGCTTCATCGGTTAAGATGCGGCATTCTTCGGCGGTTGATGTATCGTTCCACAGTTTTACGTTATAAAGGGCTTGTCCGTCTTTATCAAGGGGGACAAAACCATGCTGCTGACCGGAGACGCCGACGGCCTGTATCTGCGAACGCAATTCACACGGAAGTTTTTCAAAGACGCTTTTTAATGCCGCATCGTACCATTCGGTTTTTTGTTCGCGGGTTCCGTCCTCTTTGGAAATCAAGTCCAAAGGACAGGATGCTTGTGCAACAATACGTTTTTGTTCGTAATCGTATAACACCGCTTTTAAACTTTGCGTTCCTAAATCAATACCGGCAACTATGTTCATATTTACCCTATCCTCTTTGGTACTCGTTTGCAGTCTGTTTTTACGGATTAGACTGAGCTTTTTTCACGGCGTTTTGAAAGGACATCAAAAGCAACCGCCGCTAAAAGTACAAGGCCCTTTACCGCTTTCTGCCAGTTCGAGTCTATACCTAAAATGGACATTCCGTTGTTCAAAACACCCATAAAAATAGCTCCGACAACCGCTCCTCCGACCGTTCCCGTTCCGCCGTATGCCGATGCTCCTCCGATAAAACATGAACCGATTGCATCGAGTTCATAATTCATACCGGCCGTAGGCGCTGCCGAATTAAAGCGGCCGACACAAACCAGAGCGGCAAGGGCTGAAAGAAATCCCATATTTACATATACAAAAAACAACGCTTTATTTGTATCAATACCCGACAGCTTAGCCGCTCGCTCGTTACCGCCCATCGCATACAAATACCTGCCCGGCACCGTATTTTGAGTAATGTAGGTATAGACAAGAACAACAACGGTTAAAAGAATTAAAATCACCGGTATTCCTTTATGGCGACCAAGCAGAGTTGCTAAAAACAATACAATTGCAGGAATAAGAATAATGCGTATAAGAAATATTCCGAAGCTTTCAGTTGAATATGCTTTTTGTTTTTTTTGTATACGCTGCACAATTTCCTTTGCAATGAAAACGAGGCAACATAAAATTGCCGTTCCGACTGTTACGGAAAATATCAATCCTTTATCCTTTGTTATCGGAACAAAGCCGGTAAAATAACGTAAATAATTTTCCGGAAACGGCGACAAAGTTAAACCGTTAAGAATAATTAAGGCAACGCCTCTCCATAAAAGCATACCTGCCAATGTTACAATAAATGCCGGGATGCGTATGTATGCAATCCAAAAGCCATGCCATGCTCCGATTGCCGTACCGGCTAATAAACATAAAATCATCACGACATATATATTCCAATGTAAAAGAATAATTAAATGGGCTGCTAATGCCCCGATAAGTGCGACAATTGAACCGATCGATAAATCGATATTGCCGCCACTGAGAATACAGAGCAGCATTCCGGTTGCTAAAATAACAACATAAGAGTTTTGACTTATAATATTTGAAATATTTGTCGGGGCAAATAAGGAGCCGCTGTCTGCAACGCTAATTAGGGCATGGAATAAAATCATCAATGCAACAAGCGCTATAAACATTGTATTTTTTTTCAATATATTTTTGATCGAAAGAGTATTAAGCATGATTTGTGTTCTCCTTTTTCGTTTGGACGATACAAGCCATTATCGCTTCTTGTGAAGCTTCTTCCCGCGGAATTTCTCCCACAATTTTACCCTCATTCATAACATAAATCCTGTCGCACATACCTAAAATTTCCGGCAATTCCGAAGAAATCATCAATATGGATTTTCCTTCTGCAGCCAAGCGGTTTATTATGCAGTAAATTTCATATTTTGCACCCACATCTATACCGCGCGTAGGTTCATCGAGGATCAGCACTTCGGGTTCAGCAAAGATCCATTTGCCGAGTAACACTTTTTGCTGATTCCCTCCCGATAAATTTACCACGGATTGCTCTATTCCCGTACATTTTGTTTTGAGTTGTTCAACGCATTCCCGTGCAGCCTCATGTTCTTTATCGATTTGGATAACATTGCGGCGGCTTACTTTCCGTATATTTGCCAAAGTTGTGTTTTTGCAAATGCTTGTATGTAAAATTAAGCCGTTGCCCTTTCTGTCTTCCGTTACGTATGCCACTCCGTGTTTTATTGCATCTTTTACGGTTTTAAGCCGGACTTCCTTCCCGTTTATAAAAATCCGTCCGCGGATATTTGCGCCGTAAGAATGTCCGAATACACTCATTGCAAATTCCGTCCGCCCCGCTCCCATAAGACCGCTTATGCCGACAACTTCACCTTTGCGTAAATTGATATTGATATTTTTACATACTTCCCGTTCCGCATACAGGGGATGTTCAACCGTCCAGTCTTTTACTTCAAACCGAATATCCCCTATACAAGGCGTGCGCGGCGGAAAACGTTCCGACAGATTTCTACCGACCATTGCGTTGATTATTAGATCTTCGCTGCAATCATCCATTTTTTTATCAAAAGTTTTTATTACAGAGCCGTCTCTGATAACGGTTATTTTGTCCGCAACAAAGGATACCTCATTCAATTTATGTGAGATAATAATTGACGTTATATTTTTCTTTTTAAATTCAAGTAATAAATGTAATAATTTTTGTGAATCCGTTTCGTTTAACGAAGCTGTCGGCTCGTCAAGAATGAGAAACGTAATATTTTTTGCCAAAGCTTTTGCAATTTCAACTAATTGCTGTTTTCCTATCCCGATATCTTTAATCAGCGTCCGTGACGATTCATGCAGCCCTACCGTCCGAAGCAGCGCATCGGCTTTTGCAAAAGTCTTTTCCCAATCAATTTTAAATGATGTTCCTTGCTCGTTTCCCAAAAAAATATTTTCAGCAATACTGAGGTGGGGAACAAGAGCCAATTCCTGATGAATAATGGCGATACCTTTACGCTCGCTGTCTTTTACCGAATGGAACATACACCGTTCGGATTCATATAGTATATCACCGGTATAGGCGCCATAGGGGTAAATGCCGCTTAAAATATTCATCAGCGTTGATTTACCGGCACCGTTTTCACCTACAAGGGCATGGATTTCACCTCGCGTAATTTTCAGACTTACGTCATTCAGGGCCTTGATACCTGCAAATGTTTTTGTAACGTTTTTTATTTCCAACAGTGTTTCCGTCAAAACAGTCTCCGTTTTGTTTCCGTATTTAATCGCAATCGAAAAACAGTGCCGACAGTTTATCGGCACTGTTTAAGACCTCAGCACAAATCGGTTTTAGTTTTTCAGCTGTGCTTCGGTATAATAGCCGCTTTCAACCAATAACTTTTTATAGTTATCGATCGTTGCAAAAACGGGTTCGCACAAAAATGAAGGAATAACTCCGGTACCGTTGTTATATGTTTTTGTATCGTTAATCGGGGGGTCGGACCCTTTTATGAGAGCGTCAATCATTTCCGATACTTTGCCTGCCAGTGTTCTGGTATCTTTAAATACCGACATACTCTGACGGCCTTTCAACATATTTTTTACCGAAGTAATATCACAGTCCTGTCCCGTAAGCAGCGGGAAGTTTTCCTTCGTGTATCCGGCCGCAACAAGTGCATTGGTAATACCCTGCGCAACGGAATCGTTTGATGATAATACCGCGTGTAGTTTTTTTCCCGTCGGGCCGTAACCGTAGGCGCTGATCAAATTCTCCATTCTTTTTTGCGCTTCTTCGGTTGACCAGTTGGGTGTCGCAACCTGAGCTTTTTCAGTTTGTCCTGAACGGACGACCAAGACGCCTTTTTTGATGTAAGGATTTAAGATATCCATTGCACCCGGGAAAAAGAAATTCACATTGTTATCGTCTGTGGGGCCGGTAAATAATTCGATGTATACCGGTTCTTTTGCCGTGTCCAATTTAAGCGTATCACGCAGATAAGCTCCCTGAAATTGACCGACCTTGTAGTTGTCGAATGTTGCATAATAGCGTACCGCATCGCTGTTCATAATAAGTCTGTCATAAGCGATAACGGGAACGCCGTTTTCTTTGGCGGTTTTAAGAACTTCCGTGAGTGATGAGCCGTCGATTGCGACTATAACTATTACTTTGCAGTTTTTAGTCAACATGTTTTCAATTTGAGATGCCTGTACGGCTATATCGTTGTTTGCATATTGCAAATCGACTTTATAGCCCGATTTTTCCAACAACATTTTAATATTGTCGCCGTCTTGAGTCCATCTCTGCAGATCCTTTGTAGGCATGGAAACGCCTATTCTGGGCGCTTCCGACGTTTCTTTTGTGCCTCCCGCAAATAGCGCTCCTATTCCGGTCATAAAGACCATAAGAGCAATACCGATTTTCCGTTTCATACAATCCTCCTATAAAAACTTTTGCAGGAAATATAAATTTCCGAAAAAGTTTTTAGCCGTGCGCGCATCACGCGCACCTGTAAATAATCGAGTTTGCAACGCAAACTTGAGATAAAAAGTACCGACACAATTTTAGGCGGTGCTTTTTATCAATCCTCCTATAAAAACATCCGGCCGTGCTCGAGCACGGCTTTAATTATTCTACAACGCCTTAGGTGTATTGTCAAGAAACGATAGCACTTTATCACATCTTTCCAAGATAAATTCATAAAGCGAGCTCCCATTGCGAAGAGTTTTAGCGGTATCGTCCTTGGCAGTTCCGGTTGAACAGCCTATATTATTCTGCAGGGCTGCTAAAAAACGGCCTAATGCAGTTGCTCTGTATGACACCGGATATAGTCTTTTTTACGACAAACGTATATAGTAATGGCGTTCTCTTATCTTATATTTCACGGATGAACAAAGGCGGTTTTGTATGGATAATCTGAAGAAAAATTTAGCGGACAAAAAAAAGGAGCGGGAAGATTTACAAACAGCGCTCAATTCATTGTATAGAGAATACGGCGAGACGCAGTTCGAATATGTTTCACAGCGAAAAGAAACAACGCCTTATATCCGCGAACAAGATTTTGAAGCATGGAAAACGCTGAGAGAATCCCGCCGAAAGGATTCGGATGCTATTTTGAGCATTAAGACGGCGCAATCCCGGCAAAACGAATTAAAAGTATTTTACGGCGAAGTTGATAAAGTATTGCATGAACGGCAGCGGGCATATCGGAAGGTACGAGATGCTTTTGTTTTACTTTTTTTTCAAACATATCAGCATACCTCTTCATCGCATATCGCACAAATCGCGCAATCGGTTGAACCGCTTAGAGCCTCTATCGAAAAAATACAGCAGGAAAAACAGGAACTGGAACGGCAAAAAAGCGATGCTCATTTTTTCAAAAAACTCACGATAAGCCCTCAACTGTTGTCCTTAAAAGGAAAGCTGAACAGCCTGCAAAAAAAGATGAACGAACAGATCATTGAAGCAGGGGATGAATTATTAACAGATAACATCATAACGGAAGCCCGCGGCGCTGCATTTCCCGAACAGCTTGAAACTGCCTATAGTGAACTGAAAGTAATCGTTTCCAAGCAAGATGAAATGAAAGCCAGAAAGGAAACACTGAATGCCGAGCAAAAAAAACTTGAAGAAACATTAACCGAATGCGGCGTTACCGATTCTCCTCAGAAACGGATTAATATTCTGACGGACATCATAAAAGATACTGATGAAAAAATTGAAGAAGCCGAAAAACGGCAAGGCGCACAGTATAGCGATGTTTTTTATACTGTCGACGGGAAAAATACCGACGCACCTCTTACCGACGTACCGGAACTCTTTAAACCGTATTTGACTTCTATTGCCGAGTACCGTGTCAAACTTGAAAAAAATGCAATCGATATCGAATATATCGAAAACGAAATTGCAGTTGCCGGTGAGGAGCGTAAAATAGAAGCGTTGCAAAAAGCCATCGTCGGCTATAAAGACGGCATTACACAGTATGAAAAGCTCATCGAAACAGCTGAACAGGATATTGCACAGGCAGAAAAAATAAAACTGGAGTTCGCAAAAAGAAATAATGAGTTGAAAGCTCAAGGTTCCGATTGAAGCCTTGATACCGGATCAACCCACCAAGTCTTTGGGCGGAAAAAACCTTCTGCATAGACCGCGCTGCGCCCCGGTTCGAATAACTGAAACTTTCGGATATTTTTTATGATATTCCATTTTTTTACCTGCATACCATACGGTTCCAGAAAGTTGAGCGGTTTCATTTTTCCAAAACCGCATCTGGTGTCATACACTGCAGTTGCAACCTTGATAAATACGCTGTAAGGCGCACTCAGCCACATATCCAGCGGTTTTTGTTCTTGTGTAAAGCATGCTCCTACTTGCAGTTTTTCTATATTTTCTATCGGCAAGAGCGTTTCGATAGGATCTCCGTAGCTGAAAGTAGTTTGCGCATTTCTCAAAACGTCGCCGGATATTTCGAACCGCTTGTTGTTTGGCGCAAGATAGCGGTATATACAGTCGATCAGTTCAAATAAGTTTATATAGAGTTCTACCGACTTGTCGAGCATGAGCGCCATATCCTGATCAGTTACGGTGTATATCGTATTTTCCGGTATCGGCATCTCCGAAAACATTTTTTCAAGAATCGGATATGACTCATCCGCCCCTATTCCGAAAGTATGTAGTGAACATAAGAGAGAAAAAGTGATCAATAACAGAATTCGTTTATATATTTTATACATAAAGTCCTTTTTTTACGGCAACGCCCATTCGATTTTTTTTGTTTCACGCTGCTCAAAGGCTTCCGTAAGCAGCGGTTCTATGTCTATACGCGCATAGATATCTTCGGCATCCTTCTGCCGTGTATGCAGTACCGGATGTTTGGGCGAAAACAGTACGCAGCAATCTTCATATGGCAGTATGGAAGTTTGATAGGTACCGATATCAACCGCATACCGTATGATTTCTTCTTTGTCCATACCGATAAGCGGGCGCAAAATCGGAAGTTTTGCGCAGCTGCCGGTAATCGTAAGGTTTTCGATTGTTTGGCTTGCCACCTGCGCAAGGCTTTCTCCCGTAACCAAGCACTGCGCATTAACCTTTTCAGCAAGCATTTCGGCCGTGTGCATCATACACATTCGGAGCAGGAGCGTCAAATAGGGTTCCGGCACCGTCCGCTTTAGGTGCTGCTGTACCTTGGTAAACGGCATGACGGTAATGTATCCGCCGAGTCCGTAACGGGCTAAAATACCGGCTAAGGTTTCTACCTTTTGCTGAGCTTCCGGCGATGTATACGGATGGGAATGAAAATACACATAATCGACTTTCATACCGCGGAAAAGCATTTTGTACCCGGCAACGGGAGAGTCGATTCCACCCGAGAGCAGCAGCAGCGCCCGCCCCGAACAGCCGCAGGGAAGACCTCTCCTGCCGATATGTTCGACGCCGTAAATGAACGCTTGCTTTTCGCGCACCTCAATGCTGATAACCGCATCGGGGTTATGCACATCGACGGTTAAAATCTCCGCCGTATGGATGGCGCCTCCTACTTCCCGTGCAATGTCATACGAAGTAAGGGGAAATTGCTTATCGGCGCGGCGGGCTTCAATTTTAAAGGTGCGTGCGCCTT
>ERZ772960.3138-NODE-3138-length-11364-cov-5.940048_pt1 | contig 11364 bp, 6 predicted proteins | sample MGYA00580678_ERZ772960 | MGnify/ENA primary metagenome ERZ772960 (study PRJEB29015, sample SAMEA2737930) | human oral metagenome | biome: human oral; feature: human-associated habitat; material: dental | place: China | collected 2059 ...
AATAGTATTGATGTTTCTGTTGATGTGTTTATGAATCGATTAGAGACTTACGATATTGTGGCATATGAGATGTTCGAGCAGCTTTATCCAACATTGACCGCAGGAAGTGTATTTAATCCGTTCCTTGGTTTTGACGTGGTCGAACTCTACGAAAGCGTAGCAAAAAGCTTGAAGGTTAAGGGATATACAGGTATCTATGTTGTTTATGATGAGTTCAGTAAGTTCCTTGAAGCTAATATTGGAGATGCTTCTGTCAGTGATACAAAGATGTTGCAGGACTTTGCAGAAAAATGCTGCCGAAGCGGATATTTGCAGCTGCACTTGATGCTGATCTCACATAAAGAAATCGCTAACTACATTGATGAACTCCCTAAGGCCAAAACTGATGGCTGGAGAGGTGTTTCCGAACGTTTCAAACACATCCACATGAATAATAACTTCTCGCAAACATATGAAATAATCGCATCTGTCATTCAGCACAAAGAACCGCTTTGGAGTAAGTTCTGTGATGCGCACGGCTGTGATTTTGATGCCTTGACTGCTCGCTATCAGAGGCACCAAATGTTTATAGATGCACAGAGTGAAATTGGCACAGCAATTAAAGGAGGATTCCCTCTCCATCCTGTTTCCACATTTGTTTTGCCAAGATTGTCTGAGTGTGTAGCGCAAAATGAAAGAACCCTTTTTACTTTTCTTTCGGCGGAAGGAGCCGCAACTCTCGCATCTTTTTTGGACAATTACGAGAATGATTTTACTCTCGTAACACCAGATCAAATTTATGACTACTTTGCGCCGATTCTCCAAAAAGAAGTATATGAGGGTGAAATCCATAACATTTTCATTCTTACGAGCATAATTTTAAATCAGCTCCCTGACGGAACGTTAGGAAGCAAAATTATCAAAGCTATCTCACTGATTTATATCCTTGAACAGTTTGAACGATTGAGCCCAACAAAGGAGCAAATCATTGGCATCTATTCTGGTGTTTACGAGATTGGTGAGATTGAGCAAGCAATTTCTGAACTTATTGAGAAAGAGTTCGTAATCTATATCAAGAGGAGCAATGACTATCTCCAGTTAAAGAGGACTTCTGGTGTGGATATTCGGCAGAAGATTCATGATTTAATGGAGTCCCAGGCTGGAAAAGTTGCTACGAAGGATATCCTCAATGAGTCGAACATTGATAATTATATGTATCCATCGCGCTATAATGATGAACATGGAATGACGCGATTCTTCTCGTTTCAATTTATTTCTGCAGCAGAGGTTGTTCCCTGTATGGATTGGAATGTTAAGAGCGAGGCAATTGATGCTGATGGGATAATTTATGGCATTATTCCTGAAAACGAGGAGCAGATAAGCAAGCTGCTGGAAATCATTAAAACCACCAGCAAGGGATGTGATCGTTATATTTTTGTGATGCCAAAGCACTTTAAAGATATTGAAGCTGTCGCTCAGGAGTATGCTGCCGTTATGCAACTCCGAGATCAGGCTACAGATACTCCGGTGCTGTTCGATGAATATGAGGCAGTATTTGAGGACTTGCAGGAGCTCATTAAAGGATTTATTGGATTCTATACGCATCCTGAAAGCTGTCGCTCGGTATATGTATGTGATGGCAAAGAGTTGGGCATTCACCGAAAAGCTGGATTGACGGAAGTCATGTCTCAAATTTGTGACACGGTTTACAGTATGACCCCAGTGATTAATAATGAATCTGTCAACAAGAACGATATTACCAATATCGCACAGAACAGCCGTAATAAAATTGTAAGTGCATTGCTGCGGGGAGAACTTGAGCCAAACCTTGGATTCTCTGGAACAGGCCAGGAAGTCTCCATCATGCGCAGCACGCTCTTGCGAACGGGAGTTTTTCGTGAGGATGGCGGTGTTCCGCAGATTGATTTGCATCCAGGCGATCCTGTCATGCGCAATATGCTGAAAACAATAGAAAGTTTTATACTTGAGGCGCGCCAGAAAGGGCAGCTTAGCTTTGCTGTGCTTTATGATCGGATGACATCTCCGCGCCATCATATAGGTCTGCGCTACGGCTTGATTCCAATTTATATCGCCGCGGTTATGCACAATTATCGCCAACAAATTATAATAAGCGATCGTTTTGGTCCAGTTCAGACAAGCGTTGATACGCTTGTTCAGATTAATAGTAAACCGGGCGATTTCATCCTTGAGTATCTGGATTGGAGTCCTAAGAAAGAAGAATATATTGGCCTCTTATCTGGAGCATTTTTAGAATATGTGGTAGAGGCCGAAAAAGCTGGAAATTCTTATGATTATGTGGCGAATGCCATGCATCGTTGGTACATGGCTCTTCCAAACTATTCCAAGGCGTGTGCTAGGAGACCTTCCGGAGATAAGCTGTCTCGAAGCCAGCTTGAAATGATGAGGCTGCTCCGGCAGAATACCAGCAGTTCTGATCTGCTGTTCAAGAAGCTACCTGAAGCGTTTGGGTATCATGAAGCGTATGTTGATGCCGCAGTGGATATTATCGAAGCTAAGAGCGTATTCGACAACATTTTAGCCGAACTAAAACAGATTCTGATTGACAGAACAAAAGATGCATTTTTACCGAAAAATGATAAGAAAGCCAGTCGGAATCTTTCTTTGACGGATGCTGTGAAAGAATGGTGTGACATTCTAGAGCCAAAGAGTTTTGAGCAACTCTTTCCCGATGGAACGGAGCGTTTTCTGCAACATCTGAAAAACGCAACGAACGATGAAGATGTGTTCATTACTCGCCTTGCAAAGTTGGCTACTGGTCTACGGTTGGAGGATTGGGATGCCACGACTTCTGCACGGTATTTGGAGGCACTTTGTCGTTTCATGAAAACGGCAAAGGATTTTCATAGTAGTTTGGTTGCTGAAAACCTTAATGAGACGGAAAGTTATCAGGTGACTTTCGCTGATGAAGGAGGTATCAGTACAACCAGACGTTTTGAGAAAGTTGAGGTTTCGGCGCGAGGCAAACTTTTGTTTAATCAGATAACGGCATCACTTGAAGCAATGGGGCATTCTATATCTGAACAGGAAAAACGGCAGATTCTTATGGAGGTCTTAAAAAAGCTTTGCTGAGGAGGCGCAAATGGCTTATTTTGATAATGCGGCAACTTCATATCCTAAGCCCGATGAAGTTTACTCGGCTATGGATGGATTCTACCGAAACTATGGAGGAAGTGCGGGTAGAGGCAAGTATGCTTTAGCGAATACTGCAAAGAGGATGATTGATGAGACTAGGGGCTTGTTGCAAGACCTATTCCACTGCCCCGCCAAGAAAATAATCTTTACTCCGACAGCTACCATTGCCTTGAATATGATTATTCAAGGGATAGTGCAGGCAGGGAGCCGAACGGTATATATCAGCCCTTTTGAACACAATGCAGTTACTCGTACTCTGCACCATTTTGAGCGAATAGGACAGATTAAGATCATGGAGCTCGCAGTTTCTGACAGGCTTGAATATGATATGGCGAGGATTCGGTATCAATTTGATGCTGTTCGCCCAGAGTTTGTAATCATGAGTCATGCCAGCAATGTTATTGGTCTTGTGGCTCCGATTGAGGCTGTTTTTGCATTAGCCAAAGAGTACGGAGCGATTACCTTGGCAGACATGGCTCAGACAGCGGGGCTGGTCGATTTGAATGTTGGTCCTGAAACGATTGATTTCGCAGTCTTTGCGGGGCATAAAACGCTGCTTGCTCCCACGGGAATTTCTGGATTTGTAATGAAACAGGGGGTCGATCTCCCACCTATTCTTTTTGGTGGTACAGGTTATGATTCTGCAAATCAGGATATGCCGGAAAGCCTTCCGGAAAGATACGAGATGGGAACATTGAACATCGCTGGCATTGCCGGTTTAAATGCTGCGTTGAAGTGGATCAAGTGTCAAACAGTTGCGCGGCTTTATGAGGAGGAAGAAAAACAGCGAAAGAGATTGCTGGCATTGATATATCGTTATGAATTTATCAAGGTGCTTGGAGTTGTTGAAGATCGTAAGTATATTGGCATTGTTTCTTGCTTGCTTGATGGGATAAGCAGTGACAGTGCAGGCAGCATTTTTTCCGAGCGTGGCATTTCCGTTCGAACTGGGCTGCAATGCGCTCCGAAAGCTCATCGATTTCTCGGGACTTATCCGGCAGGGACAATCCGATTCAGTGTCAATGCTCTCACGGGCGATAAAGATTTTAAGGAGTTGCAGAATGCCCTTGATGAAATTGAAATCAGCCTGTAAAGGTGGGATAGAATGAGTTTCCGAGACATTGAACTTAAGCCGGAGTATAGATCGCGCCTTGACAACGTGATACGGGACTTCTATAACCCGATTTTGCAGCAAGCCGTTATATACAAACGCGCAGTTGGCTTTTTCTCGTCTTCTGCGCTTTTGGCGTTGACTGCTGGAATTTGCGGTTTGATTGAGAACGGCGGCACGATTCAGATGATTGCGTCCCCTCGTCTTTCACAAGAGGATATCGAAGCAATCCATGATGGCATACGTCGCCGTGACGAGGTGATTAAAGAAGTTTTGCTTCGTGAACTTCGAGAACCTAAAGGCAGATTCGAGGAAGCACGGCTGAATCTTTTGAGCAATCTGATTGCCGGGGGGCGTCTGGTTATTAAGATCGCTTTCCTAGAGGACGATAATATTGTTGGGATGTTTCACGAAAAGCTAGGGTTGATGTACGACAGCAAGGGGAATATCATTGCTTTTTCCGGTTCCATGAATGAAAGCGCAAATGCTTTCACTACCAATTATGAGGCGATTGATGTATTTGCTTCATGGACGCAGGATGCTGATCGAGTGTATATCAAACAAGCTGCTTTTAATGCTATGTGGGAGGATTATGAACCAAGCATTAAGGTTATGGAGTTTCCTGATATCAACGAGGAGATTATACGTCGCTACAGGGTAGATGACAAAATCGATATAAACCTCGATGTCGAAACGTCAGAGGGGGACATTGCTTTGGGCGATAACTCGACGATGCTTTCTGGTCCGATGGTTCCGGGATATGTTCATATGAGATCGTATCAGACAGAAGCGATTGAAGAATGGGCAAGACAAAATTATGTCGGGATCTTTGATATGGCAACTGGTACGGGAAAAACTTATACTGCGCTGGCAGCAATTGCGAAGCTGTATAAAGATATGAACCAGAATCTTGCTGTAATCATCATTTGCCCCTATCAGCATTTGGTTGAGCAGTGGAAAGAGGATATTTTGGCTTTTGGGATGAAGCCGATTGTTTGCTATTCTGCGTCGTCCCAGAGGAATTGGCGTGATCGTTTGAAAACTGCCGTTACAAGCTTTAATTTGGGGGTGCAAGAGCACTTCTGCATGGTTTCGACAAACGCTACGTTCTCTATCGGTTATGTGCAGGATTTAGTGGTTAAGCTAAAGGGGAATGTTGTCTTGGTTGTCGATGAGGCACATAACTTTGGAGCGGCGAACCTTAGCAAAACCCTACTTTCACATATTCCGTACCGGTTAGCGCTTTCGGCTACAATCGATCGCCACGGAGATTTAGAAGGAACGCAACTTTTGTATAACTACTTTGGGAATAAGTGTATAGAATATACGCTCAAAGATGCCATCGATAACGATATGCTTACGCCGTACTGCTACTATCCTGTACCTGTTGTATTGCGTGAAGAAGAGCTCAAAGATTATCTCGATCTGACTGCAAAGATCAGGCAGAATGCTCATACAAATAAGGTTGGCAGAACAAAATTTTCCGAGTATGCAAAACGGTTGCTTATTAGACGAGCCCGAATAGTTGCTGGTGCAGCAGAAAAAATTAGTGTTCTCAAGCATTTAATGCAGGACTATAAAGAGGATAATCAGATTCTTGTTTACTGCGGGGCTGCCACCATGCATGATGTCGATTATCAGGAAGGTAAACCTCCAATCGATGAAGCGAGGCAGATTGATATTGTGTCCGAAATGCTTGGCAATGATCTCGGCATGAGAGTCACGAAATTTACTTCTGAAGAAAATGCTGATGAGCGTGAACGCATCAAAGTAAACTTTGCTGAAGGAACACATCTTCAGGCGCTAGTCGCTATCCGCTGCTTGGATGAAGGTGTAAATATTCCTAGCATCAAGACAGCTTTTATCATGGCGAGCAGCACGAATCCGAAAGAGTACGTGCAGCGTCGAGGTAGAGTCCTGAGGAAATTCCCAGGCAAACGCCATGCTGTGATTTTTGACTTTATTACTTTACCCGTGCCACTAGATAAGGTCAATGAATATGATCCTAAAGTGATCGAGAACATTAAATCGCTTCCCCAAAAAGAGATTGTTAGAATGAAGGATTTTGCTGCGATTGCTGAAAATCCGTTTGCATCAGATTCTCTGATTGCAGAAATCCAGAGAAGTTACAATATCGAAAACGACACTATATTGGAGGAGGAAGAGAGGAATGTCTACTGAGAAGGAGAGCAGAGAAAAACGTCTCAATGCCATGAAATACAAGATTCTTAAGGCAGAGCAGGAAAATCTCAAGACTCGTGAGAAAACTACGGAACAAATGGTGGAGACGATTCGACGCATTATTAACGATGAAGCAAAGAAGAACTATTGAGGTGACGATATGCTGATAAAAACGTTGCGTATGGAGAACTTTCGGCAATTTCGTGGAACCACGAAAGTTGATTTCTCCTGTGATCCGGAGAAGAATGTCACCATTATTCTTGGGGATAATACCTTCGGCAAAACTACGCTTCTGCAAGCGTTCAATTGGTGCTTCTATGGTAAGGTTAACTTTGATCAACGCCCAGATTTTCTGCTCAACTACGAAATCTCTGGGGAGATGTGTAATGGTGAACAGCAAATAGTTGAAGTTGAAATCACGGTGCTACATGACGGTACGGAATATGTGGTTACCCGAACGCAGAGATACAATTGTGCCAATGGCAAGGTCCGTGGAGAAAGTGCGGTCAACATTAAGGTTTCATATAAGCAGGGGGACGGACAAACAGAAGCTGTTAAGGCTACTCAGGTTCATAACGTTATCAATAATATTCTGCCGGAAGATTTGTCCACATACTTCTTTTTTGATACTGAGCGAGTTAGTAGTATCAGTGCAAGAAAGGATGTTGCAGAAGCCGTTAAGGGGCTTTTAGGTCTCTCCATCATGGATAGTGCCATTAAACATATTGGGGATCGAGAAAAAAAGACTACGATGATTGGCAAACTATATGGAAGCATGGATTTAGAAGGCAATGCCAAAGCACAAGAAGCCTTGAATCGTATTCAAACCTCGGAAGAAAAACAAAACGCGATTGCTGAACGATTGGAAGATTGTGTTTCGCAAATCAATCAGTATGATGTTCGAAAAGAGCAGCTTGATGCTATTTTGCGTGACAATCAAACCACAACGACTCTCCAAAAGAAAAAGGAAGATTTAGAGCGGCGGATTAACGTCGAGCGAAAAATGATTTCTGATGCTATCGCGCAATATTTTCGTGACTTTAGTACTGGATCGCTCGCATTCTTTGCGCAGCCCCTTCTAAGCACTGCCGATGCATTTCTGAAAGAAGTCAAGGTAGACGATAAGGGGATTCGTGATTTGACCAAGTCTACGATTTTGGAGCTGATTAAACGTGGACGTTGTATCTGTGGACAGGAAATTCATGAGGGAAATGAAGCGTATCAGCATATCATGGCAGAACTAGCCTATGTTCCACCGGAATCCATTGGTAATACTGTGCGTCATTACAGGGAAAAGTTGGACAGTTTCTCTCGTCCAGTAGAACGTATTTACAGCAATCTTGATGAACGTTATAAGGCGATTTTTCGCTACAAAAACCGCATGCAAGAGTGGGAGGACGACTGCCAGGAGATTCGTAGGCAGATTTCTGGCAAAGAAAATATGCGTCAGTATGAGCAGGAGATTGCTGACATCCGAGCACGTCTCCGTGAGATTCATGCTAAAAAAGATTCTTTGAATCGTGAAGATGGTGCTCTGAAAAGTGATATCGTACGCTATAAGAAGATGTACGATTCCCTCACAGCCGTTTCTGAAAAGAATCATCAGACAATGGAGCTTATCGCTTATGCTGAAGAAATCAAAGAATGGCTCGAAAAGACCTATAAGGATAAAGAACGTACTATCCGCGAGGATTTGGAAGCAAAAGTCAACGAGATTTTTGAACGGATGTATCATGGTCACCGTCGTGTCGCTATTGATGCGAAATATCATGTCGAATTGCTGACAACCGTTTCTGATCGCGAGATTGCAGCTGGCGAATCTGAAGGTTCTAACCGCGTGAAGAATTTTGCATTTATAGCTGGATTGGTAGCCATGGCTAAGGGGAAGATTATCACGGATAACACCGAGAACGGAATCAACCTTTCTTCTGAGCCGTATCCGTTGGTAATGGATGCTCCGTTCTCTAATGCGGATGAAACGCATACCGCCAACATTTCCAAGATATTACCTGAAATTGCTGAACAGGTCATCATGTTTGTGATGAAGAAAGATTGGAATTATGCGGCACCGGTTATGAATGATCGTGTGGGGAAAAGGTATCATCTGAATAAAAGCAGTGAGACCTGCACCCGCCTTAATTGAGGAGGCGGCATCATGTTTGAAAACGACTATACACTTCAGGGAAGGCATGCTACATATCTTAAGTTCCTTGCTAGGAAAAACGCGGGGGATGATCAAAGCGCCGATAATCCTACGGCAGCAAGAATTTTTGAACGCTATATAGATGTCTATATGAATGCTGTCGTCTTTGGACTGCTTTATAGCCGAACCGCGAAGCGTGACACTACCTCTAATGATCGCGCTCGTGTGTACGCAAATGCTTTTGCCAATGAACGGGAGAATTGCACGTTTCTTTACCGAATGGCAATGCTTCTTGATAAAACATCGGAAATGACTCCAGAGGAACGGATTGACAGAGCCTTTCGTTATGATTCACAGCCGGAAAAAGCTGAAGAATTTCGTCGGAATATGGAGCTCTTTCATGACTATGTTCGCGGTGGAATTGAAGTTATGTACGAGCAGTTTACAGATGGATGTCAGACACAGGATGACTACCTCAGTAAGACTTATGAGGTAATGACTACATTTAAGGAAGAGCTTAAGGGGATCTCTTATGAAGACGAGATCTCGAAGCTTATTAAATAGTATGAACAATACCGTGCCACTCTTGCAGCATGTCAGGAAGGAGGCAGTGACGTGTCGCATTTAGATGATGATGGAAAAAGTTTCTATTTATATGCGATGAACCTCTTTTCTGAAACTGGACACGTTTTTACCTCTATTCCTGAGTTCGTCAACCATTCCTCGGAGCAGTTTATATATTTCGATAATAAACCTGCAGCCTCGTTCTCGTGTGAGCAGCGTTCAATGCTGAGAGCCTTCAATAATGTCTCTCGATTATTCTCGGTCAATGGATGTGCGTTTTTTTCCATGAATCTTCTGATAGCAAAACGCGAGCGAAGTCAAGCAGCACATGACATCCATTCTATGCTCCATCCAATTGTGGGTTTTGAAGGTACAATCTGCTTGTTCCGGTACAATGAAGAGGTGATGCTGTCTTTCGCCGGATTTGGTCATCGCTGCATTCTCTCAGACTGGTTTCCCATGGATGATGATATAGGGAATCTTTCAACACGGCTTGATATAGCTAATTTTTCCATTGATCAAGGCGTGGACTACTTTTTGGATATGGTTCATCTTGGAGCAAGAAGATACTATATATATAGTCAGCCTTCTCTTTATGAAATCTTCCCTATTGACTTTGTTTCTGGTGCAGGGTTGGAGGGTGTAAGCCGTGCAGAATTCGAACAATATATGGAATATCCATTGGTTGCGCTACGACGCGAATATGGTGATGATTATGTCGAGTATGATGATACTGTATTATCTATAGAAGATACTATCGGAGCAGAACTCGATTTGATGTCTCTTGAGATGGATGAAGAAGATACTCATTCGTTGGGTGCAGAAATTGAGATGGAGGATGATACACTCGATGAAGAGGAATTTTTTGACAAGAATATGGATGAAACTGCTCAAGACAAGTATGAGTTCGATGGTGTCGATCCAGAAATTTTCCGAGATCCTGTGTTGATGGCTAAATGGCTGGAGAAGAATGGATAAATATCATTCATTGTTTGATAGCACTGTTGAGGTAAACTAAATTTGTAACAAGAATATCTAAAGACAAATATCGGATGAGCGTGGCTTCGATTCTTGTCACAACAACACTATGAATCAGAATTCCAGCAGCAAATTGTCCGTTTTCATATCGAAGCGGGGCGCACATACCGAAGCCTGACGGATACGCTGAAGAACGAAGTTATCTTCACGAGTATTGAGATGAGGAGTCTCTCTACCGCGCTGTAGAATATTTTGCTTATATCACATACAAGCATGTACGACCATATTCTTATAACGGATATCGTACGCCATTCGAAGCGAGGTATTCGACATAAGTTGCTTGGACACTCATGTTACAAAAACGCTTGACCACAACAGATTTGTGAGATATAAGGGATTTGTAGAGAAGAAAACGAGCTATTGTATGAAACGGGGAGATGTCTCATACAGTAGCTCGTTTTGGTTTATTCGGAAGGAGGCTATGGCTTAAAGATATGACCACAGCGCATGCAGATGAAGAGTTTTTCCCACTCCGCAAGACGGCGCGTATATTCTTCCATGGCCTGATCATATTCTTCTTTTTGCGCGCGATTTTTCTTGTTTGTAGTTCTGCGGTCGTTCCAGAGTTTCCAAATGACGAGTGCCGCAGCGATATAGGTCAAGGTATTTTCCAGACCCGAGAGCTTTGAAAATTTGTAGGCCACTAGGCTTATGACAAGCGACAGGATTGGTAGCAGGCAGCCAAAAGAAACGCAGCCAACCGTCATAGTGTCATGTTCAAGTTGCTTGAGCTTTGGCTCGGGCGGCGGAGCGATCTCACGGGCAAGATCCGTGACCGTGTAAGTCGGGCGCGTGACGTCGCCGTAGACGGCATGCCGACCGGTTTCTTCTGTTTTTTTCGAGCCGTCTGAATAGGTGGTTGTCGTCGTTTCTACGTCGTAGCCGACGATTTCCTTATGCGTTGCCGTTCCCGTGGCGTGGCCTCTCTTGTACATGAGAGGAACGGATACTGTGTTTTCACTGCCGCAGTTGGGGCAGGCTAGGTTGCTGATTTCCATAAAAGTCCTTTCTATCGCCCGCGCACGGCCTGCGTGATCGCGCCCGCCATCATCGCGAGCGGCAACTGCCGTTCGACTGCTCCCAACTCGAAGGCCGCGCGCGGCATGCCGTAGACGACGCATGAGGCTTCGTCCTGACCGAACGTCATGGCGCCCGCGCGGCGCATGGCGAAGAG